>Ga0315275_10006107_pt1 | contig 11481 bp, 6 predicted proteins | sample YL17G03_0_MG_FD_205557 | JGI IMG/M metagenome (GOLD analysis project Ga0315275, IMG submission 205557) | Sediment microbial communities from Yellowstone Lake, YNP, Wyoming, USA - YL17G03_0 | ecosystem: Environmental > Aquatic > Freshwater > Lake > Sediment | place: USA: Wyoming | collected...
CCCGGGCCTTGGCGATCGAGCGCTTGCCCTTGATATAGAAATTTTCCAGGTAGCGGTCCTTGTTGGCCGCGACATAGTTCAGGCCGATCAGGAGGGCGCTTTGCTGAAGATTGACGTTGTCGCGGATCGACCAGACGAACTGTTTGAGAGGCGGGTTGGGGCGGTACCACTGGCGGTCGCCGGCGGCCGAGGTGATGCGTGTGGCGGCGTCGCCCGCGCCCTGCGTCTCGTAGAAGCGGCCGATGGCGTTGTGGCCGTTGGCCGCGTAGAAGGCGTAGTTGGGGGCCCAGCCGTCGTAGAAGGCGTGCGTCCAAACCCCGGGGACGCCTTCGCGGGTCATCCCGTCCACTTCCTGGTAGGCGAGCTGGTGCCATTCGTCGATGACGATGGGGTCGAGCCAGGCATTGTAGGGGCCGGAGCCGGTGGAAATGTACAGGTGGGAAGCGGACTCGTGGAGGTCATGCATGACCTGGGGATGATATTCCAGGGCCACCTTCGTGATATTCCGGGACAGGGCCAGGGCCAACCCGATGTTGTCGCGGTTGTTGTCGTGGGCGACGTACTTGCCCCACCACAGGAGCCGATTGGTGATCGTGGTCTGGGGATCCTTCCGCCGGGCCATGGCCACGTCCACGTACTTGTCCCGCCCGTCCACCTCGAGGATCGGCGTGATCAGGACGATGGCGTTGTCGCGGATCGTTTTGATGAACGGCGATTCGTCGACGGCCAGACGATAGGCCAGTTCCATGAGCATCTCGACCGAGCCCGTCTCGGAGGAATGCATGCCGCCCGTGGCCCAGTAGATGATCTTGCCCTGTTTGATCAGGGCCTGGGCGTCGGCGTCCTTGAGCGTCCGGGGATCGGCCAGCCGGGCCGTGATCTGCTTGTAGTGATCGAGGGCGCCGATCGTTTTCTCGTCGGAGACCGCGGCCACGATCCAGTCGCGGCCCTCTTCCGTCTTGCCGACGGTGAAGATTTTCACCCGGGGCGAAGCCTGGGCCAGGGCCCGGAGGTATTTGTAGACGTCCTGAGAGTAGCTCAGGATATTGGGCGCGCCGGCGATGTGGCCGAGCACTTCGAGGGGCGAGGGGACGCCCGCCGCGGCGGGAAGGAAATTCACGTATTTGGTGGTGAAGGCGGGGTCGGTCGTGAATTCGCGGATTTTTTTGGTGTATTCCTGGTGGATTCTTTGGGGATAGGCGGCCGTGGCGGCCAGGACGACGGCGAAACCGAGAACCAGCCATTTTCGGCGGGACACGTTCATGGAGCTTCTCCTTCCGGGTGTGCGGACACGATGGGGGAAAAATAGTGTTTTTTCCGCCCGCGGTCAAGTGGGACGGAGGTCCGGGAGATTCCCGTTCACATATATTTGCCGGCGATGTAATTGCTCAAGTGCTCGATCAGCTCGTCTTTCTCGGAGATGATGGACTTGACCGCATCGCCGATCGAGACGAGGCCGAGAAGCTTGCCTTCCCGGCAGACCGGCAGGTGGCGGATGTGCTTGACGGTCATGAGCACCATGCACTCCTCAACGGTGTTCTCGGGCTTGATATAGAACATCTGGTCGACGGGCGTCATGATCTCCTCGACCGCCGTCTCTTTCGATGTTTTTCCCAGGAGGATGACCTTGCGGGCGTAGTCCCGCTCGCTCATGATTCCGGCCGTCTCGCCCTTCTCGTCCATGACCATGAGCGCGCCGATCCGCTTCTCGCTCATGAATTTGAGGGCGTCGAAGACCTTGGCCTTGGGCGAGATCGACCAGACGTTGGAGGATTTGGCCTGCAGGAGGTCATTAACTGTTTTCATCGCGGTGCTCCCTTTCTCACGTTTCCATTTCGTTTGAACCGGCTGTCACTTATGAATGGATTCTATCCGCGCAGGGGTCTTTTTTCAATCCTTTTTTTCAATCCTCAAGGTGACGATCTCCGCCGGGACGAGGGCCAGGGGGCCGCGTACGGCGGCGCCCCGGCGTTCTTCCGGGTCGCTCAGCGCGAGAGTCGTCCCGCTCCGCCCGGCGATCACCGCCTGCACGGGACGGAGCGAGGCGTTGTAGAGGCGGGCGATGAAGGCGCGGCCGTCCCGGCTGGGGCGGAGGGATGTGACGACGACGTCCGGGGTTCCGATGCGCAGGATGGGGTCCGCGCCGCGGAGGGCGGCGGCCGCGGCCGCCGTCACCAGCGGACGTTCCGCGTCCAGGCCGATGCGTTTGGCCGCTCCAAGATCGGCCCCCGCGTGGGGCTCGACGGCATACCGGAAGGTGATGAGTCCGTCCTGGTCGGCTTTATAGTTCGTGTGCCAGTAGTTGTTCAGGGCATAAGAGAAGAGACGTTGGCTTTTGGGGACCGTCGTTTTCCAAACGCGCCCGCCCTTGGCTCCGGGCCTTTCGTCCGTCGCGGCGCCCACTTCCATCAACGGAGCGTCCAGGGACACCCAGGTCAGGCCATAGCGGCCGTTGGAGAGATCCGCGGCGTTCTGGAGCCCAAAAAAGTCCTTGCACGAACCCGCGATCTGATCGGCCTCCGGCCGGGACCAGGCCCAGCCCAGGTCGAGCCGCAGGGTCCCATCGGGGACGCGGAAGGGAAAGACGATATGGACCGCTTCTTTTTCGCGCACGCGCGTCTTGTCCAGAACATCGGTGATCTCCAGTCGGTCGGAACCCGCCGTGATCCGGTATTCGCGGACGAGAGAGGCGCACCCCGGCGCCTCGGAGGTCACGCGGAGCGCTCCCACGAGCGGGCCTTTCTCGCAGACTTCGACGCGGACGTTTTTAACGCCGAGCGCGGACCGGGGGTCCCGCCCGGGCACGTAGTAATAGGCGTTGAGGCCGGGCTCCTGGGCGAGGTCGACCAGCTCGATCGTTTCGCCCAATTTCCAGCGCAGGCTCTCCGCCGCCCCGGTCCGCGGGTCGATCCGGACGAAGATCCGTCCATTGTCGAGTGTGGTTCCCTCGGCCCGGGCCGTTCCGGATGCGGCGGGGCCGCCTTTTTGAATATAGAACCGCCGTCCGCCGAAGGGGGGAATATTCTCGGCCCAGACGGCCAGTTCGCCCGAAGAAAGCCGCTGCGAAGGCGCGGGCCGGCCGGCATCGTCGACGACCCGGTCCCATCCGTCGCTTGTTGCCGGCACGGCCACGAGGCCCGACCGGATCCAGGAGCACGTGTTGAGCACGGAGAAAGAATTCTCCGAGGGGGGTTCGGGCCGTTCGAGGGCCGCCCGCATCAGTTCCTGCGAACGTTTGTCCGACTCCAGGGCGAAGGCCTGCTTATAGGCCCATTGCGTCCGGGCGTTTTCGCCGTCCGGATCGCTGATGCTGTCGGCGGCGCCCCAGGTATGTTCATCCCACATCAGGGCCTGCCGCCAGGCCTCGTCGAAATCGGCCGCCGGATAGCCGGCCGGGTCGAGCATGGCCCACAGCGTTTCGGCCTGGGTCAGGCGGGCCGCCGCGGCCCGGTTCAGGGCCGTCTCCCGCGCCGAGGAGGCCGCGCCGTCCTCCCAATAAGGAGTGAAATCGCCGGACACGGAGGGAAGACCGGCGCCGTACCGCTTCTCGAATTCCTCGAACATGTCCTGGGCCGTGGCGATGACCAGCTTGGGCGACTCGATCTCTTCGTTCCAGCGCCGGACGGTGTCGGACATGTCGGGATCGGGAGGGCCGTTGTCGCCGCCGATCGTGTAGCGGACCTGGACGATCTCATAAGGGTAGCCCTTGTCCTCGAGCTCGCCGCAGTAATCGAAGACCGGCTCTTTTCTGTCGGCACTGAGCCGGCCCATGTTGAGGCCGTGGAACCAGGAATAGCCGCGGCCGGCCATCCAGAATAGGAGCTTCTCCCGGCCCGAGGGCGAAATCCAATAAAATGGTTTGTCCCCCCAAGCCTTGAGGGCGCCGCCGATGCGGTCGCCTCCGTCGTGTAAATTGGGCATGTAATTGGGGCCGCTGGAAAAATAGCGGACGCCCGTCTGGGCCAGGGCCGGAACGATGCTCCATGTGTAGCTGGGGATGTCGGTGATCATGGCCGTATGGATCGTCAATCCATATTGTCGGGCCAACCGGCGGGCGTAGGCGGTCGACTCGAACAGCTCGTCGGGCGAACAGGTCCCGGTCAATTCGTTGGCCAGGAGCGCCTGCAGGCCGATCTGGCCGTCCCGCACGGCCGTGATGAAGGCGTCGCGCTTGGCCGGCGTTGCCTGGCGCAGATAGGATTCGACGGCCCAGAGGATCTCGGTGTTCCATTTGAACCGCGCCCCGTCGGGATAGGCGGCCGTCACGCGGGCCAGATCGACGGCTTTATCCAAGTAGGACCACTGGTCCTTTTCGACCTTGACTTGCGGGTCGGAGTAGCCGATGTCATTATGCGAGTGGGGCAGCAGATAGAAGGTCCGCCGGGTCACCGGGCGCAGGTTCACTTTTTTCTTGACGGCCGGGCGTCCCGGGATGGCGATGCCGATTTCGATGTCGCGCGGCTTCAAAACGGCCTCCACGGGAATATAAACGGTGTTGTAGCCGGTTTCCAAATCGACGGGGACGGGCGATCCGCCGTCGGCAGTAAGAACGGCCCGCGCGGGCGGGGCGATGTGGCTGATCGCGACTTGGACTAGTTGGAGGAGCCGGCCGCCTTTTTTGATGAGCGCTTGTTCGGCCGTTGTTTTGATGAAGGGCTGGAGGTCATAGGAAAAGACCATGTGCCAGTCCCGGCTGCCGCCGTTTTCCCCGCTGACTTTGAGCCGCAGGGGCCGGCCCGGATGAAGGGCCGATTTCGGCATTTTCAGGAACATGAAACCGAAAAGCTCCTGAAACTGGTCGATCATGGTCGTCCGGAACGAAAGTGAAGAGCCCCCCGGTCCGGTCAACTCCCAGGCGCGGTCCGAGGCGTCCCTGCCGGAGTGAAAGGCGAACGCCGCCCGGCCGTCGATGGACAGGTCGAAGCGGTGCGCGCCCTTGCCCGTGCCCAGTCCGCACATCCAGATAAACGTGGCGAAGGGCGCGTCGAAGCCGGCCGGGACGGGCTCGGTCTCCCATTCGATGGCCATCGTCCCGTTTGTCGCCCGGACGATCAGGGCGGCCGTGGCCTCGGGGTAGGGCGAATGGTAGCCTATGGCTTCGCCCGAGATCGTCTTGGCGTAGCCTTTGAGCCAGGGCGGGGAGGGGAGTCCTTTCTCCGGGCCCGGCTGGGCCGGACGCGTCAGCAGGAAAATTCCAACCAGCAGGACGAGGGCTCCGGCCAGAGAATACGTCAGGCGGCGGTTCGGCGCGGCCATGGCGTCACTTTCCGGAGATCCTGAAGGCCCAGGCCTCACGGCAGGGCGGATTTTGGACGGCCCCGTCCGGAAGATGGATCAGGACGCCCTGACCGACGGGCTCCCACTTCAACGCGCCTGGAACGCCCAGCATGGCGATCTTCGCGCCCGGGGAGGGCCGGTGCGAGTACAACATGATTTCGGCCGGCGGATGCGTTTCATTTTCGTCGGCCAGGTAGATGGCGAAGACCGTTCCGTCGGGCAGTCGCGTAAAGCACGTTTTGGCTTCCTTGTAGGGCGCGACCGGGCGCGTCTTGTAGATGGCTTGGGAATTGACGGCCATCCAGGCCCCGATCTCCTTCAACCGTTTCAGCGACTCCGCGGGAAGTTCGCCTTCGGCGTTGGGCCCGATGTTGAGGAGAAAATTGCCGCCCTTGGAAACGATATCGACGAGCAGATGGATGAGCCGGTGGGCCGATTTGTAGCGGTCGTTGGGAACATAGGACCAGGAATCGCCCATGGTCATGCACGTCTCCCAGATGAAGGGCAGGGGCTTTTCCGGGACTTCCTGCTCGGGAGTGCGGTAGTTTTCGTATTTGCCCGCGACGGTGCGGTCGACGACGATCAGCCCGGGTTGATGGCTCCGGGCCATGCCGGCGATGCGGGGCATGTCGATGTCCTGGTTGTACGGCTGTTTGAGGAGGCCCTTGAACGGGGCCTCGAGACGGGGATAGGGCCGGACCCAGCCGCCGTCGAGCCAGAGGATATCGACGGGACCGTAATCGGTCATCAGCTCCTCGATCTGGTTGTAGGTGTAGTCTTTGAACTTCTTCCACCGTTCCGGATACTTGTCCGTGTCGTAATTGACGTTGCGGTCGGGTGTGGCCCACTCGGGCGCCCAGTAGTCGGGGGAATGCCAATCGGGTTTGGAGAAATAGGCCCCCGTGCCGAAACCCTCCTTGCGGAAGGCCTCGAAGATTTCCTTGACGATGTTGGATTTGGGATTTTTGGCGAAGGGGACGTCCGGTCCGGTGATGCGGTAATCCGTCTGCTTGGTGTCGAACATGCAGAATCCGTCGTGGTGCTTGGTCGTATGGACGACATAGCGCATGCCCGCTTCCTTGGCCGCCTTGGCCCAAATCGCCGGATCGAACTTGACCGGGCTGAAGGTCTTGGGAAGCAGTTCATAGCGGCGCTTGTATTCGACGTAATCCGGGATGCTGCGCCGGCACCAGGGCTCGTCCTCGGAACAGATGCTCCAGGATTCGACGACACCCCACTGGCTATAGGGGCCCCAGTGCATCATCAGGCCGAACTTGACGTCCTGGAACCACTCCAGCTTTTTGAGGACAAGGGGATCGGTCTCTTTTTCGTCAGCGGCGTTCTGGGCGGCGGAAATCCCCGAGGCCGCTCCCCAGGCGATCAGGACGAAGAACAGGACGAGGAGGGCGGTGCGCTTCATGGCATGTCCTTTCCGTTCCGGATGGCGCCCATTTTACCCCCCTCGAGCCGTGCTGTCCAAATCGGATGTTGCATCCGGCTTCTTTCAGGCTCATGATGATTGCATGCGTGTCCTTTTGACGGGCGCGACCGGCTATGTCGGCCGCAGGCTCCTGGGCCGGCTGGCGGCCGACCCGGAGATCGGTCTGCGTGTCTTCGTTCGCAGCGCCCGCAAGCTGGGCCCTCTGCCGGACGAGCGGGTCGAAGTGGCGGAGGGCGATACATTCGACCGCGGGGCCTTGGGCCGGGCGCTCGGCGGAGTGGATACGGCCTACTATCTGATCCATTCGCTGGGGGCCGGCCGCGGATTCGAGGACCTTGAAAGGCGTAGCGCCGAAAATTTCCGCGAGGTCTGCCTCGAACAGGGCGTCGGCCGGATCATCTATCTCGGGGGGCTGGGGATCAAGGAGACGGCCAGCGCGCATCTGCGCAGCCGCCTGGAGACGGGCGAGATCCTGAGCGCCCGGTCCGACCGCATCCGGACGCTCTGGTTCCGCGCCGGAATCGTCGTCGGATCGGGCAGCTCCAGCTTCGAGATCGTCCGGCATCTCGTCCAAAAGCTTCCGGTCATGATCACTCCCCGCTGGGTCCGGACCCGCACCCAGCCCATCGGCATCGATGACGTCCTCTCCTACCTGGCCCGGGGATTGCGGCTGGACATGCCGTCCGATCTCATTGTCGATATCGGGGCCGCGCCGATGACATTCCGGGAGATGCTTTCCGGCGCCGCCCGGGTGATGGGGCTGCGGCGGGTGATGTTGCCGGTCCCATTCCTGACACCGCGATTGTCTTCCTACTGGCTCATCCTCATGACGCCCATTCCGTATCGGATCGGGAGCCTGCTCGTCGAGGGCCTCAAATCCGAGACGGTGGCCCAAAACGACAACGCCGCCCGTTTTTTCCCGGAAATAAAACCCGTGTCCTACGAGAGGGCTTTTGCCCGGGCCTTGAAGGAAATCGAACGGCGCCAGGTCGTCAGCCGCTGGTGCGACAGCGAGGCCGCCGCGGTCTGCGATTTGGAGGGCCGCGACAAGATTGCGGAGGCGGTGGTCTTCGACCGGAGAAGCCGTTCGTTCGCGCCCGTTTCGGCCGATCGCGTTTTCCGCTCGGTCAAGGCCATCGGGGGAGAGCGCGGGTGGTTGGCCTTCGGATGGATGTGGCGACTGCGGGGATTCCTGGACAAATTGGCCGGAGGCCCGGGCCTCAACCGGGGGCGGCGAGACCTCCAGGATCTGCGGCCCGGAGATGGGCTGGATTTTTGGCGCGTTGCCGACCTCAAACCCGGGCGGCGGCTTCTCTTGTCGGCCGATATGAAGGCACCTGGAAAAGCCTGGCTCGAATTCACAATCGAAGGGACGACCCTTGTCCAGACCGCTTATTTCCTGCCCCAGGGGATTTGGGGCCGGCTCTATTGGCTGGCCCTTAAACCCGCCCACGGGCTCATTTTCAACAAGCTTCTTCGGAGGATTATCGCGCGGGCCTCGCGGGAAATCGTGGATATTAACGATATTGGACTTGACAAAAAACAGAATGAACAATAATTTATATCACGATATAACTAGTTATATCTAGATTAATGCTGGAGGATGGAAATGCATCGTTCGAGATTTTGGGGCGGACACAGGGGCGAGAGGATCTTTCATAAGGGCGATTTCAAGTACCTGATCCTCGACCTTCTCAAAGAAAAACCGCGTCACGGGTACGAGATCATCCGGGAGATGGAAGAAAAGTTCGGCGGATTCTATACGCCCAGCCCGGGAGCCGTCTACCCGACCCTGCAATGGCTCGAAGACATGAATTACGTCACCGTCCAGGCGCAGGACGGCAAGAAAACCTACACCATCACCGAGGAAGGGCTGAAGTTTCTCTCAGAAAAGCAAAAGGAGACCGAAGAGGTCAAAAAGCAGATGAAGGAGTGGTGGGGGTCCTGGAACACCGAGTTCCGCGACGAGATGCGGGATGTGATGCATTCGCTCGGCGACCTCGGCCGCATGATCGGACAGAAAACCCGCCAGGCGGGGCAGGACAAACTGCCCCAAGTCAAGGAAGCCATCGCCAACGCGGCCAAGGAGATCGAACGGATCTTCAAAGGCTGAGGGGCTCCGATGAAGAACAAAGAGCTGGCCGCTCTCTTTCATCGGATCGGCGACGCCCTGGACGTTAAAGGCGAGCAGACCTTCAAGGTCCTGGCTTATCGAAAGGCCGCCCGGATCCTGGAGGACTTGACCGACGACATCGAGACTCTGGCCCGGGATAAAAAGCTCGAGTCGATCGACGGCATCGGCCACGGCATCGCCCAAAAAATCGAGGAATACGTCACGACCGGGCGGATGGCCAAATACGACGAGGCCGTGGCCGGCCTGCCTCCGGGCCTTCTCGATCTTCTGGATATCCCGGGCTTGGGGGCGAAGACGGTCAGCCTCGCCTACGAGGAGTTGCACGTCGGCGGTTTGGACGACCTGAAGCGCGTCATCGCCGATGGTTCGCTGGCCGGCCTTCGCGGCATGGGGGACAAGAAAGTCGAGAACATCCACAAGGGCATCGGGCTTTTCGAACAGGGCCATGCCCGCATCTCGATCTGCGAAGCCGCGCTCATATCCGAAGCGGTCATCTCCTATCTCAAGAAGGCGCCCGGCATCGGCCGCATCGACGCCGCCGGCTCCCTGCGGCGGATGAAAGAGACCGTCGGCGATATCGATATCCTCGCCGAAGGCCGGAACGGTGCGGCCATCATCGATGACTTCGTCCGCATCCCCGGCCTGAAGCGCATCCTGGCCCAGGGCGACACCAAGGGCTCCATCCTCGTGGCCGTCGAATCCTCGGAAAGACAGGTCGATCTGCGCATCGTCGGATCCGCCGAATACGGCGCCGCCCTGCAATATTTCACCGGTTCAAAAGAACACAGCGTCAAGCTCCGCGGTCTGGCCAAGGCCGCCGGCCTCAAGATTTCCGAATACGGCGTTTTTCGCGGGGCGAAAAAAATCGCCGGCCGGGACGAGGAAGGCGTCTATGGGGCGCTCGGGCTGCCCTGGATTCCCCCCGAGCTCCGCGAGGACCGCGGGGAAATCGAGTGCGCCCGGGACGGCCGGCTGCCCCGTTTGGTCGAGGCGGCAGACCTCCGCGGCGATCTTCACTGCCACACCCGGGCCAGCGACGGCCGCATGCCGCTCGAGGACTTGGCCGAACAGGCCCGCTCCCGCGGCTACGCCTACATCGCCGTCTGCGACCACTCCCGTTCGGCCGCCTATGCCGGGGGATTGACGATCGAGCGCCTGGAAGAACAGTGGGCCGAGATCGACAGACTTAATCGGCGCTGGAAGGGCTTTCGCCTATTGAAAGGATCGGAGGTCGACATCCTGGGAGACGGGAAACTCGATTTTCCCGATAAGGTTCTTAAGCATCTCGACTTCGTCGTGGCTTCGGTCCACTCCGGTTTCAAAAAGAATGTCACCGCGCGGATGGTGAAGGCCTTGGAGAATCCCTGGGTGGATACCATCGGCCATCCTTCGGGCCGGCTGCTTTCCGGACGCCGGGGGTATGACGTGGATCTGGACCGCGTTATCGAAGCCGCCGCGGCCAACGGCAAAGCCCTGGAGTTAAATTCCCATTTCGACCGCCTCGACCTCAACGACTTGTATCTGCGGAGGGCCAAGGACGCGGGCGTTTTGATTTCGATCGGAACGGATACGCACTCTGCCGACGGGCCGGCCATGATCCGGTTCGGCCTGGGCATCGCCCGGCGCGGCTGGCTGGAGAAAAAGGACGTTCTCAACACCCGCACCGCGGAAGGATTGGTCCGCTGGCGGAAGACGCGGAAGCGTTGACATCCCTTTTTCCATATTGACAGAAATCCGGAATTTCTCTATCGTTCCGCCATGCCTAAAAATACCTTTCGGGTTCTCGTCTGCATCGTGATCACTGCCTCTCTGTCGGTTGCGGTTCTCGGCGCTGAAACCAAGGCCCAGCATGACGCCCGCATGCAATGGTGGCGCGAGGCCCGCTTCGGCCTGTTCATCCATTGGGGACTCTATGGCATCCCGGCGGGGGAGTGGGGCGGGAAGACCATCTACGGCGAATGGATCCGCAACAACGCCCACATTCCGATCCAGGTCTACGACAAGTTCGTCGGCCAATTCAATCCGGTCAAGTTCAACGCCGACGAGTGGGTGCGGATGGCCAAGGACGCCGGCATGAAGTACATCGTCATCACCTCCAAGCACCACGACGGCTTCGCCATCTTCGATTCCAAGGTCTCCGATTTCGACGTCATGGCCACGCCCTTCAAGCGCGACATCCTGAAGGAACTGGCCGCGGCCTGCCGCAAACAGGGGATGAAGCTCTGCTTCTATCACTCGATCATGGACTGGCACCACCCGGATTACCTGCCCCGCCGGGATTGGGAAGCCCAGGACCGCCCGGCGGCCGGAGCGGATTATGACCGCTATGTCCAATACTTGAAGGCCCAGATCAAGGAGCTCCTGGCCAATTACGGCGACATCGGGGTGCTGTGGTTCGACGGCGAGTGGGAGACCACCTGGACGGAAGCGCGCGGGCGGGATCTCTACGATTACGTCCGCGGATTACAGTCCTCGATCATCATCAACAACCGGGTGGGCGCCTCGCGATCGGGTCTGGCCGGCTTCTCCGAGAATAAGGAATCAGCCGGCGACTTCGGCACGCCTGAACAGACGATTCCCGCTACCGGTCTGCCCGGGCTGGATTGGGAAACGTGCATGACGATGAACG
>Ga0315275_10006109_pt1 | contig 11480 bp, 10 predicted proteins | sample YL17G03_0_MG_FD_205557 | JGI IMG/M metagenome (GOLD analysis project Ga0315275, IMG submission 205557) | Sediment microbial communities from Yellowstone Lake, YNP, Wyoming, USA - YL17G03_0 | ecosystem: Environmental > Aquatic > Freshwater > Lake > Sediment | place: USA: Wyoming | collected...
CATGATCGAAAGACTCTCAGCCTCTCGGCGCGCGATGTGGGTGACGAACGTCCGCACACCCCCCAGCAGCATTTCGACGGCGAGCGCGGTCAGCACCAGTCCCATCAGGCGCTCGAAGGCGAGCACGACGCGCTCGCCGAGGAGCGCCTGCAGCCTGTGCGCGCCGACCAGGATCACGTAGGCCGCGATGCATTCGCGCAACACGACCCACGCGCGGCGGGCCGGGGGCACGTTCTTCATCGCCGACACCACCAGCGGCACGTTGCCGAACGGGTCGATGACGAGGATCAGCAGCACCGCGGCGGAGAAAATCTCGTTGCCTGACATGGCGTCGATTCCTTGAGGAAAATGGGGTCTGACCCCATTTTCCCACCGGGTTACGCAATGAAGCGATAGGCATGGTGGATGCGCCGGTCGCGAAAATCCTCGGGCAGCGTTTCTGCCGTGATGTCGGCGCACGCCGGATCCGCGGCAAGTGCCGGGTCGAGCCGGAAGCTGCGCAAGTTGGTCGAGAAGTAGAGCTCGCCGCCGGTCGCGAGCAGCTCGCGTGCCGCGCCGACCAGCCACTGGTGATCGCGCTGGATGTCGAGCACGCCGTCCATCGCCGTGGAATTCGAAAACGCCGGCGGATCGAGCACGATGAGGTCATAGCGGCGTCCTTCATCCTTCGCGACATCGAGCCACGCCAGCACGTCGGCGCGGATCAGGATGTGGCGCTCCCGGTCGAGGCCGTTCAACGCGAAATTGCGCGCCGCCCAGTCGAGATAGGTGTTGGAGAGATCGACGGTGTCGCTGGCAACCGCGCCGCCCGCCGCGGCGTACACCGTGAAGCTGCCGGTGTAGGCGAACAGGTTGAGCATTCGCCGCCCTTCGGCGCGCGTGCGCACCAGGCCACGCAGCGCGCGGTGGTCGAGGAACAACCCCGTGTCGAGATAGGCCTCGAGATTGACGATGAAGCGCAGCCCGGATTCGACGACGACGAAATCGGTGCCGGCGTCCCCCGTCTTCGCGTGCTGGTCGCGCCCGTGGCGCTTGCGTCTTTCCTTCACCGCAATCGCCGCCACGGGCAGCGCCAGCGCGCCGGCCGTCGCCTCCCGCACCGCCGCGAGCCACGCGGCGTGGCCGGCGTCCGTCTGCTCCCAGCCAGTGTCGATTTCCTGCAGATGCACCCGCATGCCGAGCGCGGGATCCTCGGCGGCGTAGCAGTCGACCGCCAGCGGAAATTCCGGCAGGTCGCGATCGTACACGCGATACGCGCCCAGCCCGCGCCGCCGCGCCCAGCGGCTCCAGTGCCGGGCGTTCTTCGCGAGGCGATTGCGAAAGGCCGCGAGCGAGTCCGCACGCAGGTCCTGGCGAATCGCGCTGCCGGGCAAAGGTTCGGTGGTCGGCACTGGGTCTTCCTGGAGCCCGTCGCGGCCCCGGCGTTGAGCAGCCCGGCGTTGAGCGCGGCGAAACCCGGGGTGAGCTTCGAGCGGGCGGCGGCCGCGGGTTTCGCCTTCGGCTCAACGCCGGGCTACCAAAAGCCGGGCCACGCAATCCGCGTCACTCGCCCCGGACGATACCATCGCGGCGCGGATCCGCGCCGCCCATCCATCCGGCCCTGGTGCGCACGATCACGTGCGCGCCGCCGTTGCTTCCGCTGAGGACGGTCTGATGCCCGAGTGCTTCGAGTTTCTCCTGCAGTGCGACCGCCGCCGTTCCCGGCTCCAGTTCGGTCGGACCATTGCGGCTGCCGAAATTGGGCAGCGCGACGGCCGCCTGCGGGTCGAGACCCCAATCGATCACCGCGACGAGCGTCTTTGCGACCTGGTTGATGATGCTCGGGCCGCCCATCGAACCGGTGACCATGAACACGCGCCCGTCGGGGCCGTAGACGATCGTCGGCGCCATGGCGGAACGCGGGCGTTTGCCGCCTTCGACGCGATTCGCGACCGGCTTGCCATCTTGCGTGGGCTGCAGGGAGAAGTCGGTGAGCTCGTTGTTGAGCAGGAAGCCGCCTGCGGTCATCAGCCGGGAGCCGAACGCGTACTCGATCGTCGTCGTCATCGCCACCGCGTTGCCGTAGCGGTCGACGATCGACATGTGCGACGTCGAGGGCAGTTCGGGCGCGGGCTGCCTGCCCCACGCGGCGTGCTTTCCCGGCGTCCGATCGGGCGGCGTGCCGGGTGGCGACCACCCGAGGCTCGAGTCCGTCCGGATGAGCTGCGAACGGCCGGCCAGGTAGTCGCGATCGAGCAGCCCCGAGGGCGGCGTGTAGAAATCCGGATCGGCCATGTAGACGTCGCGATCGGCGTATGCGAGCCGCCCCGCTTCGCTGAAAAAGTGAATGCTCCACAGCGTCGCCGGTCCCATCGCCCCCACGTCGTAGCGCTCGAGGATGCCAAGCATCTGCAGCACCGTGGGTCCGCCGGACGACGGCAGCGGCATCCCGCATACCCGGTAGCCGCGATAACGTCCGCACACCGGCTCGCGCACCTTGACCCTGTAGGCGGCGAGATCGGCTGCCGTGAGATCACCGGGGCTCACCGGGCTGCCGGCAACGGTATCGACGATGTCGCGGGCGATGTCGCCCCTGTAGAACGCCTTGGCGCCGCCGGTGGCGAGCTTGCGCAAGGTCGCCGCGAACGCAGGGTTCCGGTTAATGGCACCGGCCGCCAGCGGACGGCCGTCGGCATCGCTGAAATAGTCCCGCGCGCGCGCCTGCGGCATGTTGGACTCCCGGGCAACGGCGGCGCTCAGCCGCGCCGACACCGGAAAGCCCTGCTCCGCGAGTTCGATCGCCGGCGCGAAGAGGCTCGCCCAGGGCAGCTTGCCGTGCCGCGCGTGCGCGGTGGCGAGCAGCGCCACGGTTCCCGGCACGCCGACGGACCGGCCCCCGACGATCGCGTCAGGAAAATAGAGCGGCTTCCCGTCCGGACCGAGAAAGCGATCCGGCCGCGCTGCGGCCGGTGCGGTCTCGCGGCCATCGTACGCAAGGAGCTTGTTGCGTTTCGCATCGTGGACGAGCATGAACGCGCCGCCGCCGATCCCCGACGATTGCGGCTCGACGAGGTTCAAGACGAGCTGCACGGCGATCGCGGCGTCGACCGCCGTGCCGCCTTCGCGCAGAACACGATACCCCGCGTCCGCCGCGAGCGGATGCGCGGCCGCCACCATGAATTCGCGCGCGGCGGCCGGCGGCCGATCGTGACCTGCCGGCGCGGCATCCTGCGCCCACGCGTTGCCGCAAGCGTGGAGCAGGATTGCCGCCGCGGCGGCGCGACGGAAAACATCGACGAAATTCATGGCGGTGACGGAGCGCGTGGTGCGAAGATGGGGAAGAGCCAAGAAAAAGAGGGACCGGCGTTCAGGCCGGCCCCTCTTTGCTGATGCCAAATGCGCGACGTGCTTACTTCTTCGGTGCGTCCGTCGCAGGAGCCGCAGCAGGCGCGGCTCCAGGTGCGGCCGCAGATGCCGCGGGTGCCGCGGGTGCCGCGGGTGCCGCGGCCGGGGCCATTGCCGCGGGCGCAGCAGCGGGAGAAGCCGCAGGTGCCGCTGGAGGCGTAGCGGCCGGAGCGGACATCATCGTCGGCGCCGGAACGGCCGCGGTCGGCTTGGCGGCGTTGGCGGCAAGCAGGGGCACGATCATCAGCGCCACGATGTTGATGATCTTGATCAGCGGATTCACCGCCGGCCCCGCGGTGTCCTTGTACGGGTCGCCCACGGTATCGCCGGTCACCGCCGCCTTGTGCGCGTCCGAGCCCTTGCCGCCGTGGTGGCCGTCCTCGATGTACTTCTTGGCGTTGTCCCACGCGCCGCCGCCGGTGGTCATCGAGATCGCGACGAACAGACCGGTGACGATCGTGCCCATCAGCAGGCCGCCCAGCGCCTGCGGCCCGAGCGCGAGACCGACGACCACGGGCACCAGCACCGGCAGCAGCGACGGCACGATCATTTCCTTGATCGCCGCCTTGGTCAGCATGTCCACCGCGACGCCATATTCGGGCTTCGCCGTGCCTTCCATGATGCCCTTGATCTCCTTGAACTGCCGCCGCACTTCGACCACCACCGCGCCCGCGGCGCGGCCGACCGCCTCCATCGCCATCGCGCCGAAGAGGTAGGGGATGAGGCCGCCGATGAACAGCCCGACGATCACCTTGTGGTTCGACAGGTCGAAGGAGACGCCGATCTGCGCCGAGTCGAGCGCGTGCGTGTAGTCGGCAAACAGCACCAGCGCCGCGAGGCCGGCCGAGCCGATCGCGTAGCCCTTGGTCACCGCCTTGGTCGTGTTGCCGACCGCGTCGAGCGGATCGGTGATCGCGCGCACCGAATCGGGGAGCTTCGCCATTTCCGCGATGCCGCCGGCGTTGTCGGTGATCGGGCCGTAGGCGTCGAGCGCGACGATGATGCCGGCCATCGACAGCATCGACGTGGCCGCGATCGCGATGCCGTACAAACCGGCGAGCAGGTACGAGGTCCAGATCGCGATGCACACGGCGATCACCGGCCACGCGGTAGACTTCATCGACACGCCGATCCCGGCGATGATGTTGGTCGCGTGGCCCGTGGTCGACGCCTCCGCGATGTGGCGCACCGGCTTGTATTCGGTGGCCGTGTAGTACTCGGTGATGACGACCATCGCCGCGGTCAGCGCGAGGCCGATCAGGCCGGCGCCCCACAGGCGCAGCGTGGTCAGCTCGGGGTTCGACGCCGTGACGCCGCCCATCAGCCAGGCGGTGATGAAATAGAACCCGACCGCTGAAATGAGGCCGGCGACGATCAGCCCGCGATAGAGCGCGTTCATGATCTTGCCGCCGTCGCGCGCCTTGACGAAATAGCAGCCGACGATCGAGGCGAGGATCGACCAGCCGCCCAGCACCAGCGGATAGGTGACCGCCGCCTCGGCGTTGGCCTTCAGCAGCAGCGCGCCCAGCAGCATCGTCGCCACGATGGTCACCGCGTAGGTTTCGAAGAGGTCCGCGGCCATGCCCGCGCAGTCGCCAACGTTGTCGCCCACGTTGTCGGCGATCACCGCGGGATTGCGCGGGTCGTCTTCCGGAATCCCCGCCTCGACCTTGCCGACGAGGTCGGCGCCGACATCGGCACCCTTGGTGAAGATGCCGCCGCCCAGCCGCGCGAAGATCGAGATCAGCGAGCCGCCGAACGCGAGGCCGACGAGCGGCTGGATCACGTGATGCAGGCCCTCCTTCATCAGGTTGGGCGTGCCCGGCGCCGAGCCCAGCAGGAAGACGTAGAAGCCGGCGACACCGAGCATGCCGAGGCCGACGACCAGCATGCCGGTGATCGCGCCGCCGCGAAAGGCCACCGCCAGCGCTTCGTTGAGGCCCGTGCGCGCCGCTTCGGCGGTGCGCACGTTGGAGCGCACCGAGACGTTCATCCCGATGTACCCGGCGAGCCCCGAGAGCACGGCGCCGACGGCAAAGCCGCCCGCCGTGGAACCACCCAGCGCCCACCAGATCAGCACGAACAGCACGGCGCCGACGATGCCGATCGTCAGGTACTGGCGATTGAGGTACGCCTGCGCTCCGGCCTGGATGGCAGCGGCGATTTCGCGCATCCGGTCGTTGCCGGTCGGCTTCTTCATGATCCAGCCGATCGAAACGATGCCGTAGACGATCGCGGCGACCGCGCAGGCGAGCGCGAAGATGAGGCTTGTGGACATTGCGATTCTCCCTAACCCTGATGGTGGCCAATAGCCAAGGGGAAGCAGCGGCTCGGGCCTGTAACCGGCCCTGAACCGGGGCGTTTCGGAGTGCGCTTCTTCTCGCCTTCTCCCGCCCGTTCCCCGGGGGCGGCGTCGGGGCGGGCCCGGCGCCGTCTGGCAAACACGCTATTGTGCCAGTGCCCGGTCCAGAAAGTCGAGCCGGTCCTGACCCCAGAAGAGTTCGTCGCGGTAGATGTACGTCGGCGCGCCGAAGACCTGCCGGTCGATCGCCGTCTGGGTGTCGGCCTCGTAGGCGGCCGCGATCTCGGGCGTCGCCGCCCGCGCGGCCAGCGCTTTGGCGTCCAGTCCGAGCGCCGCGGCGATGGCCGCCAGCGTCGCCTCGTCGGCAATGTCCCGCTCCTCGGCCCAGCGCGCCCGCAGGATCGCGCCGGCAAGGTCGAGCGCAGGCTGCGCCCCCTGCTCCCGGGCCGCCAGGATCCATCGGGTTCCCGGTTCGCCCGACGCCGCGCCGAACTTCGGCTGGAAATTGATCGGCATCCCCAGGTAATCGCGCCAGCGCTTCAACTCCATCAGCCGGTAGGCCTGCCGTTGCGGCGCGCGCTTCGGCAGCGGCAGGCCGCCGGAAAGCGGGAAGACCTTGAAGAGGTCCACGAGCTTCGGGGCGATAGTCGCGCCGTGTTTCGCCGCGATCGCGAGCAGGCGATCATGGCCGAAGTAGGTCCACGGCGAGACCGGGGTCAGGAAATAGTCGATCGTTTTCGGCATGGCAGAACCCTCATCAGACCTTGAATTCGGTGGCGAGCTTCTTCGGCACGGCGACATTCTTCAACCGGACGTACTGGGGCAGCCCGTCCTTGAACGGCGGAAAGTCCTCGCCGCGGATCAGCGGCGCGAGGTAGGCGCGCGCCTTCGCGGTGATGCCGAAGCCGTCGGCGGTGATGAAATTGCGCGGCAGCATCTTCTCGACGTTGGCGACGCTGACCAGCGGGGCGACCGCGATTTTCCACCGATAGGGTTTGTCCGAGGTGCGCTCGATCGCCGGCATCACCGCATTGTGGCCGGCCACCGCGAACTCGACGGCCGCCTTGCCGACCGCAAACGCGTGCGCGACGTCCATCTTCGACGCGATGTGCCGCGCCGAGCGCTGCAGGTAATCGGCGACCGCCCAGTGGTACTTGTACCCCAGTTTGTCCTTGGCCAGCGCCGCGATCATCGGCCCCACGCCCCCCAGCTGCGCATGGCCGAACGCGTCCCGCGTGGCGGTCTCCGCCATCAGGGCGCCGGCGGGGTTCTTGAGGCCTTCGGACACGCCGACGCAGCAGTAACCGAAGCGCTTGACCTTGTCGTCCACGGCGGCGAGGAACCTGGCTTCGTCGAACGCGATCTCCGGAAACAGCAGCACCAGCGGAATCGGCGTCGCCGCGTCCTCGGCCATGCCGACCGCCGCGGTTATCCAGCCGGCATGCCGGCCCATGACCTCCAGCACGAAGACCCTGGTCGAAGTTTTCGCCATCGACGCGACATCGAACGAGGCTTCGCGCATCGACACGGCCACGTACTTCGCGACCGACCCGAAGCCCGGGCAGTTGTCGGTGACGGCCAGGTCGTTGTCGACGGTCTTCGGCACGTGCACGGCGACGAGCGGATAGCCGAGCTGGCCCGAAAGCTGCGACACCTTGAGGCAGGTATCGGCCGAATCGTTGCCGCCGTTGTAGAAGAAGTAGCCGATGTCGTGTGCGCGGAACACCTCGATCAGGCGCTCGTACTGCGCGCGATTTTCCTCGATGCCCTTCAGCTTGTAGCGGCACGAACCGAACGCGCCGGCCGGCGTGTGCTTCAGCGCCGCGATGGCGCGCGCCGGCTCGCGGCTGGTGTCGATCAGGTCCTCGGTGAGCGCGCCGATGATGCCGTTGCGGCCGGCGTAGACCTTGCCGATCCGGTCCTTGTGGCGGCGCGCGGTCTCGATGACGCCGGCCGCGCTGGCGTTGATGACGGCGGTCACGCCGCCGGACTGGGCGTAGAAGGCGTTGCGTGTTGGCATGATGTCAGCTCGGGAGAGATCGTTGTCCGGCGGGGGCGGCGCTCGCGGCACGATTTCCGTGCGCGCGAGTTTCGCGCGCGGCCGCTGCGCAGGCACGACATCCGCGTCGAGTTCCAGGGCCTGGTCGCAGCCGCGCCGGGCCAGAGGCGGCAATGTGCGGTTCGGGCATCGTCAGCGGAGCCATGCGGATTTCGGTCAATCCGCCAGCGCCACTCGCACGGCGTGGCGAATGGCATCCACCGAGCCAACGCCGCTCACCTTGCGATACCGCGGCGCGCTGGCGTCTCCGGTCGCCGCCCACTTGGCGAACCAGGCAACCAGCGGCTCGGTCTGCGCGTGGTAGACCGCGAGGCGCTTCTCTACCGTCTCCTCGGTGTCGTCATCGCGCTGGATCAGGTCCTCGCCGGTTGCGTCGTCCTTGCCCGCGACCCGCGGCGGATTGAACCTGACGTGATAGGTGCGGCCCGAGGCCGGATGCACGCGGCGGCCGCTCATCCGCTCGATGATCGCCGAATCCGGCACGTCGATCTCGAGCACGTAGTCGACGTCGATCCCGGCGCTGCGCAGCGCGTCGGCCTGCGGAATCGTCCGCGGAAAGCCGTCGAACAGGTAGCCGTTGGCACAGTCCGCCGCCTTGAGACGTTCCTTGACGAGGCCGATGATGATGTCGTCGGACACGAGCCCGCCGCCATCCATCACTTTCTGCGCCGCCAGCCCGAGCGGCGTGCGGGCCTTGATGGCGGCGCGGAGCATGTCACCCGTGGAAATCTGCGGAATGCCGTGGGCATCGGTGATGGTGGCGGCCTGCGTGCCCTTTCCGGCGCCAGGGGGGCCGAGCAGAATCAATCGCATAAGTGTCGTTGGCTGAAGATCCGGGAAAGGCAAAGGGAGGGCCGCGCGCGCCGGCTATCGGCACCGACGCCGCGGATGACAGGGCCACGGTACCGCCTGCGATTCGATTCTGGCGGCAATCCGCGAGACGGTCAATCGCCTGGGGTCCGGCGTGCTCACGGATGATGCGCCGCCCCGTGGTGCCCGTACAAGGCGCGCACGCGCTCGAGATCCTCGGGCGTGTCGACGCCCGGCGCCGGCGTTCCCGCGGTCACCAGCACGACGATCCGGTGACCGTGCCACAGCGCGCGCAACTGTTCGAGCGCCTCGAAGCGCTCGATCGGCGCGGGCGGCAGCCCGGGGAATGCGCGCAGAAAGCCGACGCGGTAGGCATAGAGTCCATAGTGGCGATACAGCGGCAGGCCGGCGGGGAGGCGGTCGCGCCCTGCGGCAAAGGCATCGCGGGCCCAGGGAATCGTCGCGCGGCTGAAATACAGCGCATAACCCGCATGGTCGAGCACGACCTTGACGACGTTGGGATTGAAGGCCTCGGCCACGTCCTCGATCGGATGGCATGCCGTCGCGATCGTCGCCGCCGGACGGGCGGCGAGCAGAGTGGCCATTTCCCGAATCAGCTCCGGCTCGAGCAGCGGCTCGTCGCCCTGCACGTTGACGACGATCGCATCGTCGGGAAGGCCCAGCGCATGCGCGGCTTCGGCGAGGCGGTCGGTGCCGGTCGCGTGATCGGCGCGCGTCATGCACGCGGTGAAACCGTGCGCGGCGACCGCCGCCGCGATGCGGTCGTCGTCCGTCGCGACGGCGACGCGCAGGGCGCCGGAAGCGAGCGCGCGTTCGGCGACGCGCACGATCATCGGCTTGCCGGCGATGTCGGCAAGCGGCTTTCCGGGGAGCCGCGTCGATGCGTATCGGGCGGGGATGAGGACAGTGAACGTCATGATCTTGCCGGCGATGCGGTGCGTAACCCGGCGTCGCCCGGGTTGGGCGAAGCTAGACCCGGGGCGGCGCGGCCATTGCCACAGCCACCCGGGTTTCGCATTCACTCAACCCGGGCTAGACCGGGCTACCCGACTCGTATTCTGCGGGCTCGAGCCGCCGCGCCTCCTCCTCGAGCATGACCGGCATGCCTTCGCGGATCGGATACGCGAGCCGCGCCGACCGCGAGATCAGTTCCTGTTTCTGCTTGTCGTAGAACAGCGGGCCCTTGGTGACCGGGCAGACCAGGATTTCAAGCAGCTTGGCGTCCACGAATCTTCTCCTCGACCCGGGTGACGAGCGCCGGGTCCGTGCGTGCGCGCACCGGCAGGTACCAGCAGCGATCGTCGGCGAGACCGCCGCATTTTACCGCATCCTTCTCGGTCATCAGGATCGCCGACGCGCCCGGCAGCGCGAGATCGGTGGCGCCGAGCCGATGATGGTCCGGCAGCGGATGGGGGGCGACGGCGATTCCCAGCACGCGCAGCTGCGCGAAGAACCGCTCGGGATTGCCGATGCCGGCGAGCGCATGCACGCCGGCACCGCGGAATGCGTCGGCTCCGGCAGTGACCTCCGGGGCGTTGACGCGGTGGAAAACCTCTCCCGCGAGGGTCATCGGGAATGCGCCCGGCCATGCCGGCGGCCCGGCACCTTCATCGCGGCCCAACGCGACCACCGCGTCCACGGTCGCGAGACGCGCCGGGGCTTCGCGCAGCGGCCCGGCGGGAAGGCGCCAGCCATTGCCGAAACCCCTTGCCGCATCGATCACCGCGATCTCGACGTCGCGGGCGAGGCGCAGGTGCTGCAACCCGTCATCGGCGAGGATCACGTTGCACTCCGGATGTGCGGCGAGCAGCGCGGATGCCGCCGCCACCCGATCGCTCGCGACCACGACCGGAAAGCCGGCGCGCGCGAGCAATACGGGCTCGTCCCCTGCCAGGTCCGGATCCGAGTCGCGCGCGACCAGGAGCGGCGCTTCCCCGCCCGCGCCCTTCCGGCGGCCGTAGCCGCGACTGACGATCCCCGGCCGCCAGTTACGCGCCGCGAGCGCGCTCGCGAGTGCCGCGACGAGCGGCGTCTTGCCGCTGCCGCCGACCGTGATGTTGCCGATGACGATCACCGGCACCGGCAGCCGCTGTGCGCGCAGGAGCCCGGCGCGATAAAGCGCGCGCCGCAGCGCGACGACACCGGCAAACAGCGCCGACATCGGCACCAGCGGCAGCGTGAGCGGCGTCAGTCGCGGCGCGTACCACGCGGCGACGAGACGGGCGGCGAAGCTCATGACCGGTCGCTCCGGTGACGCGTAACCCGGTTACCCGTAGCCCGGATCGAGCGAACGCGAAACCCGGGGCCCGTGCCCCATGCGATCGTTCCCCGGGGTTCGCCTTCGCTCAACCCGTATACGCACCTGCGCACCTGCGCACCGTCATTTGCCGGGAGATTGCGTGGCGAACGTGATGTGGATGAGCCCCGCCGCTCGCGCGGCCTCCATCACGTGGATCACCGACTGGTGCGTGGCGTTGGCGTCAGCGTTGACGACGACGACCGGGTCCTTCGCATCGCCGGCGGCGCTTTTCAGCGCATCGGCCAGCGCGGCGACCGTGGTGAAGCTGAGCATCGTCCGGTCGATGACATAACGGCCCTGCGCGTCGACGCCGACGTTGATCTCCTTCGGCCGCTGCTTCATCTGGTCGGCATCGGCCTCCGGCAGCGTGATCTGCAGTTCCGCGACGCGCTGGTAGGTGGTCGTCACCATCAGGAAGATCAGGATGACGAGCAGCACGTCGATCAACGGAATGAAGTTGATCTCCGGATCTTCCCGGGTGCGCGCCCCGCGGAGGTCCATGTCAGTACCCGCCCGGCCGCCCGAAGGGTACTGACTGCGCCCCCTCGGGGGGCAGCGAACGTAGTGAGCGTGGGGGCCGTTTCATCCTACCCGCCCGGCCGCCC
>Ga0315275_10006111_pt1 | contig 11479 bp, 11 predicted proteins | sample YL17G03_0_MG_FD_205557 | JGI IMG/M metagenome (GOLD analysis project Ga0315275, IMG submission 205557) | Sediment microbial communities from Yellowstone Lake, YNP, Wyoming, USA - YL17G03_0 | ecosystem: Environmental > Aquatic > Freshwater > Lake > Sediment | place: USA: Wyoming | collected...
AGCCAATAGCTGATTATAAACATAATCTTAGTGGCGAGGATAATGCCGATGCGCATTTAAAGCGTACAATAATGGGCCGGGAAGTAGTGGTGGCGATAACCGCAGGCAGGCTAGATTTTGGCCCATGGGAGCAGATTTTTTACGGCGAGTTTGACGGACAACGTCGAAAACGCGTGTTAGTTAAGATTATAGGAGAATAATTTAATGGAACGAAAAATTACCATAGAAGAAATCTTAACATTAAAAAATAAACGCAAGATAACAATGCTCACTGCCTATGATTACCCGATAGCATCATTGGTTGACCAGGCAGGCATTGACATGATTCTTGTGGGCGATTCTCTGGCAAATGTGGTTCTGGGGCTAGATTCTACCACGCACGTAGGCATGCAGGAAATGCTGCATCATGCCAAGGCAGTAACGCGCGCAGTAAAATCTGCTCTGGTGGTAGGCGATATGCCGTTTGAGGCCTATCAATTAAACACTGCCCAGGCAGTGAATAATGCGCGCAGGTTTTTGGATGAAGCAAAATGCGATGTCGTGAAACTGGAGTGGTTTGACAAATGTTTGGAAGTCACAAAAGAGATTGTTAATGCTAAAATTCCGGTAATGGGCCATATCGGCCTTACTCCGCAGACCATAGACAAGCTTGGCGGTTTTAAGGTGCAGGGAAAAGACGCAGAAGCAGCTAGAAAGCTTATTGAGCAAGCGCAAAAATTAGAAGAATTAGGTTGTTTTGCTATTGTCTTAGAGTGCGTTCCTGACAAAATAGCAGAGATTATCACTAAAAAGTTAAAAATACCCACCATTGGCATCGGTGCAGGAGTAAATTGCGATGGTCAAGTCTTAGTCATACATGATTTAGTCGGTTTATATGAAAGATTTAAGCCAAAATTTGTAAAACAATACATAAATCTAGCGCCTATGATAAAGAAGGCTATTGAAGAATATAAAACAGAGGTTATTTCAGGTAAATTTCCTGCCAAGGAACACGTCTTCTCCATTAAAGAAGAAGAATTTAAGAAGATTTAAAAATTTATTGACATAGATAATAACTGAGAATATAGTTAATCCTTTAGAAACCATTCGGTATGAATAGTAATAATAAAAATAAATTCAAGGCTAACGGCAGCAAGAAATCTCAATTATGGGATTTTGATTATGTAGGCTGCACTCCGGAAGCACTTTTTGATAAGTTAAAGACTTCAGAAAAAGGCCTTACCGAGCAACAAGCAAAATCGCGCCTTCAAGATTACGGCTTAAATGAGCCTGCCAAAAAAAAGAAAAGGACCGCCCTGGTCCAGCTCCTCTTAATGTTTCTCAATCCACTGGTTATCGTATTATTAATAATTGGAACATTTTCGTTCTTTTTCGGCGGAAAAATAAGCGCCTTTTTAGTTTTCTTAATGGCGTTGATGAGCGTTGGGTTATCTTTTGTGCAGGAATATCGTGCAAACAAGGCAGCAGAAAAACTGAATGAAATGGTACGTACTACTGCCACGGTCTGGCGTAGTGGCAGGTCTAAGGAAATAAGCATAAGAGATATTGCACCGGGGGATATCGTGGACCTATTTGCAGGAGATATGATTCCAGCAGATTTAAGAATAATATCCTGCAAAGATCTATTTATTAATCAGGCGTCTCTTACCGGAGAATCCTTTCCTATAGAAAAGCTCTCTACTCCTATTCAGACAAAATCCAATTCCATTGTAGACTTGCGCAACATCGCTTTTATGGGCTCAAGCGTAGTCAGCGGAACGGCGTTAGGTGTGGCCGTGAAGACAGGTATATCCACTCAATTTGGCGAGCTTTCGCGCAGGCTCGCAACTATTAGAATAGAGACAAACTTTGATAAAGGAGTGCGAAAATTTGTCTGGTTGATGATTAAGGCTATGTGTTTTATGGTCTTATTTATTTTTTCCATCAATGCCCTTCGCCGCGGTAATTTTATGGAATCATTACTTTTTTCTTTGGGCGTTGCCGTCGGCCTTACTCCGGAGATGCTGCCTATGCTGGTAACCATAAATCTTTCAAAAGGCGCTATCTTGATGTCAAGAAAAGAGGTTATCGTCAAACGCTTGAATTCCATACAGAATTTCGGGGCAATGGATGTTTTGTGCACGGACAAGACCGGAACGCTAACTATGGATAAGATTGTCCTGGAGAGGCATTGCGATGTGGTCAGAAAAGAAGATGATGATGTGCTGCGATTCGCTTACCTAAACAGTTTTTATCAAACCGGTTTAAAGAATCTGCTTGACCGCGCCATACTTAAGCATGAAAAATTATTATTAAACCAGCATAAGAAAATTGATGAGATACCTTTTGATTTTTCCAGAAAGATAATGTCGGTGATTGTGGAAATGGATGGCAAACACAGGATCATTTCTAAAGGCGCGCCCGAAGAGATATTTAAAAGGTGTCCGCGTTATGAATTAGAAGGCGAGATTCTAGATATAGATCCGTTGATAATTTCGGATTTGAAAGAGGAGTATGATGATTTAAGCGCTGACGGTTTCAGAGTTCTGGCTATTGCCTATAAGGATATGGAGCTGAAAAAAGAGGCGTATTCCAAGGATGATGAAAAAGACCTGATTCTTAAGGGCTATGTGGCTTTTCTTGACCCGCCTAAGCCCAGCGCTAAGATGGCCATTAAGGCATTAAAGAAACTGGGTATAGATTTTAAGGTTCTTACCGGCGATAATGAGCTAGTGACTAAGAAAATATGTAGCGAAGTAGGCCTGGATGTTAAAGGGCTGGTTACTGGGGATCAAGTAGAAAAGGCAAGCAATGAAGAATTAAGGGCGTTGGTAAAGACTACTAATATTTTTGCCAGGCTCTCGCCTTTGCAGAAAGAGAAAGTAATTTATGCGCTTCATGAAAACGGCCATATTGTAGGTTACTTAGGGGACGGCATAAACGATGCCCCTGCATTAAAGACTTCTGATGTAGGTATTTCTGTAAATAATGCTGTGGATATTGCCAAGGAATCAGCGGATATAATTCTACTTAAAAAAAGCCTGATGGTCTTAGAAGACGGCGTAGTGGAGGGCAGAAAGACCTTCGGTAATATCGTCAAATACATAAAGATGGGCTCAAGTTCTAACTTCGGCAATATGTTTAGCATGACTGGAGGCATTATGTTTCTGCCGTTTCTGCCTATGTTGCCTATTCAGATTCTTTTGAATAATTTTCTTTATGATGTTTCGCAGATTGCCATACCCACTGATGATGTAGACAGTGACTATATCTCAAAGCCCAGGCCGTGGAACGTCGGCTATATTAAAAAATTTATGTTTATTATCGGGCCTATCAGCTCGATTTATGATTTTCTTACTTACGGTGTTATGTTATTTATTTTTCATGCCAATGCCGAACTTTTTCATACCGGCTGGTTTATAGAATCTCTTTGTACTCAAACCTTAGTAATCCATATAATCCGTACCGGAAAAATTCCTTTTATTGAAAGTCGGCCAAGTAGATTTTTGGTATTAATGTCTATTATGATTGTTACCATTGGCATAGGCATACCTTTTTCTCCCCTGGCTAGACATTTTGGATTTGTTGCGCCGCCGCCTGCTTACTTTATTGCATTATTCCTAATGGTAAGTACTTATTTAGTATTAGTGCAAATCGTAAAAAAGTGGTTTATTAAAAAATTCGGCTACGAATAAAATGTAGTCTACCCCAAGGCTTTTAGCCAGGATCAGGGTTAATGCAGAATAATAAATCAAAGAGCTTGAATAAATTCTGGCAAGTCTATATTATTAGATGTTGTGACTCAAAGCTCTATACCGGCATTACCAATAATTTAGAGCGTAGGATCAAAGCCCATAACAGCGGAAACGGCTGCCGTTTCACCAAATACCGCACTCCAATAAAACTTCTATATAACGAATCCTGCCCCGATAGGTCAGCGGCTTTAAAAAGAGAAGCTAGTATAAAAGCTTTTCCCAGAAAACAGAAGCTCGCCTTAATCAAAAAATCCCGCAAGCCAAATACCCGCGTAAAAAAATAATAGCCCTTAGTTTTTTATTGTAAAAAGATAAAACTTATTTTATAATATAAAAAAATGGGGAGGTCGTAAAATCGGCCTGAGAGTTCCGCAAAGATAAACGGATTACCCTTAGAACCTGACCTGGATAATGCCAGCGGAGGGAAAGGAGGTAGGATAGTATATAACCCTTATGTATTTGGCATGAGGGTTTTTTGTCGCCGCAGGAGGCGGCGCACCAATCCATTCCTGCAGAATGCAGGACACTTGCCCACAATTTTAGGCAAGGTGCCGATAGGATTGGGTGTCTATGTGCATAAAATAGGAGGCGTTAAATGAGCTTAGATGAGATAAAAATATCAAAGGCAATAATTGAGGCTTACAAAGATAAATTAGTTAGCGTTTTGGACGTGGATGTGGCTATAGCCGGAGCAGGGCCTGCGGGAATGATGTGTGGATATTATCTGGCCAAAGCAGGGAAAAAGGTAGTTTTGTTTGAAAGAAAGCTTTCCGTAGGCGGAGGTATGTGGGGTGGAGGGATAATGTTTAATGAGATCGTTGTTCAGGAAGAAGCTAAGAAAATTCTTGATGAATTAGGAATCAGAAGCAGAAAATACGCAGAAGGTTATTATCTGGCTGATTCCATAGATGCGGTTTCTACATTGTGTTCGCAAAGCGTGCATGCGGGTTTAAAGATTCTCAACCTTTTAAGCGTTGAAGATGTAATGGTAAGGGCTAAGCGAGTTTGCGGATTAGTTTTAAACTGGACGTCAGTTGAAATGGCAGGTCTGCATGTTGATCCGATTACTATGAGGGCGAAGTTCGTTGTTGATGCTACTGGTCATCCGGCAGAAATAGCGCATGTAGTAGAACGTAAATCAGGAATTAAGCTTAATACTCGGACCGGAAAAATGCTGGGTGAGCAGTCAATGTGGGCAGAGCAAGGGGAAGCTGCTATAGTAAAGAATTCCAAAGAAATATGCCCAGGGCTTTACGCCTGCGGCATGTGCGCTAATGCCATATTCGGAGCTCCGCGCATGGGGCCGATATTCGGCGGCATGCTTCTTGCCGGAAAAAAAGTTGCCAAAGATTTATGTAAAAGATTGTAAAAACTCCTTGACATCTAAAGTATGATTTATTATACTATTCGTGTAAATCATGTAAATCATATTTTGCCAAGAGGAGGCTTTAAAATGCATAAATTTCCTATGCCAAAGATGTACGGTGCAGTGACAGTGGGTGAAAGAGGCCAGGTGGTGATACCGATGAAGATCCGCAAGCTATATGGCATAAAGACCGGTGAAAAATTAATAGTCTTTGCCAAGCCAGGAGGGCCGATCGGCTTTATCCCGGCAGAGCACTTTAGCCACTTTCTGGACCAGGCTACTGAGGAATTTACTAAAACGAAAGAAAAGATTTGATGAAAGCGATCCGCAAGTTTTTACTAGTCTTATTTATTTTTTGCTTTTTAGTTGTTCAGGCTTATGCCCAAGTGCAGCTTAGCTGGCAGGATTGTATCATTGAAGCAAAGAAGAATAATCCGGATTTGATTTCTGCGGAAGAATTTACCAAAGAACAGAAAGCAAATAAAACCATTACTGCCAGCAGCTTGTTTCCGCAGGTTGATGCGAGCTTAGGTGCATCTACTGGAGGAAGTTCTGATCAATCTCAGGATTCATATTCTTACGGGGTTAGCGGTTCACAGCTGGTTTTTGACGGCATGAAAACTATGAATAATATCAATGCGGCCAAAGAGAATGTAAAAGCTGCTCAGCAAAATTACCGCTTTGCATCTTCCAATGTAAGGCTGGCATTACGTACTGCCTTTGTAAATCTTTTAAAAGCACAGGAATTAATCAAAGTTGCTGAAGAAATCGTAAAAATAAGAAAAGAAAACTTTGAGCTGATTACGCTACGCTATCATTCCGGGCTTGAACATAAGGGCGCTCTTATGACGGCTGAGGCAAACTTGAGTCAGGCAAGTTTTGAATTAGCGCAGGCAAAAAGAAATATTGAGCTGGCTCAGAGGCAGTTGACCAAAGAAATGGGGCGTAATGATTTTATGCCCATGAAGGTAATGGGTGAATTTATTGTCAGTGATCAGGCAAAAGAGAAGCCGGATTTTACATCCATCGTAGGAAATAACCCGCAAGTGCTGGAGGCGCTAGCCAGAAAGAATTCTGCAACATTTGGCATCAAATCCGCTTATGGAAATTTCGCGCCGCAGGTTTCAGGCTCTGCTTCAGCAGGCAAAAACAGCGGACATTGGCCGCCTGAAGACAATCAGTGGAATCTTGGCGTGAATGTATCTATGCCCATATTTGAAGGGGGTCTGCGTACTGCAGAAGTAGCTCGTGCTAGGGCCTCATATAATCAGGCAGAAGCAGACCAAAGAAGCATCCGTGATCAGGCAATTGTGGGTCTTGAGCAAACCTGGGCATCTTTGCAGGATGCCGTGGAACTGGTGGATGTGGGATTAAAAAATCTTAAGGCAACAGAAGAACGCGCAAAAATTGCCGAAGCACAGTATTCCACCGGATTTATTAGTTTTGATAACTGGATTATTATTCAGGATGATTTGGTTAGAGCCAAGAATACTTATTTAGCGGCTCGGGCAAATGCTTTATATACCGAGGCCGATTGGATTCAGGCGAAAGGAGAAACTTTAGAATATGCGCAATAAAAAAATAAAAATCTTTTTTGTATTTTTAGTTTTAGCTTCTCTAGTCGGGGTTTATTTGTATAAAACGAAACAACACAGTGCAAGTAAAGAAACGCTTAAGGAAATCCAGCCTTTCATCGGAGACATTAAAAACGAGTTCTCTACTACCGGCACGGTCCTGCCAAAAAACAGGCTGGAGATTAAACCGCCGGTAAGCGGCAGGGTGGATGAGATTTTGGTTGAAGAAGGAAATAAGGTTAAGAAAGGCCAGACTATTGCCTGGATGAGTTCTACTGAACGCGCGGTGCTATTGGATGCGGCTACTGGCCAAGGTGAAAAGGCGCTGGAATATTGGAAACAAGTTTACAAGGCCATTCCTTTGATTTCGCCTATTGACGGCGAGGTCATTGTGGCAACTACTCAGCCCGGGCAGACCGTGACTACAAGTGACGCAGTGATTGTTTTATCTGATGAACTGATTGTGCGCGCGCAGGTGGATGAAACGGATATCGGCAAGGTAAAACTTGGGCAAGAAGTTACTATTACACTGGATGCTTATCAGGACCAGGTGATAGAGGCAAAAGTAGAGCATATTTATTATGAATCTAAGACCGTCAACAACGTTACTATCTACGAAGTAGATTTATTGGCTCAAAACTCGCCGGCATTTTTCCGTTCAGGTATGAATGCCTCTATAAATTTTGTGGAGCAAAGCAGGAAAAATATACTTCTGGTTCCGGTTGATGCGTTGCTGCGCGAAAAAGAGGGAACTTTTGTTTTGGTAAAGACTAGTCCCAATGATACCGAAGGCACAAGGCGCGAAGTGAAATTGGGCATTTCAGACAACAAAAATACAGAGGTAATCTCAGGCATAACCAAAGATGACATAATTCTGGTAAAATCAACAAAGTATACGCTGCCTAAAGATAATAATACCGGCACTAATCCGTTTATGCCGCAGCGTAGACGTTAGAAAATGATTGAGCTAAAAAATATTACCAAGACATACCAGATGGGCAAGTTCGAGGTAAAGGCCCTGGACGGGGTTTCCTTAAAGATATTGCCGGGTGAATTTATCGCAATCATGGGGCCTTCGGGTTCAGGAAAATCTACGCTGATGCATATGATCGGCCTTTTGGATAGGCCGGATTCCGGAACTTATTTGCTGGAGAATAAAGAGGTATCTAGGTTATCTGATGAGTCTTTGGCAGCAGCCAGGAACCGGCTGATGGGTTTTATATTTCAGCAGTTTCATCTTTTGGCCCGGGTAACAGCATTAGAAAATGCAGAGCTGCCTTTAATCTATGCGGGAAAGCGGCACTTAAAACGTATAGCCAAGGAAAAAATAGAGCTTGTAGGTTTAACTGACCGCATCAAGCACCGGCCGAGTGAGCTTTCCGGAGGCCAACAGCAGCGCGTGGCCATTGCCCGCTCACTGGTGAATGAGCCGCCGATTATCTTAGCTGATGAGCCTACGGGAAACTTGGATTCTAAAAGCGAAGAAGAAATCTTAGCCATTTTAAAAAAACTAAATGATGAAGGCAAAACTGTTATTGTAGTTACGCATGAAAAGGATATTGCTGAGAATGCCAAGCGCATCATATTTATGCGCGATGGAAAGATCGTCTCAGATGAAACTAAGATTAAACACGTGCCTGGTGAAATTCATTTTGCTGCCAAGGCAGGCATCAGCGAATTCTTATCCAAGCCAGGGCGCGGTGTAGGCGGTATCAAGTTTATGGATTATTTAAAGCAGGCGCTTTTTGCCATGCTTAGCCACAAAATGCGTTCCAGTCTGTCTATCTTAGGCATATTGATTGGTGTGGCAGCGGTAATTGCTATGCTTGCCATAGGCGAGGGAGCTAAAGGTTCCATTGAGGCGCAACTGGCATCGCTAGGCTCAAATTTATTGGTTATCCGGCCCGGATCATCGCGTATTCACGGCGTAGCACTCGAAGCGGGCGCAGTCACACGCTTTACGTTTCAGGATGTGGAGGCTATTAAAAAGCTTGATGATTCAGTCAGCCGCGTGAGTGCTTCGGTAAGAGGAAGGGGCCAGCTGGTATTTCAGAATAAAAACTGGAATACGCAGGTAGAAGGCGTGGACAGCGATTATGCCTCTATGCGCGCATCTATGCCGGAAATAGGAAGGAATTTTAGCGAGCAGGAAATAAGGGCGCGGGCAAAGGTAGCACTTCTGGGTACTACAGTGGTCAAAGAACTTTTCGGCGAGAGTAACCCTATAGGTGAAACCATCAAAATAAATCTGATTAATTTTCAGGTAGTCGGCGTACTTCCGTCAAAAGGAGCAAATACTTTTCACGATGAGGATGATATTGTGCTGATCCCGGTGACCACAGCAATGTATCGGGTTTTTGGCAAGCAGTATGTAGAGACTATTTACGCAGAAGCAAAAAGCCCGCAACTTATTGAACCGGCAACCGAAGCCATCACCCAGACGATTATTAAAGAGCATCGCCTAACCAAGAACGAAGAAGATACATTTCAGGTGCGCAATATGTCTGAGATAAAGGCAACCCTGGAGGCAACCACTAAGACTATGTCGTTACTTTTAGGTGCGATTGCGGCAATTTCGCTTTTAGTCGGCGGCATCGGCATTATGAACATCATGCTGGTATCGGTTACCGAGCGCACGCGCGAGATCGGACTGCGCAAGGCCATTGGCGCAAACAAAACAGATATACAAACCCAGTTTTTAATAGAGGCAATACTTATGTCTTTTTTGGGAGGATTAGGGGGGATTGCGTTGGGTGCTGGGATATCTTTGCTGATTAATTTTTTTGCCGGATGGGCGGTGCGCATTTCGCCTTTTTCCATTGCTTTAGCCACTACCTTCTCGTTAATTGTCGGCGTGGTATTCGGCCTTTGGCCTGCCAGGCAGGCCGCCGGCCTTAATCCCATTGAAGCGTTAAGATATGAGTAGATCGGTTACGTATAATGGTTGTGGTTTGGGTTGCGTTTATGGTATAATCTAAATTTAGAAGAAAGGAGAGAAAAATGATTCATAAGCGAAGTATTTTGTTGTTAATTTTAATCACGACCTGCCTTATCGCTAGCAATGTCTATGCCCAGAGCGCGCAAGATCATTACAATAAAGCCAAAGAGCTCCTTAATCAGGTGATGTATGATCAGGCGTTGGTTGAAGTAACTAAGGCCATCCAGATTGACCCTTCTGTAGCTGATTACTATACTTTTCGGGGGGAACTTTATCGCAATAGAAGCGATATTACAAATGCGGCTGTTGACTATAGCAAATCCATCGAACTTAACCCTAACAACGCAGAGGTATATTATTTCCGGGCAATTTGCTACCGTTTTTCAGGAAAATACGATTTGGCCTGGGCCGATGTGCATAAAGCGCAAGATCTAGGGTACGTTTTCCCTCCGGGTTTTATTACAGATTTACAGAACGTCTCAGGAAGGGATAAATAGTTTAGATGTAGATCCTTGCCATTGCTTTCGCAATGGCAAGGATTAATTCGCAGGCGCAATAATAGTTAAGCTACGCGAGCTACAATTTACGTCGCTGCTAAAGCAGCTTCCGTAAATTGTCTGCTCATTAAAAAAGGAGGAAGCATGAAAAAGTTTGGGTTAATATTTTGTTTAATGCTGTGCATGGTATTTCTTACTGCATCCGGCTATGCGCATCGCGATGATACAACTATGCCTCCGGGACAGCAGTATAATCAGGGATTAACTATGGGTGCAGGAGAAACGCAAGCCCCAGCATCAAAACTTACTTTAAGAGGTTTTCCTTGCGATTGCACCGGACGCTGGAATACAAACTGGGGCGAAATGGTATTGGATCACATAGGAGATAAAGTAACCGGCCAATACACTCATGACCAAGGTAAGATTGAAGGAATGATTTCCGGCAATTCATTTTCCGGCCGCTGGTCAGAAGCGCCAACGTATAAAGAACCCAATGATGCGGGTTTGGTGGAGCTGGAATTTAGCCAGGATTGCAAAACTTTTACCGGCCGCTGGATGTACGGTACCAATGGAAGCTGGAAAGAGAATGGCTGGACAGGAGAAAGAATAAATGTGGAAAAGAGTCCTTTTTAATAAAGCATTGACCGGGTTTTTCATTTTTGCAGTAACGTTTATTTTTTTATCAGCCGGCTGTAAGGTTTCTTCCGGGCAAGAGTCGCAAAATCCCGTTTCAACTAAAATAGAAGCAATGGTTGGCGAAAATGCGGTAATTACCCTGGATGCAAATCACACCACCGGATATAGCTGGCAGCTAGCCAAGCCTGTGGATAAGGACATGCTTGAGTTCGTTGAATCAAAATACGAACCCAGTGAAACAGGCTTGATAGGCTCAGGCGGAAAAGAGGTTTGGACTTTTAAGGCATTACAGAGTGGTGAAACTAAAGTATCTTTTAAATATACGCGTCCCTGGGAGACAGAGGCTACCCCGGCCAGAGAAGCAACATTTGTGATTATCATAAAATAAGATAGTCAAATTCCAGTAAAAAAGGTCAGGCCTATTTTTAAAAAATAGATCTGGCCTTTTTTATGCTATAAAACCAGGGATTCTCTTATAACCCCTAAATTTTTACACTACAATGTTAGTTTTACGGTATAATGCAGTGTGAGGAAAATTGCTTCGCAGGCTGTACGTTAAATTGCGAATAAATAACCCGGACATCTTCAGTTTTTAAACAGAAGGAGGGATGAAATGAGATTAAAGGCAGCAATTTTGATTTCAACAATCTGTTTTTTAGGCGCCAACATAGCTTTTGCCTGTACGGATTTTCAGGTGAAGGCCAAGGATGGAGGCGTAATTATCGGCCGCTCCA
>Ga0315275_10006113_pt1 | contig 11476 bp, 10 predicted proteins | sample YL17G03_0_MG_FD_205557 | JGI IMG/M metagenome (GOLD analysis project Ga0315275, IMG submission 205557) | Sediment microbial communities from Yellowstone Lake, YNP, Wyoming, USA - YL17G03_0 | ecosystem: Environmental > Aquatic > Freshwater > Lake > Sediment | place: USA: Wyoming | collected...
CGGCCGGCTTGCTCCGGATCTTGGTCAGGGGATAAAGGCGGCTGCCCTGGCCGCCGGCCAGGATGATGGTTACGACGTTTCCCATGCCGGCCTCCTCATCAACCCGCCCGCCGCACCCGCTCGAACCCCGAGGTGCAGACGAACTCGAATTTCTCCTCTTGCTCGACCTCGTCGAAGAGGAGGTTCAGCCCCAGCGAATCGCTCGCGATGTGGCCGGCGATGACGACGTTCACATTGGCCTTCTTGGCGGTCTCGAGATGGTCCTCGCTGATGTGCATGCCGACGAGCGTACTGACGCCGACCGCGGCGAATTTCTCGAGCGATTCCTTGGAGCCTTCCGTGCCGCCCGTCATGTCGACGAACAGGACGCCGCACCGGCTGTCCTCGGACCCGCTGACGATCTTCGGGGGAACCTGGATCGAGACGGCCCTCCGGTACTCGGGAATCGCCTTCAGAAGGCCGAGGACATCCTTGAGTTTGGCGGGCTTCTCCCGCTCGAACAGCCGGGTGAGGAAGTGCGTCACGCAGTTGTCCGCCGCCGTATGAATGCACATCAGAGGCAGCCCCAGGAGCCGGGCCGCGTCCACGGTGCGGTTGTGGTTGGCGGGCATCAGCCGGCGCTCGACCTCGTCGATCCGTTTGTCCATGAGCTTTTCGGCGACGCTCAGCGTCACGCCGCAGGAGGCGAGAAGATCGGCCTGGAGGCGCATGACATCATAGAGACGAGACAGAGCGCGGCCCTGGGGATGATGCGCGATCACCAGGTCGATGTTCCGGCCGTCCTTCTTGAGGAGATGAGCGAGGAGGATCTCGGCGACATCCATGTCGATGCCGGCGATGACCGTCCGGACCTCGGTCTCAGGGTCCCCGGTCAGGACGCGGGTGTCGGAGAACGGGTTGAACAGCCGGTCGGGGTCGAAGTCGGCTCGCTCTCCGTCCGGAAGCTTGTCGAACCGGGCTTTCTCCTCCTCGAGAACGGCGGCGACCGCGGCCGCTCCCCTGAGGTCGTTGGCGATACCGGCTTGGACGACGCGCCGGTAGAGCTCTTCGAGTTTCATGCGGGGTACACCTCCAATCGTTCCAGCACAGCTCGGGCCTATTTATTATCACAACTTGCCGGGATGTTCAAATTTTGGTATAAAACCGGCTCTGCGAAACGAAGATCGGAGGCCCCGATAAGCAAGAAGATCGAGAATCTCCTTTATGTCAAGGCGGGGAGCTGCTTCGACCTCATCAGCCTCGCCCAGGCGGCGTTTGTCGAGTTCCTCAAGGAGCCGGGGACGGAATCCCAGCCGAAGTATTACCGCGCCCGGAACTATCTCCGCGACGCCGAGAACGCCTATAACGAAGCTTTCAAAGAAGCCAAGCGGCTCGTCGGCCCGCTGCCGCCCTACAGCTCGCCCGAGTTCGAGAGATGGCGGACCGAATTCGTGACCCAGCACAGCATCCTCGCCGGCGGTCAGGATTTGAACGCCTTGAAAGAAGAACTTCTCAAGGACGGCCTGGTCAGCCAGTACATAGGTCCCGGGGACGTGGACAGGCTTCTGTCCAAGAATTTCGAGACTCAGCGGACGGGCAAGCGCAAGCTCGAGAACCTCAAGGTCCGCATCTTTTTCGACAAGCTCGGCGAGTCGATGAAGGCGACCCACGGCCTCGCCAGGGAGGCCCGGGAGAAGTTCCAGGCCGGCCGCTGATTCTTCAGCGCGGCTCGACCCGGGCCTCGTCCCGCCAGTATCTGAGCTTCCCGAATCCCGGGCCGTCGGGGCTGCCGTCGTAAGCCAGGCCGAAGACCGCGGGCTTGACCTCGACCAGCGGCTGTCCGCGGAACAGCGCCTTGGTCAGGTTGACGATGGTGTAATTCAGGCGCGCTTTTTCCCCGCGGGCATCCCCGCCTGCCAGCGTCGCGAACACAAAATCACCGTCCGTATCGAATTCGCCGAAGCTCACTTGGCCGGCTTCATAGGTATAGCGGGGCCGCCGCCAGTCCCGGGCGATGTCGCGGCGGAGGTCGGTTTTCACGGCCACGAACACCGTTTTGTCCTCGCTCTTGATTTCGACCCCGAGCCCGGCCCTCTGGGGGCCTACGGAAATCGCCTTGACGCGCTCGTGCCAGGCCGGCCCGGCGCCGTTCGCCTGAGGGATGAGGACGGTGACGAACCCCACGGTCTCGCCCAGCTCGAAATGCTGCGCCGTCACTTGATGGATCGCCAGCTCGTCCTGATGGTGCCGCTTGATCGGCTCGACGCCCTCGATCCGGTAGCGGGTCTCTGGAAACAGGATCAGAAGATCTTTGGCCGCCGGCAGGGGATGGGCCTGGATTTTCTCATAGGCCGTGCGGTACCAATGATCGCCGCGCGCCGTGATCTTCTGGGTGTGCCAGAAGTTGGCCAGGGTGAACCACTCTTCGCGAAGAGCTTTGAAGATGTCGAAGACGATGAACATCTCCGGGTCCTTGACGTACGTGATCACCCGGTCCCAGGAGTACCCCCAGCTGTCATCCACCACCCGGGTGCGGCTGTAGTCGAAGTCCTCGAGCGCGAGAAAGTCGATCTTTTGTGTCCGGACACGACGGTAGGAACCCGCGTCCTGCATGAACTCAAGCACGGACTGGCCGGGGACCTCTTCGCGGATGGCGTAGCGGTATTCATCTTTTTTCTGGCCGAAGAAGATCTTCTCGGGCCGGACGCAGAGCCGGTTGTGGAAGTAGTCCTGGCGGTAGGCGCCGAAGGGGCCGCTCGGCATATAGTCCCTGTAGCCGGCGTCGTGGAGGAGCACGGAGCCGCCGGCGAGCAGCATCGACACGCTGTTTTCATCCGCGTGGCCGTGCGTCATCTTTTCCTCTTCGACCGGGATGGTATCCCTGAGGTAGTCACGAAAATTGAGCCCGCCGTCGCCCTCGTCCCGGTAGTTCAGCAGGAGATAAGTGTCCTTGGGACCCCAGCCGCTGCGGAAGACGATCTTCTTGCCCTGGACATCCTCCATGACCTCCTCGGACAGGGTCGCGGGAGGCTCGGGGCGGACCGTATCGGTTCCCCAGCGATACGCGTCGAGGAGCATGCTGGCCAGCCCGATACTCGTGGGGTTGGCGAAATCGACGAATTTCCGGCCGATGGTCGCCGCCGCCCATTTGAGCGCCGGGTCCTGGTAGGCCGCCGCCGCCGCCTCGAAGTAGACGAGGTAGTGCGCCCAATTCGATTCCCAGTTAGCATCTCCAAAATCCGGGACCATGCCGTCGGGGCTCATGAGATGAAGATAGTACTGGGCGTAGTAGTACCACTCCGGCGTCTTCCACAGCTCGGCCCTCTTGTGCAGGGCATCGGCATAGCTGATGAGGGCGTAGAGCCAGATGCCGTTGTAGTGGGCGGCGTCCTCGATCTGCCAATTGCCCCAGTTGTCGTCGCCGAGCGCCCGGCGCTGCATCTCCCAGACCTTCGCCCGCGGATGGCCGGGAAGCGCCCGAATGGCCCAGGCCAGGCACTCCGCCCGGAGCGCGGCGCGGTTCATCGTGCCCCACTCCTGCGCGCGCAGCAAGTACTCCATGCTCTGGCCGATCTGCTCCTCGAGCTTCCGGTTCTCTTCGGGCGTGAGCTGCCCGAGTCGGTGGAGGATTTCGTAGCTCCGGATGAACCTCATGGCCGTGAAGAAATCCGGCAGGGCCGGGATGCCGTCCGCGTAGTCCGCCCGCTTCGCCCTCGCCCAGTCCGGCATCGCCGAGCGGTAGTCCCCGTACGTGAGCAGGACCTTTTTCGCCCTGGCCGCAGACCCGGGCTTTTTCTCTTTTTCATAGAGAAAGGCGGAGATCTCGGCCATTTCCAGAAGCCCTCCGGGCGGCCGGTAGCCGAAGACATTCTCCGGGTCGAACGTCTTCCTCCAGTTGGCGAGGAGCTCCTCGGTGTGGCCCTCGACCCAGTCCGCGGCGGACCGCGCGTAGCCGAGGTAGTCCGAGAGCGGCACAGCGCCGGCGGGAGCCGCCTTCTCCGGCGCCGGACAGGGGACCGCGCTCAGCAGGATCAGGAGCGCCAGGGCGGCGGCAGCGACGGGTGCGACCGGAAGCTTCTTGGTCATCCGCGTCATCCGCATTTCCCGGGCGGTTTACTGGAAAACCTGCTTCATGATGCCCACTAGGTCGAGCGCGTAGTCCACCTCGGTGACAGGAGTCTTCTTGGCCTGGGCGATCTTGGTGAACCGGCCGTCCTTGTTGCTCTCCTTGGTGAGGATCAGGTAATCGGCGAAGGGAGCGACCGCGTCGATCATCCTCTCGTTATCGCTTCCCGGCGCGCCGCGCAGGGCCGTGCCGCCGACGTGGACCCCGATGATGAAGATCTTGTTCTGCTTGCAGTAGTCGATGATCCTTTTCAACCGGGACTCCTCCGTGTCTACGGTCAGGCCGGAGGCGCCCATTCCCTTGAGGCTCGCGCCGATGGCGAAGATGACCGTCTTAAACGGGGTCGCCTTGGGAAACTTGGCGAGGTCGGTCGTGGTTTCCACATGGAAACCGGGGCCGGACTCCTTGTCCGCCATCCCCACCCCCGCCTTCATGATGTCGATGTCGGGGACGTCGCAATAATCGTAGCCGATGGCGGCCTCGTCGAGCACGATGTTCACCGTGGTGGCGTCGTTGCTCTGCCCGGCCGACGTGGTCAGGACCGGAAGCTTGGCCTTGGCCGCGGCCGTCTGGGCGATCGCCGCGGACGAAATGACGAACAATAATACGGCAGTCAGGGCAAAAAAGTATCTCACGCTTCTCATCAGGAACCTCCTTTAATTATGTTGCTTCTCTCATCCCTATTGAAACGGGTGGCATGGCGCCAGTCCCCGTTATTATCTTTCCATCGGCTCCGAAATCGCATCCCAGACCCGGACGGCCCGGCGCCACCAGTCCGGATAGCTGGGGCGGGAGCGGTCGCGGACCCGTCTCAGGGGATCATAATAACCGAGCTTGTTGAACCGGACCAGGAGATCGTCGCCCAGTTTCCACCAGGCCTTGACGACGCCATCCGCGTGGGCCAGGCAGTGGCCCGTGATATAGCCGATGCCCTCCATGGGGGAGCGGTTGTAGCGCTCGAGGGCCTGCCTATCGATCTCGCCGATGCCCGCCACCTCTTTGGCCTCCCACTCGGCCTGGGCCTTTTTGACCTCCTCCAGGGCCGGGGCGTAAGCCACCTGGACGTGATAATCGACGTAATCAAAAGCCCAGCGGGCGGCGTCGCGGTTGAGGACCCAGTGGTCGCCGATTTTGAAGGAGGCGGGCACGTCCGTGATGCCCGCGTAGAACGGCATGTAGCAGGACGTGTCCTGGACGCCGAAGGCGATCCAGACGAGGCCGCCGATGGGCGCGGGCAGGCCGCCGCGGCACTGGGTGATCGTCGTGTACTCGGCCGTCGGGCTGCAGATCGTGCGGGTGGTGCCGTCATAGTTGGGGTTCAGGAACGGGCCGCCGCGCAGGCCCTTCACCCGGTCGAACGGCGTGCCCTGGGCCCGGTCCCGGGTCATGTTCATCACGTCCTGGACCGAGATCTTCTTGTCCGGCGGAACCGAGAAGGGGAGGTCCATGTTCGCAGTCTCGGCGCTGAGCTTGCGCGAGGGCGCCACGAGGTCGAAGAACCGCCAGAGCCGCGCCCGGCGGCCCCGGCTGCTCACGGCGCTCCCCTCGGCGGGGTCGAAAGCCCGTTTCCAGTTGAACGGCTGGCCGCTCTTCGGGTCGTAGAGCCCCTGCTCGACGGCCAGGCTGACCATGTGGGCCGAGCCCATGAAATAGTCCTTGTTTTTGAGGTCGACCTCGCCGATCCGGGATTCATTGGGACAGACAGACACGTGGTCGTCGGGCACGCGCTGGGCGCACCAGACCGCTCCGGGCTTGCCGGTCTTGGGCGTCCACAGCGGCCCGACCGGCATGATCTCGAAAACCCAGATCTCGTTCGGGTCGTGGACGGCCAGCATCTCGCCGTCGTCGTTCAGGCCGTATCCGTATTTTTCGGCCAGGGCGCCCATGAGCTGGATGGCCTCGCGGGCCGTATTCGAGCGCTCCATGGCCACGAGCGTGAGCATCGTGATATCGAACGCGGGAGTGGGCGTCGAATTCACCAGCTTGCGGACGCAGCCGATCGTGGACTCGCCGATGCCCACCTGGTTCTCATTCAGATAACCGAACATGGCATGGTGATACGCGTAGGTGTGCGGCGGCTCCGGGATCTCCAGGCCCGTGAAATCGTTTTTATACAGATCCCATTTCAAACCCTGCTCGAGCGGCCAGGTCTTGTACTGATTGATGTGGTAGATTTTCCGGGTTTCGCCGGGCTTGTGGTCGGCGGCCGGCACGTGCCTCCAGGTCCAGTCACAGGTCCCGCAGTCGCAGGTGTGCGTGGCCATGGTCGACCCGTCGGTCGAGGCCGCTTTCCCGACCATGATGACGGTGCAGCCGGCGTCGGCGGCATCGTCCGTCCACGGGTCGGCGGCCGCGGCGCGGCCCGCCGGCGACGCCTGGAACATAATCACCGCCAAAACGACGGCCAGGCCCAGGGAAAGGGTGAGTTTTCGGGTCTTCACTTTATCCTCCTCTCGTCCTCGCTCCGGATAGTCGGCCGCCAGGTCCGGGAAGTGCTCATGACTCACCACGAGGCCGGCCGGCGGGGGCCGCCTCCGGCGGCGCTAGTTCAGAAACACCCGGTCCCGGGCCGCCGAGCCGGGGTCGTGGAAATAATACCCCACGCCGTTCCGGACGACCTCGGCGTATCGCGGAACGTCCCGGACGCTGATCTCCCGGCCGGGGGATTTCTTGGCGAATTGGCGCATGATCTCCAGGGCCACCGAGCAGTGCTGTCCGACCCTTTTTTCGATGGACCAGCCGGACTCGTCGTAGGGGACAAAGAGCTTTTTTTTCGAGGCCAGGCTGAGGAGGAAGGGGTCTCGGCCGTCGAGCAGGAACTTGACAGTCTTGGGCCCCGTGGGCTGGTCGAGGAAGGGGATGGGGGCCTCGAGGAGGAAAGGCACGGTATTCGAGTAATCGCCGATCTCCCGGTGTGTCAGACCGCGGAACCCGGCGGGCGACGGCTCCACGTGGCTGTCGATACCCTCCCTGGCCTTGACGGTCAGGGCCGCCATGGTCGCGATCTTGCTGCCCTTTTCGGGGGCGACGATGCAGTTCGTGACCGGGAACATCGTCTCGGCGCCGTGGAGGTCGATGGCGATGTCGACTTTTTCCTTCCGCAGCAGCTGCATCGCCGCGTAAGTGACCTTCTCCATGCGGGGGCCGTTCGGGCGGCCCGGCCAGGTCCGGTTCGTGTTGCGGATATCGATATAGGAGAGAAGCTGTTTTTCGGGATAGTGGATGTACACGTCAGGGTCAGGCCACTGCTCGAGGGGGGAGGCGTCGCGGTTTCCCATGCGGAAGGTCTTCTTTCCCCAAGCCGTCGGCACATCGTAATAGAGGGGATAGCCGTCGCCGGGCTTGGTGTTCCGGCTGGCGCTGTGGTTGAATTGCGGGATGACGATGAGCGTGCCCTTCTCGACGACGCCGTTCTCGATCATGAGCAGGGCGGTCAACAGGCCCGCGGGCTCGTTGGCATGCGTATTCGCCATCACGAGCGCCTTGCCGCCCGGCTCCTTTCCTTCCATGAAATAGACGGGCGTATCGGTCAACGTCCCCTTGAGCCCGGGGCCGAAGTCGCTCAGGCGCCCGACCCTGGTGACCCCCGGGCCCGCTACGACCGGGACGTCGAAGTGACGATGGCGGTAGAGGTCCAGGCCGCCGGGGACAACAAGAACAAGGAAAAGCGCGATCAGGACCGACCTCGCGAGCCAGGGACGGGACATCAACTCTTCTCCTCCTGACGACCTATTTGATCCGCAGAAGCCTCAGGACCAGGGGCACGAGCACCAGAAGATAGAGGACCATGTTCTGCAGGTCTTTTTTTTCATGCCAGAAGTTCCAGATGAGGAGGCCGACGAGATACGCGCTGATCAGATAATAGACGATCATGATCAAGGGCATGGCGCCTCCTCCATCACATGCTCCACCGCACCAGGAAGGCCAGCTTGGCGCTGAACCAGATCATCAGCACGCCCACCGCCGTGATAAAAAGCCAGGGCAGCCAGGTCGTTTTCAGGAATTCCCAATAGGAGCCCTTATACCCCGAGACCATGACGCTCAGCCGGCCGATCAGGGCCGTCGGCGGCAGGCCGTCGCCCAGGGGCCAGAGGAATGTCAGTCCGGCGATGGCCACCGTGGCATGGAAGCCCAGCGAGTCGAGGTACCAGATGAGCGGGATGCCGAGCACCGCGGCGGCGCCGTAGGTCAGCACGGCTTCGGAAACGGGGATGACGACGATGAGCGAGATGATCAGAAAAACGAGAGGGATGCTGATCACGGCGTAGGACAGGAGCCCGCGGACTCCCGTCGCGGTCATGATCTGCTGCAGCATACCCACGACGACCACCGTGGCGATAAGAGGCAGCAGGCGATTCACCGTGTCCAGGGACAGGGACAGGATCCTGATTTTTCTGGGGCTGACGAGCCAGGCCGCCAGGGCCGAGAGCGTGAACTGGAGCGGCAGGCCCAGCACGGGGATTTCAAAGGGCCAGATGCGGTAGGCCGCCACCGACCCGAAGAAGACGAGGAACGGTATGAGCACGCGCCACCAGGTCATGCCGGCCGGCACGGCGGGCATCTCACGGAGCGCTTCGTCCAGGCCGATCGACCGCTCCTTCTTAAGTCCGAGGACGAGCATGGTGAAGACGCCGCAGACGAGAACCGGCAGGCCCAAGGGGAGCTCGAAACCGACGTACGGGATGGCCGTGCCGGCGCAGAGGATCATCGCCCAGATGTTGACGGGCGGAGCGGCGGCGCTCAGGCCGGCGATTATAAAAAGGATGGCGGCGACGCGCTTTTCGGCGACGCCCAGCAGCCTCAGCGCCATGGCCACCGGGGCCCCCACGACGAGGAGCGAGATGCTCCCTGCGCCCGTCAAGGCGCCCGGGATGAGCACAATGACCATAAGCACCAGGAGGGCGATCAGCCGTTTGTTGTGGAAGAGCCGGATGGTCGCCCTGACGACGTAGTTGACGCCGCCCGACTCATTGACGATGGCCATGAAGATCGTCGCCGTCGTGAAGACCAGGATGACATCGAGATAGGTGGCAGAGCCCTCGACGAGGTGACGCGAGAGCTGGCCAATGGCGGGCGTCGACCAGACAGCCCCCAGGATTCCGCCCGCCAGGGCGGCCAGGAACATGCTGATCTCGACGGTCAGCTTGGAGGCCTTGGCGATGGCATAGGCGATCACCATGACGCCGAGGATAAGGCCGATCTGGAGTGTCATGGTGAAGAAAAGTCATCTTATCCACGGGAATCCCGGAAGTCAAGCCGAAGAGGTGCCTTGAAAATAACACGCAAGTTAATATATATATCCATAGTCAGGAACTTTTTTTCCGAGAGGCCAGCATGTTGTTCAGAAGGCGAAAAAAGATAAAAGTGCGGTCCTTGAGCCCGGAGCGCCGGCGCGAACCGCGGACGGACGACCTCAACCAGGTCACCCTGGAGCCCCAGGGGGAACTGCCGCCCGGGCTCGGCCGCGGTGTCTACTACGCGCAAACCAAGGACGCCTCGCCGAGCGGTCTGAAGGTCGAAACCGACGTCGAGTTTCCGGCCGGCACCCGGGTCCTGATCAAGCTCAAGTCTCCCAAGACGCGCAAGCTCATCCAGGCCCTGGCGAACGTGAAGTGGGCGGAGAAGCTGGACGGCGGCCGCGGCTTCCGGACGGGCCTGGAGTTTGTCGAGACCACGGTCGAGACAATCCTCGATCTCCTGGAACATATCTATAAAGCCTGAACAGGTTGACCCACTGTTGATCACAGCGAGGTGCCCATGAGCGTTCGTTTACGGCTTGGACTCATGATGTTTCTCCAGTATGCGATCTGGGGGAGCTGGTACTCGGTTCTCTCCTCCCATCTCCAGAGCACGCTGCATTTCTCCGGCACGCAGGTCGGGTTCATCTACAGCCTGCTGCCGATCGCCACCATCATCGCGCCGATGATCGGCGGCCAGCTGGCCGACCGGTATTTCCCGACCCAGAAAGTCATCGCCTTCCTGCAGCTCATCGGGGGCGCCATCCTGCTGCTGGGCGCCTCTGTGACAAGCTACGGCGCGATGGTCTGGCTGATGCTCATCTACTGCATCGTTTACGCGCCGACCCTGGCCCTGACCAACTCGATCGCCTTCATGAACCTCAAGGATTCCAGCAAGGATTTCGGCAGGATCCGCGTCTGGGGAACCATCGGCTGGATCGCGGCGGGCTGGGCCCTCTCCGGCTGGAGACTGCTGGCGAAGTCGGCTCCGACCGTGGCCGTCCGGGGCGACCTGCTGTTCCTCGCCGGCATTTTTTCCGTGATCATGGGTGTCTTTGCCTTCGGACTGCCGCACACGCCCCCCAAAAAGGAAGGCGCGAAGCCCTGGGCGTTCCTCGAGGCCTTCAAGATGCTCAGAGACCGCGATTTCCTGGTCTTCACGGTCATCGCTTTTGTCGTCGCCACGGAGCTCTACTTCTATTACATTCTGACCGCGCCGTTCCTGACCTCCGCGGCCATCGGGGTCAGCAGCACCTGGGTCTCAACCGTCATGACGATCGCCCAGTTTGCGGAGATCTTCGTCATGGCGCTCCTCCTTCCTGCCATCCTGCCCAAGTACGGCATCAAGAGGACGATGACCCTGGGCGTCCTGGCTTGGCCCCTCCGGTACATCATCTTTGTCATCGGTACGCCCGCCTGGCTGGTGATCGCTTCGCTCTCGCTCCACGGCTTTTGCTACGTCTTTTTCTTCACGGCGGCGTTTATTTACGTCGATAACGTCGCGCCTCCCGACATCCGGGCCTCGGCCCAGGGCCTGATCGCCTTTGTCATCCTGGGAATCGGCAACTTCGTGGGTTCGAACTTCGCCGGCTGGATCCAGAAGGCGTTCACCGCCGGCGAGGCCACGAACTGGCGGAGCGTTTTTCTCGTCCCGACGGTGCTTACCCTCGTCTGCGCCGTTCTCTTCGTGGCCCTGTTCAAGGAAAAGAAGCCGGCCCCGGCCGGCGCCTGAGCGGACCGTCCACTTTGACAATGCCGGCCGGCCGTGACAGAATCGACGACTCGGAAATCGAAACGGAGGACACATGAAAACACGATGGCTGCTTATTTCGGGCCTGGCCCTCTGGGCCGCCCTGGACGGCTCGCTCGCCGCGCAGACGGGCGGGGAGGACTATAGCCAGGTGCGCATCAAGAAGTTCCCGATCGCCATGCAGTGCTACACCTACCGGAAGTACACCTTCCTCGAGGCGGTCGAGAAGACCAAGTCACTCGGGCTGAAGTATCTCCAGGCCTATCCCGGCCAGCCCTTTTCGCCCCAGGAAAAAGACCTCAAGGTCGACCACAACCTGACCCCGGCCCAGATCGAGAAAGTCGAGAAGGCCGCGGCCGATGCCGGGCTCAAGATCGTTAGCTA
>Ga0315275_10006115_pt1 | contig 11474 bp, 8 predicted proteins | sample YL17G03_0_MG_FD_205557 | JGI IMG/M metagenome (GOLD analysis project Ga0315275, IMG submission 205557) | Sediment microbial communities from Yellowstone Lake, YNP, Wyoming, USA - YL17G03_0 | ecosystem: Environmental > Aquatic > Freshwater > Lake > Sediment | place: USA: Wyoming | collected...
ATGAGTGCGTGGTGGATGATGAAGCCAGATGGTCGGTACAATTCAGTGCGGGAAATGTAGAGCTTATTTTGGGAATTTCCAAGATAGGCAATATGTAGAAGCCCGACTTCTAAAGGGTCAAATCTCCGTCAGAAGTTGGGCTTCTTACTCCGCTCGAGCGTGTGAGCCCCCCAAAATCAGCAACGCCGCAGCTGCTACTGCGGCGTTCGCCAACGAATGTCATTTCCGCCGACAAACGGCGGATTTCCCGAAGCGCGTTACTTGCTCTGCTTCAACTTGTCCAACGCGCTTTGCACTTTCTTTGCTTGTGGGGCGGGGAGATTCTCTTTCGACAGTAAGGAGTATTCCGTAATTGCTTCCTTTGTGAGTCTCATCTTCTCGAAGGCCATCGCTACCGTAAGCCTCGCGTCATAGTTTGACCGAACCTCAGGATGCGTACGCAGCGTCTCTTTGGATTTTAGGATCGAAGTCGCATAGTAGGAATTGTCGTACAATACCCGCGCTCCATGCAACTGCATCTCTCCCACCTTCCCATCCGACGATGAAGGGAGAACTGTCTTGGACTTGTTTTCACCGTGAAGAACGGTTGCCGACGGAATCACGAGCTCATCTTTTTCCCGCGGAGGAACCGCAAGAATATTCTCCATCGCGAGTTTCAGAAGAAAATCCTCCTGACTCAGCTGACGAACATCAGAGATGTCAAGAATGGTCAACTCCGGAACCACCAGCTTCCTCTTGTCCATTTCGATCGTAGCGCTGGCACCCGGGCCCGTCCTCATACTGTCTTCAGGTTTCAGCAGGTCCCCCACCTTGACTTTTCTCCATTCCTCCATGACCCCGCGGCGAACCTCGACGGTCCCTTTCACTGCTTTCACAGTGAAATCTGCCGCCAGCAAAGGCAGCACGAGAAGACTCAGCATCACAAGACACAGTAGTCGAATACGCATTGCTCTATCCTTTCAGTTCACTCACTATCGAAACATCACATCCACGAGTCGAACCCAACCCCTCACAACTCCAAGTCCGACCTCGACATCGTCAAAATACTCTTTTGCGCCCAGTTCCCATGCATTCTGGAATCCGTCGGTAATGGCCGTCGTTTCAACCGGTATCCAGATGGTTTCTTCGCCCCGCTCATTCTTCCGGACAACATAGCGCTTTGGATTGTCGCTGATGACGCTTGCCTGGGTCGCGGGAACCTCTGTGTCAAACATCAAGAAGATGTGCGCGTCATCCAGACGTTGCGGCGGCACCACATCGATGAACGCCGTGCTGATCCCGATACTCGCCAGCAGCGACGAAAAACAGACTGTCATATCGTCGCAATCTCCTCCACGCAAAGCCAGCGTCTCCGTCGGGAATTGCACCCGATCTTTGCTGGCCTTCGGGTCGTTCACGTATGTCAATCGTGTCGCAAACTCATTGAACAGAAACCGGGCCGACCTGAACTTCTCCAACTGTTTCGCCACCGCAGCGAGCGTGTCCTTGTTCTGACTCATCACGCTGCGGGTGAACCGCATGACATCTGCGTCTTCAGGCGTCACAAAGTAGCGAAGCGTCAACGCATCGCCATCCCAGTCGTTGCGACCCCTGATGATCAGTCGTGTCTGGCTCTTATCATCATAATCTTCAGCCGGCGACGCCTTGACGAAGACATCTGCCGCCCGCAGGACCATCGATGGAACGAACCTGATCGCCTCGTTGAAGATCGCATAAAAAGGAACATCGGTCTCGGCATTCGGTTCGAGGTACACAGCCCGGGGTGATTCTGTCGGACTGTCCATATACTGCTCGACAAAGAACGAAACCTTCACCGAGATCGGCTTTGCTGATACATTCCTCACTCTCGCCTTACCGAGCGGCCTTGCCGCATGCACCTGGTAGGACGATGGATACACCTCGCTCAGAATCTGGACATACTCTATTTTGGCCCAGGTCTCTCGTGTTCTGCCAAGTGAGAAGGTGGCCGACAGGCTGAGCTGGCTTGGGGTGAATGCATTGTATCCGAGATCCTGCACACCCTTGTCAAGGAACGAATTGAGCGTGGGCTGCGCCCGCGAAGATTGATTAAGAAAACGGACATAGCTGAGATTCATCTTCGCCGGCCCATACGTAAAACCCACTCCGGCCGAAATCCCTGCAACAAACTGCGTCGAACGACCACCGAACAAAATCCCCTGGCGGAGCGCCCATCGGTCGCTGAGGATCCATTCGGTTCCCGCTCCACCCATCGCCTCTGTGTCAAAATCGAACGCCATCGTTGTCATCGAACTAACATGATACGCTGCTCCCACCCGCAGCGTCTTCATATTCCGCAATCCGTATGACAAAACTCCTTCCGGAAGCTCGCTTTCAGTCAGCCGGAAGAGATTCTTCGCAACAACTCCAAAGCTCCATTCGGAAGACAGTTTCCAATTGAGCCCAACATCGATGTTCCAGGCATTCCCTGTGTACTGTTTCGACGTGCTGCTGACCGTTGTCCCCTGATCCAGCACATACTGCGCGTCAGTTATGACCTGTTCTCTGAATCTTGCGCTCAGCCCAAGTCCTACTGTCGGCGTGACCTGATATCCATATCCGAGTGCATATTGTTCCCGGTATGTGATGCGCTTGTCGTAATCGATCTTCGGGCCACCGTCCGGAAAGGTGAACGATGTAGGAACGAGAAACTCGAGATTCATCCCTGGCGAATAGCTCCCCGCGATCACATGAGCGTCAAGAAACCGCTTCGCACTACCGGCCGTGTACAGAGAAACACCCTTCAAAGGAACATCCCGTCGAAATGAGCCATAGATCGACGATGTGAGATCCCAATCTCGAATCGACACGAGGCCGGCAGGATTCCAATCGATACTCCCAATGTCATCCGACAGCGCCGTAAAAGCCCCGAGCGCAGAACCGCGCACGGAACTCAGATGCTGCCCAAAGACACTGAGCGTTGCGATGTGGAGAAGAACGACTGCCAGGCCAAGAATATTGAGTGATTGCTTTGTGGGGAACACGCTCAATTTCAGGCGCCGTGTATCGTTGTCAACGCTGTGACAATTTCTCCTTGCAAGCTACTGTATTGTTAAGTGTCGTTGAGCCGTGGCGCGGCTACCGATTCACTTCACCCAAAGCTGGATGTTGTGAATGGATGCTGCTTGAACAAGAACTTTTTCGGTATATCCCGGAACACTCGCTACACTTCGATTCATCGAAATGAACGAGAAGAGATACCGACCATCACTGTTCGCCTGAAGGCTTTTCAGGACCTTCGCCGGAAGAGCTACAAAATTCGAACCTTCTTTGATATCGACCTGGAGGAGGGGCTTGACGGGGACGTTCGATCGAGCATTGAATGAACTGATCAACACACGGAAGGAACCACCGACGTTGCCGCTCCAGCGGATCTGAAGGTTGTCGTCTTTGAAGACGACCGAACCGGCTTTCGGCTCAAGGATGGTGATTTCTTCCGGACTCGAGATTGCAAGCTCGAACGGAGACACAGAACCGCGACCATCGGCGACAAACCGATAGGTCTGGCCTGCTGCATAGGTAAAATTCCCAATTGGCTGATTGTCCTGGTCGACCAACGTATAGGCGCGCCCAGCATTGTAGCCGGGGGAGAAACTCGTCCACGTCCTGTACGGCCTCAGGGTCTTCGGAAGATCAACCGTGTTGACCTTCGCTGTCCCGACATCAAGTCCCAAGTACCCGATCACTTTGCCCAGTTCACGAATCGGACTGCGCTTGTCATTCAGGAGGATCCTCGAATAGGAAAACGAACTTCGGGAAGATCCCACATCGGTCTTTACCCCGTTCACGAGGAATGTTGCAGGATACAATTGCTCCTCCTGCTGCATCACACCGGAGGTATCGACGGAGGCATCTACGATCAGGGTGGAATCAATGGCGGGAAGGACTTTCACTTCGAGCGCGGCTGTGCTTTGATCCAGCGCCAGTTCGACAGGAGAATTCTCCTGACATCCAGCGAGCCAGAGCAGAGCAGCGAACGCAAGAATGAAGCCTGACCTACGCATAAGCCATCACCATCCGTCCGTAATATACTGAATTCCTCCGCATTCCGAAATATCCCTTGTCACAAGTGATTATTGCCCAAAATAGCAATAATTTGGAGCCACAGACAAAACTGGCTCCCGCTGTTCCCCGGAGCAGGAGCCAGGTGGGGATCCTTACACGCCACATCTATTGCACCGTATACGGGATGCCCCAAAACTTTGTCAAGACCGGCGCCTCCATGTCACACAGTGTTTCTCTGGAGATCGCCTCAACCACTGCATGAAACACCCCCGGACGAGGTAACGCTCGGACAGTGTTTTCATACGTGTGAATGTAATGATCGCCAATCCGATTCTCGAGCTTCAGCGGCAACAACGACCGCTGTCCCCATTTCCCGCGAAAGCCAGAGCGAAGAACTACCATGTTCGGTTCCACTTCGCTCGTTTGCAGCTTCACCTTCACATCGAGATCGGCATCTCCCGCCATTGTCGCGAGATGGCTACTTCCTTTGACCCCAAACGGCCATGTGTTCTCGTCCGGGGATTTCAGCGAAATGGTCTCACCATTCTGTGAACGCAGCATGAATTCGCTGATAGACACGTTTGCTTCCTTCGTCCCACCGTTGACATGCGAAATTCCGTTCAGCTTCCAGTTCCTGGAAGGATCTTTCGTCGCAGCAACACGAAGGAATTGAGCTTTGCGAATGCTGTTCTCCGTAAACGGCTTCGATATCGGAGAATGACGCATTCGGGTACTCAACTGGAAAGGCGCAGCGATCTTCAAGATACCGTCAATCGTTCGGGTAACCGTCGCAATCACACAATCGTCGCTGACTTCGTCAAATCCCACAGACTTGGTCACACGATGTATGATTCTCCCCCACCGCAACGGGTACCCACGATCGCTGATCTTCGTTGAACCGCCGGAGTAGTCAGATGAGTATGCATCCCCGTCATCAAGCGGCACAATGTCGCTGTTCAACAGCTCATTGTTCGCAATCACCATCTCCAGGTGTTCTCTGTCTCTCAGGTTCAACATTGCCCTGTCAGGCTTTTTGTTGAAGAATTTCAAACACTTGACTTGCCTTACTATATCCAACTCTCATGCCACGAGTGCAAAAAGGAACTCGATACATGTGACTGCGCAACAAGTTGATTTTCAACGAGTTAGGAAGTGTCAGATGCCAGCGGGCAGGTACTGCGAGGAAAGAAGTGCGGGAATTCTGGGGGTGTACTGCCGGAATGATTCTGTACCGGCGCTGAACCGTGTAATTCTTACAAAAGGCTAGGGTCCATAGAAGTAGAGGTGACCGTCACCTCGAGAATTGTTTCCGGGCAGGTTGACGGTCACTGTTCGGGATTCTCAGCCGGCGAGAAAAACCAGAAATCGACCTTGTCGGCCGTTCCCACGCAGAGCGTGGAAACAAGCCGATGGCTGCTCTCGCCATCGACTGTCCGAAGGACCCTCCAAAGGAGTCCTGCGGACCTTCGGGGAAGTCGAAGGCTGTCTGGAAACGAAACCCGCTCCTAAGGAGTCCCTTTGGGAAAGGGTTTGGAGTTCGATGAAGCCGTTCGTTTTAACGAATGGCGAATGAAGGTGAGCAACCTCATTTCCACATCCCTTGCAGGTAGGCACGTATGACTTCGTCCAGGATGGTATGATACCTCTGTGGAAGATTCTTGTACTTCGGGCGAAGTGAGATCTTGCTAGACTCGAAATCCTGACCGGGAGCCAGCCCTTCAACCACGTTGCCGAGGTATTCGCGGAGCTTTTTCTGAACCTTCTCACGGGGCTCGGCGTCCTGATCCCTTACTACTGCCTCGACAGCAGTGTTCACGTCCCAAACGCTTTCGAAAAAATGCTTGAAACAGATACCGCGGAAATACTCTGCAACGGTCCCTCTATTCAGGCCCCCGAGCTCTTCCGCGGTTTCGGAAATCGAACTACGGGAGAATTTTTTGGAACGCAGGATTTCAAGAATCTGATCTTCGATGTCAACCTGCCCCTTTGTCGCCGCCGCAACCTCCTCCGGCAAGTCTCTGAGCTGGACCAGAGCCCGACCGTCAGACCGGGCAAAGATACCAGCGCGTGTGACTGCGCTCTGAAGTTCGCGGACATTCCCAGGCCATCGGTACTGCAAAAATGCGTCCATGACGGTGGTGGAGAGAGACAACGAACCATCCTCCGACTTCACGAAATGCCCGGCAAGAAACGGGATATCACCCTTCCGGTCCCTCAGCGGCGGCAATTCAATCGAGAATACGTTCAGACGGTAGTAGAGATCTTCACGGAACCGTTTTTCAGCAACCAGCTCGCGTAGACTTTTGTTCGTTGCAGCAATGATCCTGGCGTTTGTCTTCATCGTGGTGTTGGCACCAACGCGCTCGAACTCTCCCGATTGCACCACTCTGAGGAGTTTAATCTGAAACACCTCACTGGTCTCGGCAATCTCATCAAGGAAAATCGTTCCGCCGTTCGCGTGCTCAAACCGTCCGACTTTGTCCTTGATCGCTCCGGTGAAGGATCCTCTTTCATGCCCAAAGAGCTCGCTCTCGAGCAATGTTTCCGTCAACGCGCCACAGTTAACAGCAACGAACACCTTGCCTCGTCTGTCGCTCAGGTTATGTACCGCGCGCGCCACGAGCTCCTTCCCCGTTCCGCTCTCACCAAGGATCAAGACGTTCGCGTCACTTGCCGAGATCTTCCGAATAAGATCAACCACTCCCCTCATTTTGCCCGCCGTGTGATACACGATCCCTTCAAACACCATTCTCTCGCTTGTAGGCTCGAGCTCCACTGCCTCAAACTCGACCATGTCACTCACCTGAGCTGAGAGCGTCTTGATCTCCTCCTTGTAGCGCTTAATCTCATCGACGAGTTCGGACCCTCGCGTCGATCGGGCGGGCACCTTCTGATCGAGCAACTCCTTTTCAAGCATCTGCAGCTTGAGCTCACTTTCCCGAAGTCTGCCTTCTGCCTTTTGCTTTTCCCGCTCGAGCCTTGCGACATGCTTCCCGACAACGAAATAATCAAAGAGGACAGGAATGAGCCACGCAGCGAGCAGGAGAACGAGAGGCCCCAGCACAGGAAGAACGACATGAGCCGTCACAAACATCAACTGGCTGGCGGATAGATAGAAGGCTGCGAGCAAGATCCCGAACACGCCACCGCGGAAATTGCCGAACCGGACAATCAGAACAAGAAAGATGACGTTCAGGGCGAGAGGGATCAGGAGCTCTCCAACGAAAGGCGGAACAGTCGAGAGGAATCGGTCATTCAAAGCGTTGTCGACAAAGGTGGCCTGCAGACCGATGGCAGGGAATTGTGGATCAAAGGGAGTCTCGAAAAACTCTCCCCGCCCTTCCCCGATCACGCTCACGAAGACGATCTTGTCGCGCAGGCTCGATAGGTTCGTTGATCCGGCAAGAAATGAGCGAAGGACCTCAACACAGCGGTAACGACGGAATGATGACAGCGTCCCTGAAAAGTTGAGTATTGTCGTGCCATCTCCGCCGATGGGAATTCGGATTTCCCCTTCTTTCGTCTGAAGAGTGACAGAATGGTTTGCCAGTTGCACTTGAGAGCGGTCGACTTGAGCGAACAATCGAAGCACTTCCAAAGCGAATGCGGGGACCGTGCGGCCGCCGACATCGATGAGAAGCGGAAGTTGAGACGCTACTCCTTTTGTGAAATTCGTGTGACCGATCCCTGCCGCCGAATCGAGAAGCTCGCGATAGGGAAGCTGTATCTGCGCGCCGTACAGCAGGGGCTCGCTCATTTTTCTGAGAGCCGGAAATTGCTCCGGCGCCAGGCTCGGGGAAGAGAGTTCAGCTCTTTCAACGCGGCGGAAATAGGACGAGCAGACGAGCTTTCGCGACACTGCAGCCTTCGCGGCAAGCAGATGGTCGTGCTCGGGGTATTCGAGGTTGTGTTCACCGAAGAAAATGTCGAGACCGATTGCCCGCACGTTGCTTTTCGTCAAGACGTCTATTAGGAGGGCGTAGTAGTTGCGCTTAAGAGGCCAGCCGCCAAGAGAAGTGATATCATCGTTGTCGAAGTACAGGATCACGACATTAGTGTCGGCAGGGACCTGTCCGCGGATTTGATAGCGAACATCGAGCAGTCCCTGCTCAAGCTTATGCATCGGCCCTGAAGCGAGCTGCAACAAGACGAGCAATGCGGCGACCAGACCAACAACAATGATGTACTTGCGCGACATTTATGATTGCGAGAGATGTGAAGATCGGAACCGTGTTCCGTCTATGATGGACTAAATCAAGGATGATCTTGTTGGACAGGTTGTCAACCTGTCCAACATGCTACGTTACGCACTCAGCAAACCCAGGTTCTGGATCCCCGCCCAAAACATGCGGGGATGACAAGAAAAAAACCGCGTCATTCCCGAATGTTCCTGTCGGGAATCCAGAGTCGAGCTTCACGCCAGCTCATGGCCGATGCAGTCCAAGTGTTGGCTACTTTCCAACGCCAACAGGGGATGACAGAGCCGCTTACCGCCCCACCCTTTGCATCTGCGCAGCAGCATACCGCTCCCCCGAGGCGGCGCCTTTCGGAATCGCCTCGCCGATCCGGCGGAGGTCATCGGCAGTCAGCGTCACATCGACCGCCTGCACGTTCTCCCGAAGATACTGAATTCTCTTCGTACCCGGTATCGGGATAATATCTTCACCCTGAGACAGGCACCAGGCAAGCGCGAGCTGACCGGGCGTGCATTTCTTTTCTTCCGCCAGCTGCTCGACCGTCCGAACAATAGAGAGATTCTTCTCCATGTTCTCAGGCTGGAAACGAGGATGTGTCTTGCGCCGAAAATCCGTTTCATCCAGATCCGTTGGCAACTTTATCCTACCGGTCAGGAAACCCCTACCGAGAGGACTGTACGGGACAAATGTAATATCCAGCTCCCGGCATGTCGCGAGAATTTCCGCTTCAACGTCGCGCGTCCACAGCGAGTACTCCGTCTGCAATGCTGTAATCGTGTATTCCTTCGTTGCTTTTCTGATCGTCGCCGGCCCCGCCTCTGAGAGCCCAAGGTAGCGTACCTTCCCTTCGCGGACGAGATCGGCCATCGCGCCGACAGTTTCCTCAATCGGCGTGTCCACGTCAACACGGTGCTGATAGTACAGATCAATTGTCTCGATTCCGAGGCGTTTCAGACTCCCCTCACAGGCAGATTTCACGTATGTCGGCTTTCCATTGACACCGAGGAAACTGGCGTCTGATCCACGGACATTGCCGAACTTCGTCGCTATGAAGAGGCTGTTCCGTTTCCCCTTGATGGCCCGACCGAGAAGTTGTTCATTATGCCCTATGCCATACATGTCCGCGGTATCGAAGAAGGTGATCCCCAGATTGATCGCTTCATGGATGGTTGCGATCGATCCCTCATCGTTCCGGGGTCCGTAGAATTCCGACATCCCCATGCAGCCCAATCCCAGAGCTGAAACGACCGGGCCGTGTTTGCCAAATTTCCTCTGCTTCATCAGCCTGCCTACCCCTTCATTTCGTGCCGAAGGCACCATTCAATAAACGCAAGTTACTCATGAACTACATGATTTTCAATAGAGAACCTGAACATGGAGAAGTCGGTGCGCTCAATACCGCGAGAGAGATCACATCCCCGCTCCATTCACTTCCGTCCTCAAACTGATCTTCAGCTCTCTAAGTCTTTGCACTTCCACGAAGAGTAGCACCGCGGCCAGGCACGCCGCAAGAAAATCGGCAACCGGCATCGCGATCCATACTCCATCCAGCGCGAAGAATTTCGGAAGAATAACGACAAGAGGAATGACGAACAGGATCTGTTTCGTCGTGGTGAGAATCATCGCCTGCTTCGGCTTTCCCACAGCCTGGAAGTAAGCCCAGCTCACGACTTGAAAACCATTCAGAGGAAGCATGAGTACTGCGATCTTCAAAGCACGACCGCCAAGAGCGATGAAGTGCTTGTCTTCCGCATTGAACAATCCGACAATGTCTGCGCTGAACAGCATGACTGCCAGGAATCCGGCAATGCACACCGTGGTTGCGATGACGATGCCTTTTCGGAGCGTCTCCGTGACTCGGTCGATGTGTCTCGCCCCGTAATTGAATCCGATGATGGGTTGAATTCCCTGGTTCAATCCGTAGATCGGCATCATTACCGCCATCATAAGGCTCATGCCAATTCCCATGACCGCAATTGCCACGTTGCCGCCATAGGCAAAGAGCGTTTTATTGAACACGAACATGATGAGACTGCCGGTGACCTGCATGATCAACGGCGAAACTCCGATCATCGTTATCCTCTTGATAATGTCCCGGTCAAACGACAACCTCCGAAGTTTGAGATAACTCCAGCGGCCGGTGAAGTAGATCATGACCCAGACGGCCCCGACAAACTGGGAAATGACAGTCGCGATCGCAGAACCGCGAATGCCAAGGTGAAGCACCATGATGCAGATGGGATTGAGGATAATGTTGAGGATGCCGCTGATGAGCATTGTCACCAGTGCAATTCTCGGACTTCCCTGAGCACGGATAATACCGTTGAGCGCAAATGCGACGAACTGCAGCGGGATTCCGAGGAGCAAGATGGTCAGGAACTGAGTCGCAAATCTGTGCGCTTCCCCTGTTCCGCCAAGGATCGTGACCAGGGGATCCATAGCTAGAAGGATGAGGAGTGAGAGGCTCACCGAGATGCAAAGTGCCATCAGAAGACCGTTCTCGATGATTCTCTCTGCCTCTACTTTATTCTTTTCCCCGAGCTTGATGGACACCAACGCGGTGGCGCCCATGCCGACGAGTTGCGCAAAGCCCATGATGACAATATTGATAGGAAAAGTGATCGAGATCGCCGAAATGGCCGTCGTGCCCACCCCTCTTCCGACGAAAATCCTGTCAACAATATTGTAGGAGGCCATCACCAGCATGCCGATGATCGCCGGCACGGAATAGTCCGCAATGAGCTTTCCAATCTTATGTCTTTCTAACGCTTCGATGTTAGCTGTCATAGCGATGGAATTGTTTACCCAGGAGGGAGGCGAGTACTGTGGTTGGGTGGGAAAAACCGGCTGGCCTCAGCGCGATTCCCTGACCACGAAAACAATCAATCGGAAATCATCCCCGCCAAAAACCAGCGGGGTGCAGAAGACGCAAAATCGGAAATCATAAATCGCAAATTGGAAATTACCTTGTGACCCCGGCGCGATTCGAACGCGCGGCCTACAGCTTAGAAGGCTGTTGCTCTATCCAGCTGAGCTACGGGGTCAAGATTTTTTATGTCACCAGTCCCGACGAGAAACGTCGGTTCCGCTCTTCGAATCCCGCCTATGAGCGGAATCCAAGAGCGGGAGATCCTCAATTTGTCATCAGCTCGCTTCGCTCGCTGGACAAATTGGGACTACGGGCTTAATTCCTAACTGCAAAAAAAGCTGAGTCCTGCCCAAAGAAGGCGGGATCCTCAATTTGTCATCAGCTCG
>Ga0315275_10006116_pt1 | contig 11473 bp, 10 predicted proteins | sample YL17G03_0_MG_FD_205557 | JGI IMG/M metagenome (GOLD analysis project Ga0315275, IMG submission 205557) | Sediment microbial communities from Yellowstone Lake, YNP, Wyoming, USA - YL17G03_0 | ecosystem: Environmental > Aquatic > Freshwater > Lake > Sediment | place: USA: Wyoming | collected...
GCGGAAGAAGGGCTTGCCGACAACCGGGGCCATCGCCTTCGGAAGTTCCCCGACGGCTCCCCGAAGGCGCGTGCCGAGCCCGCCCATCAGGACGACGACCTGCATCTTCTCCGGCGAAAGGTCGGCGTGGTCGGCCATAAGGCGGCTCAGAAGTGCTCCTTAAGGACCGCGCAGAGCTCGTCGTTACGTGTGAAGCGATCGGCCCGCCAGGACGCGATCATATTCGGTGAATTTATTGGAAGTTCCTTGTCTGCTGCGCTGGCCGGATGATTGTTCAAGCGCCAATCTTGCCTCATTCCATCGTGGAGATCATAAAACGGGATACCTAGGAATGTCAATCGGCCTCAGCTTCTATCAGGAGCTTTTGATGACCCGAAGAAGGGAAACGGCCCTATTTTTTATGATAATCGGGGTAGGCAGGACGCCTCGGCTTGGGCAGCGGATTCTTGGCCAGCGCATCCATGACGATCTCGATGGCCTTATCCAGCTGGGGGTCCTTTCCCTGCCTTACGAGCTGTGGATCATGCTCCACTTCCACGTCCGGAATAACACCGATGTTCTCCGCGATCCAATGGCCGTCCGGGCTCCAAACTCCGGAACTCGGAGCGGTAACATAGCCTCCATCCATTAGACTCGGAGCTCCGGCTCGGCCGACCAGACCTCCCCAGGTGCGCTTGCCCACCAGGGGACCGACCTTGGCACGTTGAAAATACCACGGCATGGCATCCCCGCCCGATCCGGCGAACTCGTTGATGAGCATCACTTTGGGCCCGAAGATGGCGCCCTGGGGCTGGACTTCGTCCTCTCCGTCGCGGGTGGCGACGAGACTCATCATCTTGCGCTCAAAGCGCTCGATGATATCCGTCGCCAGCATGCCTCCGCCGTTGAAACGCTCGTCCACGATAAGGGCCTCACGGCCGACCTGAGCATAGAAATACCGGTTGAAATAGGTGTACCCTCCGAAGGCCGTGTCGGGCATGTAGACGTAGGCTGCCTTTCCCTTGGTGACCCGTTCCACATAGCGCCGGTTGTCTTCGATCCAGGCGAAATTGCGGATAGCCGTTTCGCTGCTGATGGGGACGACCGTCACCTCCCGTGTGCCCTCCATCTTCGGCTCCGGCCCGACGGTAAGAACGACCTGTTTTCCAGCCTTGGCCTCGAAGAATCCATAAACATTATCCGTGCCCATAACTTCCCGGCCGTCCACGGCTAGCAGGTACTCGCCACTCTTGACGTTCACGCCGGGTTGGGTCAGGGGAGCCTGGAACTGAGGATTCCAGTTTTCTCCGCTGTAGACACGGGCGAAGCGGTAGCGGCCGTTTTCAATGGCATAATCCGCTCCCAGGAGGCCGGTAGGAACTCGTTCTGTCCGGGGGATATCGCCGCCCCCGACACCGAGATGGCCCACCGTGATCTCTCCCAGCATCTCGGCAAAAAGGTAGTTCAGGTCCGTCCTCGAGGCCACGGCTTCGACATAGGGTGCGTATTTTTTTTGGGCCCATCCCAGGTCAAGGCCGTGGAGGTTGGGGTCGTAGAAAAACTCCCGTTCGATGCGCCAAGCCTCCCGGTACATCTGGCGCCACTCTTCGAGCGGTTTCACCCTGATTTGGATATCCTGCGTCGGCATGGCCTTATCAGGAGCTCCCCCGGCTGAAGGAGGTGGAGAGGGGGCGCCCGAGGGAGGCATCGGCTTGAGCGTTCCGATGAGCCAACGCCCTCTCTGGCCATAAAGGTACTTTTTTCCGCTTCGGGCCATCTCGAAGGCATCGATGCCGCTTACGACGACGTCGGCCCGGCGTTCCTTGAGGTCGAAACGATGGACGGAGGAACCCTGTGGAAAGGGAGATCCCGGCAGCGGCGCTTCGGCCGCTACGGCGAGGAGCGTTCCGGCCTCCCCGGTTTGGAGATCGTTGTACCGACGGGCCGGCATGGGAACAGCAAGTATGCGCTGGAGAATGCCCTCGAGATCGATCTTAACATTGACCGCTTTATCGGGTTTCTGTTCCTCCTCAGACTTCTCTGCCGGCTGGCTGTCCGCTTTTCCGCTCTTTGCCCCTCCCTTTTTCTCGGGTTCTTCAGATGCTTTCTGAGATTTGTCCTCAGGCTTTTCTTCATCGCTTTGCGGAATAAAGGGTGTGGGCTCTGCCTTGTCGAGTACAGCCAGGTAGACCGTGCTTGTCACGTCTCGGAAGATGCTATGGATATCCGGCTGAAGAGAAGCGCCCGAATCGGTGCTGGCCGTGAAATAGAGATATTTTCCACCGGGATCGAAAACGGGCAGCCGGGCGTCGCTCATGCCGTCTGTAATCGGGGTACTTTGTCCGCTCTCCAGGGAGTAGAGGAAGACTGTTCCCAAGTAGTTGGGCAGCCGCTTGACATAGGCCAGCCATCGGGAATCGGGCGACCAGTTGGGAACGAGGCTGTCCGCGCCGCCGAGGAAGCGGTCCCTATCCACCTTGACGGGTTTCTTCTTTTCAAGGTCTACGTACCAGAGGTTCAGGTGGCAGTCCGTGTAGGCTATTTTTTTATTGTCGGGAGACCACCGGGGGGAAAAATAAAAAGTGGGATTGTTTTCGAGTTCGATGCGGACCACCTCGCCGCTTCCTTTCTGGTCCCGAACGCGGAGCATGTATTCGCCGGATTCATCCGAAAAATAGGCGATCTTTTGCCCGTCGGGAGACCAGGCCGGATAGCGCTCCATGACTCCCGGGGTGTTTGTGAGGTTGCGGAAATCGCCCTTTTCTTCCGGGACCGTGATGATCTCCCCCCGGGCTTCAAAAGCGGTTCGGGCAGCGCTTGGCGAGAGGCTGGGTGAGGAGAGGCTGTCACTGGCATTCACGAATTTATCCCGGACTTCGAGCATATCTCCGTCAATGGAAACGGATAAGGGGCTCCAAGTACCCGAGGCCAAGTCATAGAGGTTGAGGGAGCCGAACTGCTCGTAGACGATCGCCCCCGGTCCGGCCGAGGCCGACTTGAGGTCCAGTCCGTCGTTTTCGATTGCCCGGCTTACTTTCTTTGTCTTGACATCATAAAAAAAGAGGGTGACAGGCCCCTCCCGGTCGGAGAGAAAATAAACCTTGTCCCCGACCCACATGGGCTCAAAATCGTTGGAATCCGTCCGCGGGATTTTTTCGATCCTCGAATCGGAGAGGTCGGCGATCCAGATCGCAGTGGCCAGCCCTCCCCGGTAGCGCTTCCAGGCGCTAAAAGCCCGTCGCAAAGGGACGTAGGCGATGTGCTTTCCGTCTGAAGAAAAGCTTCCCTCGTATCCCATAGGCAAGGGCAACCTCTTTGGAAAACCGCCCTCTACCGCGACGATAAAGAGCTCGCTGAACCTGGAGTAAGCCGTGCGGCCGGAGGTGAAAAGAATTTCCTTGCCTTGCGGTGTCCACCCCAGAGCGATGTCCGGAGAGGGATGCCAGGTTAGGCGCCGGGGCTCACCGCCCTCCGCAGGCATGACGAAGACATCCACGTTGCCGTCATATTCGCCGGTGAAGGCGATCGAGGAGCCATCTGGGGAGAAGACGGGATTGGTCTCCACCCCCGGTCCGGAGGTCAATCTCTGGGCGGCCCCTCCTTCGCGGGAGACTTTCCAGAGGTCACCTGCGTAGGCAAAGACGACGTGCGTCCGGTTGAGGGCAGGCTTCTGGGCCAGGATCGGCTTGGACTCGGCTGGCGCGGTCAGCGATACGAAGATTGCTCCGGTTAGAAGGAGAAAGATAATGTGTTTCATTAAGAGCCTCCGTTCTTCCTATTCACTTTTATAAAGCGGTGGTCGTCCTGAGCGAAGCGGCACAAGAAACACATGATATAAGATGCGGCTTTCTCATGGAGATGGTCCGATTTTACACAAAGCGGGACGAATTGTGGAGATATATTTGACTGACGGACATGGATTCCGGTTAATGGCCTTTTCGCCCGCCCCCGGCTGGCCGCTGGAGGCATCAGACGATCAACCCCCCACGAAAACCGCGTGGATAGTCTCCTCGGCCTGACGAATTCCTTTTTTATGTCAGCATGCCGTTACCGCGATTTCCCTGTAGGTTTCTGCCAGAACAAGCCCTCATCGTTGATGTAAACGATCTTTCCTCTCTCCGTCATTTTGGACTCATGCAGAAGCTCCTCGCAATACCCATCGGGAAGCAATTCGAAATACACCCTATTCGGTTTCGATCTTTGGTCGAACATGCTGACTTGCGGGCATCGAATCTTGAAGATGAAATCCGAAAGGAACCAGAGATAGTCTGCTCCTTCGATGAAGTTTCTTAAATTCGCCCGGGCTTTTGCCAAGCCGCTTCGGCGGGTGGTTAATTCCTTTACCACCAAAGGCTCGCTGGCTATCAAACGGCTCCGGATTTCCGCGACTCCCAGAATGTTTCCCTTTTCATCCGTTACATAGACGCCAAAATCCGGATCCATGAGAATCCATTTCCCCAGCGTAGGCGAGTATACCGAAGTGATGAAATGACTTTCATCCTCCTCGTGGGAATGCGGCAAAAGGTGCGTCCAACGGGAAGGAAATCCCATGGCCAGGAAAACCTCGTTCAGGATGACCGTCTTCATGAAGCAATTAATCAGCATGTGCTCATCTATCGCCAAATGGATCAAATTGAGGGCGTTTAACTCCTGCGGGATTTGGGGATTATTGGCATGCCCGGTCAGCTGATATACCCAACTCGTCAGGCTGATGATACGATCGGTTTCGGAACCCCGACCGGCGATCGTTTCCAGATCGTACGTGTCGCGCAGCTTTTTGAGATTTTCGTCCGTTGGAGCGGCATATTGGAAATTCACGTCGACGGGGTATTCCGGACTCTTGACCGAGAAGGCGGGGTGCTTTTTCAAGAGGGCCGTCCATTCCCTTCCCAGCGAAACATTTTGACGGCGATTGCGTGCCAAGGGAATGAAGAATGCCACGGCCACAACCACAATGGCCACGACCGCGGCGGCAATGATAAACGCATTTATCCTCTTGGTTTTCATTTTTATGTCATCCTTGGATCGCTGTTCTGGATTTCTAATGATCCTCGATCTCATGTCGGAAACTCCAGGCCATTTTCCAACACAGAGTCTCGATCTTCAATACTCAATACGCGAAAAGCGGGAAAAAGATGGCAAGGAAATAGAGATTGGACTGGAACGGCCTCCGTCTTCCCCAAAGGACGAGGATAATCTTCGCTCATCTGGTCCAGATGGGACCTGAGGGTTTCTTTTGTCCGGGTGTACCGGCCGGGGAAGACGGTGTCGAGCTCTTCAAGGACGCTTTGCACCCGCCGCTTGAATGCCTCGCCTCGGGCGCGGCCGTCCGGGGATTTGAGAAGCGCGCTGAATCTTTCCCACGCAGGGTTGAACCCTGTTCGCGTGTCGCCGTAGAGAAGCATTCCGGGATAGAGCTCAACCAAGTGCTTCAGCGCTTGCTGTTGAGGAGGGGTTGGGGCGAGAGCCGGGATGGCTTGCCCGATCGAGCGGAGCGGGTCGTAGGCAGTAGGATTGTAGGTATAATCGGCGCACGTGAACAGGGGAATCCTGTTGATATCATTCTGCGGGCACAGGGGATTGCTCATGTATCCGGAGGTAACCTCGCACAGGTCGGGGTCCCGGCCGGTAACCGGGCCGAGATGAAGCGTAGGGTTTCGGTCATTGACCGGGTAGTTGTCCCAGATGATGAGTCTGTGGTTCACGATCTTCCGGTAGGAGGCGGCGCAGGTCCGGGTGATCCTCGGGGTGATGACGCCGTCTCCGGTCCAGAATAGATAGACCTTAGGGTCGAGGCTGCGGCCGAGGGCCTCGAGATAGGCGTGGGCGTCGGGCGTGTCGCCGCAGCCGGCATAGTATGTTGGGCAGAAGATGAGCTCGGCGCCGCGTGTCTTTGAGCGGAGCCGCTCGAGCAGCCGATTGACCAGCCTGGCATGGGCCTCGCCCAGGGCCGATTTCTCCTGGCCCTCCACCCCGATGTCGTCGTAACAGAGGTTGAACCACTTGACTCCCAGGCCCTGCATCCAGGCGTAGTGGCGCCAGAGTTTTTCAAAGTCCTCGTCATTGTCGAGGGCGAGAGGATGCTCCGAGAAGAGCTGGGGATGCATGGAGAAACAGAACTCGATGTCGCTTCTTTGACAGGCCTGGACCACGCTCTCAAAGGCCGCTTTCTTAGCTTCGGGGAGCGGCTCCCACCAGCGGTTGATGAAAGGATCGAGGCTCGAGAACATCGAAGTATAGCAGTTCATTAAGAAATTCATCTTTGCTTGGACAAGGAAGGGGATTTCCTCCAGGTACTGCTCGGGAGTCCAGGCCCAGCCTTTCGTCCCGCGAAGCGCGAATGAGGGCGGCTTCCCATCCGAAGGGGGAGCGGGAAGCGGCCCTGCCTTCTCCGGGAGCTCGACCTCGAAGTCAGTCGCCAGGTCGAGCCGGGGAGTGAAACGGTGGTCCGCCAGCAAGGCCTCGCTGATTTCCAGGGAGACAAGAGCGGCTCTCCCACCGCCTTTTTGACCGCTTTTTACCCGAAAGACGTTTGGCCCCGCGCGAAGGCGGTCCGTGGGCACCGGGAACCGCTTGTATCTCCAGTTGGATTCTGAGACCGCGACTTGTCTCCGGGCGACGGTCTTGTTGTTGACGAGGATTTCGAGCCGGCAAGAAGTGTCCGGCCCGCCCAATCTTCTGAGCTTGAGGAATAAAAAGACTGGTCCGGGCGGGATTCTGTCCAGTGGAACCGACGCCGACCACGTATCCGCAGCGGGCCGCCTGATCTCGGAGCCGTCGATCCTGACGATAGGCTCCTGGGCTCCGGAGGAAACAATCATTACGAGAACCAACTCGACAAGACACAGAGCAATGTTATTTCTCATTCGGATCCCCACGCCGCTTTGGCGAATTTCCTTAATGCAAGTTTACCTTCTATTCTGGAAAGAATGGGTGGCATGGCGCCAGTCCCTGCCCGCCCGGAGCCAATGGTGGCGGGTGGGCGGGTCTTGGGCGAGGACGGACAGGGACGCGCCATGACAGGACCCATTCTTTTAGTTAGATGGGATATTCCTGGTCACGAATATCCTATTGATAAGCCAGTACCCGAACAGGCCGAACCCCAAACCGCCAAGTCCAAAGAGCGTCCAGTCTCCGGCGAATAGGGAGTTGGTCATGACCACGAGCCCCAAACAGGAGGCGATGCCGAGGAGGCAGCTGACAACAAGATGACCGATAGGCTGTCCTCCTTCCGTGGAAGGAGCGGCTTTTGGGCGAATTTTTTTCCAGAGCCCCGGCGGCCGGCACCAGAACGCCCTTGAAACCGACCGGAAGCCGCGATAGTCTGACCAGTTCTCCCCAGGCATAGGCCGGGTCCTGGAGAAGCCGGAAACCCGGCGGTGCCCCTCCAACCTGTCTGCCCGCACGCCGGGTGAAGATCAGGCCGACAGCCAGGGAAATGAGACATAGGACGGCGACGACCAGCCAATCGGCCAAGGTCATGATGCGACCTCTTTTTTGGGAAAAAATTATCAATTCCAGGCCGAATTGTCAAAGCCCTCTCCCCGCAAAACTTTGATTCCGGTTGACTTCAGGGGCGATTTTCGCTATGATTTGTAATCATTTTACAAGGTAGTGGTGTCCAATGCTTAGCATGCGATTGATGCGTTTCGGCGCGACCAAGAAGCCTTTCTATCGGATCGTCGTCATGGATTCGCGGAGCTCCCGGCAGAGCAGGGCCAAGGATTTCATCGGGAACTACAACCCCTTGGGCGACCCCGTCGAGTTCCAGATCGACCTCGAAAAAGCCAAATCCTGGCTGGCCAAGGGCGCCCGGCCGTCGCAGACGGTCCAATCTCTCTTGGATAGAGCTTCCCAGCGGAAGAAACTTTCCGATTAAACATTCTTTGCCTTTAAGGAGGTCACGGTGAAGGAACTTGTTGAATTGATGGCCAAGGCGCTCGTTGACAACCCGGAGAAGGTGCAGGTTTCCCAGCTGGAAGGTGAACAGACCACCATCCTGGAGCTCAAGGTGGCTCCGGAGGATCTGGGGAAAGTCATCGGAAAACAGGGACGGACAGCCCGGGCCATGCGGATCATCCTGGGTGCCGCGGGGATGAAACTGAAGAGGAGATTCAACCTCGAGATCATCGAAAAGGGATAGTTGATCACCGTTGCCCGGATATTAAGAAGTCAAGGTCAGAAAGGAGAGCTCAGACTCAGGTTCTTCTATATAACGCCGACTGATTGCTCGGGGCTGAAGAGCGTTTTCATAGGGAGAGAAGGGGATCTTAGGGAATATGTTGTCGAATCTTTGGTTACCCGGGGAAAAGATTTCGACCTCAAACTAGAGGGCGTGGATTCGCTCTCCCAAGCCGACCGCCTGGCCGGTCTGGACGTTCTTGTCCCCGAGGAAGCCCTGAAAGAACGGGAAAAGGACGAGTTCTTTCTTTTCCAGCTCATCGGTTGCTCGGTCATCGACGGCCATGGAAAAATGACCGGCCGGGTCAAGGATGTGCTGTCCGCCGGCCCGGGCGACCTTCTAGTGGTCGAAGGGGAAGGAAAAGAAATCCTCATTCCGTTCCATGAGTCGATCTGCATCGAAGTGGATGTGCCTGGTAAGCGGATCCGTATTGACCCGCCGGACGGGCTACTGGATTTGAATGAGATTTGACGTCATCACTATCTTCCCCGAGATGTTGGCCGGCTTTTTCTCTGGGGGAGTGGCCAAGAAGGCGCTGGAAAAAGGGCTTCTTGAAATCTCTGTCCATGACCTCAGGGACTATACCCATGACAAGCATAAGCAGGTGGACGACCGGCCCTTCGGCGGGGGGGAAGGCATGGTCCTCAAGCCCGAGCCCATCTTCGAGGCCGTCGAGGCCGTCCGCAGGAACAAGCGGAGCCGCGTCTTCCTCCTGTCTCCCCAGGGAGTCAGGCTCGATTCGGCGCTGGCCCGGAAGCTATCCCGCGTCCCACAGGTCATCCTGATCTGCGGCCGTTACGAGGGCGTCGACGAACGGGTCGGCCGACAGCTTGTGGACGGTGAGATATCGATCGGAGACTATGTCCTGACAGGCGGCGAGCCGGCCGCCTGGGTGGTCATGGACGCCGTCTCCCGCTTTATCCCCGGAGTTGTGGGCAAGGGGGAGTCGGTCCGCCGGGACTCTTTCTTCGACGGCCTCCTCGATTTCCCGCACTACACCCGGCCACGGGATTTTCAGGGAATGAAGGTCCCCCAGGTGCTTTTCTCGGGAAATCATGCTAAAATTAGCGACTGGCGTCGCCGGGAGGCCTTGAAAAAGACCCGGGAAGTGCGGCCCGACCTCCTGGCCAAGAAGAAACCCGCTCCGGGCAGCCAAAAACTCTTGGGGCCAGCACGTAGGAAAGGAAAAGACAATGAGCCTGATTGATTTAGTTGAAGAAAAGGAACGGAGGACTGACCTAGAACCGTTTGCCGTCGGGGACACGGTCAAAGTGCATGTGATCATCAAAGAGGGAGATAAAGAACGCATCCAGGTTTTCCGGGGAGACGTCATCTCCAAAAGAGGAAGCGGCCTCGGGGCGTCATTCACGGTGCGGAAGATTTCCTTCGGCGTGGGAGTGGAGAGGATTTTTCCCCTCCATGCGAAGAGCGTCAAGAAGGTCGAAGTGGTCAAGAGGGGGAGGGTGAGGAGGGCCAAGCTCTATTACCTGCGCGAACTCAAGGGCAAGGCCGCCAAGCTGAGGGAGGTCAGATAGCCGGATATCCGGGCGGGGCCATTCCTCTTCTTGAAGAGCAGAAATGGCGGATTTCAAGATCGAGAAAAAAATCCTGATTCAGAATTACCAGAGGATCGCTGGCGTCGATGAAGCCGGCCGGGGAGCGCTCTTCGGCCCGGTCGTGGCTGCGGCCGTGGTCTTCCCTTCGCGCTGGATTTTCCGGCCGGTCAAGGGATGGCTGAGACAGGTCGACGATTCCAAACTCCTCGCTCCTGTAAAGAGAAAAGAGCTGGTGCGGTCGATCTTGGCCGAGGCGGATGCGGTCGGTGTGGGGCTGGCGACCAGCCTGGAGATCGATGAGAAAAACATCTATTGGGCTTCCCTCGAGGCGATGAAGCGGGCGGTCGCCGACCTGGCGCCGCGGCCGGACTTCCTCCTCGTCGACGGATTCAAGCGCCGGGACTGCGGCTTCGGCTGCCCGCAACTCGGTATTCCCGGGGGAGACCGCAAGAGCCTGACCGTCGCTGCCGCCTCGATCGTGGCCAAAGTGGTCCGGGATGAGATGCTCGAGCGGCTGGAAGATTTCTTCACGGGCTACCATCTCGCCAGGAACAAGGGCTATGGGACGAAAGATCACTACCGGGCTCTGAGGGAGAAAGGGCCGACATCCCTCCACCGTCTCACCTTTAACCTCGAAGGAAAGGCCGGCTGGGCATGAACGAGAAGTTCGACAAGGCGAAGATCCTTGAGCTGGCCGAGCGCCAGGTCAAAGCCGGGCGGACCGAGGAGGCCATCGCCGAGTACAAGAAGCTCCTTGCCGGCGATTCACCCGATTTGAGCATCAACAACATCATCGGAGACCTCTATGTCCAGCTCGGCCGGAAAGAGGAAGCGATAAGGTCCTTTCAAACCGTCGCCAGCTACTATGAATCCCGGAGCTATTTTTCCCAAGCCCTGGCGATCTACAAGAAAATCAGCAAGATCGATCCCGAAAACGTGATCACGATCGTCCGCCTGGGCGATCTGCTCATCTCGCAGGGCTTCACCGCGGAGGCCCGGCGGGAGTACCTCAAGGCGGAACAGAAGCTGCGGCGCGAGAAGCGGGTCAAGGAGCTCATTTTCCTCTACGAAAAGCTGATCAAGCTGGAGCGGGACAACATATCTTTCAAGCTCAGCTTGGCCGAACTCCTCCGGCAGGAGGGGTTCGTCGATGAGGCCGTCGCCCAGCTCAACGATGCCGCCGAGATCCACTTGAGTCGGAATGAACTCGGGGAGGCCGAGAAGATCGTCGAGCAAGCCCGTTGGCTCAAAGAGGGGAACCAGCGGACGATGACGAACTTGGTCGAGATCCTCAAGAAGAGCAATCGGCGCAAGTACGCTCTCGAAATCGTCGGCGAGATCCTCAAGAAGGATGTGGACAACGTTCACTTCCAAACCCTCCTGGGGTCGCTGTATCTGGAGGAGCGGGAGCTCGACCGGGCCGAGGGCATCTTCTCCCGGATCGTCGCCGCGCATCCCGTCGAGACCAGGGCGCGGATCAAGCTGGGCAAGGTCTATGCCCTGCAGGACCGTGCCGAGAAGGCCTATGAGCTCTTCGATCCCTTGATCGCCAGCATGCTAAAGAAGCAGAAGGAAGACAAGGCCGTGGGGCTTCTCGGGATTGTCCTCGGCGCCGAGCATCTCCATTTGCCGGCTCTGGAAAGATTGGCTGCGATCTACAAGGCCAAGAATCACAAGAGCTATCTCGAGGTCGTCAACAGGGTCATCTTGGAAGAGGCCCGGGCGAAAGGGCTGACCGAGAAGATGTTTGTCGCCC
>Ga0315275_10006120_pt1 | contig 11472 bp, 7 predicted proteins | sample YL17G03_0_MG_FD_205557 | JGI IMG/M metagenome (GOLD analysis project Ga0315275, IMG submission 205557) | Sediment microbial communities from Yellowstone Lake, YNP, Wyoming, USA - YL17G03_0 | ecosystem: Environmental > Aquatic > Freshwater > Lake > Sediment | place: USA: Wyoming | collected...
CGTTGACGACGAAACGCGACAACCCCTTGGCCTCGGCCGTCCGCACATAGTCCGCGGTGAGGATCTCCATGACGGCCGCGCGGGTGGTCCGGGCCAGCAGGGCCATGTAGCTGACCCCCAGGGTGAGGGCGGGCAGCAATATGTGCGCCAGGCTCCCGTCTCCGTAGCCCGAGGTCGGCAGCCAGCGGAGCTTCACCGACAAGAGGAACATGAGGAGGAGCCCCAGCCAAAACTGGGGCACCGAGACCCCCGACACCGCGCCGATCATGGAGCAGGTGTCCAGCCACGAGCCGTGCCGGAGCGCCGAGGCGAAGCCCAGCGGGACGCCGATCCCGACGGCGATCAGCATGGCGACCATGGCCAGCTTCAACGTGGGCCAAAATCGCGCCAGCACCACCGTGCGCACGTCCTCACCGCGCAGAAAGGAGACCCCCATGCGCCCCTGCACCAGGTTCTTGACGTAGACCCAGTAGCGGAGATGGAGGGGCTTGTCGAGGTCCCATTTCTTCAGCATCTGCTCGACGTATTTCGCATCCATTCCCCGGTCCTGCGCCCCGGAGGCCATCAGGGCGGCGTTGCCCGGCAGCACGTTGAGCAGGAAGAACATGATCAACGAGATCACCAGGACGGTGGGGATGAACTGGAGCAGTCGTCGCAGGGCGTATACAAGCATTGAGACCCTTCGTCAGCCGCCAGGCTGCTCTTCAATTTCGAAATTCGAAATTCCCGCGTGGCCTGGCGGCCGGTCGCCCGAGAGAAAAACAGCCCGATCCCGAGCCCCGGGGAGGCGGCTCGGAATCGAGCTTGAAAACGAACGCTCGGTCGTCGAGTTGGTTGGCCGAGGACCGAACTACTTCTCCTTGGCCCGGGGCGAGGCGTCGTCGATCCAGAGCTCCGTGAGGTCCTGGTACATCATCTCGATGGCCACCGGCCGGATCCCGTGGACCCAGGGCTGGTGGGCGACCACCGCCTTGTTGTAGTTGAAGAACCAGAACGGCGCATCCTCCCTGAAGAGGGCATCGGCCTTACGGACGATCTCGTTCCGCTTGGAGACGTCCCGCTCCTTGCGCGCCGCATCCAGGAACTTGTCGAACGCCGGATTGTTGTAGGCCACGGAATTCCCCGCAGTGGGCGGGTTCGTCGACTCGAACCGGGCCAGGGCCTGCAGCGAGTCGCCCCCGGCGCCGCTCGACAGGGACCAGATGAAGGCCTGGTAGTCCAGCTTCTGCATCCGGGCCGACAGCGCCGCGCCCTCGAGTTGCTGTGGCTTGACCGTGACGTTGATCGCCTTCAGGAAGGGCATGATCGCCTCGACCACCGGGATGCCCCAGGACTCGTTGCTGGTCCCGAGACACTCGAAGGTGAAGCCCTTCTCGTAGCCGGCCTGCTTCATCAGCTCCTTGGCCTTCTCGGGGTTGTACTCGTACCCCTTGGCCTTGGGGTCGAAGGCCGGCGAGGTGGACGGCAGGTATCCGACCGCCGGGAAGGCCTTGTCCTTCAGCAGGCGCTGGATGATCAGCTTGGAGTCGATGGCGTGGTTGAGGGCCTGCCGGACCTCTTTCTTCTTGAACGGTTCGTAGTTCGGGTTGAAGCCGATTATGCGGGTGAACAGTTCGGCCACCTCGACCATGTTCTTGGCGATCTGCGGATCGGCCTTGTAGACGGGGTACTGGGCCGACCCGACCACGGTGGCGTCCAGTTCCGTGGCCCGGAAGGCGGCATCCCGCGCGGCGCCCTCGGGCATGACCTTGTAGACGACCTTGTCCAGGTACGGCTTCCCCTTCTCGTAATAGTCCGGATTCTTGGCGATGACGATCTCGCTCCCCTTCACCCACTTCACGAACTTGAAGGGACCGAGCCCGACCGGCTCCACGCCGAACGCGTCCCCCTTCTTCTCGACCTCTTCCTTGGGTAGGATGGCCGTGCCGCCTTCATACAGCGTGTAGGCCGGATCCACCGGTCGGTCCATGCTCATCTCGAGGGTGAAGTCGTCGATCTTCCGGAGGCCGGCGATCTTGGGCGCCTTGCCGTCCTCGAAGTCCTTGGCCCCCTTGATGACCCGGACGAAACGGGCGGATGGCGAGGCGGTCTTGGCGTTCATGATCCGCTCGTAGCTCCAGAGGATGTCGTCCGCGGTCATCTGGCGGCCGTTGTGGAACTTGACCCCCTTCTTCAGGGCGATCTTGTACACCAGCCCGTCCGCCGAGACCTCCACCTTGTCTCCCAGCTCCAGCTTGGGCCGATTATTCTCGTCGTCCCATCGGTACAGGCTGCGATGAATATTGATCGTGACGATATGGTCGTTGGTGTTGGACGTTCTGTGGGGATCCAGCGAGAACACGTCCCCGCCGTACGGCACCACGAAATTGAATGTCCCACCGGACCGGGCGGCGGCCCAACCGATTCCGGTCATCGCCGCCAGCACAACCAGGGCGACTGCGCACATCACAAGCATCTTCCGCATGGAATCACTCCTCTCTCACGAACGAGAACCACTGAAACCCAATGTCTTACCGCGGCATGGCGTTCCCTGCCGCTGACCGGACAGCGCTTTCGAGGCGGGGTGAGAAAGAATCCTCCATGGGGCAAACCCTGTCAAGGAAGAATCGGCGGCGGCGAGACGAAGGGGCGGCGACACACACCAAGGCGGCGAGGGCCCCGTCGTCGGTCAATCCTGGTGGGGCCGAACCGTCGGGGACTGGGAGCCCAGCCTCACGATCGTGCTCCAAAGCTTCGCGTGCCGCTGCATGGATCGGAGGAAGCGGGACTCCTCCGGGCCGACCTTGGCGCGAAAGATCCGGACGAGGGCACGCTTCTCCTCCGGCGTCCAGCGCGCCAGATCGGACGACGAGGGGGCCAGCACCAGGGCGAAGTCCTCGAATGTCCGACGCGCCTCACCCGTCCACGCCTCCAGCCGCTCCCCCAGAGCGTCCGCCACTGCGGTTGCAGCCCGGTTGCGCGCCACCGCCGCGTCGCCGGCGCGCTCTTTCGCCATCCGCCGCTGGACGGCGAACCCGATGTTCCGGATCCGGAACCGGTCCCAGATCTCCTGCGTCGTCCCGGGCAGCTCGAGAAAGAGGTGCCCCGTCGCCAGCTTCCGGAGCGCAGACGCCGGCGTCCGGTACCCGGGCATCGTGGCGATTCTCCGCTCCTCGCGTACGACGATGCGCAAGAGATCCGGCCGCCCGGGGCGGAAGCCGAGCTTGCGGTAGAACCAGAAGGCCCCCGACTCGATCGCCTCCTCGTTGTCCTGGCCGATCTGGTAGGGGTAGATCGAGACGCAGGTCATCCCCAGGACCTGGTGGAGCACGCGGAGGGCCTGCGCGTAGTTCCAGGCCGACTCGCCGTCCCGGAACGTGTAGAAGGTGTTGAAGCCCACCTCCATCCACTCGAACAGACCGATGGCCTCCACATAGTTGATGGGGACGCCGTTCTTCAGGCCGAATCCCGCGACGTAGGCGCGAAGCGGCAGGCGCCGCTCCGGCGGCAGCCCCCAGAGGAAGATCTCGAGACCTCGCCCCACGTCGGCCTTGAGCACGTGTGCGGGGTCGCCGTAGGTCGTGCCCCAGAGCTCCCGCCGGCGCACGGTCATCACTTCCCGCATCAGGTCGAGAACCCTCTCGCCCTCGCGGCGGGAAAGCCGCGTCACCGCGAGCGGCTCGGTCATCTCTTTGAGCAGGTCCACCTCGTTCCGGCGGACGAAGGGCCCGTCGTGGGAGAAGATCCGCCGCGCGGAGCGCCAGTTCCGGGTGCGAGAGGCGCGCAGATCGTCGAGGTCCCAGCGGATGGTGAGGTCCAGCGAATCGAACAGCTCGGCCCGCTCCCGGTCGGTCAGCGGCAACCGCTCGAACCGGGAAAGCAGCCACGCCAGATCGCGGCCCGACCGGCCCTTTGCCGCGCGCAGCCAATCGAGATACGGGACGTCGGCCTCGACGTACGCGTCGTCGTCCAGAAGCGGGAGGAACCGCGGCAGGGTCGCAGCCAGACGGGTGTGCGCCGATTCGTCGTCCCAGACGATGTCCACGTGCCGCGGGAAGCGGCGGACGAGCCAGCGGGCCACGTCGTAGTTGAACTTGTCCTCGATCGCGGTCCCGGCAAACCCCGAGACTTCCATGGGCTCCAGGGACGACAGGTCCGCCCCTGCCCGCCGGAGCGCCTCCACCCGCTCCCCGAAGGCGGACAGCAGGACCTCCGCCTGCCGCGCCACACGCCCGCTCGCCGGGAAGGCGCGCAGGAACAGCAGGGCCTCGTGGAAACGGATCAAGGATTCGGGGTCAGGAAGGCGCCGGCGCCCCAGCCCCGCGAGGAGTCGCTCCGTTCGCGCCGCCTCGGCGGGCCCGAAACGGCCCTTCGATTCTTCCAGTCTGGTAAGCAGGCGGTCCAGCGAATCGTTTGTCATGGACGTGTCCGTGAGTGGAAGGTCGAGCCGTTTTACCGCTCACCACCAGGAAGACGCGACACCGTACACATTCGCTTGCTCCGAACCCGCGTAGGGTGACCCACCACGCGGGGCGTGTCAAGGGGAAGAGGTGGTATGGGGTGCGGGATCGGCTCGGGAATCGCCAATGATTGACACGCTCCAGGCGGATACTTATAATGCCCCAAGTCATCAGGGGTGATTTAGTGAAATACATGATGGTGACTTGATACTGGACCCAGAAGCGCGCGGGGAGGCGCCGAAAGAACCTTGATAAAAAACTACATCCTCGATACCAACGTCCTGCTCCACGACCCGCACTCGCTCCTCAGCTTTCAGGATAACATCGTCCTCGTCCCCATCGAAGTCATCGAAGAGATCGACCGCTTCAAGCGGGAATCCAGCGACCGCGGCCAGAACGCGCGGGCGGTCTCGCGGCTGCTCGACGCGCTCCGCGGTCAGGGCCGCCTGAGTGAAGGGGTCCCTCTGCCCACGGGGGGCCGACTCCGCATTCTCCTCCACGGCAAGAACGGCACTCCGTCCGTCACGGTGAACGGCACCACCGTGGACGACCGTCTCATCGCCCTGACGCGCGACATCCAGGAGGCCGATCCCCGGGCGCCCACCATCCTGGTCACCAAAGACATCAATCTTCGGATCAAGGCGGACGCGGTGGGGCTGCAGGCCGAGGACTACGAGACCGACCACGTCCATATCCAGGATCTTTACACCGGCGCCTTCGAAATGCACGTCGGCTCGGAGGCTATCGCGACCTTCCGGGCGGAGGGAGAGCTCGTTCTCAACGGCAGCGGGCCGCGCTACCCGAACGAGTACTGTACGCTGACGGATGAGACCAACCTCAAGCGGACAGCCCTCGCCCGGGTGGACATCTCCGGTCAGCGGCTCGTGCCGATCCTGGACAACCGCGAGGGCGCCTGGGGCATCCGGCCCCGCAACCGGGAGCAGCACTTCGCCTTCGACGCCCTGCTCGACGAGCGCGTCAGGCTGGTCACCCTGATGGGGAAGGCCGGCACCGGCAAGACGCTCGTCGCCCTGGCCGCCGGCCTCAAGAAGACGATACAGGATCGCGACTATCGCCGGATGGTAGTGGCGCGGCCCACCATCCCCATGGGACGGGAACTCGGATACCTGCCCGGCTCCCTCGAGGAGAAGCTGGAGCCCTGGATGCAGCCCATCTACGATGCCCTCGAGATGCTGGGCGACCTGAACATGGGGCACGAATCGCGGCGGACGTCCGACCTGATGCGCTCCGGGACGATCGCCATCGAGGCCCTGAGCTACATCCGCGGGCGCAACATCGCCAACCAGTTCATCGTGGTGGACGAGGCCCAGAACCTCACCCCCCTCGAGGTCAAGACCATCATCACGCGCGTGGGCCACGGGACGAAGATCGTCCTGACCGGCGACCCCTACCAGATCGACAATCCGTACGTGGATTCCTCCAGCAACGGCTTCAACTACGTGGTCAGCAAGTTCCGGGCGCAGCCCATCGCCGCCCACATCGAGCTCATGAAAGGCGAGCGCTCCGAGCTGGCCGAGGTGGCCGCCAACATCCTCTGAGCAGACACGTTTCAGCACGACCACCAAGGCACCAAGACACCACCGGGAACGCAGGATGTAACGCGGCTCCCCAGGGTCCGGAACGTGTTCGGTCGCGGGCACTCCGTCGTCCCCCCTCGCCGTGAATGCGTTGTGGTGTCTTGGTGGGGAAAACTCTCGGCTGAGCCGACGGAAACGCCGATCCTCGTCTCCGAGGATCGGCGTTGGCTTTCTTCCGCATCCGCTAGTGCTGGCTCCTGCCTTCTCTTCTCTGCTCTGCTCTCCGGACCAATTCCGGCGCCCGCCGGCTCACATCCGCTTGATCCACTCGTCCTCTTCATCGTCGTCGGCGTCGTTGATCACCCTGCCGAAGCCGGGCACCTCGTGCTGCAGGAACCGCTGCACTCCAAACTGGAGTGTCTGCTGAGCGCCGGGTCACCCGTGGCAGGCCCCCTTCAGGCGCACCCGCACATCCTGCCCGACAACCGCGACGATCTCGATGTCGCCGCCATCCGCCTGGAGGGCCGGACGGACCTTCGCCAAGGCGTCTTCGACCTGCTGCTGAAACATCGTGGGCACTCCTTTCGCTCCTGCCTGCACTGGATCCATCTGCCCCCCTTCCTGTAATCCGAGTGACGACCGATTCCCGGCCTCCAAGGTCCGATGTCGGCGCCCCCACCGCGCCATCGGCAGGGCAGCCCCGCGTGGAGCGCCGCCCAACCCCCGCTCCTCCGCTCCCCTGCCGTCAGCTCACTCCACCGTCACGCTCTTGGCCAGGTTCCGCGGCTGGTCCACGTCGCAGCCCTTCCGCACGGCCACGTGGTACGCCAGAAGCTGCACGGGGATGGCGAGCAGCACCGGCGTGAGCAGGCGCGAGGTTCGCGGCACGACCAGAGCGTGATCCACCTTCCCCGGGAGCTCCGTGTCCTCCTCCGAGCACACCGCGATGACGATGCCGTCCCGCGCCTTGACCTCCTGGATGTTCCCCCGGATCTTCTCGTACACCTTGTCCTGCGGGGCCAGGATCACCACCGGCATCTCCTCGGTGATCAGGGCGATCGGCCCGTGCTTCATCTCGCCCGCGGGGTAGCCCTCGGCGTGGATATAGGAGATCTCCTTGAGCTTGAGCGCTCCCTCCAGCGCGATGGGGTAGTTGATGCCGCGCCCGAGGTACAGGAAGTCGGTCTTGGTGTGGTACTGCTGGGCCAGCCGCTCCGTCTCGGCATCCAGGTGAAGGACGTGCTCGATCTGCTGGGGCAGGCGGACCAGATCGGCCAGGAGCGCGCGGATGCGCTCCGCGTCCAGCGTGCCGCGCTTCTGGCCAAGATAGAGCGCGAACAGGTACAGGGCGGCGAGTTGCGCGGTGAAGGTCTTGCTGGCGGCCACCCCGATCTCGGGGCCGGCGTGGGTGTAGAGGACCCCTTCCACCTCACGGGTGAGCGAGCTCCCCACCACGTTGCAGATGGCGGCGGTGTGGCAGCCCCGGGCCTGCGCCTCCTTGATCCCCGCCAGGGTGTCCAGCGTCTCGCCGGACTGGCTGATGGCCAGCACCAGCGTGCGGTCCCCGACCACCAGATCGCGGTAGCGGAACTCGGAGCTGTAATCCACCTCCACCGGGACGCGGGCCAACTCCTCGATCATGAACTTGCCCACCAATCCCGCGTGCCAGGCGGTCCCGCAGGCGATCAGCATGATCTTATCGATGGCGGCGAGGTGCTCATCGAGCTGCTCCATCCCCTCGACGAAGATCGTCGCGCTCTCTTCGGAAAACCGCCCGCGGATGGTGTCCCGGACGGCCCGGGGTTGCTCGTAGATCTCCTTCAGCATGAAGTGCTTGTAGCCGCCCTTCTCCGCCAGGATGGGGCTCCACAGTACCTTCTCGACCGGACGCTGGACCGTCTCGCCGTTGAGCGTCGTGACATGCACCCCTTCCCTCGTGAGGACCACCATCTCGCCGTCGTTCAGGAAGAGGACGTTTCGCGTGTGGCTCAGAATCGCCGGGATGTCCGAGGCAAAAAAGAAGTCCCCCTCGCCCAGGCCCACCACCAGCGGGCTCTGGCATCGCGCGCCCACGATTCGGGCCGGATCCCCCTTCCAGAGAACGCCGATGGCGTAGGCCCCGGTGAGGTCGTTGAGGGCCCGGCGCGTGGCCCGCTCGATGTCCGGGTCCTCCTTCAGATACTTCTCGATCAGGTGGGCGATGACTTCGGTGTCGGTCTCGGAGCGAAAGACGTGCCCTTCGGCGATGAGCTTCTCCTTGAGGGCCAGGTAGTTCTCGATGATCCCGTTGTGGACGACCACCAGATCGCCGGTGCAGTCCGTATGCGGGTGGGCGTTCTCCTCGGTGGGCCGACCGTGCGTCGCCCAGCGGGTGTGCCCCAGCCCCACGGTGCCGGTGAGGTTCGCACCCCAGACGGCGCTCTCCAACTCCTTGATCTTCCCGACCGAGCGGTGGACCACCATCCGGCCCTGCTCCAGGACGGCCAGCCCCGCGGAGTCATAGCCCCGGTACTCCAGGCGCTTCAGCCCGTCGATCAGGATCGGCACGACCTTCTTGTCCCCGATGTACCCCACGATCCCGCACATGGCCTGTCCTTTCGCTCGAAATAGTCCCGCGGAGATCTCGACAGCGAAACTCTCCTGCCTCCCTCATCTCTCGGCTCTCAGCTCTCAGCTCTCAGCTCTCGGCTCTCAGTTCTCGGCCTTCGGCTCTATCCGCCACCAGCCCGCGCAGCGCTGCGGCCACCTTCCTCGGGTCGTGACGGATCGTGTCCAGCTTGTGCAGGGCCCGCTTGCCCTGCCACTCATCCTCCACGAACTTTCCGACGATGGGGATCGGCCCCAGGGCCTTCACCCGCCGAATCTCCTCCGGCGTCACCGGCATGAAGTGGACGTCGTCGTCCCGGTAGGCGCTGATGACCTCCTGAGAGGGCATCTGGGTGTTGAGCAGCGCATAGTCCAGATGGCCGTCGCCCAGATAACGCAGCACCTCCCGGACGTGGGCGGTGGCATCGAAGCCGTCCGTCTGGCCGGGCTGTGTGGTGGTATTGCAGATGTAGACCGTCTTCCCGCGGCGCTCCCGGATGGCATCGCGCACGGGAAACGGCAGGACGGCTGGCAGCACGCTGCAGTAGAGGCCTCCCGGACCGAGCACGATCAGATCCGCCTCGCGAATCGCCTGCAGCGCCCCTTCGCTGACCCGGGCCTCTTCCGGCTCCAGGAACAGCTCGGCGATGGGAGCCTTTCCGGTGGCGCGCACGTTCAGTTCTCCCCGCGCCGTCGATCCGTCGATGAGGCGTGCGCAGAGCGTGACGGGAGAGGACGGGAGGGGCCGGACCTTCGCCCGGCAGGAGAGCACGCGCGCCACCGCATCCACGGCCTGGTCGAAGTCCCCCAGGACCGTGGCATACGCGGTGAGGATCAGGTTCCCCAGCGCCATGTTCCGGAGGTCTGAATCCTGCTCGAGATGAAAACGGAACTCGAAGAGGTCCGCGAGCAGCCGGAGGTCGGTCGCAGGGTCCGCCGCCGCGACAAGCACGCTCCGGATGTCCCCCGGCGCCGGGATGCCGAACCGCTCTCGAATGACCCCGCTGCTGCCACCCGAGTCGGTCGTGATCACGAGGGCGGTGACGTCCCACCCCGTCCCACGAAACCCCTCCACGATCAGCGAGGGGCCCGATCGCCCGCCCAGGGCCACGACGCGCGGAGCGCCGGCCTCACCCATACCGCTCACGGCTTGGTCCTTGCCCTCCGGATGACGGCGGCCCGCCCCTCCTTGTTCACCTGCTGCGCCCGGCCGAACGCCAGGGAATCGGGGGCCACATCCTGGGTGATGGTCGAGCCGGCGGCCACCATGGCGCCGCAGCCGATCCGGACCGGCGCCACCAGGCTGACGTTGGAGCCGATGAACACCTCGTCCTCGATGACCGTCTGGTGTTTGGCGAAGCCGTCGTAGTTGCAGGTGATGGTCCCGGCCCCGATGTTCACCCGCTCCCCGACGATGGCGTCCCCCACATAGGTGAGATGCGGGACCTTGGAGCCCTCGCCGATCAGCGACTTCTTGATCTCCACGAAGTTGCCGACCTTCGCCTTCCGCCGGATTCGACTCTCGGGGCGCAGATGCGCATAGGGGCCGATGGCCGCCTCGTCGGCGATCTCGCTCTCCAGGATCACGCAGCCGTCCAGGACGGTCACCCGGTTCCCTAGACGAGAATCCCGGATCCGGCAGCCGGAATGGACCGTACAGCCCTCCCCGATCTCCGTATATCCCTCGATCTGCACCTGGGGATAGAGGACGCTGTCGCGGCCCACCCTGGAGAGGGCCGAGACGTGGGTGGTGGCCGGATCCAGACAGGTGACGCCCACCTCCATCAGCCGGTTCACCACCCGCAAGCGCAGGATGCCGTAGGCTTCCGCCAATTCGGCCCGCGTGTTGATTCCCAGCACCTCTCGCGGGTCATCGGCCAGCACGCTGGCAACCCGCCCGCCCGCCTTCACGAGGATAGGCAGGGCCTCGGGGAGATACATCTCCCCCTTCACCGCCGAGGGACGCACCTGGCGGAGCGCCGCAAATACGCGCGGCGCGCTGAAACAGTAGATCCCCGCGTTGATCTCCTTCACCCGACGCTGCGACGCCGTCGCCTCGACCTCTTCGACGATCCCCTTGAACGCCCCCCGGCGATCCCGGAGGACCCGGCCGTACCCCCTGGGGTCATCCAGCTTCGTCGTGATCACAGTCGCGTGTGCCCGGGTCTTCCGATGGGTGCCCAAGAGGGTCTCCGCCAGCGCGTCCGTCATCAGCGGCACATCCCCGTTGATGACCAGCAGGTCCCCCTGAAATCCCTGCAGCGCCGCCTCGGTCTGCAGGACCGCGTGGGCGGTGCCCCGCTGCTCCGTCTGGATGATGAACTCCACCCCGTTTGCGAACGGGGCCAGGGCGTCGCGGACTCGCTCCGCCTGGTGGCCGATCACCACCAGCGTCCGTTTCACGCCCAAGCGTCGGCACAGCTCCAGGACGTGCCCCACCATGGGCGTGCCGCCCAGCGGGTGCAGCACCTTCACCAGATCGGAGTGCATCCGCGTTCCTTGGCCGGCGGCCATCACCACGGCGCATAGCTCCTGGGAAACACGAGGGGAGAGAGTCTTGGTCGGCGGCATGAGCAACCTCCAACTCCGCAGGTCCGGACGAGACACGATGAGAACCCTATTAAATAGAGAGGGATGTTAGCACACCAACTTATGGCGAAAAAGGGGATTAACTTGGGCGGACAGGGCTTACGGAAGCACCGGGCAGCTCGTTCCGCGGCGCCCGGCCACGCCGGAGCTATGTGAGTTGATTACGCGGCAATGAGACCCGTTGCAGGGGATATGGCAACGGGTACCCCCGCGGGCGGGCTATGCGCCGGGGCAGGCCAGAGGCCGAGGTGGGTGTAGTACCGCACCAGATGCTCCCCGCATTGGGGATGTGGGCGGTCAGGGCCGCCAGCCAGTCGGTA
>Ga0315275_10006123_pt1 | contig 11468 bp, 8 predicted proteins | sample YL17G03_0_MG_FD_205557 | JGI IMG/M metagenome (GOLD analysis project Ga0315275, IMG submission 205557) | Sediment microbial communities from Yellowstone Lake, YNP, Wyoming, USA - YL17G03_0 | ecosystem: Environmental > Aquatic > Freshwater > Lake > Sediment | place: USA: Wyoming | collected...
GTCCCACTTCTGCGCCGTCTGAAGAAGCGGGGAAAGGTGGAAGTTTCCGGGTATGTTGGTGCTCTGGTGCTTCTCAAGCGTCTCGTCGTATCCGCTCGATTCCTCGGCGCCCCAGCGGCCGTGGAATACGTCGGAATGCCCGAGTCCCTGGTTGCCGTGGTGGACGAAGGCGACGTTGGCTTCGTACGTCATGAGCGCCGGCGGGTCGAAGGCGGTCAACGTGTCCAGAACTGTGCCGCCCGAAACGGTAACGACAAAGTACCCGGTCACGGGACCTGCTGCGGCTGCGCCGGTGACCCCGCCCGCCGGGGCTATCGCCGCCAGCGGAACCGCCGCCAGGACGGCGTCATGGCGTGACACGACGTTCATCGAGCGCTCGTCCAGGACCACCTCGTCCACGGCGCTCGCGACGGGCTCCCCGCCCGACACCATGCCGGCTGCCACGCCATGCGTTCCGCCGGCACGTCTGGAAATTCTGACTGCTTCCCTTCCTCCCTGAGGTCGGATCTCCACGGCCGCGTCCCACGCAAACGGCGAGGTCCCGGAGAGTCCGTCCGGCAGCCCCATTTCGCCACCCGGCCCGTTGTCAATCAGGACGTAGGTGTGGACCTTCTTCTTCGTGAATATCTCTTCTCCGCTCTTCGCATCCCTCATGCTGACCATGCCCACTCGGAAGCTGCGGACTCCGTCGGCATCGCTGACGTAGAAGGACAGGATGTCGCCCGGGGCGAAAGAGCCGTCCCCGGTCTGTATCACCTTGCCCACGGCCTTCAGCGTGTGTGCAGGCCAGGCCAGCGGGTCAGAGAGAAGGACCGACGTGGGCACGGCCGCCCCGGAAGAAACCGCGGGCACGGCGGCCGCCGTCGCCACGGCTCCGGCGAACAGGGCTGCCGCAAGCAGTCCGATCACGATGCCGAGATCCCTCTTCCGACTGTTGCTCGAATCCATCATGCACCTCGCGTCCACGTAAGAGTCCTCCGTCGAACCGGCGTCCTGGGGCGCTCTATTTGCACCCGGCGCCAGCCGGCTGCGCTTCCCTGCTGAACCCGCAGGAATCCCTTATCACAAGCTCAGTCAACACGACTTTCCTGACCGGCCATTCCCCGAACCCCGCGAGCCGGTCCAGCAGGACCTGAGTCGCGAGGCAGCCTATCTCGTACATGGGCTGATGAAGCGTAGTGAGCCTGGGCTGAAAGTATGACCCCAGGGCTATGTCGTCGGCTCCCACTACCGCCAGCCCCTCCGGAACAGAGATACCCATGTCTCGCGCGCAGTTGATGCACCCTATCGCCATCAGGTCGTTGCACGCGAATACGGCCGTGGGTCTGCTTTTCTTCGACAGGAGCTTCCTCGAGGCCTCGTAGCCGCTCTGCTCAGAGAAGTCTCCGTATTCCACGAGGCTCTCATCGGCGGGCAGCCCGCAGTCCAGCAACCCCCGGCGGTAGCCCTCGTCTCTCTGAAGGCCCACGGTGGTGCTGTTGAGACCCCCTATGAAACCTATCCTCCTGTGACCCAGCGCGCAGAGATGCTTCATCACGCTGCCCGCGCCTCCCAGGTTGTCGGCGACCACGCACGAACAGCCCGGCCTCCAGCTGTTGACCAGCACGGCGGTGTGGCCGCCGGCCAGGACCTGCCCGACGTATTCGTCCGTGTCCAGAGTGCCGACCAGGAGCATCCCGTCTATCTGGCGCTCCCGGAAGAGCCGCAGGTGCATCCCGTCTTTCAGGAAGTTCTCGGTGACCATCTCGATTATCATGCGATAGCCCTTGGCGCTCAGAGTGTCGCTGATCCCACTCATGGATTCCGAGAAGTAGTAGTCGCTGAAGAGGTGCGCCGAGATCTTGGGCACTACGACAGCAGTGATCATCGAACGCCGCCTGGCGAGACTTCTGGCCATGCAATTGGGCTCGTAGCCCACTTTCTGGATGACGGCCCAGACCTTCTGGCGCGTGGCCGGCTTTATGCGCGGGTCTCCGTTCAGCACGAGCGAGACGGTCGAGCGCGAGAAGCCCGACAGACGAGCGATGTCCCGGATGGTGTGCGACCCCGCATCGGAGTCGCGGCGCTTGTGCGACAAACGCGCCGAAGCCGCGCTGCGGCGGCCGGGACCGGGCTCGAAAGGCTCTCGCGGCATGCGGTTTCCTCAAATTGCGGTAGATGGCGAGCGAGGGGGCGGGCAGGGCCCAGGGCCGGGCGCTTCGGAGCCCCGCCCAGGCCGGGAACGCCCGTTGGAGCGGTCCAACAAGAGCCCACTAAAAAAGGCCACCTCGCAACTTGCATAATATCACATCTCCCGGCTCCGGGCAAGCCCGCATAGCCTGGACCCTGCGGTAAGCGTCGGCGACGGGAGGCCGTCACCCCCCCCCCACCCTACAAATTTATGCGCACCGGCAGAATCACAGTGGTTATGCCCTCCAGCTGGAGACGGCGTTGGACGGCGAACGCGGTGTCGTTGTGCAGGAACGCGTGAAAGAGGCTTTCGTGGCGGAAGACGGCCTTGGCCGCGAACACGGCGGAGTTGGGGTATTCCTTGGTCAGTGCCTTGCAGAGGGCCGTCGCCGTTTCCACGACGTCTATTCCCGCGTCCATCCTGTAGTCGGCGGGAAATCCGTAGGAACGGCACAGACTCACGTATTTCTCGAGCGCCTTGTGCGTGGACTTCTTGAGGGCTTCCATCTCGCCCACGCCCTTAAAGGAGCCCGAATCCACCTCCGCCACTGTAACGAAGATGAAGTTCTTGTACAGTCCCGGAAACTGTCTGAACAGCGAGAGCCAGATGTGCAGGCCGAACCCGTTGTAGCCGCTCACCAGCAGTATCGCGGTGGGGTCCTTTGGATCCAGCGGCTTGCTGGTGTCCTGCTCGCCCCTGGGAATGTCCCCAAGTATCTCGCTGGCCTTGCGGACGCCTCTACCCACGCCGGTGTAGTGCCTCTTGATTAGATAGCAGAAGAGGATAAGCGCCGACGTAATGAGCAGCGTCAGCCATCCGCCCTCCAGGAACTTCTCAAACACGGTGATGCACAAGATCGTGAGGCAGAGGAAGAGCCCCACCCCGTGCACCACCACACGGTGCCTCCACCCCCGCTCCACTCTCCGGTTGACGATGTAGAAGCGCGCCATGCCGAACTGAGACAGCGAGAAGGTCAGGAAGACGTTGATGGAGTACATCACTACCAGGGCCGATATGGAGCCTCCGGTGTAAAGCAGGATGGCCATTGCGCCCAGCCCCATCAGGAGGACGCCGTTCTGCATTGTCAGGCGCTCGCTCAGGAGGGAGAAGCGGTGCGGGAACCAGCGGTCCACGGCCATGGTGGCCATGACCCTGGGGCCGTCCACGAAGCCGGCCTGCGCTCCCACGACGAGGAGAGCTCCCTCCGAGAGAATGGTGATCAGCGCGATGACTCCGCCCAGCGGCCAGTGCTGAAAGACCGCACCAGCCAGAATCGAGTTCAACGTGCGCCCGTGAACGGGACTTATTGAAAACAACGAGTAGCACAGCAGGAGACCGCCTGCGGTCACGGCCAGCGATGCGGCCAGATACACCATCGTCTGTTTCCCCGTCTTGACTCTGGGCTCCCTCATGATGGGCAGGCCGTTTGAAACCGCCTCGAGGCCCGTGTACGTGCCACCGCCCAGGGAGAATGCGCGAAGAAATATCGCCAGTACGCCCACAAAGCCGATGGTGGCAAGGTCGTTGACGTACGTCCCGTGGAACTCGCGAACGAGAGGGCCGAAACGTCCGGTGTGCGTCAGCACTCCGTACCCTATCAAGACGGCGTGAGTCAGCACGAACACGACGAAGATGGGCGCGAGCGCCAGCACGGACTCCTTCACGCCTCTCAGGTTCATGACCACCAGAAGGACTATCAGGGCCGCCGAGAACATGACCTTGTATGCGTGAAAGGACACGGGGAGGAAGCTGAACAGAGCGTCAGAGCACGATGCAAGGGACACAGTGATTGTCATCACGTAGTCGACGAGCAGCGCGCTTCCCGACAGAACGCCCGCCTTGGGGCCTATCGTGCGGGAGGCCACGATGTAGCCACCGCCGCCGTGCGGAAAATGCTCTATTATGCGCGAGTAGCAGAACGAGATGACGATGATCGTGAGGGCCGTCGCGACGGCCAGCCAGGCAGCCAGATAGGTGTGATTCCCAAGGGCCTTGAAGGCCTCCTCCGGTCCGTATGACGAAGACGAGAGGCCATCGGCTCCGAGGCCTATCCATGCCAGGAGCGGAATGAGGGACAGCTTGTGGAAGACAGACGGCTCGCGGAAGTCTCTCGGCGTGCCGATGAGCTTCCGGCGAACCGACTTCAGAAGCGGAGGTTTCTCGTCAGAGCTGTCAGTGTTCATACATTTCTCTCAAGGTCGCCCGGGCGCGGCCTAGACCCACACCAGACCAAGCATGGCCAGAGATACTACTCGCAGGCGGCCCGCAAATCCATAGCGAAGTCTGCATGCCCGGAGTCCCGTAACGGAGCCTTATCGCTGCGGTAGCTCCGATTCCGGTTGACCGCGCGCCTCCACGAAACTAGCATGGGAACGTGGGCGAACGCCCGCACCGGTTTCGGCGGGTCGGACTAAATTCGAACCATTTGAGGAGGTTGCCCCAGAATGAGGAACAGAAAGATAACCAAGATGGCCGTCAAGAAGTCGAGCAGGAAACGTGGGATGTCCCGGACAGCGGCGGTGTTCTTTGACTCCGGTTTCCACTGCGCGGAGAGCGTGCTGATGTCCGCGAAGGAGGCGCTCGGGGTGCGTTCGTCCGCGCTCCCCCGCATCGCGACCGGGTTCGGAGCCGGCGTGGGCAGGAAGGGGTCGCTCTGCGGCGCCCTGACCGGCGCCATCATGGGAATCGGCCTTGCCCACGGCAGGCAGAACCCCGGCCAGGACAGAGAGAGGGCGTACGCCCTCGCGCGCACAGTCTTCGATAGCTTCAACACCAGGTTCGGCTCGCCCTACTGCGCTGACCTCATCAAGGTCGACCTCAACACGAAGGCCGGAATGGACAAGTATCACCGGCTTAACATGCACACTCTGAAATGCGGCAAGTTCGTGGCCGAGTGCGCCGGCATGCTGGAGGAGGAGCTGGCCCGGGAGAAGAAGACGGCCGGCCGGAAGACCGCGCGCAAGTCCACGCAGAAGCGCTCTCGCAGTCACTGACCGATCCCGCGCAGCCGGCCCGTGCCGCGCGCCGCCCTCGCGGTCAGGTGCGCTGGCCGTCAGCGGCAGGGCGGCTCAGCGGCCGCGCTCGAGAAGGCCCGCGGCCGATTCCAGATTGCGGGCGAAGAGTCTTGCGTATTCCGACTCGTGCAGCATCGAGGCCAGCACCTTCGCGGCAAGGGGCACGGCGTCCGCGGCCGGGACACAATACTGCATCTCCATGAAATTGGCGCGCCTCTTCGCCACCTCTTCACGCACGTCCTTCTTCCTGACGATGACCTCCGCCATGAGCGCGGCCAGCGGCTCGAAGTCGGCCTCCTTCATCCCGAAGCGCGTCATCTCCTGAACGCCGGTCCTGAGGCCGCTCGAGTTTATGAAGCTCTCGTCGTCCGGCAGCGCCTGGTAGTTCACGACGATGCCGTTTTCCTCCAGCGTCCTCGCGACCTCCTCGCCCGTGCCATACTTGCGCACGCGCACAATGACCTGGTGCGTGCTGGTGTAGCCCAGCGCCGGGTCGCCCTCCACGTCCAGGCCCTGCGCCTTGAGGTAACGGGCGAACGCCCGGGCGTTCTTGATCACCTGCGTCTGGTACTCCTTTTTGAAGGCGTTCATCTCGTGCACGGCCACTAGGAGACCCAGAAGCGTGCCCAGGTGGTGATTGCTGGTCGAGCCCGGGAACGCGCGGCTCTTGACCTCTGTCCAGAACGGAGCATGGGGTGAGTCCTTCGGGATGGAGCTTGCGATCACTCCCCTCTGCGGCCCGAAGAACGTCTTGTGCGTGCTGCCGGTCAGGACGTCCGCTCCCTCGTGCAGCGGCTCCTGGAAGGCTCCGTAGAGGCCCAGCACGTGCGCCATGTCGTACATGATGAGCGGCCGTGGGTTCATGTGGCCCGCTATCTCCGCTACCTCGCGCACCGGCTCCGGGTGAATGAACATGCTTTTGCCGAACACGATGAGCTCCGGCTTTTCGGAAAGCAGGAGACCTTCCAGCTTCGAGACGTCAATCCTGTAAGGGTCGTCCTTCATTACCGGGAAGTTAACCACCTTCTCCTTGCCCGTGGCGGGGTCGGTCTCGACGAAGTTGAACAATGCGCCCATCGGCTGGCTGCTGAGGTGTCCTCCCCTGGTGAGCTCGTTGTTCATGACGGCCGTCATCCGCCGGAACGGCGCGCCCGGCGCGGCCCCGCGGTTCAGGAACTTGAGCATGGCCTTGAACACGACCTCGTTGGCCATCTGTCCGCTTATGGGCCTCAGCTCGGCGCGGGTGCAGCCGAAGTACTCGTAGAAGGCGGTCCTCGTCTCCTCCTCGACGTCGCGTATGAAGTCCGTGCCCTGGTAAAAGTAGATCTCCCTGCCCTTGAGGGTCCTGTGTTCCGCGTACCGGCCCGCGGGGTCGGAAATCTCGCACAGCTTCACCAGTAGGCTCGGCGTGGTTTCGGACGGGATGAGGTTGAAGCACCTGTTCTGGCGCCAGAGGTTGTTCGCGATGGCCCGCTCGATGACGGACGAGATCTTGTCGCGGAGCATGTGGTCTCTCCTTGCGTATAGAAAGTCGATGTAAGCGTCGCGAGAGATTCTCAGGCGGACTGCTTGGGGACGGGCTCGAGCTCCACGAGCGGAGACCCGAAGTTCACCGAATCGCCCTGCTTCACGTGGACTCGCTTGACCCGCGCCTCACCCTGCGCCCTGATGTTGTTCTCCATCTTCATGGATTCCACTACCACCAGGACCGCGTCGGCCTTAACGATCTCCCCCTCTGTGACCGGCACCTTCACTATCACGCCCGGCATCGGAGCGGCCACCACCTCTTCGCCCGTGAGCGCGCCCCCGGCAGTCGACCTGCGCTTGGCGGCGCCCGCGGCCCGGGCGATCGAATACTGCCTGCCGCCGGCCGAGACGTGGTACTTCCCCTCGTTCTCGGCGGCGTAAGTCACGTAGGATTTCCCCTCAACCACAATGCGGAAGGCGTTGGGGCCGATCGGCACGACCTCGGCCTCGAAAGTGGCCTCGCCCGAAGTGGCCAGCCACAGTCCTTCCTTCTCCTCCACGACGAGTTTCTCTTCTTTGCCGTCGATGATGAAGCTGAATTCCATGTCAATCCTTCGTCGTCATCCGATCCCTGCTATTCGCCAGCGTCCGCCGGTTACCCACGGGGACGAGGCCTCTACGGTCGAGCCGGCCTTTCCGCCGCCCGCAGCCAGGCCGCCCTTCGCGTTCCTGCTGAACGCGGCCGCGCTCAGGAGCGCAATCCTGAATTCGAACTCGTCCGGTGGCGGCATCTTCCAGTCCGCAAAGTACAGGGGGATGAACCCTGTGTGTGTCTTTCCTTCCAGGAAAGCCGGATGTTGAACCACGTTCCCGAGGAAGCACGTCGTGGTCTTGATGCCCAGGATGACGTATTCCCTCAGGGCCGACGCCATTCTTCTGCAGGCCTGCTCGCGGGTCTCGTCCCACACGACCAGCTTGGAGAGTATCGGGTCGTAGTGCACGCTGACCTCGCACCCGCTGAATATGCCGCTGTCGCAGCGGATGCCCGGGCCTTCGGGTTCCTTCACGAAGAGGATCTTGCCGGCGCACGGCAAAAAACCGTTCTCCGGGTCTTCCGCGTAGATACGGCACTCGATTGCGTGCCCCCTCTGCCGGAGGTCCTCCTGCCTGAACGAGAGCTTTTCTCCGGACGCCACACGGATCTGCTGCTTCACCAGGTCCAGACCCACCACGGCCTCCGTGATGGGATGCTCCACCTGCACCCTGGCGTTCACCTCCAGGAAATAGAACGAACCGTTCCTGTCGAGCAGAAACTCGACTGTCCCGGCGTTTGTGTAGCCGGCGGTCTTCGCCACCCGCACCGCTACGCCGCCCATCTTCTCGCGCAGCTCCGGAGTGAGCGCGACGGACGGGGTCTCCTCCACGATCTTCTGGTAGCGGCGCTGGATGGAGCACTCACGCTCGAAGAGATGGACAACGTTCCCGTGCTTGTCGGCCAGGATCTGAAACTCTATGTGCCGCGGCTGCTCTATGTATTTCTCGAGGTATATCGTGGCGTCTCCGAACGCCGACTTAGCCTCCCTCATGCAAGAGGAGACGCACTCCTCCAGCTCCTTTTCCTCCCTGATGATCCTCATGCCCTTTCCACCACCGCCGCCAGCCGCCTTGACGAGCACCGGGAAACCCATCGCCGCCGCTTCCCTGCCCAGGGCCGCGCAGTCGCTGCCGCCGGCCATCATCCCCGGAATCACCGGCACTCCCGCGGCCACCATGGTCTTCCTCGACTCCACCTTGTTCCCCAGGAGCCGCATGGCCTCGGAACCGGGCCCGATGAACGTGATGCCGGCCTCTTCACAGCGCCTGGCGAAGTCCGGGTTCTCCGCGAGGAAGCCGTAGCCGGGGTGCACGGCGTCGGCGCCCCTGTCCTTCGCAGTGGCGATTATCTTCTCGATGTTGAGGTAGCTTTCGAGAGGGGGAGGCGGGCCGATGCAGACCGCCTCGTCGGCGAACTGCACGTGCAGCGCCGCTTTGTCCGAAGTCGAATAGACCGCGACCGTGGGGATGCCCATCTCGCGGCACGCCCTCATGACCCTGAGGGCGATCTCACCTCTGTTGGCGACAAGTATCTTCTTCATCTTCCATCTCGTAATCCGGTTCCGGCCGCGCGCGAAGAGTCAGGCGCCGCCTCGGGGGCGGCCATGCGCGGCCGCGGGCCTACGCGTCCGGCGACCAGCGGGGCCTGCGCTTCTCCAGGAACGCCTTCATGCCCTCCTGCCCCTCTTCGCTCACCCTGAGGCGCGCAATGGCCTCCGCCGTCATTCTCTTTACCTCATCGAAGCCCATTCCCGGCACTGTCCGCAGGAGCTCCTTGCAGATGCCGATGGCCTTCGGACCGCTGGAGACGAGTCTCTCCACCAAACACGCCACGGAGTCGTCCAGCCCCGCCGGGTCGACCACCTCGTTCACCAGACCCAAGCGCATCGCCTTCTCGGCGGTCAGGCGCTCGCCAGTGAGCATGAACTCCCTGCACGCGCCCTCACCCGCCTTCCGTATCACGTAGGGCGAAATGCAGGCAGGCACCAGCCCCAGCTTGACCTCGCTCAGACTGAACCTGGCCTCTGACGAAGCGATGGCGACGTCGCAGGAAGCCACGAAGCCCATACCCCCACCCACGGCCGCGCCGTTCACGCGGGCCACCGTCGGAAGCGGGAGCGAGTAAATGGAGTAGAACAGCTCCGAGATGTCCAGGGACTCCTTGAGATTCTCCTCGAAGGTGTAGTCCTTGACCCTTTTCATCCAGTTCAAGTCCGCGCCCGCGCAGAAGCTCTTGCCTTCGCCGGTGAACACCACCACACGGACGTCCGTGGACTCGCGGCCGACCCGGTGCAGGGTCGAGAACACATCCAGGAGCTCGGTCACCATCTCGCCGTTGAAGGCGTTGTGGACGTCGGGTCTGTTCAAGACGACCCTGACTACCGGGCCGTCCGTCTTGCAGACTATCGTGCTGTAGTTGTCGCGGAACATCCGCCGGTTCCCCCGCCGCCGCGCCTACATCCTGAACACGCCGAAGTTGTGGTCGGGTATCGGAGTGTTGAGGGCCATCGAAATCCCCAGGGCCAGGCACATGCGCGTGTCCACCGGGTCTATTATACCGTCGTCCCAGAGCCGTCCCGTCGAGAAGTACGCGCTGGATTCTTCCTCGTATTTCTTGAGGATCGGCTCCTTCATCTTGTCCTGCTCTTCCTGCGTCAGAGTCTTTCCGGACTTCTTCAGGGCGTCCACCTTGACCCTGACCAGCACGCTCGAGGCCTGCTCCCCGCCCATCACGCATATCTTGGCCGTGGGCCACATCCAGAGAAGCCGCGCGCCGTATGCCCTGCCGCACATGGCGTAGTTGCCGGCTCCGTAAGAGCCGCCGACTATGACCGTGAACTTGGGCACGTCGGCGTTGGCCACGGCGTGCACCAGCTTGGCGCCGTCCTTGGCTATCCCGCCGTGCTCGTACTGGCGGCCGACTATGAAGCCCGTGATGTTCTGGAGGAACACCAGCGGGATCTTCCTGATGGCGCACAGCTCGATGAAGTGCGCTCCCTTGACCGAGCTCTCGGAGAAGAGCACGCCGTTGTTGGCCAGGATGCCCACCGGATAACCCATCACGCGCGCGAACCCGCACACCAGAGTCGTGCCGTAGAGCTCCCTGAACTCGTGGAACCTGCTTCCGTCCACCACGCGCGCTATGACCTCACGGATGTCGAACTGCTTGCGCAGGTCCCTGGGGACGACTCCGTAGAGCTCCTTCGCGTCGTATATGGGGTCCTCGGCCTCCGCCGTGTCGAGCTGGAATTTCCGGGGGCGGTTGAGGTTCTCGACTATGTTCCGTGCGATCTCTATGGCGTGCGTGTCGTTCAGGGCGTAGTGGTCGCTCACGCCCGAGATTCTACAGTGAACGTCGGCCCCGCCCAGCTCCTCGTCGGTCACGTCCTCACCCGTCGCGGCCTTCACCAACGGAGGCCCGCCGATGAAGATCGTGCCCTGCTGCTTCACGATCACGGTCTCGTCGCTCATGGCCGGCACGTAGGCGCCGCCGGCGGTGCAGGAGCCCAGCACGACCGAGATCTGAGGGATGTTCATGGCCGAGAGACGCGCCTGATTGTAGAAGATCTTTCCAAAATGGTCCCTGTCGGGAAACGTTCCCGACTGAAGGGGCAGAAAGATGCCGCCCGAGTCGACGAGGTACACGCAGGGCAGGCGGTTTTCCATGGCCACCTCCTGGGCCCTCACGTGCTTCTTTATGGTCATCGGGAAGTAGGTCCCGCCCTTGACGGTGGCGTCGTTGGCCACGACAAGCACTTCCTTCCCGTGCACGACGCCGATTCCCGTCACCATGCTGGCGGACGGCGCCTCGTTGTCGTACATGTTGTACGCGGCCAGGGAGGAAAACTCCAGGAAAGGAGTGTTCTTGTCGAAGAGAAGGTCGAGGCGCTCTCTGACCGTGAGCTTGCCCCTGGCCTTGTGCTTGGCCAGCGCCGCCGGCGGTCCGCCCTTCTTCACTTCCTCCAGGTGCTGCTTGAGCTCGGCCACGGCCTGCTCCATGGACTGCCGGTTCTCTTCGAACTCGGCGCTCGAGGGGTTCACCTTGGATTCAATCTGGTACATTCCGTGATCACCTTTCCGGACAGCCGGCTTCCGTCGCTAGCCGTGAGCTCGCGTCTACGCGGCCGGAACGCACTTGTAGCCGTAGCAGATGATGCCGGCGTCGCCGTCTTCCTGAATGCGCCTGAATTCGATTCTGACCCGTTGCCCCAGTCTTATCTCGT
>Ga0315275_10006124_pt1 | contig 11467 bp, 5 predicted proteins | sample YL17G03_0_MG_FD_205557 | JGI IMG/M metagenome (GOLD analysis project Ga0315275, IMG submission 205557) | Sediment microbial communities from Yellowstone Lake, YNP, Wyoming, USA - YL17G03_0 | ecosystem: Environmental > Aquatic > Freshwater > Lake > Sediment | place: USA: Wyoming | collected...
ACCGTCGCGTGGCTGTGGCTGGTCGCCGGCGTCTTCGGCAGCGCGTTCACGGCGGTGCTGCTGCCGTCGCTAATCGACGCGGCATCTCAGGGCGGGCCGCTGCCTGACGGGTTCGAGACCGTCATCATGACGATGACGCTCGGCATCGTGACCGTCGTGATGGTCGCGCTGCCGTCCGCAGTCATCCTCTTCTACCGCGGCCGCGACGTGCAGGCGACGTGCGACGCGCGCGACCCGGTGCCGCGCTGGACGGACGGGCGGCCCTTGTCTCTCATCGGCTTGAGCATCAGCCTGGCCCTGATGGCGGCCTCGCTGCTGCCCGCGGTGCTGTTCTACCACGGCGTCGCGCCGGTATTCGGCGTCGTCATCAGCGGGATTCCGGGAGTGGTGCTGAATCTCATGCTGATGGCGGGCTTGGCGTCCTGCGCCTGGGGCCTGTTGCGCGGCGAGGTCCGGGCCTGGTGGGTCGCGGTGATCTCGATGACCGTGGCGTCGGCGTCGGCAGCCGTGACGTTCGCGCGGGTCGAACCGGGCGTCATGTTCCGTATGATGGGCATCCCGCCGGAGCAGTTCCCAACGGAATGGCCGCTGGGCGCCCCCTCGATGATTGCGCTGGTGGTCGCCGTGTGGCTGTCGTTGATCGCCGGCCTGCTCTCGGTGAAGCGGCACGTCCGGCGCTGAACGGCGCTGACCCCGTCCGGCGCTGAACGGCGCTGACCCGCCACGTCACGCCGGTGTTGTGCTACCCTTCCGCGCACCAACCCCTGTCAATTGGGGACGGGGCGGATTACGTTCACAAAACTGCACACGCTGCACGTAAGGCGCTGTTAATGAATTAAGTTAGCATGGTGTGGCTGTGGGCCCGCCATAAGGGCCCGTAAGAAAACAAAACTTGCTACCTTTGTTTTCTAAGGGGCCCTAATTAGCCCCGTCCCCGATTCAACCCGGAGGAATGAGCATGCGCGCGGCTCCCGTCACGCTCGTCGTCGCCTTTGTTTGTGCGCTCACCATCTCGGCGCTGCCTGCCACCCATGCGCAGACGCCCGTGACAGCGCCCACCGTGGCGGCCAAGGCTCCTGCGCCGGCCACGACGGCGACCTCGCCGCTCTACCAGCGGTTCCTCAGCCCGGCGTCGCCGCTGGATCTTGCCGCGGCGAAGAAGGTCGATCGCGTGGCCTGGGTGGCCTTTGAGGAGGGCAAACGCAACGCGTACACCGCGGTGGCGCCCGCGTTCGCGCCGGTGCGGCTCACCAGCTTCCTCAACGACGATGGCATCGACATGTCGGCCATCCAGATCTCGGACGACGGCGCCACGGTGACCGTCGTGCGGGGAACCGCACCCAATCGTGACGGCTGGATCGCCAACGCCTCGGGGGATCCGAATGGGCCCGAGCGCGCCATCTGGGCCGCGCGCGTGTTCGGCGGACCGGCTTTCCGGGTCGCGGAACTCCCGAGCGGCGGGTACCAGCTCGCGCCCGACGGCAGTTCCGTCGTCTTCGTGAAGGACGGCCAGATCTTCCGTGCGAAGGTCACGCCGCTGAAACCCGCCGCCGAAATGGATCGCGGCGAGAAGCCGTTCATCCGCGCGTGGGGCGTCCAGAGCGCGCCGACGTGGTCGCCCGATGGCCGGAAGATCGCGTTCGTCACCACGCGCACCGACCACAGCTTCATCGCGGTCTACGACATGGCGACGCGGGCCGTGATGTACATGGAGCCGGGCGTCGACTTCGATGCGAACCCGATGTGGGCCGCCGACGGCAAGACCATCGTCTTTGTCCGTCGGCCGGGCCTGGCATTCGGCCAGCAGTCGCAGCCGGGCTCGGGCGCCATGGGGGTCCCCAACGGCCCGGCGTTCCAGGCGCCGGGCGCCGCCACGGCGGGACGCGGCGGGCGCGGCGGGACGGGGCAGGCGCAGGGCAGCAGCGCGACGGCCCCCGCTCCGGCCGTCGCGCAGTCGCCGGGCCTGGTGCGCGCGACCTTCAAGGGCGGCTACACGTGGTCGCTCTGGCGGGCGGATGTCGCCACCGGCGCCGCGCGGGAGCTCTGGCACGCGCAGCCGGGCGACTTCGCGATGGGGGCCTCCGGCAACCTGATGCTCGCAGGCGACTCCCTCGTCTACCGCGCCAACGCGCTCGGCGGGCGCGGCGGCGGCGGGCGCGGCGCGCAGACCGGCCCTTTGCCCGAACAGGCCCCGACGGTCGCCGACGAGTGGGATCGGTATCACGCGCTGAATCTGGCGTCACCCGACGCGAAGCCCGTGCTGCTGACCACCACCGACGGGCTGATCGAGGACCAGACCTCGGTGGCGCTCTCGCGCGACGGCAAGACGCTGTACTACTGCACGAACGCGAAGGACATCGAGCGGCGCCACATCTGGTCGGTGGCGGTTGCCGGCGGCGTGCCGGTGCAGGTCACGACCGGCGCCGGCATCGAGACCCGTCCGATGCCGCTCGCGTCGGGCACACGGCTCGCGACGTTCAGCGCCGACTGGAGGATGCCCCAGTCGCTGGGGATCTGGGCCCTGAGCGCGACGGCGCCGGCCGCGCAGACGATCGCCTTCCCGACGTCGCGCAAGAACTTCCCGATGGATCTCCACGTCGAGCCGCAGCTGATTCTCACGAAGGCCGCCGACGGCCTCGAGATCAAGAACCAGCTCTTCCTGCCGAAGGATCTCAAGCCCGGCGAAAAGCGCTCGGCCATCATCTTCGTCCACGGCGGCCCGGTGCGGCAGATGCTGCTGGGCTACCACTACATGCAGTTCTACCACTGGTCGTACGGCATCAATCAGTGGCTGGCGAACCAGGGCTACATCGTGCTGTCGGTGAACTACCGGAGCGGCGTGGGCTACGGCCGGTCGTTCCGCACCGCGCCGAACACCGGCGCCGCGGGCAACGCCGAGTACCAGGACGTCGTCGCCGGCGCGAAGTACCTGCTGTCGCGCGCGGACGTCGATCCGGAGCGTGTCGGGATCTGGGGCCTGTCCTACGGCGGCCTGCTCACCGGTCAGGCGCTGGCGCGCAACTCGGACATCTTCAAGGCGGGCGTGGATCTGGCGGGCGTCCATCTCTGGGGCAGTTCGCTCGATCCGGAGTCGACCTCCTTCAAGTCGTCGGTCATCGGCGCGATCGACGGCTGGAAGTCGCCTGTGCTCCTCATCCATGGAGACGACGATCGCAACGTCGCGTTCCAGCAGACCACGGGCCTGGTGCAGCTGCTGCGGCAGCGCGACGTCTACTACGAGCTCATCGTGTTCTCGGACGACACGCACGAGTCGATGCTGCACAGCCGCTGGATGTACACGCTCGGGCGCATGGAGACGTTCCTCCAGCGGTTCCTGCAGCCCGAAAAGCGGTGACGTCGATTGGGGTCAGATTCGAATCTCCAGGTGTTCTGCGAGATTCGTATCTGACCCCAATCGAGAACAATGCGCGTCCGCTGGCGCCCGGCCGGCCCCAGGCGTATACTCGACCTGAGGAGATTCCCATGAACCTGCCGCGTCGGGCGATCGGCACGCTGGCGCTCGTCGGGCTGCTCGGCTGCCCGGCCGTCTCGGCGGCCGGCCCGCTGACGTTGAGCATCGCCAACGGGCGGGTGACGCTGTCCGCGCAGGACGTGTCCCTTCGGCAGATCCTGGGGGAATGGGAACGGATCGGCGGCCTGCGGGTCATCAACCGCGAGCGCGTGCCGGGCACGCTCATCACCATCGAACTCACCAACGTCTCGGAAGAGAAGGCGATGGAGACGCTGCTGCGGCCCATCGCCGGGTTCATGGCGGTCGAGCGCACGAGTCCGACAGGCGGCGCGTCGGTCTACTCGCGCATCATCATCATGCCGGGCTCGGCCGCGCCGGTCCTGGCCAGCGCCGGCGGAGGCGCGTCACCGGGCGGCATGACAGCGCAGGGCGGCGGGGGCGGGCGTCCACAGGTGCAGCGCCGCGTGCTCGCCGACGGCCGGGTGATCAGCTTCGTCGACAATCCCAACCGGCCGGGCGACATGACGATCGTCGACGACAGCGACGATTCGGGGAACGACCCCGGCGCCGCGCCGCCGATGATGCGCCCGCCGTTTGGCGCGCCCGGACCGCCCGGGCAGGCCCCGGGGATGATGCCGGGCGGCGGAATGCCTGGAGGCGACCAGGATCAGAACGAGAACCAGCCGGCTCCGGTTCAGCCCCCGAGGGCGATGCCGACCATGCCGACACGCACGCTGCCCACGCCGGGCGTGCTCCCGGCGGTCCGCCCGGGCCCGGGTCAGCCGCCCACGCCGCCGGGCCCGCCGAAGCCTCCCGGGCGCTGAGCCAGACACGTCTCACATCGTGGCGCGTCCGCGCGTCCTCTCTCGGCCGCCTGCTCTCTCGGCCGCCTGCTTGACACCGTCGGGCACCCCCATCAATACTCCGGGCCGCGGCGCGCCAAAGGCCGCGTCCTGTCCTGACGCCGGGTGATCCCATGAAGCACACGCTTGCCCTGGTTCTGATCGTCCTGTTCGCCGGTGCCCCCTCGTCCGCCCAGACGATCTACTGGGGCGATGCTGTGCCGAAGGGCTGGACCGGCACGTGGCCGGCGGCGCTGCTGACGGTGCCCGAGCAGACCGCGTTTGCGCGCACGGCCACCACGACGGAGGTGCTGGAGTTCATCGACGCGCTGCGCTGGAAGAGCGACAAGGTCCACGTGCTCACGGTCTACACGAGTCCGCTGCGCAAGATCTGTCCGGCCATCGTCTTGTCCAGCCCGCGGGTGACGTCGCCGGAAGAGGCCGCGCGAAGCGGCAAGACCGTCGTCTACCTGCAGGGCAACATCCATCCGTACGAGATGGAGGGCAAGGAAGCGCTCCTGATGCTGGCCCGCGAGATCCTCTTCGGGAAGCTCGCGCCGCTGCTCGACCGGCTCATCATCATCATCTGCCCGAACTTCAACGTCGACGGCAACGACATGCTGGCGTTCGGGGACGGCACGCCGCACCTGATCGGATCTGGCAACAACGCGCAGAACCTCAACCTCAACCGCGACGCGGTGCGCGTGGACACCGTCGAGGTGCAGGGGCTCTACCGCAACGTGTTCAACCGCTGGGATCCGACGCTGGTCTTCGACGCCCACATGATGGGCCGCGTCCAGCACGGCTACGCGAACAACTATATTCACAGCACCGTGCCCGCGGCCGCGCCCGAGCCGCGCGATTACGTGTTCGACACGCTCTTTCCCGCCATCCGCGAGGCCACGCGGAAGCACTTCGGCCTCGAGGTCTTCACGCACAGCGCGACCGACGACGCCTGGCCGCCGACGATGTGGGGCCCGGAGCGGGCGATCTGGACCAACGAGGCGAAGTTCGTGGCCAACGCGTACGGCCTGCGCAACCGCATGTCGATTCTGGCCGAGACGCCCGGGCACGAGTCGTTCGAACGCCGCATCTACGCCCACGTGGCGCTGATGACCGAGGTGCTGCGTTACGCCGCGGCGCACGGCCAGGAGATGCGCGACATCTGCCGGCGGGCGGATGCCGCCGTCGTGGAGGCCGTGACGACGAAGGCCGAAAGCGGCGAGCTTCGCAACTTCGTGGCGGGGACCTACGAGTCCTATGGCAAGGTCGACATCCTGATGTACCGCCAGCGCAACACGCCTGAACTCATTCCGGGGACGAGCGTCCGCGGGCGTATGGCGGAGCACATGCGCGGCGAGCCGGAGCTGGTGAATGGGGTCGAGTTCATGGCGAAGGCGGTGGGGACCGTCTCGGCGGCGATGCCGCGGGGCTATCTGATCCCGGCCGAGTACGAGGCCATCGTCGAGAAGCTCCGCACGCACAACGTGAAGGTGGATGTCCTGACGGCGCCCATCCGCGTCTCGGGCCAGGAGTTTGTCATCGACCGGATCGGGCAGGGCCGCGGCGGCGGCTACGCCATGATCAAGCTGGACGGCGGGTTCGCCCCGTCCCCGGTCAAGGAGTTCCCGGCCGGCACATACCGCGTCGACCTGGCGCAGCCGATGGCGAACCTCGCCTTCTATCTGCTCGAACCGCAGGCGGCTGATGGCTTTGTCGGGTCGGGCGTCTTCGACGCGGTCTTCGCGTCGCTGGGCGCCGGCAAGCGCAGCATCGTCTACCCGGTCTACAAGTATTTCAAGGTGGTAGAGTAGGGCCGCGATCCGGCCGCATCAGTCGGACCATTCCGTTGGAGGCATCATGAGAGGGAAGACCGTACTGGCCGTCTGTACCGCCGTGCTCATCGCGGGCGGTGTCGTGGGCGCGCAGATGACGCCGTGGCTGCAGTGGACCCTGCTGCCGAAGGCCCAGATGGCGGAAATCGTCGGCGAGGCGTCGGGCGAGAACGCCTGGAAGATGGTCATGGAGACCGGCGGGTACGACAAGGACCGCACGCCCGAGGAGTTCGCCGGCCTCTTTCACGAGACGCAGTTCTACCTCGACAAGGCAAAGGCGTATCAGCTGCCCGGGGCGTCGGTCGTGAGCTTTCCCGGCGGTGAGACGTGGGACGGCGTGAAGGGCGAGCTCTGGGAAGTGTCGCCAATTCGCCAGAAGCTGGCGTCGTACCTCGACATGGCGGCGATGCTGGCTTCCGGCAGCGTGACCGGCCAGGCCACGGGCGAGCTGGTGTGGGTCGGCACGGGCCGGCCGGAGGAGTTCACCGGCAAGGATGTCGCCGGCAAGATCGTGGTCACGGAAGGGTCGGCGTCGTCGGTGCATCAGCTGGCGTGCTTCGACAAGGGCGCGCTCGGCGTCATCTCCATCCAGGGCACGCGGCCGTACTTCGACCCGCTGCAGATCGGCTGGGCGAGCGTGCGCGGGACGACGGACAAGCCTGCGACATTCGCGTTCCAGATCCCGCCGCGCGAGGGCGACTTCCTGAAGAAGCGCCTGCTCTCGGGCGCGAAGATCACCGTCAGCGCGAAGGTCGAGTCGGCGACGCGCAAGTACACCACCCAGGACCTCGTGTGGAACATCCCCGGCACGGACCCGAACGCGGGCGAGGTGATTCTGTCGGCGCACCTGTTCGAGGGCTACGTGAAGCAGGGCGGCAACGACGACATCTCGGGCAGCGCGACGGTGGTCGAGGTGGGGCGGCTGCTGAACACGCTTATCAGCGAGGGCCGGCTGCCGAAGCCGAAGCGGACGATTCGCTTCATCATCGGGCCGGAGTTCTCGGGCACGGGCCCCTGGGTGAAGGCGAACAAGGCGCTGATGGAGAAGACGCTCTGCAACATCAACCTCGACATGGTCGGGTTGAAGCTGAGCCAGAGCCAGTCGTTCATGTGCCTGATGCGGACCACGTTCGGCAACCCGCACTACATCAACGACGTGATGGAAAACTACTACCGGTTCGTCGGCGAGGGCAACCGGGAGCGCATCCAGAACCGCAGCACGGCCTATCCGGTCCTGCAGCGCATCGTCGCGCCGACCGGCGCCGACGAGCCGTTCTACTACAGCATCGAGACGCACTACGGCGCGTCGGACCACGAGGTGTTCAACGACTGGGGCGTCCAGGTGCCGGGCATCATGATGATCGACTGGCCGGACCGCTGGTACCACACCTCAGGCGACCACGTGGACAAGACCGATCCGACCCAGCTCAAGCGCGTCGCCGTCATCGCGGCGGCCGGCGCCTACACGATCGCCAACGCCGACGACGACATGGCGGTGAAGATCGCGAGCGAGACGGCCGGCAACGGCGCGCAGCGCATCGGGCACCAGCTCGCGCGCGGCGTGGCGGAGATGAACGGCGCGACGGCCGAGACCTTCGCCGATCTGTACAAGGCCGCGCGGGAGCACATCGAGGCGGCGGTCATCAACGAGAAGAACACGCTGGAGACCGTCAACGAGCTGGCGGCGGACAAGGCCCGCGTCGGCGCGCACGTGGCCGCGCTGCAGACGTCGATCGAGCAGACCGGGGCCGCGCAGCTGGCGGCCGTCGACGCGCACATGAAGGCGATCGCGGCGCAGCTCAAGACGGCGCCCGCGGTGCTGAAGCCGACCGAGCTGGAACTGAAGGCCGCGGCGATCGTCCCGAAGCAGACGCCGAAGGTGACGGCGGGCGGCTACCAGGGCTACCGGGATCTCCTGCCGCCGCAGGCGGAGCTGGCGAAGTTCCGCGGTTTGGATAGCACGGAGCTCGCGCAACTGGTGAACGGCCGGCAGAGCGTGCTGGACATGAAGAAGATGCTCGAGGCGCAGGCGTCGGGCAAGGTCGACCTGCAGCTGGCCATCGACTACATCAACGTGCTGGCGAAGGCCGGCCTCGTCGAGATTCCGCCGCCGCCGCCCGCGAAGGGGCAGAAGGCACCGAAGAAGTAGGAACTGATGGCCGAATCAGGCCAAGGGAGAACAGGGATGAGACGGATAGCGAGCGTCCTGGTGTGTAGTGTGGTGTTCCTGCTGGCCTCAGCCGACCCGGTGCCGATCCGTGCCCAGGCCGGCGGCGACGCGGCACGGGTGAGGCCCAACTACGAGCTGGCCTCCCGCTGGACGGCGTCGAAGGTCACCAACAAGATGATCTTCACGTCGGCGGTGAGCCCGATCTGGTTCGAGAGCGGCGACCGGTTCTGGTATACGTTCGCCACCGCCAAGGGCCAGCGCTGGATGCTGGCCGACGCGCTGAAGCGGTCGAAGGCGCCGCTGTTCGACACCGCGTACATGGCGGCCCACCTCACCAGCATCGTGCGCGTGCCGTTCGACAGCGCGCACCTGCCGCTCTCGGACATGAAGCTCATCAAGAAGGACACGGTCCTGCAGTTCGAACTGACCGTCCCCAAAGACACCAAGATCCCGGGCCTGGTCGAGAAGGCGGAGTCGGCCGAGACGACGACGGCCGAGGTGGGCGGAGGCCGGGGCGGCGGCGGGGGGGCCGCACCAGCCGTGCCGCCGGAGGGAGGGCCCACCCGGAAGTTCAGGTTCGAGTACGACCTGGCCACGACCAAGGTGACGCTGGTTCACCCCGACGAGGTCAAGGCCAAGGCGGACAAGGATAAAGAAGCCAAGTGGCCCACCTGGGTGAGCGTCTCCCCCGATGAGACGATTGCAGTCTTTGTCAGAGGCTTCGACCTCTACACGATGGACATGGAGAACTTGAAGAAGGCCATCAAGGACCCCAGGGACCCTTCGATCATCGAACAGCGGCTCACGAAGGACGGCGTGGAGTACTACGCGTACTCCCGGTACGTGAACGAAGAGGAGAAGGACCGGCTTCGGAAGGAGCAGAAGAAGGAAGAGAAGAAGACGGAGCAGAAGACGGAGCAGAAGACCGATCAGAAGACCGACCAGAAGACCGAGCAGGCGGCTGACAAGGACAAGGCCGAGAAGGAGAAGGACGTCAAAGACACATTCGAGCCGAGGGTGTCGCCGTCCGGCCTCATCTGGAGCCAGACCTCGAAGAAGTTCTCGGTGGAGCGCTCGGACGCGCGCAAGGTGAAGGACCTGTGGCTCATCGATTCGCTGGCACAGCCGCGCCCCAAGCTGGAAACCTATCGCTACTCGATGCCCGGTGAAGACCTTGCGATCGAGGAACTGCTCGTCTTCGACCTCGCAAGCCGGGAGAGCCTGAAGGTCAAGGCCGACCAGTTCAAGGACCAGCGCCTGTCGCTGCCGACGCGCCGATCCACCGAACAGGAGCGGCGGGCGCGCGAGGGCACGCCGAACCCGGTCCCCTCCCCGCAGTGGGCCCTGGCCGGCTCGGACGCGTTCATCATGGTGCGCCAGAGCCGCGACCTGAAACGGGTTGACATCTGCCGGGTCGACGCCAAGACCGGCGAGGTCAAGGTGCTGGCTGAGGAGCGGCTCAACACCTACGTCGAGACCAGGCCGGTCCGTGTGCTCGAGGGCGAGAAGGAGTTCCTCTGGTGGTCGGAGCGGGACGGGTGGGGCCACTGGTACCTGTACGCCATCGACGGGACGCTCAAGAACCAGGTCACACGCGGCGAGTTCGTCTGTGGCAACATCTCCGGCCTGGACGAGAAGACGCGGACGCTGTATGTCGTGGCCAACGGGCGCGAGGCCGGCGAGGATCCCTACTACGAGCATCTCTACCGCGTCGGCCTGGACGGCAGCAACCTGAAGCTGCTCAACCCCGGCAACAGCAATCACAGCGTGTCGATGCCCGAGCACACCCGCTGGTTCGTGGACACCACCAGCCGCGTCGACCAGGCGCCGAAGTCCGATCTGAAGGACGCCGCCGGCGCGGCGGTGCTCGACCTGGAGGCGACCGACGTGAGCCTGCTCCTGGAGCAGGGCTACAAGTACCCGGAGCCCTTCATCGTGAAGGCCGACGACGGCGTGACGGATCTCGCGGGGGTGATGTACAAGCCGCACGACTTCGACCCGAAGAAGAAGTACCCGATCATCGCCTACGTCTACCCCGGGCCGCAGACCGAGCAGGTCTCCAAGACGTTCAGCCCGGCCCCGTACACGCACTGGCTGGCGCAGTTCGGCTTCATCGTGATCGAGGTCGGCAACCGCGGCGGCACGCCGGCGCGCAGCAAGTGGTACCACAACTACGGGTACGGCAACCTCCGCGACTACGGCCTGGCGGACAAGAAGACGGCGATCGAGCAGCTCGCGCGCAAGTACAGCTTCATCGACGTCAACAAGGTGGGCATTTACGGCCACTCGGGCGGCGGCTTCATGTCGACGGCCGCCATGCTCGTGTACCCGGACTTCTTCAAGGTGGCGGTCTCGAGCTCGGGGAACCACGAGAACAACATCTACAACGACACCTGGAGCGAGAAGCACCAGGGCATCAAGGAAGTCACCGACAAGAACGGCAAGGTGACCTTCGAATACGCCATCGACAAGAACTCGGAGATCGCGAAGAACCTTAAGGGCAAGCTGCTCCTGGTGCACGGGGACATCGACAACAACGTCCACCCGGCCAATACGCTGAGGCTCGTGGACGCGCTCATCAAGGCCAACAAGCGGTTCGACATGGTCATCGTGCCGGGCTCGCGCCACGGAATCGGCGGCGACTGGTTCAACTGGACCCGGGCCGAGTACTTCTGCCAGCACCTGCTCGGCGAGGCGCGCGACGACGCCAACATGGTCGAGGTCACCCGCGAACAGGCCCAGCGGGGCGAGCGGCGCGTCCGTCCGGACGGAGGCGACGATCCCTGGAAGTAAGACGGGAGCGGCCGCGGCGCGCGCCGCGGCTGCCGCATCAGATCATCAGACAGAGGAGACCGTCAATGAGCCAGACCGTACGGCGGGCGATCGCGTGGGCCTGCTGCCTTGTGCCGCTCGCCATCATGGGCGTGACGCGGGCGCAGGTGCAGGCGCCGAAAGAGGGGCAGTCGAAGTTCTGGACCGTGCCCGGGTACCGGCACGGCCCGAGTGCCTTCAAGCGGACGTTCCTGGTGGAGACCACACCACTCAAGGAGGGCGTGCTCGACTTCAAGCACTACAAGAAATACACGGAGACCGTGGAGTTCATGAAGGCGTGGGCGAAGCAGTACCCCGACCTGGTCGACCTCTACAC
>Ga0315275_10006125_pt1 | contig 11466 bp, 9 predicted proteins | sample YL17G03_0_MG_FD_205557 | JGI IMG/M metagenome (GOLD analysis project Ga0315275, IMG submission 205557) | Sediment microbial communities from Yellowstone Lake, YNP, Wyoming, USA - YL17G03_0 | ecosystem: Environmental > Aquatic > Freshwater > Lake > Sediment | place: USA: Wyoming | collected...
TGTTTCTTGTTCGGTGAGTCTTCTTTTTATCGTGTCGCGATTCATAGTTCGTAATTGTCGTTTTACCTATATATAAATTTCTAAAATATGAAGTTCAGTTCATATTATTATACTATTATATGAAGTGTAATACTTGATAAAACGTTCATGAGCGTAGTTTTAAAGTACGATTTTATCTGTTTTTTCCTGCGGGCTTTTGATCTATGCTCCATAATCCCTCCAGCGGCTCTCGGAGCCTTTTTTTCCTGTCGGGTGTATCGTTAATCAAGGGAGAAAGATATTTAAACTTACATTATATGTATGAAATTATGATACAGTTGTATCAAAAAATCAAACAGCTCACAATCTTAAAATTATTCTTAGAGAATCCTCACAATAGCTATTACCTCCGTGAATCTGCCCGGCTATTAAAAATGGATCCTATGACTGTAAAACGAGCACTTATCTTGTTCGTCGCAGACGGAATATTACTGAAAACCGAGGAGAAAAATCAAATCCTCTATAAAGCAAATATAGAATCACCTGCCTGTCGTTATCTGAAAATATCTTACAACCTTTCATGGTTACAGAAAAAAGAAGTACCTGAATTTCTTAAACATCATATGAACACAGTCACCTCAATTCTTCTGTTTGGAAGTTATGCAAAGGGAGAGAACGACGGCGAAAGCGATGTGGATATCCTTACCATTTCACTTTCAAAAAATACACCAGTTGCCGAGCTATCAAAATTACTCAAGCGCGATGTGAACCTCATCAACTTCACACCAGCGCAATGGTCACAACAAGCAAAAACCAATAAAGCATTCTATCTCGACGTGATCCTCGATGGGATCGTATTATACGGCACGAAACCGGTGGTTCAATGAAAGCAAGTGAATGTTTTCAAAAACGGCTACTGCGCAAAACAAAACTTGATCAGCTCAAGGTAACAAAAGCATTGGAAATGGCCGAACTTAAAAAGGGGGCGGGCTCATGATCTCTTTGAGAACGACTTCTTTGAAGAATCCATAGTATCATCCTATACAAGTATGTTTCAAGCAGCTCGTGCCCTTTTGTTTCATGATGGAGTCATTGAAAAAAGTCATGCCTGTGTCGTCGCATGCCTCAGAGAACGCTATTCATCAGCACTAGGGCAGGACAAGATTAATTGGCTCGATACTTATCGACTGGAACGTCATGAGTCATTTTACGGATTGGAGAAATCCAATGTCGATGAGCACGAGGCAGTAGATGCACTTGAGAAATCTGAAAAATTCCTCGAATCAGTTCAGCAAATTCTTAACATACAATAAATGAAATTCTATGTGGGCATTTAACTCTTAACGTATAAGCCCGACAGGAGCACTCCTTTTTTCTCATTTAATTAATTGATTTCTTCCTTTTAGAATGAAAAGCGTTACCTCATTAAAAGATCCAAAACGCAAAGGTGGACCCCAAGTACCAGTGCCTGGTGAGACATACAAAAACGCAGTGCCATATCTATAGAGACCCCGACTTCTTTTCCATGCAAGTCTTATAAGGAAATTGAAAGGGAAAAACTGCCCTTGGTGAGTATGGCCTGAAAGCATGAGATCCACGCCTTCCTTTGAAGCCTCTTCAAAACCTACCGGTCTATGATGCATCAAAATCGTATATTTTGATTTGTCATACTTGAGATGGGAAAGTAATTTGCCAATTTCATCTGCGGTATATCCATCATCGATACCGATCAACTGGTAATCACCGAGGTCGAGAACCTCATTTTTTAAAACTCTGATATTCACTTGTGATGATAATATCTTGATGTTAGAACCCATGTACATTTCATGATTTCCGAGACTCATGTATACCGGTGCTTTAAATGTGTTAAAAATCGGTAGAAATTCCTTTTGATAGATAGATACGTCGTCTGCTAAATCACCGGTGATGAGGATGATATCGGGTCTAAGGGAGTTAACAGCATTTATTACACGTTTAAGGTAATTTATGCGATATGTTGAACCTAGATGAAGGTCTGAAAGTTGTACAACCCTAAGGTCGCGAGGTAATTTTGAGGCTTTCAGCTCTATTTTCCTGCGACGGATCAAAAGCGATGCCAAAGAAGAGTAGATTGTAAGTCCTGTTATAAAGGTAAGAATAATAATGACCGCCAACCTTTTATCAATCTCAAAGAATTGTCTAATAACATAATAAAACAATAGAATAAAACAGAATTCCAATATGATGCCCATCCAGACGGAGCTTGTAATTGATAATATGCGTACGCATTGATAATTCCTTACCAAGTTAATGAACATTATAACTGGATAGACGGTAGCTGAAACAATAACAATAAGCCAGAACATCCAGTTTTGAGGATAGTCAAATAAAAATGTAAGCGACGAGATAACAAAAAAGTTGACCAGAAAAATCATTGTGAAAAAAATAGTTCCGAAGATGGCAAACTGGACATATCTTTTCATCGGCTCATCAACTAATCCTCTGTTAATAATGGCCTCTTCTAGTTTGTATTAACTTCACCCAAGATACGCTTAGTATCCCTGCAATAGCAACGATGAGTAGATCATCAGCATGTATTAATGAGAAGCGGAATAAATCTCTTAGGAAAGGTACTGAAAGAACTAAAACTAGACTTACAAGTGCACCTGTAATAACGAGCCATAATGCTTTATTATCAGTGCTAAACATTTTTTTTGTGCTACGCGACCAGGAAAGGTTTACAACAATGAGCATCAGATTAGCAATTACAAGGGTTATGAATGCAAGGGTTCGCGCTTCATCTTCGTTTTTGCTACCGTAGTATAATGCCCAGAGATATACGATAACCACTGCTGCAAGTGCGCTTAATCCTTGGATAATACTCCAAAAGAAATTTTTTCTACCGAACAATCGATCATATAACTTTCGTGGTGGCCGTTCCATTATGTTTTTTTCTTCTGGTTCAGACTCAAATACTGTTGAACACGCTGGATCAATTATCAACTCAAGATACGCTATGTGCGCAGGCAAGAGGACCAAAGGCAACTTGAGAACGATTGGAAGAATAGCCATACCTGCAATCGGCACGTGCACAGAAAAGATATAGCTAATTGATTTTCTCAAGTTATCAAATATCCTTCTTCCCATTCTTACTGCTTGAACAATTGAGGAAAAATCATCGTTGAGCAAAACAAGAGATGATGATTCACGTGCGACGTCGGTTCCTCGCTCGCCCATTGCAATTCCTATGTGAGCGGATTTCAATGCGGGAGCGTCGTTCACTCCGTCCCCTGTCATGGCAACAATTTCCCCATTTGCCTTAAGCGCATCAACAATCGCTAGTTTTTGTTCAGGAACTACACGTGCGAATATATTGACCGTCTTTATTTTCTCTTGAAGTTCTTCTTTTTTCATCGCAGCTAGTTCAGGTCCCGTAATATATTTATCTGGATTTTTCAGACCGATTTGTCTTGCGATATTCTGTGCGGTTACTGGATAATCCCCAGTAATCATTATCACTCGCATCCCAGCAGTATAACATTCCTTGAGTGCTTTAACAACCGTGGAACGAACTGGGTCAACAAACCCAAGTAAACCAACGAATTCAAACTCGAAATCGTGTTGTTTATCAGGTAAAGATTCCTCTTGAAAATTCGCTTTAGCCACCCCAAGAACCCGCAATCCGTCTCCTGCCATTCTTTGGACTTGGTTCAGCACATCTTTCTTCTGTTCTTCGTTGAGATGACAGAGATCTGCAATAGCTTCTGGTGCTCCCTTTGCTGCAATCACAAATCGATGCTTATCATATGATTCCCAGACGTTGGAAAGTGCTAAAAGGTTTTTCGAGAGCGGATATTCACGCACGATTTGCCAGTGGTTATGGATATGTTCTGTGCCTACGAGAAATTTTTCTGTCATATTTTTAATTTCTTTCTCAATTGGGTCAAACGGGTCTTTTTGGCTTGCTAAATATCCGAATTCAAACAAGTCGTGGAAAACTTCGGGTAGTGGTTTTTCTTTATTTTTCTCTATGTCGTAATATTTTCCTCTTGAGAAAATAGTGCCCAGGATCATTTTATTCATCGTTAGTGTCCCTGTTTTATCTACACACAGTACAGTAGCGGAACCAAGCATTTCAATTGCTCCGGGATTACGAGTTAACACCTGTCGTTTTGACATCCGCCAAGCGCCTAAACTCAAAAAAATAAGCAAAACAACAGGAAATTCCTCAGGAAGCAAAGCCATACTTAGGCTAAGCCCCGCTAAAAATCCGTCTGTCCAGTTCCCTCTGGTTAGTCCATAGATAACCACTACAAGCATACATAAGACTGCCCCGCCTATAGCAACGTTTTTAACGATCTGTCCTGTCTCTTTTTTGAGGAGTGTTTCTTCTTGTTTAATACTTTGAAGTGACTTACCGATCTTTCCCATCTCTGTATACGCCCCGATTGAGGTTACTCTTGCAACTCCGTGGCCTTGTACGACTAGAGTTCCTGAGTAGACAAATGGTAGGTCGTCGCCTCCCGCTTGTTTGAAAGTGGTTGTGCCATCCCACTCACATTTTCTCACTGCAAGTGATTCTCCAGTTAGCAAAGACTCGTCTACCGAGAGATTTGAGCAGAATAAAACAACACCATCCGCTGGAACACGATCCCCTTCTCTCAAAATTATAATATCGTCTCTAACGACTTCTCTTCCCGGAATTCTTATCTGTTTTCCGTCGCGTATGACAAGGGCTCGGGGGCTTGACAAGTTTTTCAATGCCTCTAATGCTCTTTCTGTCTTACGTTGCTGATAAAAAGTTATTCCGACAACGACTAGTACGAAGAAGAGTAGCATCAATGCATCTCGCTCTTCCCCGATAAATAGATAGATTAGGCCCGCGCCTATCAAAAGTAAAAGCATGGGTTCGAGAACAACATGTATAAAGATTGTAATTACATGTCGTTTTCTCTGTGAAGGGATCTCGTTATAACCTTCTTCTCGTAATCTTTTTGTAGCCTCTTTTTCTGAAATGCCTTTTATATTTTCTACTGACTGATAAGAAGTATTGCTCGTATCTTTTTTTGCTGTGCTGCGTCGATTCTTTGATTTCATTCGTCTGGGAGATATTTTTGTCCCCGATATAGGTTTTTTCATTTATGTGATTAAATCATCTAGTGCTGGAAATTGTATTAAAAATAAAAAAAAAATAAAAGATTTATTTTTATGGAAATAGCGGTGTTGGTAGCCATCCTGTAGTTACAGTAAAACCAGAGACGATCACGTCAGAGTATAATCCTGTGCCTGTTTTGGTTCCAAACCAATATCCAAGCAAACCAAACATAGAACCCATGTAAGTACCAGGGTCATTTGATCGATCCACCATCCCTTTTGTTTGTATTCCATCTGGTGAATATCCCTTGTGGAAACTGATAATATTGAATCCAATGATATTTATGAAGGTATTTAACCCAAAAACCAGGGTTGTACCACTCGTCAGTTCAAAGCTAATGGCACATATAACGTTGAACACTGCATTTTCTATTATCGGTGTTCTAAGAGGCGGATTCTTATCTTTAAACTCATTCATTGCTTTACCTTTTAGAATTTCAAACGTCATGTCATATGATATTATATTGTACTGTTTGAAAAGAGCAAATTGAGCATTGAATGATTCTTCTATCGAATTGCTCGTTGTTCTAATAGTCCTCAATTGATCACGAAGGTCGTTCCATTCAGTTTCAGTAAGTGTTAAAACTTTTTTTATTGGTTTTTTACCAGTACAATCCCAAAAATATACAACTACATTATCCCCGTCTTTATCTGTTGAATTTTTCGTTTTGCCTTTTGCACCAGCTTCAGGTATACTTCCTATTGCGGGTGTAACCGTTAACCCAACAAGAAGAAGTATTACCAAAATACAAATTATGCCTCCCTTTTTTTTCACACGTATCACCAATTACAAATACAATACCTTTTACTTATTCATTTCGCATGTAAAATTATTCAAATTTTAATGGAAAAAATACTCTTGGATATGCAGATAAATATCCAACTACGGAGAAGGTTTTTAAATACATACCCTGTTTCAAAATTTGTTGATAGTCTCACTAGGATGAGGATAAAAAAAACTTGGAAAGAGACTTCTAAAAAAACATTGGCTGAGAGGGATGATCAGCTTGAAAAAACCAACTCTTCGGAGAGTAGAATCGCAAAATTTTACACGGTTGTATCAAATGCTGCTGTCATTTTCTCTATTTGTCAATACAAAAAATACGAGGAGAGAAACAAAATGATAATTAATAAACTGGAAAATTTTAAGTTGTCAAAGTATTTTAGAAGAAGAGCGTCCACAACACTAATTCCATTTTTAAAATTTAGAATTAGTTCAAATGCATTAAAAATATTGTTTTTACTGATTTTGATTTATGTGGTAGTTATCACATTTGCTCTTATATTGCAAGAAGCAGCTACATGGTTGAGAGATATAATGAATTACAGCGTAATGGGTTTTGTCACGTTTTTCATGGGATGGTTTGGCTGGGAGCTTGCCAAAGACATACGAAACGTCGCTTTTGGCGGAAGACAGTCCAAAAGATAATGTCATAAAATATGTATTGGTGCTATCGTCGCGATTCTCTTGCCTTTGGTCGTTTTCGCGACACCTTACTTTTTTTAACACGAGTATTTTCCAATTCAAAATCAGTTGCTGGATTGGTTTTATTAATCCTCGTTTTTATCTTATTTATTATATAAGGAATGATTAGACATGCGACTGCAATTATGGCAAGATAAAATCCAACTCCAGGGCCCCAACTGCATGGTAAAAACTCGCTTTCAGCAACTCCCGGAATGGTCGTTTCTATATTTCCGCTACCTATGAACCCGCCGACGCTAATCTTTGTTATCTGTGACATGGCATAAAAGAAAATAGAAAATGTAGCGATTAATAGTATAATACTTAATATAGACAAACCTGCGGTGGTTTTTCTCAGCCTGTTTCTTGTAAAAATAGTGACGAAAATTATCAAACAGGTTACAACTAAAATCATAGAAAGCAGATTGAGCACCATTGTAACTTGCTCTGGAACCTGGCTGATCTCGCCACCTATCGCGTCTGATGCGCGGGTTAAAGTAACTATTTTTGGTGGAACTAGAAGTGTCTTAGATTCTGTTGAGATGGCTCCTTTGTCTCCGTTTAGAACCCACCACGGCTGTACAATAGCAATTATAAGAAGAGCAATGACTAGCACTTTCATGCCTGTGTAAATCTTCTTTTTCCAGAGCATGATTAGTATGGAAAAAATTAGGAGAGCAATGCCGATATAAGTAACCAGATTGTTAAATAAGGAATCCAGTGAGGTTACGATATCCATTTTTTTATCTCCTCTGACTTGAATTTTCTGTTTAGCGATGGTATCGTCAGATGAATGAACCTCCAGCTCATAATCACCTGGAGGTACAACAAGCGTTACTTTCCCATTTTTATCAATTTCTTTTTCTTCCATTTTTCCGTTTCTTGATATAGAAATTTTGCCTTCGGAAATAGTATCTCCGTAGGAGTTCATTACACCAAAATCTAGATTATATTCAGCAGGGAATACCATATCAAAAGATTCGTCACCATCAACGGTAACCTCTTTTTCTAAAACGAAAGACTTGTAGGTCATACTAAGCGTGTATTTCGCAGGATAAACCCCAACAAACTCGTACTCGCCGTCGCCTGTTTTTGTGGCGGTTATATGGATCTTTTCAATCATCTCGGCGCTTGTTATCACTGGAGCTACTTCAACAGCTGGTGTAAAACCCCACGTATCCTTTAAACTGAGTTTCAGTGTATGGGTTTCAATTGAAAATGATTGTTTAAGTTTTATAAATCGGTTTTTTAAACCAAACGTTACCTGCTTTTCTTTTACTAAAAAACCCTGATAAATTATTTTTAACGTGTAAGGTTTGTTTCTGTAACACGGTGCTTTTAGAACCGCTGATCCCTCTTTATCTGAGGGTGCATCTGAAATGGTTGCATTATCTCGCTCAAGTAAAAATTTTACATTTTCAACTCCTTTATTTTCTTGATTTAAAATAGATAGAGTAATTGTACCCTCAGGTCTACAAAAGATGCGGATAGAATCATTCTTTTTAAGGTCTATAATTCCAAAACCAATGTATTGTCGCTCTTTTGCAAACCTTGGATTCTCTCTGTATATCTTTACAACATAGGTCCCGGGTTCTAAATCCGGGAATTTAATTTTTTTGAAAAGCGAGGCGTTCCTCCAATCAAAAATACCTAGCATGGTCTTTAATTTTTGAAATAAATTTTTACCCTTCAAGTCCAACTCGATCTTGCCTAATGGAAGTCTATTAACTGACCCAGATGATTTGAAGTTGCCATCCTCGTAAAGCTCTGCATAGGTGTAAGAAAGGTTTTTTCCAAGTGCAGCCGAGAGAAGAGAGCCCATTGGTACAGACGAGGCAAAATGTACATACGTAGTTAAAGAGTACCTCTCTTTTTCTTCCTTCTTTCCACCGGTAACATTTTCTCTTAAAGCGGGTCTAGTTTTTACTAGTTCATTGAATATTTTTGACTCGGCGTCTATCTTTTCATTTCCTTCTTTTTCAGCTGTTAAAAATTCAACATCAAAGTTTACTTTAAATCCCTGTGGGAGTACGGTATCATGACTACCACCTTTTTCATATGAATTTTTCGTCAAAAAAACACTGCCAGTATAAGCTTCAAGACCCGGTAATTTAATAATTTGTCTGACGTAGTCTTTAACTTGTACTCCGTCTTCTTCTCCGTCTATAAGTCCTGTGATTGGGTTCATTATAAGGCCGTGTGCTTTTCCAGTTGAAGGATCATTCAAACTAACCCATGCTTTGTTCCCCAGGTCTACATCGTCCTCTGTAGATAGAACTACTTCTTTATCTGCAGAAACAGGATTTGTTGGAACTGAAAAATCTTTTATCTGATCATCTTCAGAATAAACTGTGAGAGATGGCATTATCTCTCCAACGTTCATTTTTTCTATTGTTGCGCTTCTCGATTCAGGTGAAACAATGCCTGCATATGTGCCGTCTAGAACCGCTGGATCGTCTATATTGACGGTTTTAAGCACTTCGTGGTACACATTTACAGAAATGCTTTTTTTATCAGTTGGGCAATAATAATAAGTGTAAATGTTATCAGTTTTTATATCGCCTCTCGGGGAAACGGCCACAATCCTCATACGAGCCATTAGATTGCCATCAACAAGAACATTTTTGGTCACCTCTGTTGCACATGCTGAACCAGTATAATCTACTGCTCCTGGAACACCATATCTCATATCGAAAACGCCCAGTTGATCTACGTTATAAGTTTCAACTATCGTTGATTTGGGTTTTAATTTAGCAACTGAATGGGCTGTAGGGTTCCCAAGGAGTTGCCCTTTCTGCATTAATGCATAAACAACATAGTTATCCTCAGTTATTTTGTAATAATCAAAATCAATCGATTGTCCGGGTATTGGTTCATAAAAATAGTGTGTATCTTCAATAACAATGTGGTCTTTATAATTTGCAGGCTTGGTTTCTGAAGAATCATAAAGAACATGATACTTTTCCTTGCCGTTCGCGTTTTCAGGTATAAGAAATACAAGACCACATGAACTAATGTGTGTGTCGTCAGAAAATTCTAGGTCGTAGATTTGCGACTCTATCTCGTTTATACCTGACCCGTCGTCGTAGCCAACTCTAACAGAGCTCTCTTTTTCATTTTTAGCCCAACATGGATTATCAAACTTTACTTTGATATCTATTGGTTGAAATTTTGCAATTTCTAGACTCGTGTCGATAGGAATAACAATCTCTTGTTTGTACTTCAGGCCACTTATATCTGTGGAGCTGTAATTTTCTTTAGAAAAAGCGGATGGGTTAAGCGAAGAAAAAACAAAGGCAATTACAATTATTGATACTAAGCATTGCTTGATTTTCGGCTTCATATGCAATATAGATAATTCTCATAATAATATAAATATCTTTACATTATATAGAATCTCCATAAGATTTACAAAATTGTCGATATTATTTTGTTAGCTTTAAAATTGCTTCGGCTATGTCTCCTTTTGTTTCTTTGAGTGCTTTTTTTGCTTCTTCAGCACTTTTACCGGTTTGCTGGACAACAAGATCTATATCTCCCTGTGGTATCTCTTCTGTTCTTTCTACCACCCTTGGTTTACCGGTTATTTGATAGGTTTTTTGTCCTTGTGCATCCATCATCGTCACTTCAGCATCATCAAAGATATACTCTTTTGTATCAGTTTGAATAATGACTTTCTTAACGTTTTCAATTTCTTTTACGTTAATGCCCATTCTTTTCATCATTTGATTCATTTGTCTGGCGTTCATGCGTCCTGGCATCATATAAGATATTCCTCCAAACTATATGCGAAGCATATATAGAGCAATTATTGTTTAACGTTTTTGGTATGATCGCTGGAAGAGAAGTCAGGGTGCTCGATAAAAATGCGGAGTACCGTGGTGTTCCAACATCTACATTAATGGAAAACGCAGGTAAATGTGTTGCAGACTTTATTATTAAGAAACTTAAACCAAAGATTAAAAATATTGTAGTTTTTTGCGGAACAGGCAACAATGGTGGGGATGGTTTTGTTGCAGCAAGATACCTCTCTAAAGATTATTCGGTAACAGTTTTTTTAGCGGGTAAAGAAAGTGAGATAGGGACAGATATCTCAAAAAATAATTTTAAGAAACTTAAAAAAATGAATATTAAGATTTACGATGTAGTTTCCTTAAAATTAGTTGATAAGCTTCTTCTTAGAAACGATCTGATTATTGATTCAATTCTTGGTGTAGGATTGACAGGTACTCTAAGAGAACCGTATTTAACTTTAGTAAAAAAAATAAATTCTTCAAAAAACAAAATAATCGTTTCTGTTGATATTCCAACTGGACTTTGTTGTGGCGTTGCAGTAAAGCCAACTTATACAGTTACATTCCATGACATTAAAGAAGGAATGAATGAGAAGAATAGTGGTAAAATCAAGATCGTTGATATCGGGATACCAAAGAAGGCTGCTGAGTACGTTGGGCCTGGAGAATTGGTAACATACTATCCAATACCCGGAGAGGATTCTCACAAAGGGGACAACGGTAGGGTTTTGGTTATCGGTGGCGGTCCGTACATAGGTGCACCTGCGCTATCTGGATTGGCTTCGCTCCGCACAGGGGTAGATTTAGTTTTTATCTTGACGCCGAAAAAAGCAGCAAGGGCGATAACATCCTTTTCGCCTCTTTTAGTAACACCTGAGCGACTTGCAAAAGATACGGCAAGACTTTCACCAAACCTCATTGTTAGAGAGTTAAGTAATGAAGATAAGCTTGTTGTAGAAGATATTGAGATTGTTGAAGATTATATTCCTAAAGTTGATACGATTGTGATAGGTCCCGGGCTGGGATCTGATAAATCAACAAAAGATGCAGTTGTAAAAATCATTCAGAAATGTGTGAGCTGTAAAAAATCGATGG
>Ga0315275_10006126_pt1 | contig 11466 bp, 7 predicted proteins | sample YL17G03_0_MG_FD_205557 | JGI IMG/M metagenome (GOLD analysis project Ga0315275, IMG submission 205557) | Sediment microbial communities from Yellowstone Lake, YNP, Wyoming, USA - YL17G03_0 | ecosystem: Environmental > Aquatic > Freshwater > Lake > Sediment | place: USA: Wyoming | collected...
CGATCGCGAGCAGGATCAGGTAGGGGGCGAACGAGAGAAAGGCGTAGCGTGAATTGGGAGCCTTCAGGTTCAGCGCCGAGAGCCCCGCCATCAGGAGGATTGGCAGGGCGAACCAGAGCAGCAGCAACGAACGGACGGAGGCCCCGGTCCTGCGGATCCCGTGGAAGACGGTGAGCGCAAAGAGCGCCGCCGCGGGAATGAGATACCACAGGTGAGGGATCACGGCAGTGAACCTATGGAGCTTGAATTCGTCCACGGAGGGTCCGAGGGTCAGTCCCAGCGAGAACTCATAGAGCGTGAAAGGGATGCTGAGGACCCCGGGGGGGGACTCGCCCTTGACCACGGGCACGTCGCTGGCTGTCGGCGGAACGCCCAGGCGCAGCGGCGCGGTCCCGGCCGCGCCCCGGATGATCCATGGCGACAGGATGACCAGAGAGAGCAGGGCTAGGAGCAGGAAACGCCGCACGGGGTATCGCCCCCGCTGGCCCGCGGTCAGCACGTGGATGCCAATCAGGACGAGCAGGAAGAACCCCGAGAGATTCGCGAGACAGGTCGCCGCGATCGTCAGGAGTGCCCCGAGGAAGCTCGCTCGCGTGCGCTGCTCGGTCTCGTTCAGGAACGCCGGGACGGCGACGAGTCCCAGGTCGAAGAGCAGTACGTAGTTCCTCGCCTCCTGGCTGTACCACAGGTAGTAAGGTGAACACGCCAGCAGGACGAGGGCGATGATTCCCGTCGTCCGCCCGGCGAGCCGTCGAGCCATCCGGAAGAAGAGAACCAGCCCGACGGAACCGAGGAGTGCCGAGAGGGTCCGGATCTGGGCCTCGGTGTGCCCGAAGACGTGCATCCAGACTCGGAGTAGCACGAGATGGAGCGGGCCGTGCACATTGAAGATGGCATCCGCGAGACCGGTGCCGGCTTCTCCCCGGGCGGTGGTGACGGAGTGGATCTCGTCATGCCAGAAGCTCTGCTGCCCCAGCGCGAGGAAGCGGATCGCGATGCCGGCCGCGACGATGAACAGGACGGCGAAGTCCTGGCGGTCCGGTCTCCACGAACCCGGGAGCGCGCCGTCCGGGCCAGGGGCCGCGGCGTTCACCTGATGATCTCCCCCGTGAGCCGGATCAACGTGGCCACGATCCTGGGTTGATTCGCGGCGATGGTCGTCAGGGAGACCGGTCCCGTGTGGCTGATCATTCCCAGAGCATACTGGGCGAGGAGCAGGAGGTTCCAGATCGAGAAGCCAAAGAAGGCCAGCGGGGCCAGGAGCCTCGGTCCCGTGCTGCTGGTTGGTACTCCGGCATTTCCGTCCTGACGCAGAGTCCGATGCGCCAGTGCCAGGCGAAGATCGTCCAGGAACACCGCCAACCCCAGGGCGAAGAGCGGTGTCCCGCTCAGCAGCCTTCGCATGCCGAATGAAGCTCCGCCCCACCAGTCCCGCACGGTGCAGTTGGACGCCACCAGCAGTAGGAGGGCTGCAAGACAGACCCCGGCGAGTTCGCGCTCCCGGCGGAACAAGCGGAAGAGTCCGCCCACGGCGAGCAAGGCGACCGGCGTCCATACGAAGAGCCCGTGCCTGGAGGAGAACAGGGTTCCCCACCATCCGCCGAGCGTGAAGTCGATGTAGTCCACGGGATACCTGACCCAGGGCCGGCCGTGGAAGTACTGCCAGGCGCAGAATTGAGGCCATGCCGTCAGGATGTAGCCCAGGCCCGCCGCCGAGACGCATGCGAGCAGGAGCCGGACCGAGGCTCCCGTGCGGCGGGTTCCGTCTCCCCTGAGCAGTCGGATCGCCTCGACTGCGAACACCGGGATGGCGAGCACCACGTCGTTCCAGCGCATGAGGAAGAGGACTCCGGCGAGCAGACCCCAGCGAAACCACGTAGTCGCACGGTCCGCATGGCGCGTCCTCCACCAGTACAGAAAGAACGCCCCCGAGGTGAACACCGTAAGGGCGTGGCTATAGCTGGGGGCCAGATAGAGGTAGTAGACGAGGGGCGTGGCCCAGACCATGGCCAGGACGGACCAGAGTGCCTCCCGGCGTGGCGCCACGAGGGCGGTGAATCGATATGCGAGCAGGAGCCCGGCAACTCCGAATGAGAGCGAACTCAGTGCGATCGCGAGATAGTAGAGTCCGCCGTATCCGTCCGCGCGTTCCGCGGGGCCTTCGGTCCCGCGCAGGGACATCACTCCGTGCGCGGCCAGGTATGCGGGGGCCCAGGCGATCGGCGGGCCAACGCTGAAGTAGGAGGGGACCCGTCCGGTGACTGAATCAGGCCGCGGCGCATGGAAGGTCGAATCGATGCCGGGCCGGTGCGAGCTCCTCGAAAGGAACCAGATGGGTCCGCCCCGGGCGTCGGCCTGGATGTGGCTGCCCAGGTGCTCGAACTCGTCGGCGAGGTCGAGGTTCCGCTCCACGACGGCCGAACGAAGGTACGCGACGTACCCGATGCCGTCGCCATGGACCCAGAACGTGAGCAGGAACGGCGCGACCGAGAAGAGGCAGAGCAGGATCATCCATTCCGGACGCGTCAGGAGAGCTCGCGTCATCGAATGGCGGTTCTCTCCGGCGGGTTCGCTCTGCTTCATGGGCTCGGGCTCCGGCGACCGATCCGCGATCCAGGACGAGGAATCCCCTGCTTGGCGGCGAGTGTATCACCAGGCAGGGGATTCCGTGGTCGTGCGGGTCTGCTTGCCGGGGCTTCGTCATCCGCAGGCCGGTCTCGGGGGGCGGGCGGGAGACGCCCGCCTGACCGCTTGGTGGTTGGGGCGTCATCGTGAAATGGGGGGCGCAGGATCGCGCCACCGCCCACTGCGCCCCGCTCCGCCGATCCTCAGCGCTGGCGGAGACTCACGCCGCCCGAGCCGGTATCCACCTTGATGCGGCCGCGGCCGTCGCCGATCGTGCCGCGGATGTAGCCGTGGTCCTTGTTCGCGATGGTCATCGCGTAGTCGCTCTGGATGCTGCCGCTTCCGGTCTCGAGTTCGACCCGGGCGCCGAGGTCGGCGGGGCCCATGATGGTCACGCCACCCGAGCCGGTGTCCACGAGCAGCGAGCTTGGTGCGCTCAGGAGTCCCACATGGACGCCGCCGCTGCCGGTGTCGATGCTGATGCTGCCGGAACGCACGTCGTCCAGTCCGACGCGGCCGGAGCCCGTGCCCAGGAGCAGGTCCTCCGCCTGGATGTTGCGGCCCGCGATCCCGCCCGAACCAGTGTCCACCTTCAGCCGGCTGCCGCTCAGGTCCGAGAGCTCGACCCTGCCCGAACCCGTGTCCACGGAGATGTCCCCCCGGTTCCCGCGCAGCGTCACGCTGCCCGAACCGGTGTCAACGATGAGCGAGCCGGCCGTGCGCTCGGCCTCGACCGACGCGGACACCACGTCGATGTTCAGGTCGCCATCCACATCCCGCGCCGCGACCTCGCCGACCCCCAGGTGCAGCGTGGTCTGGAGCCCGCACGGCAGCCTCACCTCGAGGTCGGCCCAGGCCTGCGTTCCGACCCCGCCACCCGTGATCGTGACCCGGCGGTTGCCAAGAACGAACCCGCGGCCGCCCGGGAAGCAGCCGTTCTCGGCCACCACGATGGTGCTGCGCCCGAAGCCATGCAACTGCGGATACACCACCCGGCGGTCCGGGAAGACGACGCTCAGCCTGGACCTGTCACCCTGCTCGTCCTGCTCGATACGCAGGCGGCCGGCGTCGCGTCCGCCACGGGTCACGATGACTTCGGCGCGCGCGCCGGTGCCCGGGACGATGCGCACCGCACCCACGAGGTCGCAGATCTCGATGCGCTGGCCTGGCAGCACGAAGCGCTCGATGGCCGGCTGGGCACAGGCCGTCATCGCGAGGAAAGAGGCGTTGGCGAGCAAGGCGAAGAGGGCGATCGTCAACATGCTCGCGATGGCGAGGACGAGGATGAGTGCGCCGCGGCCTGCGCTGCGCTGGCGGATGGACCGGGTCAGAACGAACGGTCTCATGGGCGGCCTCCTTCAGGGTTCGGGCGGGGCACGAACGTCAGCCGGGTCACTTCTGGTTACGCAGCAGGTGCACGAATGGTTTCCATTGTGCCCCGAGGATTGTGGACGGGTTCCAGCGCCGGGGCGCAGGGGCCCGTCCTTTCAGCGCTCAGGCGGCATAGCGCAGACGGTGGCGGGTGGGGCGGGGGATCTCGCGGGTGGTGATCTCCTTCCAGTAGTAGCGGGCCCAACGCTGCGGCAGACCGCAGCGGGCCGGGAACAGCCGCTTGCGCAGCACCTCCCGGACCGTACGCGGTCGCTCGCTCAACCCCAGGCGCATGGCCGGGGTGTCGCGCTGCTGGCGTTCGGAGACCCACTTGATGTGATTGCGCCACACCATCAGCAGCGCCAGGCGCTCGGCCGCGCTCTGGCGGCGCTTGGAAAACGCGATGGTCTCGCGCTTGTGGTTGGAGCCGCTGTGACGGATCAGCAGGTCGAGCAGGTTGACGGGGAACAGCGGATTGAGCGGGGTGCGGGGCCATCGCGAGGAGGTGACGTGATGGCGCACCGTGAGATGCGGCAGGCGTGCGAGGGCGCGCGGGTAGTCGCGGTGCTCGTCGGAGCGCAGTTCGAGGGTCTGGGGCGCGGCCGCGACGATGCCGAGCAGGGTGGCGACCTCGTGCTCGGTCGAGCGCGGGTCGGGGCGTCCCAGGCGGGCCTCGATCTGGGTGCGACGCCGGCGCTGAGGCCGGGTCATGCGCCCGCTGCGGCGCAGTTCGGAGTCGGTGAAGCCGTAGAGGAAGTGGCTGTCGGCGCCGACCGCGAGGTGGAAGGCGGTGGGGTGGTACTGGCTGTACTCGAACGAGATGAAGCCGTCGAGAACCAGCGCTTCGGTGAGCGGGCCGCGGGGGCGATGGAGCTCATGGAACAGCAGGCAGTGGCGGCCCAGACGGGCGGCGTGGGTGGCGATGGTGGAAGGTGAGACGGCGAGCTCCCGGGCGATCTGGCGGAAGCCGGAGCAGCCGAGCAGGCGCTGGAAGACCGGGACCAGCAGGTCGGGGCGGCGCAGCCAGTAGGTGGTGCGGAAGGTCTGATCGCTGAAGCTGCGGCGGCAGTGACAACAGCGGTACCGCTGGACGCGCCGGGGTGGACGCAGGCGGCTGAAGTAGCCGCTGCGGACGAAGCGCCAGCCGTGGCTGCAGGTGTGGAAGCGGCAAGCGGATGAGGGACAGAACGGGGGCGCCTGAGGGGCGGAGAGCTCGCGCATGCCGTGCCGGCCCTGCACGCCCCAGGCCATCCCCAATCTTCGGGGCACAATGAACGCATTGGGATTGACGCTCCCGGACCCCCATGCTACGGTCGATTCGTCGCTCGGAGCGGACCGCCAGGCCGCGAGGCCGGCTGCCCCTTCCGCCGGTGAGTCAAGTCACTGGACCATAACAGGTTGACAACGACCAACCTTGTTCGCCAGGCAGTCATCCTGATGCTTGCCCCGCCCCGTCATCGGGCCTCCGTGGTCGGGAGTTGCGTGTCCTTCCCGGAGGCACTGACGTTGGCCGCGATCCCTGTGACCGCCCCCGACCCCGCGCGGTCGCCTTGGAGACTCCCATCGTGATAGTCCGCAAGTTCCCCATCGAGCACCTCGACGCCATCACCCTGCTGGGTCAGAACGACGCCAACGTGCGGCACATCGAGCGCGTGCTGCCGGTGCGCCTCACGCTGCGCGACGGCACGATCACCGTCTCGGGTGAGGACGCGGCGGTGACGGCGGCCGCGTCCGCGCTGCAGCAGCTCGTGGGCCTGGCCGAGCGCGGCAAGGTGGTCGAGGAGGCCGATGTCGCGACGGCGCTCGGCTCCAGCGGCAAGGACGGCAAGAGCGCCCGGCTCGCCGAGGCCTATGAAGGCGCGCCGGGCTACTCGTTCGACCGGCGCGCGGTGCGCCCGCGCACGCCCACGCAGGCCGAGTACATGAAGGCGCTCGAGGAGTACGACGTCGTCTTCGGCATCGGCCCCGCGGGCACCGGCAAGACGTACCTGGCGGTGGCGGCGGCCGTGAACGCCTTGCGCCGCAAGATGGTAGACCGCATCGTGCTGGTGCGCCCGGCGGTCGAGGCGGGGGAGAACCTCGGTTTCCTGCCGGGCGACATGCAGGAGAAGGTGGATCCCTACCTGCGCCCGATGTACGACGCGCTCTCGGACATGATGTCGTACGACAAGATGCGCCGCTACATCGAGCTCGGCGTGATCGAGATCGCGCCGCTGGCGTTCATGCGAGGTCGCACGCTGCACAACTCGCTCGTCATCCTCGACGAGGCGCAGAACACGACGGTGCGGCAGATGAAGATGTTCCTGACGCGCCTGGGCGTGAACTCGAAGGCGGTGGTGACCGGCGACGTCACGCAGATCGATCTAAAGAGCCCGGAATCCTCGGGGCTGGTGCGCATCCAGACCATCCTCGGTGGCATGGCGGGGATGAAGTTCGTCTACTTCCACCCCGAGGACGTAGTGCGCCACCGGCTGGTGCGCGATATCCTGCAGGCCTTCGAGTCGTATCATGCCCGGGTGGACGGCAAGGAGGAGGACGGCGTGGGAGAGAGTCTCGAGGCCGGTGCGCAGCCTAGCCCCGCCACCGCCGATCCGCCGGCTGCCGCGAGCCCCGCCACCGCCGATCCGCCGGCTGCCGCGAGCCCCGCCACCGCCGATCCGCCGGACCCCTCGGCCGCCGACCCTGCAGCGCCCGGACGCGGTTCTTCGCTCTGAGCCCCGACCGGTTGCCGGCGCCATGACCCTCCAGGAACCACCCGCGCTGCCCGACCGGGCCCGCCGTGTCCGATGGGGGTATTTCGGCGTGCGCCTGCTGCTGGTCCTGCTGCTGCTCGCGCTCGCCGCGCTCCTGCCCGGGCTGCGCGGCGGAGGCGACCGATTCAACTACCGCGAGGGCGACATCATGCGCGAACGCGTGGTGGCGCCCTACGATTTCCGCGTCGAGAAGGACGAGGCCGTGCTGCGCCGCGAGCAGGCGCAGGCCGCCGCGGCCGTGCCGCCCGTGTTCGTGGCGGACCCGCGTGTCTCGGCCGACATGCTGGCGCGCCTGGGGGCGTTCCAGGAGAAGGTGTTCGCCGTGGTGCTCTCGCCCGGCATCAAGCCCGCCGAGCGGGCGGGCCGCGTGCGCGCGCTCGGCGTGCCGCTGAGCGAGGAGAGCGCCGTCGCGCTATCGGCGCCGGGGCGCGCGCGCCGGGTGTTGCGCGAGTTGGGCGGCTGGCTCAACGACCTATACCGGGCCGGCGTGGTGGCCGAGAAGCGCAACGGGACCGTGCAGGGCAACCTCGCGATCCAGTTGCGCGACGGTGAGTCGGAGGCGCCGCAGTCGGTGAGCCTGCTCTACGACCGCCGCGAGGCGCTGGCGCTCATTGCCCGCCGCGCCGGGGCCGCCTTCCCGGACGACCCGCGCGGGGTGCGGCTCGTGACCGATCTGGCCGGGCCGTTCCTGCAGGCCAACATCGTCCCCGACCGGGCCGAGACCGAGTGGCGCCGCGTGCAGGCTCAGGGGGCGGTCCCTGCGCTGCTGGGCTACGTCAAGAAGGACGAGCTCATCGTGGACGCCAACCAGAAGCTCACGCGCGAGGCGCTCAACCGGCTGCGCTCGCTCGGGAATCTCGAGGCCGCGCGGCAGGAGCCGCGCGAGCTGCTCTACCCGCCGCTGGCGCGCGCGTTGCTGCTGCTGCTCTTCATGGCCGCCTTCGTGACCTACCTGCGCATGGAGCTGCCTGCGGTTCACCGCGACAACGCCATGCTCGCGCTGTTCGCGCTGCTCACGGGGGTCGTGTTGGTCGCGGCCGAATCGCTGGTCGGCGGGTTCGGCTTCCCGGTGCTGGTCGTGCCGCTGGCGGCGGCGCCGCTGGTGACCGCCTCGGTGCTCGAGAAGCGCCCGGCCGTGGTGTTCACGCTCCTGCTCGCGGTGATGGTGACCGCGGTGAGCGAGCTCAAGGCGCCGTTCGTGGCGATGGCCGTGATGGGGGGCGTGACCGCGGTCTACTCGGTGGCGCGGTTGCGCCACCGCTGGCACTTCGCCGTGGCCGCCTTCTCGATCGCCCTTGCCAACCTGTTCGCCATCCTGACCTGGGACCTGGGGCAGCAGGCCAAGCCCGAAGTGCTGGCGCAGGACGCAGCCTGGGGTGTGGCCGGCGCCTTCCTCTCGGTGACGCTCGCGTTCCTGATGCTGCCGCTGGCCGAGCGCCTGTTCGGTCTCACCTCGGATATCACGCTGCTCGAGTTGTCGGACCTGAACCGGCCGCTGCTCAAGCGGCTGCAGCTCGAGGCGTCCGGGACCTACCACCACAGCATGGTGGTGGGCAGCCTGGCGGAGCGTGCCGCCGAGGCGATCGGCGCCAACTCGCTGCTGGCGCGGGTCTCGGCCTACTACCACGACATCGGCAAGCTGGCGAAGCCGGAGTACTTCAACGAGAACATGCTGTCCCACGTACGCAACCCGCACGAGAAACTCTCGCCAAACATGAGCACGCTCATCGTGAAGTCGCACATCAGCGAAGGGCTGGAGATGGCGCGTCGCGAGCACCTGCCGCGCGCGGTGCGCGCCGCCATCCCCGAGCACCACGGCACCATGGCGGTGGCGTTCTTCTACGGCAAGGCGCTCGATCAGGACCCGGGGGCGCGGCGCGAGGACTTCTCCTACCCCGGCCCCAGGCCGCGTTCGCGCGAGACCGCCATCCTGATGCTTGCCGACGGCATCGAGGGCGCCTCGCGTGCGCTCTCCGAGCCGACCCCGAGCCGTATCCGCGGGCTCGTGACGCGCAATCTCGAGGAGCGCGTGCAGCAGGGGCAGCTCGACGAGTGCGGGCTGACGCTGCAGGAGCTGGCGAAGATCCGCGAGGCGTTCATCCCGGTGCTGATCGCCACCTTCCACGTGCGAGTCAAGTACCCCGAGATCCCGCAGTCCGCCGATGCCCGTCTCCGTCGTTAGTCCGCGCGGGTTCACGGGCGTGGCGGCACCGCTGCGCGCCGCCGTGCTGGCGGCGCTTGCGCTCGAGGGCCGCCGCGCCGGCGAGGTCGCGGTGGTGCTCGCCGACGATGCGAAGCTGCGCGACCTGAACCGGACGTGGCGTGGCCTCGACCGCGCGACCGACGTGCTCTCGTTCGGCTACGACGAGGGCGGGGACGACGAAGTGGAGGGCGACATCGTGGTCTCGCTCGAGCGCGTGGGCGCGCAGGCGAAGCGCTTCCGCGTGAGCCGGGGTCGGGAGCTGGCGCGCGTCGTGGTCCACGGGGCGCTGCACCTGGCGGGGCTCGACCACCAGGGCGCCGCCGAGCGCCGGCGCATGCGCGTCCGCGAGGACCGCGTCCTGCGCGCCGCCCGCGCGGCGATCGCGGAGCTGGACGAGGCGCTCGGGCGGCAGGGCGTGATGATGCGCTGAGTCGAGGGCCGGCGCGGGTCTTGCACCTGCCGTCCCGAGTCGTGGCCCCGTGCTTGGTGACGGTGTGGCGGCGCGAGCGGTGATGACTGCCAGGTGCGGCCCGGTGCATAGTGAGCTCGGCGGGCCAGTCGCACCCCCTCGGAGCTCGATCACCCGCCGGTTCGGGCACCGTCCAACCAGAGGTGCATCGTGCGTCCCAGGGAGCTCATTCTCTTGATTGTCACCTGCGTTCTCATCCCTCTCGTGTTGTCCTGCGGCAAGAACACCCCGACGAAGCCCGAGCCCGCGCCGGCGTGCCAGGTGAGCCCGAGCCCGCTGGCGTTCGGGTCAGTGGTGGTGGGCAGCACTTCGGACTCGAGCTTCACGATTCGGAACACGGGTGCCGGGACGTTGAGCGGCAGTGTCGGTCCGGGCTCAGGGGCGTTCAGTGTCGTGTCGGGGCAGGGGGACTACTCGCTGACGGCCGGGCAGGAGAAGCACGTGACGGTGCGGTTCGCGCCGACGGCGGCCGGGGCACACTCGACGGAGCTGCCGCTGGGGTCGAGTCACTGCACGAGCCTGACCTGCACGGGCACGGGAACGGCGGGGCCGATGTCGGGAGAGATGGTGTACGTGCCCGCGGGCAACTTCACCATGGGCAGCACGACGGGCAATTCCAACGAGCAACCCGTGCACACCGTGTTCATCGACGTCTTCTGGATTGACAAGTACGAGGTGACGAACGCCGAGTTCAAGCGGTTCATGGATGCGGGCGGGTACACGACCCAGGCGTTCTGGAGCCCGGCCGGCTGGTCGCAGCGGCAGTCCAGCGGCTGGACGCAGCCAGAGTTCTGGGCCACCGGCGAGAACCACTCCGGACCGGCGTGGCCGGGTTTCCCGGTGGTCGGGGTCTCGTGGTACGAGGCCGAGGCCTACGCCAACTTCGTGGGCAAGCGGCTGCCGACGGAAGCGGAATGGGAGAAGGCCGCCCGGGGCGCGGACGAGCGCACCTACCCGTGGGGCAGCAGCATTGACGGCGGCCGGGCGAACTACTGGGCCAGCGGCGATCCCTACGACAACAACAGCACGCCGGTGGGCTTCTACGATGGCCGGTCGCACCCTGCCCCACTCTTCCAGACCGCGGACTCGCCGAGCCCATGCGGCGCATACGACATGGCAGGCAACGTCTTTGAGTGGGTGAAGGACTGGTACCAGTCCGACTACTACTCGGTGAGCCCATCCTCGAACCCGCCGGGGCCAGTCTCCGGGGCGTCGCGGGTGCTGCGGGGCGGCGCGTGGAACTACGGCCCGAGCTACCTGCGGTCTGCCTATCGCGGCTACGCGCCCCCGGGCAGTCGCAACTGCGGCTACGGGTTTCGTTGTGCGCGGACGTTGCCATGACACTCTGCACTCTCGCTCTTTCTGGCTCTTCACTCTGAGATGGCGCCCGCCTCCGGCACGGCGAAGCAGGCAGGCGCCGGCTTGGTCGCGGTGGTGCCCAGGGCCTGCGACCTGGTGTCGTGGTTGACACCGCGGGTGAACGAGTTCCCGCGGGCTTTGCCGCCCTGCCGGACGGGCGACCACCTGCCCCGGTTGGGCCTCCGGTGGGTCTGGCGATCGTCATCTGCGCGTGCACCCGCGGACGCGCCGGTTTGACCGCGGCGGGCCCATCGGAGACTCTCCAGGGCATGGATCCGTCACAGATCGAGCCCCCCCGCCGTGCCGTGGCCGCCGGGCGGCTCCGCACCTACCTCATCGCGGGCCTGCTCGCGCTCGCGCCCACGGCCATCACGCTGTGGGTGCTGGTTGTCCTGCTCAACTGGACGGACAACCTGCTCGGGCGCTACCTGCGATTCCAGGTGCTCGGCGACCACCGCATCCCCGGACTGGGCCTGGTGGCCACGTTCGTCCTGCTGCTCATTGTGGGCTGGATGATCACCGTCATCGGCCGCTGGCTGGGCGGCCGGCCGATGCTCCGCATGTGGGACCACCTGCTGAGCCGCATCCCCGGCGTGGGCATCCTCTACGGCTCGACCAAGTCCTTCGGCGAGGCGTTCTTCCAGAGCCGGGAGACCACCTTCAAGCAAGTGGTGCTGGTGCCCTGG
>Ga0315275_10006127_pt1 | contig 11466 bp, 11 predicted proteins | sample YL17G03_0_MG_FD_205557 | JGI IMG/M metagenome (GOLD analysis project Ga0315275, IMG submission 205557) | Sediment microbial communities from Yellowstone Lake, YNP, Wyoming, USA - YL17G03_0 | ecosystem: Environmental > Aquatic > Freshwater > Lake > Sediment | place: USA: Wyoming | collected...
AAAAGCAAATTTATAATCCAAGGTATACCTATCAGAACTCCTAATGACAGGAATAATGGCCATCCAAAAGGATATTTACTATAAAACTTTCCATCGCTGTCAATCATATGGACTGACCAATATAATTCCGAATATTCTGGAGAATGCAGGCTCAATTTTCCCTGAGAAAAGATGGATGCTTGTAAAAGATAGCTAGTGTCATCCCCACATACTGGATAATCATAAAGAACAAATTGATTTACACCAATTATCAAAATTCCTGCAACAATTAATAGGATGGAGATAAAAAGATAATCTTTCCATTTAATGTCTTCAAGTTTCATTTTAATTATCACAAATCCCTTGCATAAAGAGTTCTTCTTCCATTAGCTTTTGCTCTTTCTTCTGCTTTTTTCAGAATTTTTTCAACTTCCTTGTCAAGTGCATCATAAACCTCTGAAGAAACAGACATCTCAGGAACAACTTCTTTTATTTTTGATTTAACTATTAAATCGCTCATTTTTTCTTTTTCCCCTTGGTATTATTCTTCTCTTTTACTTTTTTTATCTCCTCTTTTCTTTCTTTAATATCTTTTTCAACTTCTTTTACAAATTCATCTTTTTTTCCATTTTCTTCAGTTGTTGGCTTCATGAATGGAAAGAGCAAAACATCTCTGATTGAATCCTGCTCTGTCAATAGCATAACAAACCTGTCAATGCCCAGGCCAATTCCTCCCGTAGGAGGCATACCAATTTCAAGCGCATTAACAAAATCTTCATCATAGGGATTTGCTTCTTCATTCCCTTTTTTCATCTCTTTTTCCTGTGCTTCAAGTAATTCTCTCTGTTTTATTGGATCATTCAATTCTGAATAAGCATTTCCCAACTCAGCTCCAGCGCAAAATGGTTCAAATCTTTCAATTAAATGGCATAATCTGTGATCCCTGTGAACTTTGCAGAGGGGAGTTGTTTCCAAAGGATGATCTATTATAAAAGTTGGCTGTTCTAGTTTATCCTCGCAATAATGTTCAAATATTGCCTGAACTAACCAGCCTTTTGTCTTTCCTTTTGCTTGGATTTTTTCCTTGTCAATTATTTTAGTCAGTTCTTTCTCACTTAACTTTCTAACATCAATTCCAGCAAATTTTTCAATGGCTTCTTCCATTGTCATTCTCTTCCAAGGCCTCTTGAAATCAATCTCCTTTCCCCTAAAATTGACTTTTGTTGTTCCATTAACTTTTTTAGCAGTATACTCGCAAATTTCTTCAAAAAGATTCATCATGTCATTGTAATCAGCATAAGCCTGGTATAATTCCATCATTGTAAATTCGGGATTATGCCATCTGTCAATTCCCTCATTTCTGAAATTTCTTGCAATTGTGAAAACTTTTTCATAACCTCCGATAATAAGTCTTTTCAGATATAATTCTGGAGAAATTGCTAAGAATAAATCCATATCTAATGCATTAAGATGAGTTTCAAATGGTTTTGCAGCAGCACCGCCATAAATTGTCTGTATATAAGGAGTTTCAACTTCATTGAATCCATTTGATTTCAACAATCCTCTTATTGTATCAAGAATCTTTTCTCTCTTATCAAAAACATCTCTTACTTCTGGCTTCATAATTAAATCAAGATATCTTTTTCTGTATCTTTCTTCCTTGTCCTGCAATCCAAAATGCTGGTCTGGAATTCCTTTTATTGATTTGGATAGCATTTCAACTCTCTCTGCTAAAATAGAAAGCTCTCCTCTCTTAGTTCTAAAAATCTTTCCAATAACACCGATAAAATCTCCCGTATCAAAAAATTTCTTAAAGTTTTCTATTTCCTTTCCAGGAGTTTCTCCCTCCTGCAAGACAATCTGTATCTTTCCGCTTCCATCTTGCAAAACAGCAAAAATAATTTTTCCTAAATCTCTTATTCCCATAATTCTGCCTGCAATGCTCGTCTCCTTTCCCTTCGCTTCATTTTTTAAGTCTTTGTATTCTGCCTGCAAAAAAGCAGCGTCAGTTTTTTTATTGAAATTATAAGGATAAGGATTTATTCCTTTCTTCTTCATCTCCTCAATCTTCTTGATTCTCTCTTTTATTATTTCTTCCTCTCTTCCCATGGTTTATTGAGAAAATTCAGATTTAAATATGTTTTGAGAACAGATTATCAAATAAATCTTATAATCCTGAACTCCTTGAACTTCCCAGAATAATCTTTTTTTTCCACTTTAACTTGCTTGACCTCAGAAAATTTTGGCCCTTTTTTGCAGTTTTTTTCCAATTCTTTTATTTTGTCTTCCTCTCCTTCTGCAACAACTTCAACATCTCCATTTTCTAAATTTTTTACAAAACCCTGCAATCTAAGCTCATCTGCCTTTTCTTTGACAAACTGCCTAAAGAACACTCCCTGCACATTCCCGCTTATACTTAGTCTTATCGCTTTTTTCATTTTACTCTATCTCTACATATTCATTCATACTCTCTAGTTCAGCTTCCTTGTTCTCTCTCAAATCAAGTTCATTTTGAACAATAGTAAGAGCCTGAGAAGCAAAATACATGTAAGGTCCAACTGAAACTTTCTTTAATTTCAAATTTTTAACTCTTTTTAGCTCCTGTTTTGGAATTCCATCCTGGTCTCCTAAAATAAAAACAGAATTTTCAGGAATTTCAGCATTTCTAAGCTTTTCTCCTCTTTTGTCAAGAATAAATATTGTTTTTCCTTCCTCACTTAAATCATTAATAAGGGAAGAAAAGCTCTTTTTTTCAATGGAATAACCTGGAAAAATTTCATTCTTCTCTCCTTTTTTGTATTTGTAAAGCATTTTTTTAATCAAACCGGCTACATCCTTTTTTGAAATATCCATCTTATCTTTTATATCTCCAAGTCCTTTTCCAGGCCACATCTCCAGATGCATCGGAGGGCTTGGCGGACCATCAAAAATCAAATGAAGTTTTACATTTTGCCTTATTGCATGTGACACAAAAAAACTCATAATTATAACATTGCAGGCAATATCCATTCTTCCTGCTTTCATTAAATTTTGCAGATCAAAATTTCCTGTTGTTACAGCATGTTTTGAATAATAGATAAATTCTCTCATATTTAAATAACATAAATTATGGTTTTAAATCCTTCTTTTATCCTTAAAACAACAAAGCTTAAAAGCCCTTTTTCATAAGAAAATTTATTGGGAGTGTAGCTCATTGGGAGAGCGCCCGGCTGAAGCCCGGAAGGCAGAGGGTCCGATTCCCTCCACTCCCATAAAAAAGAACCTACGCGGTTCTCTTTTTGAACTCTTCCCTTGATTTAGTTTAAAAAAGATTTATAAATGCTAGAAACTTAAAAGAAACATGCAAAGAGTGATGAGAAGAGGAAAAAAAGGTGCAATTGAACTTTCTATTGGAACAATTGTTATTGTTGTTTTGGCAATGTCAATGCTGATTTTAGGAATAATTTTAGTAAGAAATATCTTTTCAGGAACAGAAGAAGCAGTTACAAATATTCACAAGGGAGTTATAGCTGCAATTGATCAGGTTTTCACAAAAGCAGACGCTAAACTTGCAGTTTATCCAACAAGAGGAAAAATAACTTTAAAACAGGGAAGCAAGGATGGTGGTTTTGCATTCTCAGTAAGAAATATTGATGTTACACAACAAAAGTTTACATGGACCATGGCTATTGATGATTCATTTAATATAAAAGATAAATGTCCTGATTTAAGTGTAAAAGAAGCAAACTCTTGGCTTTTAGTTGGGGACGGAAGTTTTACTCTTCCTCCTGGAAGTATGATGGAAGATCCAGAACTTGTAGTTTTAAGCATTCCAGACGAAGCTCCTCCTTGTGTTTTGAAATATAGATTAGATGTCAAGAAAGGAACACAATCTTATGCTTACAGAAGCATTATAGTAACAATTCAAGGCAAGTAATTAAATCATTTAATTTTCTTTTTAACAAGTTTTATTAATCCATTTTTCTTTTTTTGTTTATGTTAAAGATTCTTGCTATAGGTGATTTTCATGGAAAGTTTCCGAAGAAATTAAAGAATGAAGCAGAGAAAGCAGATATAATTCTTTGTATAGGAGATTTCGCAGGAATTGAAGGATGGAGGCCTTATTTATTATATTGTTATAAATTTTATGCCAAGGGATTGAAACCAGAAAAAAGCACAATAGAGTTCATGGGGGAGAAAAAATATTATAGTTTAATTAGAGAGGATAATCTTGCTGGGAGAAAAATATTAACAGAGATTAATAAAATTAAGAAGAAAATTATTTATGTGTTTGGAAATGGGGATGATGGGTTTTACAGTTACCCTTTTGGGAAATTTTTTGAAGCAGAAAAATCAAATACAAGTTTCATAAAGAAACTAAAAAATATGAAAAACATTACTTATGGAAGAGCAGTTTTCAAAGGAATTTCCTTTATTGGTTTCGGAGGATATATGGATATTGATGCCTATCTCAAAGATAAAAAAAATGAGAGATATAAAAAAATATTGGAGAGAAGAAAAAAATCTGAAAAAAATTTTTATTCAAGACTGAAGAAATTCAAGAAAAACGATATTTTTGTATTTCATTACCCCCCCAGAGGTTTCTTTGACGTTATTAATGCAAAAGATGGCAATCCAATGAATGGAAAAAGCGCAGGAGTGGGATTTTTTACAGATGCCATTAAAAAATACAAACCTCTCTTTGTTGTCTGCGGACACATGCATGAATATCAGGGAGTTAAGAAGCTGGGGAAAACTCAAATAATTGCAACAGGAGCAGCTTCAGAAGGAAAAGCTGCTCTAATTCTGCTTGATGAGAAGAAGAAAAGAGTTTTAAATGTGAAATTTCTTAGATAAGTATGGCATTAAAAATTTACAACACCATAAAAAGAAAGACAGAAACTTTTAAACCAATTGACAAAAATGGAGCAATAAAAATCTACTCCTGTGGCCCCACTGTTTATAACAGAGTTCATATTGGAAATTTAAGAGCTTTTTTATTTGATGACTTATTAAGAAGATATCTCGAGTATTCTGGACATAAAGTCATTCAAGTAATGAACATTACAGATATTGATGATAAAACAATAAGAGGAAGCCAGAAAGAAAAATTATCTCTAAAAGATTTTACAATTAAATATACCAAGCTCTTTTTTGAAGACTTGGAAAAATTGAATATTGAAAAAGCAGAATTTTATCCAAGAGCAACAGATAATATAGAAGGCATGGTGGAATTAATTCAGAAACTTCAGAAAAAAGGATATGCCTATCAAACAGAAGATGGAATTTATTTCAAGATATCCAAATTCAAGGATTACGGAAAACTAGCAAATATTAAAACAAAAAATCTTAAGACAGGTGCATCAGGAAGAGTTTTAGCAGATGAATATGCAAAAGAGAGTGCAGAAGATTTTGCCTTATGGAAATTTTGGAAAGAAGAAGATGGAGATGTTTTTTGGGAAACAGAAATAGGAAAAGGCCGTCCTGGCTGGCATATTGAGTGCAGTGTAATGTCTTCAAAATTATTGGGACAGCCATTTGATATTCATACAGGAGGAATAGATCTTGTCTTCCCTCATCATACAAATGAAATTGCTCAGTCAGAAGCAGCAGAAGGAAAAAAATTTGTGAATTACTGGATGCACAATGAGCATCTTCTTGTTGATGGACAAAAGATGTCAAAATCATTAGGAAATTTTTATACTCTTGAAGATTTGGAGAAAAAAGGCTTTGAACCAATTGCAATTCGTTATTTCTTGCTTTCAGCACATTACAGACAGAAGCTTAACTTGACAATGCAATCTTTGGAGGCAGCGAGAGAAGCTGTTAAACGAATAAATGATTTTGTCCTCTCTTCAGAAGGCAGAAATGATGATTCTGAGATGGCTGAGCTTATCTCCAAAACAAACAAGGAATTCAGAGAAAAAATGGATGATGATCTAAATACTCCTGAAGCTCTTGCTGTCTTGTTTAATTTTATAAAAGACGCAAATAAGCTTGGGGCAGGGAACAAAGCAGCGGATTTCATAAAAAGAATAGACAAAATCTTCGGAATTTTAAAGGAAAAAGAGCAAATCCCTAAAGAAATTGAAATACTAGTAAAAGAAAGACAAAAAGCAAGAGAAAATAAGGATTGGAAAAAATCCGATGAGCTTAGAGAGAAAATAAAAAAGGCAGGCTGGGAAATAAAAGATGAAAAAGACGGAAGTTATCTTTTAAACAAGATTTAAATATATCAACTTATTATAATTATAAAGATGGTGAAAATGAAATTTTCAGCTCCTCGCCACAAGAGGTGTGGCTTCGGATGGTGAAATCAAAACAAGATGTGAAAAAACTCATAAAAACAATTAATTCTCATCAGGCAGCTTATGTAAATCTAAATTTGAAGAAACCTCAAAATGGCGAATATCTTCTTTGCGTCTTTCATTTAAAACCTGGGAATAAATTAAATATCTTGCAAGCAGCTTGTGAAGTTGCAGCTGAATCATCCACTGGAACAAATTTTGCAGTTAAAACAGAAACAGCTTTTTCAAGAGAAATGAATGCGATTGTTTATCAAGTAGATATGAAAAAGAATCTAGTTTGGATTGCTTATCCTTGGAGAATATTTGATCGCGGAGGAAATGTTCAAAATATCTTGACTTTTATTGTTGGAAATGTTTTGGGAATGAAAGAAATCTCTGCTTTGAAACTTCTTGATGTTTGGTTTCCACCAATGATGCTAGAACAGTATGATGGCCCATCTTATACTTTGGATGATATGAGAAAATATCTTAAGATTTATGATAGGCCAATTTTAGGAACAATAATAAAACCAAAGATTGGTTTAACAGCAGCTGAATATGCAGAAGTCTGCTATGATTTCTGGGTTGGAGGAGGAGATTTTGTTAAAAATGATGAACCTCAGGCAAATCAGGATTTCTGTCAATATGATAAGATGGTTAAGTTTGTAAAACAAGCAATGGACAAGGCTGTTAAAGAAACAGGAAAAAAGAAAGTCCATTCATTCAATGTTTCTTCTCCTGATTATGATGAGATGATTCGCAGATGTGAGCTGATTAGAAATGCTGGTTTTGAAAAAGGAAGCTATGCATTTTTAATCGACGGAATAACAGCTGGTTGGATGGCTGTTCAAACTTTAAGAAGAAAATATCCCGATGTTTTTATTCATTTTCACAGAGCAGCACATGGAGCATTTACAAGAAAAGAAAATCCAATTGGATTTTCTGTTTTAGTCTTATCAAAATTTGCAAGATTAGCAGGAGCAAGTGGAATTCATACAGGAACAGCAGGAATTGGAAAAATGGCAGGCTCTCCAAAAGAAGATGTTGTAGCTGCTAAAAATATTTTAAGCCTGCTTGCAAAAGGACATTTCTTCTCACAATCATGGGAAAGAGTTCCATCAAATGATGAAGATGCTTTGTGTTTAGTTCATGAAGATCATGCTCATCACATAACTCTTAACAATGATAGCTGGAGAGGAGTTAAAAAAACCTGCCCAATAATTTCAGGAGGATTAAATCCAACTCTTCTTAAGCCATTTATTGAAGTCATGGGCGGAGTAGATTTTATAACAACAATGGGTGCAGGAATCCATGCTCATCCAAGAGGAACAAAAGCAGGAGCAGCAGCTCTAACTCAGGCCTGTGATGCTTATATGAAAAAAATTCCTCTAGAAACTTATGCAAAGACTCACAAAGAGTTAGCAGAAGCAATCCAATTTTTTTCAGGAAAGGAAATAAAATTCTCCGAAGATGCTGAGAGAAGTTAAGATGAAAAAAAAATTAATAATTATTGGTGTTATTGTTATTTTAATTATACTTGCCAGTTTTTATTTGATAACAAAGGTTTTTAGTGAAACACACAGTGAACATCCAAATATCAATAAAAAAACTATGGAAGAAATTAACACACTATTTACACCTCCTGGTGCTAAACTCGCAATAGTTCCTTCAACACATTCAATAACATTAAAACAAGGAAGTAAGTCAGGAGGTTTTGCATTTTCAGTAAGAAATAATTTAAATGAAACAAAAAAGTTTACATGGACTATTGCATTAGATGAAAATTATAATATTGCTACAAAATGTCCTGCATTAAATGCTAAAGAAGCAAACTCTTGGATAATCCTTAGTGAAGGAAGTTTTCCATTAGCTCCTGGAGCTAAAATGGAAAGTCCAGAATTAGTATTATTCTCAATTCCAGAAACAGCACCTCTTTGTGTTTTGAAGTATAAATTAGAGATAAGAGAAAATAATAACATTTATTTTATTGCAAATGTTTATGTAACAATCGTGGGGAAATAATTTAATCTAAATAATTTTTATAAGAAAATATAATTAATGTCTAAAATATAAATCATTTGTTCATTGCATTCACTCATTTTAACAATATTTTGCAATAATTGACTCAGATTAGTAAGTTATTTTTATATTAATTAATTAGGGTTAATATAATCCTGCTCGTAAGAGCATAAAAAAATAAAGTAAGCAGGAATTAGGCCGCATTCTGTTAAATTTCGTTTCTTCTTACGAAGACGAACAATTTATGCTAACATCAGACTAAGCCCACGCAAGATGGTTGCATCAGTCAAGGTGCTCGTTTCATCAATTCTCTTATCAACGTCAAGTGCTTTCTTCAGCTGTCCTTTTGCATTACTGCAAATAACTTTTCTGAAACCCACTCTCACTCTAAATAAGAGCTGTGTCGTTTCTATAACAGCAAATTCCGTATGGAATTTGGTGCACCAAAAATTCTTGTGAATTTTTTAGTGCAGTGCTATGCCTCACAACATTCCTCGCAAGAGGATGACTTTGTTTTTACAAACAAATCCTGCTGAAATTAATCAGCAAGCGATGTGCGGACCTTCCTCAGAAATCGTCGATCATTTAACGTCAACTGGCTTTTAACCAGATTTCCGAAGTTAGCTTTCCTGCTTACATAAAAATGAGATTTGTGGTGTTTAAAAAACTATCTAAATCGGCATTCCACTTAGTGCTTTATAAATAAGACCCGGAATAATAATTAAAAAAATAAAAGCTCCAATAGTTATTCCAATCCCGATAAACATCCTCTTTTTTAAAATAACTACAATTATAGTCGCAATTAATAAAATCAATATTGGAAAAGAAACAAATGCATAAATAATGCTTATTATAAGAGCAATTACCAATCCAATAAAAAAATCTACAACTTTTCTTTTTGTATTTCCTTTATAATAATCCTCTTTTTTCATAATGTTATTTAATTTAGTATATTTATATTTTTAAATCCTCTCTCAGAGCTCCCGCTAATCATCAAAACTCTTAAAAAACTCGCGCTCATTCCTTCGCGCTTTTATAGGTAATGTCATAAAACTCTAATATTCTTCGCATTCGTTCATCATTTATAATGTTCTGCTTCAGTAAATTGATTAACCGATAACCTGCAATAAACAGCGATAGACGAAGTCGATAGCGTTGTAGTTTTTTACATTAATTAATAGAGTTTCCACTATGTTTCAAAACTCCAAAAAGGAGAAATGTAAAATTATCATAAAAAAATAAGAACAGTATTTAGTAAAATTGTTTGGTTTGAAAATTTTTGCCAGAAATTTTTTGCAAAATTTCTGTAAAATAATAAATGAGGCTTTTAGTAGTTGCGTGCTGAACACGTCGCCGAGGCTTCGTGCGTACACACCAACTCTATCAACGTTATCTTTTATAACGGCCTTCGTTGTCTCGTTTTGCGGATGGCTTCGCACTTAGATGCTTTCAGCGCTTATCCATACATAGCGTAGCTGCTCGGCCTGCTCGTAACAACCGATAAACCAGAGGCTACCGACTCCCGTTCCTCTCGTACTAGAGAATCGTTCCACTCAAACAACAACACGCCTAGTAGATATCATACAAACTGTCTCACGTACCATACTCTAATCTTTCGAATTAGTGTGGACTATACCTTCATCCTCCATCTCGCTTGGAGGAGATCGACATCTTAGCCATTCTTGAATTCCGAATGACTCTCGAGCTATTTAATCACAATTTATCTCTAAATTGTGCCCTCTCAGTCTCTACAGGGGTAAAGATTTACTTACAATTTCCGATGTTAGTTTTCTTTTCTTAGAATAATTAAGTTCTTTGAATTTATCAACAAGTCTGCAGATTTCTAAAAAATCTTCATCAGATTTTTTGTTCTCCATTTTTGTTAATATATCTAAACCTAATTCAGTCTGTTTTTTCTTTAATCTAACATAGGGCTTAAGAAGTTCCAATATTTTGAAAACTTCCTTTGACTCAACAATAGTATAATCGCTTACTCCAGTTTTTCTTTGTCTGATGTAGCCAACTCCAAATTGTTCTTTCAACCATTCTAAGATTTCAATATTTTCAGTTTTTTGATAAAAAGCTATTGAACTTCTTATCTGAAACTTTTGTATGTAATCTTTTCTTGGTATAATTTGGAAGAAGATGCTACCATCTCCATCTAAAAAACCTGCGATGTATGCAAGTATTGTTTTATCCATAAATCTCACCTTCCCTCGGTATTACCATTGTTTATTTGTTTTTAATCCTTTGTTTTAATCAAACAAGGACAAATAAATTTTAGGTTTCACCGATATGAGTCGATTTTATTTTTCGTTTCTTTGCAGAAACGCAACGCCGTTTATTTTCTTGCTCAAATTGCAAATTATTCACACGGTTGTACTGGTTTTATTGTTGACGTTCTTAACCCAGCTAACGAACCCTTTTAATGCGTGAACTCCGACACCCTTGGCCGCTTATGCACGACCAGGATAGGATGAGCCGACAGCGATGTACCAAACCGCACCGTCAATGTGAACTATCGGGTGCGACAAGCCTGTTATCCTTAAGGTACCTTTTCTGTCATTTCCAGGACCCATTAAAAGTCCTTGGAAGTTCGTTAAGTCCGCCTTTCAGCCCTGCTTTTCGTGCTTTTTGAAAAACAGTCAGACAAGCTTTTGCCTTTACACTCTACTCCACATTTCCGACGTGGATGAGCTTGTCTTTGAGCCCGATCGATATCTTTTCGACCGGGCGCCGCCCCAGCCAAACTGCCAGCCTGTTGCTGTTCTCATCGAGTAAGTGGTTTCATTAAAATTGGGTAGTGTTACACTTTTGCTCCATTGGCTCCAGAAAGCCAACTTCGACGCTCCTACCTACGCTAAGCAATCTCAATAAAATCACAACAACAGGTTGCAGTAAAGGTCTATAAGGTCTTCGCTTCCCACTAGGCAACACAGGTCTGTTCACCTGTCAATGGGTTCGGAAGGTTTTGGTTAGGGACAGTGACAAACTCGTTAAGCCATTCATGCACGTCGCCATTCAGACGACAAGGCATTACGCTACCTTAAGAGCGTCATAGTTACGCCCGCCGTTTGATGGGCTTTAGCTCCATTGAAAAAGAGTTTTAGACACCACCACTGGGCAGACCTCACTGGTTATACCAGTCCTTTCGGATTTGCAACCAGCTATGTTTTTGGTAAACAGTCGGTCCATCATTGTT
>Ga0315275_10006128_pt1 | contig 11465 bp, 7 predicted proteins | sample YL17G03_0_MG_FD_205557 | JGI IMG/M metagenome (GOLD analysis project Ga0315275, IMG submission 205557) | Sediment microbial communities from Yellowstone Lake, YNP, Wyoming, USA - YL17G03_0 | ecosystem: Environmental > Aquatic > Freshwater > Lake > Sediment | place: USA: Wyoming | collected...
CGGCGTCCATGGTGAATCGCTCCCGCGTCCAGTCTAGCGAGCAGCCGAGCTTCTTGAGCTGGCCGGTGATGATGCCCCCGTATTTCTGCTTCCAGTCCCAGGCGATCTTGAGAAATTCCTCGCGGCCCAGCTTCTCCCGGGTCAGACCCTTCTCCTTGAGGCTCTGCTCGATGACGTTGTGGACGGCGATCGAGGCGTGGTCGGTCCCGGGAAGCCAGAGGACGTTGAAGCCCTTCATCCTCTTCCAGCGGGCGATGATGTCGGGAAGCGTGAAGCACAGCGCGTGCCCCATGTGGAGCGACCCCGTCACGTTCGGCGGCGGCAGGACCGCCGAGAATTTCGGCTTGGCGGAGGGGACCTCGGGAGAGTTGACCTTCTCTTCGAGCCAGAATTTCGCCCACTTCTCTTCGACGGGGACGGGGTCGTAGGCCTTGTCCAGAATTTTTTGGGTGTTCGCGGCCATGGGTTCCTCTCTCCAACGGAAATTCAGGGGGTCTTTTTTCCGGACGCGGTGAGCGTTTCGATGAGCTCGGCCCGGAGCGACGCCTTGAGCCTCTTTTCGAGCTCGCGTTCCACGGACAGGATTTCTCCCCGGAGGATCCCCCGGACCCTGTCCTCGAGCCCGTCCTCATAAGCGGGGATATTCTCCGGCGGGGCGAAATCCGTTTCGTCGAACAGCGGCCGGGCGCCGGACCCGGAGGCCTCGTCGAGGAGCGATTCTTCGGGACAGGAAAGCGGCCCTTTCTTCCTGTCGATGATCTCCCGGACCGTGCGGGCGAGCTTTTCCGAATCGAACGGCTTGGCGACGATCTCATCGCACTCGAGGCCCCGCATTTTTTCCTGGTCCAGCGGCTCGAGGGCGTTCCGGAGCAGGATGAGCGCCGTTTTCTTGAAGTCCTCGCGGTTGCGCAGGAAGCGTCCGACATCGTAGCCGTCCCGCCTGGGGAGGGAGACCCCGAGGATCACGGCGTCCGGGTTGACCTGCCCGAGCGCCTGCAGCGCTTCCAGTCCGTCCTCGTAGGCGTGGACCTCGAAATCCGGCGGACCGAAGGCCATCTGGACGACCCTGTGGACGAGCGGGCTCCCGTCGGCGACGACGAGTTTATAAGGCATGATGTCCGCTTAATCCTGCAAAATTAACCATTTTCATTATCCCCATAATCCCCGACCTGTCAACCGCCATTGGGGACGTTCCCCAGTTAATACTGCACTGAGACGGTGCCCTCGCCCAGGAGCTGTTCGATGCTCCGGGCGAGCTCGTCGGTCGGGGCGACGCTCCGGACTTCGATCGATTGGGCGATGACGCGGTAGGCATGCGGCGTCTCGAGCTCGAACAAAACCGGGCACTCGCCCGGGCTCTTCTCGAGCGTCTCCTTGAGGTCTTTGAGGACGGACTCCTCCAGCCCGGGAAGGAAGATCCGGACGACGAACCGCTTGGCCTGTTTCTGGAAGGCGTCGGCCAGGGGCATGATTTCCGACAGGCTGATCCGCCGGTTCTCGCCCTCGCCCATGAACCGCCCTTTGATCCAGACCAGGTTCCCTTCGTGGAGAAATTCGTAATTCTTCTTATAGCTTTCGGGAAAGGCGACGACATCGATCCGGCCGCTCAGGTCCTCCAGGACAAAGGTGACGAACCGCTCGTCTTTTTTAGTCTTCAGGGGCTTGACGGCGCCGATGATCCCGGCCACGCGGATCTCGTTGTTGAAATCCTTCTCCTCATCGAGCTGGCTGAGCGAATGGGAGACGAGCTTCCGCAGCCGTTTCTCAAACTGGGCGAGCGGATGCCCGGTGATGTAAAACCCGAGGGCATCCTTTTCGTACGAGAGGAAGAGAGACTCGTCCCACTCGCGCATCTCCCGGACCTCGGCCGGTATCTCGGGAGGATCGAGGGCGCTCCCGCCGAAGAGAAGGCTCTGCGGAGTGACCTTCATTTTCTGGAGGCCGTGGCCGTAATCGATGATCGAATCGATGAGGTGGAAGCACTGGGAACGCCGCCAGCCCAGCGAGTCGAAGGCCCCGGCCTTGATCAGGCTCTCCAGGACCTTCTTGTTGACGACCCGCGCATCGGCGCCGGCCACGATGTCGAAGGGGCTCGCGAACCGGCCGCGCCGCTTTCTCTCCGCCAGGATTTCGAGGACCGCTCCCTCGCCGACGTTCTTGACGGCCGCCAGCCCGAACCGGACCTCGCCGCCCGCGACGGTGAAGTGGAGGTCGCTGGCGTTGATGTCCGGCGGCAGGACCTTGATGCCCATGGCTTGGCACTCGTTGATGTACTTCACGACCTGCGGGGTCGCCCCCCGCTCCGCCTCCGAGGTGAGCAGGGCGGCCATGAAGTGAGCCGGGTAGTGGGCCTTGAGGTAGGCGGTCTGGTAGGCGAGATAGGCATAGGCGGCGCTGTGGGACTTGTTGAACCCGTACTCGGCGAAGTGCTTGATCTGCTCGAAGATCTCGTTCGCCTTGGCCGAGTTGATGCCCCGCTTTTTGGCGCCCTGCAGGAAGCGCTGCTTCTGGGCCTTCATGATGCTCGCGACCTTCTTGCCCATCGCCTTCCGCAGGATGTCGGCCTCGGCCAGGCTGAACCCGGCGAGCTCGGTTGCGATCTTCATGACCTGCTCTTGATAGACGATGATGCCGCGGGTCTCCTTGAGGATGGGCTCGAGCTCGGGAACCTCGTAGGCGACGCGGTCGGCGTGATGCTTGCGCTTGACGAACTCGGCCGTCATGCCGCTGTTCAGGGGCCCGGGCCGGTAGAGGGCGTTCAGGGCGATGAGGTCCCGGAAGCTCTCCGGCCTGAAGCTCCGCAGCAGCTCCTTCATGCCCTGGCTCTCGAACTGGAAGACCCCGTCGGTGTTCCCCGCCTGGAAGAGCGCGAACGTCGCCGGGTCATCGAGCAGGACGGCCTCGACATCAACCTTCTCCCCCAGGTCCTTCAGGATTAGCCCGCAGGCATCCTGGATGACCGTCAGGTTCCGGAGGCCGAGGAGGTCCATCTTCAGCAGGCCGATGGCCTCGATGTCCTGCATCGGGAACTGGGAGGTGACTTCACCTTTCACCGACTGGTAAAGCGGCATGAACTCGACCAGCGGCTTGGGAGTGATGACGATGCCGGCGGCGTGGATCGAGGGGTGGCGCACCTGGCCCTCGACGTTCTGGGCGATCCTCAGGAGATGGGCGATCTTGACGTTCTTGTCCCGGAGCTCGCGGAGCTGGGGGATCTTCTCCAGGGCGCCCTGGATCGTCGAATCCGGGCCGGTGGGCGGGATCATCTTGGCGATGCGGTCCACCTCGGGCAGCGGCACCTCGAGCACGCGGCCGACGTCCCGGATGGCCGCCCGGGCGGCCATCGTCCCGAAGGTGATGATCTGGGAGACGTTTTCCTGGCCGTACTTTGTGGTCACGTACTCGATCACTTCCTGGCGCCGCCGGCCGCAGAAATCGATGTCGATGTCGGGGAGGCTGATGCGCTCCGGGTTCAGGAACCGCTCGAACAGCAGGTCATACTCGAGCGGGTCGATGTCGGTGATGCCGAGACAATAGGCCAGGAAACTCCCGGCGGCCGAGCCGCGGCCGGGTCCGACCGGGATGTTCCGCGACCGGGCGGTCCGAATCATGTCCCAGACGATCAGGAAGTAGCCCTCAAACCCCATCTGGTTGACGAGCTTGAGCTCCCGGTCCAGACGGGCTTCATAATCCTCGAGCGGATGGCGGAGATCGCCCTTCGCCCTTTTCGCCTCGAGCTCCTCCCGCCTCGCCCGGAACCCCTCGCGCGCGATCCGGGACAGGTATTCCTCGAGCGACGTCCCGCCGGGCGGCTTGAAAACCGGCAGAAAGTGGTGGCCCGAGGGGAAGCTGAAATTGCACTGGGCGGCGATCTGGGTCGTGTTGCGGATGGCGTCGGGCGCTTCGGGGAAGAGGTCGGCCATCTCCTGTCCCGACTTGAAATAGAACTCCTGCGTCGAGAACCGGATCCGGTCCTGGTCGTTCAGCTTCTTGTTGGTCTGGATGCAGAGGAGGACGTCGTGGCTCTCCGCGTCCTCTTTCCTCAGGTAGTGAATGTCGTTCGTGGCGACCAGCGGCAGCTCGAGCCGCCTCGCGAGCGCGATGATCCTGGGATTGACCGCCTTCTGCTGGGGCAGGCCGTGGTCCTGGAGCTCTAGGTAAAAGTTCCCGGGGCCGAAGAAGGTGGCGTATTCGAGGGCCGCCTGCTCGGACGCCTCCTCTGTCTCCTTGTCGAGATAAAAGGCGACCTCGCCCTTGAGGCAGCTCGACAGCCCGATCAGCCCTTCGGTGTGCCCCGAGAGGAGCTCCTTGTCGATCCGCGGCCGGTAATAGAAGCCCTCGAGATACGCCTTGGTGAGGAGGAGGCACAGGTTCCTGTAGCCGGCGTCGTTCTTGACGAGGAGCACGAGATGGAAGTGGTGGGGGTCGCGGCTGTCGCCGGACTTGTCGAAACGGCTGCGGGGCGCGACATAGACTTCGCAGCCGAGGATCGGCTTGATGTCCCTGGCCTTCGCCTCCTTGAAGAAGGTCACCGCCCCGAAGATGTTGCCGTGGTCGGTCAGCGCCACGGCCGGCATCTTGTTATGGTAGGCGGCCTCGACGAGATCGGGAATCCGGACCGCCCCGTCCAGCACGCTGAACTCGGAGTGGTTGTGAAGATGGATAAAAGAGTGTTCCAAGGCTATTCCCACTCGATCGTCGCCGGCGGCTTGGTCGTGATATCGTAGACGACGCGGTTGACGCCTTCCACTTCGTTGACGATCCGGGTCGAGACCCGCGACAGAAAGCCCGGCTCGGCAGGATACCAGTTGGCGGTCATGCCGTCGACGCTCTGGACGAGGCGCAGGACCACGACCTGCTGGTAGGTGCGACGGTCGCCCATGACGCCGACCGACCTCACGGGGAGCAGGACCGCGAAGGCCTGCCACAGCCGGTGATAGATGCCGTGCCGCCGGACCTCCTCGAGGAGGACCCGGTCGGCCTCCCGGAGGATCGCGATCCGCTCGGGCGTGACATCGCCCAGGATGCGGACGGCCAGCCCCGGCCCCGGGAAAGGATGCTGGGCGATGAACTCGCGGTCGACGCCGAGCTCGGCGGCCAGGGCGCGGACCTCGTCCTTGAACAGCTCGCGGAGCGGCTCGACCAGGCTGAACTTCAGGCCCTTGGGCAGGCCGCCAACATTGTGGTGCGACTTGATGGTCGCGGACGGCCCCTTGACCGGGGCGCTCTCGATGACGTCGGGGTAGATCGTCCCTTGGGCGAGGAACTTCGCGCCCCCGATCTTCCGCGCTTCCCTGTCGAAGATCTCGATAAAGGCCCGGCCGATGATCTTTCTCTTCCGCTCCGGGGAGGTCGCGTCCCGCAGACGGCGGAGGAAAAAGTCCGAGGCGTCGACGCCGACGATCCGGAGGCGGAGCTTGCGGCGGAACTCCTCCATCAGGTCTTCGTATTGGCCTTTCCGGAGGAGGCCGTTGTCCACGAAAATGCAGGTCAGTTTATCGCCCACGGCGCGGTGGACGATGAGCGATGTGACCAGCGAGTCCACTCCCCCGCTCAGGCCGCAGATGACCTTTTCCCCGCCGACGACGCGACGGATCTCGTCGGCTTTCCGGGCGACAAACGACTTCATGCTCCAGTCGGGCGCTAAGCCCGCCAGCCGGAAAAGATAATTCGCCAGGATGGCCTGGCCTTGGCGCGTATGGATGACTTCGGGATGAAACTGGACGCCGAAAAACCGCTGTTCCGGCGACTCGAAGACCGCCACCCGGGCGTTGGCGGTCCTGGCCGTGACCGAAAATCCGGGCGGGAGCTTGGTGACGCGGTCGCCGTGGCTCATCCAGACCTGGCCATGGTTCTTGATGCCCTTGAGAAGGCCGCTCCGGTCCAGGATCTCGAGATGGGCGAACCCATATTCCCGCTTCGCCGAGGGCTCGACGCGCCCGCCCAGGCGGTAGGCCATGAGCTGAAGCCCATAGCAGATGCCCAGGACGGGGATGCCGAGCCGGAAGATTTCGTCCGGGACCAGGGGCGCGTTTTTCTCGTAGACGCTCTGCGGCCCGCCGGACAGGATCAGGGCGTCGGGGCGCTCTTTCTTGAGGCGGGCGGGAGGAACATCGAAGGGGAAAATCTCGGAGTAAACGCCCAGCTCGCGGACCTTCCGGGCGATGAGCTGGGTATACTGCGACCCGAAATCGAGGACGAGGACTTTGCTCACCGACAAATTTTAGCAGAACGCAGCCGGTGACTCAAGGAGCTACGGCGTGTTCGCGTAGAGGCTCGTGAACGGCGCCCTTTTCGTGATCGAGATGATCGCGAGTAGGGTCCTGTCACGGCGCGTCCCCGTCCGTCCTCGCTCCGCACCCGTCAAGAGAGGGGTCCCCTACTCTCCGGGCGTTGCGGGGACTAGCGCCGTGCCACCCTCCCGTGATTATCGGCGTTCACGAATAGGGTCGCGTTCCCTCGCCTCCGGATAAGCTCCTTCTCCTATCCACCCTTCGCTTCTACGCGCATCAGATAAAAAGCGGTGCTTTCTTGAGTCGCGGGGCGCGTTCTCCTAAAATATGCGGCGAGCTGGGATAATGGACACTGACCGGCCTTTCGAGCTACCGATCGACGGCGTGCTGGACCTCCACGCGTTCCGGTCCGAGGAGGTCAGGAGCCTGGTACCGGAATACCTCGAGGAATGCCGGCGGCGCGATGTCCTCCAGGTGCGGATCATCCACGGCAAGGGGACCGGGACGCTGCGCCGCCTCGTCCAGAGCCTCCTTTCGAAGAATCCCCACGTCCTGAAATTCAAGACCGCGGACCTGGGCGGCGGCGGATGGGGGGCCACTGAAGTCGTCTTGAAACCGTCGCATCATAAACCAGAAAAACAGGCAAGGAGTTCGCCATGAAAGTGATTCCGTCACGCCGCCTCGTCTGCGGGGCCGTCGCCCTGGTTTTCGTCCTCGCCGCCCTGAACACTCCGGCGTCCGGGTTCCCGGCCGGCGCGAAGGAGGAGGCGGTCATCCTGACGCCCGCTCCCTCGCCGGCCCCCCGGATCAACGGCCCGCGCGTGTTCGGGGTCCGGCCGGGGTCGCCGTTTCTCTACAGGATCCCGGCGACAGGCGAACGGCCGCTCGCGTTTTCCACCGAGAACCTCCCCGCGGGCCTGTCCCTCGACCCCGTCACCGGGTTCATCACCGGCGCGCTCCCGGATAAGGGCACGTTCGCCGTCACCCTCAATGCGTCCAACCGCCTGGGTGCGGCCTCGCGGGATTTCAAGATCGTCTGCGGCGACACCCTGGCCCTCACTCCCCACCTGGGCTGGAATAGCTGGTACGTGTGGGAGAATCATGTCACCGAGGCCATCATGCGGGCCGCGGCCGACGCCATGGTCGAAACCGGCCTGGCCGACCACGGGTTCATGTATGTCAACATCGATGACTGCTGGGCGGTGAAGCCGGGGTCCTCGGACCCGACGCTCGCGGGCGAGCCGCGGGACAAATCGGGCCGGGTCAATTCCAACCCCCGCTTTCCGGACATGAAAGCGCTCACCGATCATATCCACGCCAAAGGCCTCAAGGCCGGGATCTACACGTCGCCGGGACCGCTGACCTGCGCCGGCCACACCGGAGCGTGGGAGCACGAGGCCCGCGACGTCGAGCGGTTTGTCGAATGGGGTTTCGATTTCCTGAAGTACGACTGGTGTTCCTACGACAAGATCGCCAAGGATAAGAGCCTCGAGGAGTTCCAGAAGCCGTACCGCCTGGCAAGCGGGATACTGAAGAGTCAGCCGCGGGACATCGTCCTCAACCTCTGCCAATACGGGATGGGCGATGTCTGGGACTGGGGAAAGGAAGTCGGGGGTAACAGCTGGCGCACCGCGGGCGACCTGGGCGGCTCTTTCGAGAAAATCGGCGAGGCGCTCTTCCGGGACGGGTTCGACCTCTATGCCGGGAAGTCGCTCGAGGACCACGGCGGCCCGGGCGGCTGGAACGACCCGGATTATCTCCTCATCGGTTATCTCAGCAACTGGAAGGGAGCGACCGTCCCCACGCCTCTCACCCCGAACGAACAATATTCCCATGTCTCGCTCTGGTGCCTGATCGCGGCGCCCCTCATCTTGAGCGGCGACATCACGCGCCTGGACGATTTCACGCTCGGCCTGCTGACCAACGACGAGGTCATCGATATCGACCAGGACCCGCTCGGGCGGCCCGGCCGGCGGGTGGCCAAAACCGGCAGCCTGGAGGTCTGGAGCCGGCCGCTGGAGGACGGGTCGCTGGCTGTCGGGCTCTTCAACCGGGGCGAAGGCCTCAAGGCTGTCGAGGCGAACTGGCAGGACCTGGGGCTCCGGGGGCCGCAGAGAGTGCGGGACCTGTGGCGGCAGCGGGATGTCGGCACGGCCGACGGGAAGTTCGAGGCCGCGGTCGGGCGGCACGGCGTCGTGCTCGTCCGGATGTGGCCGGCTGCTGAAGCCGCTCCAACCGAGTGAGGATGACCGTGCACGCCCGGCTCCTCCTCGCTGTCTCGGCCCTCGCTGTTCTGACGACGGCGGCCGCGCTTCCGGCCGAAGAGATCCCGTTTACGAACTCGATCCTCGTCTATGCCGACCCCGGCCGGGATTGGAACGCCGGAAGCTTCGATTATTATCTTGCGTATATCGACAAGGACGGGACGCCGCGGGACCGGCTGTTCGACGGGTTCCTCTTCCTGTCCATCAACGCGCTCTCCAAGCGGAATTTCTGGGACGGCAAAGCCGACGCGGCGGACTGGGACTGGTGGCTGGAGAGAATTTTCGAACCGGGCCGTCAGCTCGACGCCCTGGAGAAGGACGCTCAGGCTCTCGATGCGAAGCTCGGGCCCGCGGCACCGCGAAAGGTGATCCTGTCCATTCCGCGGCCGCCCGCCGGTGCCGATGCGGCGGGGCAGGAGGCGGTCATCAAGGGATTCGTGGACCGGTGTGTGCGCCGGTTCGGCGAAAGGGCCTATCGTCACATCGCGCTCGACGGATTCTACTGGTTTCACGAGGGCGTCGACGGCACGAACGCCGAGCTTGTCAATTGGCTCCGGCAGGAGCTCGGCGGCCGGGGTCTCCGCCTGTATTGGATCCCTTATGATGTCGGGCGCGAAAACCGGGCCCACCTCGAAAAATGGAAGGCGGGGAACATTCAGTTCGACGGCGTCTGGCTTCAGCCCAACTACTTCTGGGCGGAGAGAAACGAGAAGTACGCCGCCCAGGACCTCGATGACACGGTTTCGGTGGCCCGGGCCATGGGTTCTGGCGTGGAGATCGAATTCGACCACGGCGCCTACACTACGGGCTGGAAGCTCGGCCGCTACACCCATTATCTGATGTCGGCGGACGTCTATGGCTACAGGAACGGGCCGCTGATGTACTACGACGGCTACCTGGGATATATCAAGTGCGGGCAGAGCCGGAACCCCGTCGAGCGGGCCGTCTACGATGACCTCTACTGGTTCACGCGGAAGGCGTACCTGCCCAAGCCCATGACCTATCCGGCGGTGTTTTTTGAGGCGGGAAGCGCGCAGGATCCGGTAGCGCGTCCGGAAATCGGGCTCTGGGTCGAAAAGGGCGGCGGGGGCGGCCGTGTCTATCTCGTCGAGCCCGACCCGAACAAGGACTACCTGGTGATCCTCAAAACCACGGGGCCGGGCGCGCGACTCGAAGCCCTCGTCGCGGGAAGCCGGGTGACTCTTGAAGCCAGGGCGGCTGCGGAAGGCGGCCCGAACGGAGCGGCGCGCCTCGAGCGCTACCGGCTCCCAAGGCACCTCATCCAGAAAACCTGGAAGCCCAAGGCGCCGCTCGTCGTGGCCCTGCGCCGGACGGGAGGCGGAACGATCACGGAAGGATGGGCCCGGCCGGACGACTTCGTCTTCCGGTATCTCAAGGGAAAGCAGCCCATGGAGACCGAGTCGCGACTCGAGCTCGCCGGGGCGACGGCCGCCCTCAGGAACGTTTCCGGCGAAACCGTTATCGGGCTCAGGGTGGCGGATGCCGGAGGAGACGCCGGGAAGGCCGGTTTATCCATTTCCGATGGACCGTCGCGGACCAGGCGGGCGACACTCGGCCCCGATAGTGAGAAAAACGTCCTGTGGACTACGGGGAAACCCGACGGCGAAGGGAAAATCGAGATCGGGCTCGACCCGGGGCTTGAAATCTCGGAGCTCTGGGCTTTCCCGGCGGACGACATCCTCCACCTTCGGTCCGGGTCGTGCGGCGACACGTGCGCGGACCTTCATGTCCCCGGGGTGAGTCTCGTGCCGGACGGGAAGTGGCGCCTGGCGGGCGAATTCGGGAGGAACTACCGGACCGGCGCCGCCGGAGCGGCGCTGCGCGTTTCGGTCCCGGCCGTTTTTTCATCCTGGGATCTTGTCCTTCTCGTCGACGCCTCGACCGATGTTGCTGCCGAGGTCCGGCAGGGAGATTCCGGCAAGGTCGCGGCAAAGATCGCTGCCGGCACCTCCAGGCGGGTTTCTATTCCCTTGAAACGGGGCGAATACCTCGTGCGGTTCGCTGGGCAGGTGACGCTTTACGACGCCTGGCTCGCCCCCCGATGACAAAAACCTGCTTGCCGCGCCACGTCGGCTGTTTCACGCTATAATCATAATGACAGAACCACGAAGATCTTAGGAAGGGTGGCACGACGCCAGTCCCTGCCCGCCCGGAGCGACGGGGACCCGGTTAGACTTCCGCAGACGCTTCAGTAGACTCTTTTCTTTGTCCATTAACCTCTCCTACCTCCCCTGGGAATCAGGGGAGGATTCGGATAAGGACAGCGTCTGCGAAAAATGTCGGACCTCGCCGTGACAGGACCCTATTGGGTTTCCGTATAGACATCGTGAACAGTAAAACCGTAAGGACATCGTGAACACTTAGAGGGATCGCCTAGACTTCTTCCGAAATCGATCGGAAGGAGAAGGCGATCATGAAAGAGCGATGTGAATATGAAATCCGGCTCAAAGCCATTCGAATCTATGAAGAAACCGGCCGGTTCGGCCACGCTGTGGAAAGTGTCCATCGAAGCCGTGGTTGGCTCTGCAAGTGGCTCCGTCGCTATCGCAAGTTCGGTCTCGCTGGACTTCGTGACCAAAGCCGGGTGCCGAAACATATCCCTCATCAAACGTCGGAGTCTTTGGTCCGGAAGATCTTGGCCCTGCGCGACGAACTGGCGGCCCACAAGACCCGCCGCGCCGCCTTCGCCGGCATCGGCGCCGAAACGATCCATTATGAGCTCCATGACCGGGGTGTTCGTCATCTCCCGGTCATCTCGACCATTGAAAAGATTCTGGCCCGGGCCGGCAAGACGAAAAAGGTCAAGGTCAAGCGGACTCCCGGTGGACCGCCCTATCCATACGTTCGAGCCCGAAAGATGGGGGATCTCCAGCAAACCGACTTGGTCGGTCCCCGCTATCTGCGAGGACCCCGGGGAATCACTCGGTTCTATTCCTTCCACACCATC
>Ga0315275_10006129_pt1 | contig 11465 bp, 7 predicted proteins | sample YL17G03_0_MG_FD_205557 | JGI IMG/M metagenome (GOLD analysis project Ga0315275, IMG submission 205557) | Sediment microbial communities from Yellowstone Lake, YNP, Wyoming, USA - YL17G03_0 | ecosystem: Environmental > Aquatic > Freshwater > Lake > Sediment | place: USA: Wyoming | collected...
AATGACGGTGCAAGCCTGCCAAGCCGGCAAGCATGTGTCGGTCCAGAAACCCATGGCGCTTTCAGCCGCCGAAGCGGACGAGATGATCGCCGCGGCGGACAAGGCCGGGGTCAGGCTGCGTGTTTACGAGACCTTTGTCTATTATGCCCCGGCCATGCGCGCCAAGCAGATGATCGAGGCTGGCGAGATTGGCGAGGTGCGCGCCGTGCGCATGCACGTTTCCACCGGAATAAGCGACACTTCCTGGAACGTACCGCTCTCGGCCTGGCTGTGGCGCTTCAACGAGAAGCAGTGCGGCGGCGGCCCACTGGTCTTCGACCACGGCTACCATTTGTTCTCGCTGGGGTACTACCTGGGTGGCCCGGTGGAGAAGGTTTTCGCCTGGATTGACCAGACGCCGGTCAGGGAGGCTGGCGGGATCGTCAAGATCGACGCTCCGGCCATGATCATGTTCCAGTACAAATCCTCGCGTTGCTACGGCCAACTGGATATCGAGCACACGCCTAAAATGCGCATCTACTCGGACTACTACGCCGACGACGACCGCATCGAGGTGATCGGCGAGAAGGGCATGCTCTTCATCAATCGCTACACCGCAAAAACGATTGACCTGCCCGAGCTGATGCTCTTCAAGGACGGCAAGACTAATCCTGTACCTGTGGAGGGCGTGGAGTGGCACGACAGTTTCATCGCCACCACCCGGGACTTCATCGAGAAGCTGAAAACCGGCGGCCAGCCACGCCTGGACGGCCCGACCGGCAAGGCCGTGTTGCAATTCACCCTGGCAGCCCTGCAGTCCGCCGCCACCGGAAAGGAAGTCCGGCCAGACGAGGTGGCGTGATTTCTCAAAAACATCGGATGCGTTTCAACGAGTTAGATTGCCTCGGTTATAATTTACACAACACATTCCCCTTTTTTTCGCGAAGGAGCCCTCATGTTCCATGAGCCGGCCAAACCCGCCGGGAAAGACTCTCCAGGACCTTACAAGATGCGCTTAGGCATCTGAATGTTTGTTTATTACTCCCTGTTCTATGCTGGATTTGTAGCAATCAACCTGCTCAATCCAATGGCGATAGGCAAGATCGTCTTTCTGGGATTAAATCTGGCCACCGTTTATGGCTTCTCCCTTATCATTGTGGCGCTCATCGAAGCGCGGATCTATGATGCAATGTGCCGCAAGAAAGAGGCCGAGTTCGCACAGGCCGAAAAGTAAAAGAAGGATTGCCTAATCCCATGGCTATTTTCGTCTTCCTTATTTTTGTTGTTTTTGTTATTGGCCTTTCACTGTATTTGGGAAATAAGACCAAAACATCCTTTCAAAATCAACCCCAAAGGCATCAAATTCACTTTGATTGATTTTTGTATGCGGTTCGAGTTGATAATCGGCCGGGCTGCCTTCACTGTCAAAGAATTGCCATCCTGAATCTTCAAGCAGTTTGTTGATCTTGATCCTGGCTTTGGCGTCTTTCTGTCCCATTTATAGTCTCAGTTATTCAGAGAAGAAAAACGGAAAAAGCTTAGAAGTAATTTGCCTGTCGATAATGAGATTGCCACGCCGCCGAACCCCGGAAGCGCAGCGGGGCGGGCGAGCACCGGCGGCTCCTAATGACAAAAGGCTATCTGATCCCCATTCCACTTCAGTGTTCCCCTTATTGTATGGCGAAAACCGCCTGGGGAAAGGGGGTGGAGGAAAATGGATCGGATCGCTTCACGCCCGAGGGCGACTATTGAAACATGTTGTAACGACTTCAGTCGTTACGACGGCGTATTCCTCCTGAAGGTGTGGGGTAAAACGAAAGATGGGCGACCACAAGGGTCGCCCCAACGAGGGATTTTGGTTTCAAATCATTCTGTCTCAACGCGCGCTTTTATGCCATAATATAGGCATGATGATCCTGCCGCTTTCTTCCCCCAACGCAACCCTGGAAAATGCCGGGGGCAAGGGCGCCAGCCTGAGCCGCCTGGCCCGGCTGGGCCTGCCGGTGCCGCCCGGCTTTATCGTAACAACGCAGGCGTACCGTGCCTTCATTGAAGTGAACAGCCTTGCCGGTGAGATCGCTGAGGCGATTCAAGACAGCGCCGCCGAGGCCGCGGGAAAATTGGAAGAAGCCTCCGCCCACATCCGTGCGGCATTTTCCGCAGGCTGGCTGCCTACAGAGATCGCCGGGGCGGTTGCAGGGGAATACCAGGCCCTGGGTTTGCAAAAGGCCGGGGTGGCGGTGCGCTCCTCGGCCACCGCCGAAGACCTGCCGGACATGTCGTTCGCCGGGCAGCAGGACACCTTCCTGAACGTTGTTGGAGAGGCGGACTTGCTCAAAGCCCTCGTGGACTGCTGGAGCAGCCTGTGGACTGCGCGGGCGATCGCCTACCGGCTGCGGAATGGCATATCCAACGAGGAGGTAGCGCTGGCGGTGATCGTGCAGCGCATGGTTCCGAGCGAGACGGCGGGGGTGCTCTTCACGGCCAACCCCCTGACCGGCCTGTTAAGTGAATCGGTGATCGACGCGACCTTCGGGTTGGGCGAAGCACTGGTCTCGGGGCAGGTGGAGCCGGATCACTTCGTAGTCGACTCATCCAGTGGCGCGATCCGCAGCCTGAGCCTGGGGGCCAAGAAAACCGCCACGCGCAGCCAGACGGGCGGCGGAGTGGAAATCGTCCGGGAAGAGAACTCCGGGCGGCAGACGCTCTCCGGGGGGCAGGTCCGCCGGCTCGTGAAGGCCGGACAACAGATCCAAGCAGAATACGGGGCTCCGCAGGATATCGAATGGGCCTTCGCAGGGGAGGAACTTTATATCCTGCAGTCCCGCCCGATCACCACGCTGTTCCCAATCCCGCAAGTCTCGTTCGACCCGCTGATCGTCTGGTTCTCGTTCGGGGCAGTCCAGGGGCTGGTCGGGCCGATGACCACGCTCGGGCAGGAAGCCATCCAGCGGGTGGTGCTGGGGTTTGGGAAAAAGCTCGGCATTAAGATCAATTACGAGGAACAGGACGTGTTCGGGATTTCAGGCGAACGCATCTGGATCAAGATCAGCGACCTCGTCCGCAACCCGCTCGGCGACCGCATCTTTGGCGGGTTCCTGGGTTTCATCGAGCCAAGCGTCAGGCAGATCCTGAGCCAGCTCGTGGCCGATCCGCGCCTGGAGGCGGGAAAAGGCCGCATCAGGTTCCGCACCGTTCACCGCCTGCTGAAATTATTCCTGCCGATCATCCCGGAGGTGGCGCGGACCATGCTACGGCCTGAAAAGGCCAGGGAGCGATTCGATGCGCGGCTGGAGGCCTTCCTGCAAACGGTGCAGGTTGCTCCCGCGCCGGACCGCTTCGGGCGGTTGGCCAACTTCGCCGCCTTCATGGATAGCCAGGGCGGCCTGGCGGATGCCTTCCCGACCCTGCTGCCGCGCTTTATCACGATCTTTGGGCCGGCCATGGGCTCGCTGAACCTGATCGGGCACTTGGTGCCCAGGCAAGCCGGGGACGATCAGGCCTTTTCGATGGCAGCCCTGGAAATTACGCGCGGGCTGCCCCGCAATGTCACCACCGAGATGGATCTGGCATTATGGGAGACTGCAAAGATCATCCGGGCCGAGCCGGCCGCGAGGGAGGCATTCCGCAGCATGGAGGCCGCCGCGCTGGCCCGCGATTACCTGAAGGGGAGGCTGCCTGCGACGGCCCAGGCTGCCATTGGACGATTCATGGAGCGGTACGGCATGCGCGGCCTGGGCGAATTCGACCTGGGCCGGCCGCGCTGGCGGGAGGACCCGACGCCGGTCATCCACACCCTGCAAAGTTACCTGCAGATCGAGCCCGAGTTTGCACCGGATGTGTTGTTCGAGAAGGGAGCGATAGCGGCCGGGGAGGCGATCGAACGCCTGGCTGGCGAGGCGCGCCAGCAGCGCGGCGGCTGGATCAAGGCGAGCCTGGTGCGCGGCGCAGCCAGGCGGGTGCGGCTGCTGATGGGCGCGCGTGAAAGCCCCAAGTTCTTCGCTGTGCGCGCCATGGGCCGCGTGCGGAATTTTCTGCTGCAGGTGGGGGAGGAGTTCACTTCGTCAGGGACGATCGCCCGCCCGGATGACCTTTTCTTCCTGCACGTTGCGGAACTGGGAGCCTTGTCGCGGCAGGAAGCGCGCGACTGGAAAGGGCTGATCGCCGGGCGACGGCAGGCGTACGCGCGGGAGCTGCGCCGCCGGCAGGTGCCGCGCGTCCTGGTCAGTGACGGGAGGACCTTCTACGAGGGCCTCGGGGCAGGAATCGATACCCACGACCTCATCACCGGCAGCCCGGTCTCTCCGGGCGTGGTCGAGGGCATCGTCCACGTGGTGCTCGACCCAAGCAACGCCCGACTGGCCCCCGGCGAGATCCTGGTCTGTCCCGGCACCGACCCGGCCTGGACGCCCTTATTCATGGTTGCGGGTGGGTTGGTCATGGAAGTGGGCGGCATGATGACGCATGGCTCGGTGGTGGCGCGCGAGTACGGCATCCCGGCTGTGGTGGGCGTCCATCAGGCAACGCTGCGGCTGAAGGACGGACAGCACATCCGCTTGGACGGCAGCAGCGGCAAGATCGTGGTTCTCTAAATCAGAAACACTGATCTTTAATCCGAAAGCCCATTTTCGGCGTTATACTTTAAGAAGAGCTTTCGAAAATCCAAAAAAATAACCGGAGATAAACAGAGATAAAACGTTCCAACCACCAGACGGTTTCAAGAAAATTGGACGCGGACGAGCGCGGACGTGTGCCCCGCAGGAGTAAAACGCCAAAAAGAGCTTTTTTGCCTGCACCGTGCCGCAGACACAGGTGGACTGTTCTTCTACCAAAAATCTCCCGTTTTAAGGGTATATAAAGGTTATGCACAATCCAAATGAGCACAAAAAAACAGTCATCCTGGAACCGTTGACAATCGACCGGATACGCGACCTTTGGTCCCGGACCTGCAACCAGGATGGGAAACCGGACTGGTCGCGCATCTTCCCTTACTATCTCGAAGACCGCGTCGTTGCGGGTGCTCCGGGATAAAAGGGGCACTTATTATTTCATTATAGGAGGCAAACATGTCCGAACCAAGCCCGAGCGCCAGCCAGAACGAAGCCGAAAAATTCTCCTTCAAAGCCGAGACCCGGCAGCTCCTGAACATCCTGATCCATTCCCTGTATAAAGACCGGGAAGTCTTTTTGCGTGAGCTGCTCTCGAACGCATCCGACGCCCTCAACCGCGTCCGATTCGAAATGCTGACCGACCACCAGATCCTGGACCCAGGCGTCGACCTGTGCGTCCGCATCACTGCGGATAAGGAGAAGCGCTTGCTCACCATCGAGGATACCGGCATTGGCATGACCCGGGACGAGATCATCGAGAACCTGGGGACGATCGCGCAGTCGGGGGCACGCAAGTTCATGGAAGCAACCAAGGATCCCAAGCTGGATTTTTCGCAGGTTATTGGGCAGTTCGGGGTGGGCTTTTACTCGGTTTTCATGGTGGCCGAATGGGTGCGGGTGACCAGCCGTTCCTACAAGCCGCGTGCCAGGGCGGTCAGTTGGCTCGCCACCGGCCAGGACAATTTCGAGGTCGGCGCAGCGGAAATAAACGCACGCGGCACGAAAGTCGAGATCAAGCTCAAGGAAGATGCCGTCGAGTTCGCCGAGGAGTACCATCTGAAGGAGATCATCCACAGACACTCCGATTACATCGGTTTCCCGATCTACCTGGGGGAAGGCAAGCAGCCGGTCAACAAGCAAGCTTCGCTCTGGCGGACGCCCAAACAACAGGTGACCGAAGAGCAGTACAAGGATTTTTACCGCCAGGCGACCCTGGACTTCGAGGAGCCGTTGATGCACATCCACATGATCACTGATGTGCCCGTGCAGTTGTATGCCCTTCTGTACATTCCGCGCAAGGCCGAACGCGGCATCCTGGCCCTACGCAGGGAGGATGGGCTGAAATTGTATTCGCGCAACATCCTGATCGATGAGTACAACAAGGACCTGCTGCCCGAATACTTGCGCTTCGTGCTGGGCGTGGTGGATTCGGAAGACCTGCCGCTCAACGTCTCGCGTGAGACGATCCAGTCCACCGGCCTGATGGCGCGTTTGAAGAAGGTGCTGACCAACCAGGTCATTAAAGACCTGGAAACCCTGGCCGGGAAAGAGCCCGAAAAATACCTGGAATTCTGGAAGGAGTTTGGAGGCTATCTCAAACAAGGTGTAGCCATGGCTCCGATGGAAGCCGATCCGCTGCAACCTCTGCTGCGTTTCAAGACGAGCGCGCAGCCTGAAAGCTGGTCTTCCCTGGAGCAGGTGACCGGGCGGATGAAGCCGGACCAAAAAGAGCTCTACTACATCGTGGGCGAGGATGCGAGGTCGGTCCTGCGCAGCCCGCACCTGGAATATTTCCAGGAGCAGGGGCTGGAAGTGCTGCTGCTGACCGAGCCAATGGACAGCTTCATGTTGATGGGTCTGCATAAATACAAGGACCTGGCGCTTAAGAACGCCGCCCAGGTGGAGCTTCCCGAGCAGCCCAAAGAGGCTGAACAGGCGCAGAAGATCCCTGAGGACGATTTCAAGGGGCTGGTGGAGCGCTTCAAGCAGGTGCTGGGCGAACGCGTTACGGATGTGCGTGCCAGCAACCGGCTCTCGCAATCGGTGGCCCGCCTGCTGGATCCGCAGGGAGCCCTGACCCCGGAACTGCAGCGCGTCTACAAGTATCTTGGCAAGGAAGTTGAGCTGCCCAGGAAGATCCTAGAATTGAACCCGGCCCATGCCATCCTGAAGAACCTGCTCAAGCTGGAGGTTGGCTCGGAATTGCAAAGCCTGGTCATCGAGCAGATCTACGACAGCGCCCTGCTGGTGGAAGGATTGCATCCGGACCCATCCAGCATGGTCCCACGCCTTCAGCAGATCATCGCGGCGGCCTTGGAGCATGCGGAAGACCCGATCCAAAAGGACTGAGGATTGGTGATTGTCGATTGTCGATTGAGGATTAAAGAACAAAGAACCTTTCACCACGACCCCCAAAGTACCCGCAAAATTCGGGGGCAGGCGGGGACAGGGCGTTGCGGGCTATCGCAAACTGGTACATGAATTGGCATATCATGCTAGAATCGATATCAAGTTGCGATGATCTTTATCTGCCAAAGGAGGCGCAAGATGGCTAGCACACGATCTTTCAAGTGTTTTGGGTTAATCGGCTTGTGTCTTGTGTTGATGCTTGCTTTCCTGGGCTGCGCCAAACCCCAGGCGCAGTCATCCAAGGCGGTCACGATTCTCATCGGGGAAGATCCTCCCAGTTTCAATGCCGCGGTCGGTGATACGGGGTACGATGCCCTGGTCATGCACATGGTTTTGCTGGGACTGACCGGCATCAATCCGGATGGGGGTATCTATCCGGAATTGGCGGCGGAACTACCGAGCGTGGAAAACGGCGGGGTCGTCGTGGACGAAAATACCGGCACGATGGATGTGACCTGGAAACTGCGTGCCAATGTGACCTGGGCGGATGGCAAACCGGTCAGCTCTGATGATGTGATCTTTACCTACGAAGCGATCATCAACCCCGACAACGGTGGCTGGATCCTGGGAATTGACTATGTGGATGGCATTGACAGGATCGATGACAAGAGTTTTGTCATCCATTTCAATACGATCTACCCCGGCTACCTGACCTTGTTTGGGGGGGAGCAGGTCGTCATTTGGCCAAAGCATTATTGTGATGCCGCGCAGGGCTTTGTGGCCTGGGACTGTGCCCGCAAACCGCTCAGCGACGGCCCGTACATGCTGGAAGAATGGGTGACCGGTGACCACCTGGCGTTCGCCCGTAATCCGAAATATTACAAGGCGGGCAGCCCCGGGATTGACAAGGTGATCGTGCAGGTTGTCCCGGATGTCACCGTCCGCGAAACGATGATGCGTCAGGGTGACGCGGATGTGCTCATGTGGGCCACCGAGCAGGCGGCCAATGACTTGAAGAACGAGCCAAACGTTGCCATCAGTATCAGCCCCAACAGCCGTTGGGTCATGCGCTTATTCATGAACCTGGCTGCCAAAGGTTCCATCGACCCGGCTGCCAATCCCAATCCTTTCCTTGCAGACATCCGTGTACGCCAGGCAATCCGCGCTGCGGTTGACGTGGACACTATCATCCAATCTGTCTGGTATGGTTTCCCCAAGCCGGTCTGGACCGAATTCTTCCGGGCGCCCTACGCCTGTGAAATTCCTCGTCCTAAATATGACCCCGAAGCTGCCAAAACCCTACTGGAGCAGGCTGGCTGGATCGACCAGGATGGGAATGGCACGCGCGAGTGCCACGGCTGCCTGCACGCCGCCGAAGGTACTCCGATGAGCATGGAGTTGATCACCTATTCAGAATATGGTGAACCATTGGATTTAACCCAGCAATTGATCGGCGAAATGCTGGGAAAAGTGGGGATCCACGTGGACCTGAGCACCGTCCAAGGCAGTGTTCTCTGGGCAGATTACCAGAGCGGCGGTATCGAGCAACGCGGTGATTTCAACATCGACCTGTGGGATGACGGATATAGTGGGGCCGACCCGACTGAGTTCCTCCAGCAGTCTTACAGCACGGATGCGGCTGTCCCGGATCAAGGCTACAACTTCGGGCGGTGGGAAAATCCGCAGTTTGATACGCTGCTCAGCCAGGTGTATACACTCGACGAAACCCAGCGCAAGGCCACTTTCTGCCAGATGGCCCAGATCCTGGATAGTGAGCTGCCGCAAATCCTGTTGTTCTCCACCCTCAACGCGGATGCGTACTCAACCCGCCTTTCCGGGATTCAATCGAACATCAATAGCGTGGTAACCTGGAATATTGCTGATTGGACCATCCTCAAAAAATAACGTGAATCGTTTGCCTGCCTGCGCCAGCCTGTCCTGGACGGACAGTCCAGTGTACCGCAGGCACAGGTGTGGCGCACTGTTCGTGAGGCGAACACCGGCGGCACGCCGGTGCGAGACGGCAGGCGCAGGTGGGAGGCCGTGACCAGCCTCCCAAATTGCTCCTGCTGTTCACGGAGGCACTTTGGGTCAATACATCCTACGGCGGCTTTTGCAGTCCGCCGTCATTCTCCTTTTGCTGAGCATATTGTTCTTCGCGTTGGTCAACCTGGCGCCGGGTGGGCCGTTGGCTGGTTATGGCCAATCCCGTCATGTCCAGCCTGAAAAAGCAGAGATCCTCAAACGCCAGCTGGGCCTGGATAAACCCCTGACGGTCCAATATATCGTCTGGCTGATGGGGAATGATTGGATGAAGGTGGATACTAACGGTGACGGGGTCGCGGAAAGCCAAGGGACGAGACAGGGGATCCTGCGGGGAGATTTCGGTTTTTCCTTCCGGACACGCGAAGCGGTGCTTAAAGTGATCGGGGCCCGTCTACCCAATACAGTCTACCTGATGGTCATCACGCTTCTCATCGCCATCCTGATTGCCATCCCGATTGGCATCATTTCGGCTGTAAACCAATACTCAGCCGTTGATATCTCAATAACCACGTTTTCATTCGCTGGCCAGGCACTGCCGGAATTCTGGCTCGGGTTGATCCTGCTGCTTATTTTCTATGCCTGGCTGAAAAATCCTTTCACCGGAGAATCTTTGCTCCCCGCGGGTGGGATCCATACGATCGGCAGTGCCTTTTCGCTGGTTGACTGGCTCAAGCACCTAGTCCTGCCGGTTGCGACCGGGGCACTGGGCTGGATCGCCTGGTACTCGCGCTTTATGCGTTCCAGCATGCTGGACGTGATCCATCAGGATTACCTGCGCACGGCGCGTGCCAAAGGCCTGACCGAGCGCCAGGTGCTCTATAAGCACGCCTTGCGTAATGCGCTGATCCCCCTGGTGACATTGTTTTCGCTGGATATACCTTACATCTTTAGTGGGGCAGTCTTCGTGGAAATGCTGTTTTCGTGGCCGGGAATGGGACAACTCTATTATCAGGGCGCCCTGCAGCGCGATTATCCCATCCTGCTGGGAATCCTGATGATCGGCGCAGCATTCATCCTCCTGTCAAACCTGCTGGCAGATATTATCTATGCCAGCCTCGACCCTCGTATTCACTACAGGTGAGACAGACATGGAACAGACGAAAACAACTGCGGCTGGCAGCAAGAATCATAACCGCCTGCACCCGCGCCTGCCGCACAGGCGCAGGCAAAGAACCTGGCGGCGTTTTCGCAACCATCCGGGAGCGGTTACGGGTTCCATTATCCTGACTGTCATGATCATCAGCGTCCTGTTGGCGCCGCTTTCTCCCTACGATCCCGAAACATCCAACGTGGCTGAAAAATTCCAACCTCCCTCCTGGCAGCACCCGATGGGCACGGATGCACTCGGCCGGGACATGCTGACGCGTATTCTCTTTGGCGGGCGCATCTCGCTTACCGTGGGGCTGATGGTAGTGGCAATCACCTTGCCCCTGGGTGTCTCGATCGGTGCCGCAGCCGGTTACCTGGGTGGGGTCGTAGACAATATCCTGATGCGCTTCACCGACTCGGCCCTGACTCTGCCCTCCTTGCTCGTCTTGATCCTTCTGAGCGCCATCCTACGCGAAGTGGATTTACCCGTCTTCAGCAAGAACAGCGTGATCACCATCGCCGTGATCATCGGCCTGCTTTCTTGGATGACGTTTGCCCGGCTCGTGCGTGCAATGATTCTCACGCTGCGCGAGATGGATTTTGTCACCGCTGCCCGTGCCCTGGGCGCAGCGGACCTGCGCATTATCTTAAAGCATATCCTCCCGAGCGCAATCGGGCCGATCATCGTTGAGGCCACTTTGGAATTGGGTTATGCCATCATCGAGGAATCAGGCTTGAGTTTTCTTGGGTTCGGCATTCAACCGCCCACCCCAAGCTGGGGCAATCTCCTCGCCAATGCACAGGAAAATTTTGTCAAGTACCCCTGGTTGGCGATTTTCCCGGGACTGATGATCTTCATCACCATCATCTCGGTCAACTACATTGGCGATGGCTTGAGGGATGCTTTTGATCCCTTTAAAGTTTTAGAAAAAGTTGGAAAAGTGTAGCGAAACCCTGTTCATTTCAACATTCTCACCACATTTAGGAGGAAGACAAATGGCTACCAACCGATTACCACTTGAACCGCTTCGCACCCCATACCGGCTTCAATACCTGAGCCCGGATCAACTGGACCAACTCCAAGCCGCTACGCTTGATATTCTCGAACACACCGGTGTGCGCTTCCCCTCTGAAAAAGCCTTGCAGGTTCTGGCAGACCACGGAACCGCGGTGGACCAAAAGACGCAAGTGGTGAAATTCCCCAGGGATGTTGTCATGAAAGCCATTTCGACTGTCCCGCGTACCTTTACCCTGGGCGCGCGTGAGCCATCCTATGATCTTCCCCTGGGTGATGGCTGTACTTATTTCACCACGGATGGCTGCGGGGTGGAAACTGTTGATTTGCCTGCCGTCTCGCACCGGCGTGCCGCAGGCACAGGTGAAACCCGCCAG
>Ga0315275_10006131_pt1 | contig 11463 bp, 7 predicted proteins | sample YL17G03_0_MG_FD_205557 | JGI IMG/M metagenome (GOLD analysis project Ga0315275, IMG submission 205557) | Sediment microbial communities from Yellowstone Lake, YNP, Wyoming, USA - YL17G03_0 | ecosystem: Environmental > Aquatic > Freshwater > Lake > Sediment | place: USA: Wyoming | collected...
CCAGTCCGAGCACTTCCAGGATGCTGGACCGTACAAAGCGGGAATAGTTAGCTGTCTGGATGATGACCAGGGCCGAGACCGGCAGGACCATATGCCTAACCAGCGCCCCGATATCCCTGGGATCCCAAATATCCGCCCCTGTAGGGAGATATGGCCAGCCCATTTTTTTGAATTGGACTGCAAAGATCAACATCAAGCCCAGGGCGATGAAAAAGATCGGCATTGAAAATCCAATGAAGGAAAATGACGTGATTACATTATCCAGCAGCGAATATTGCTTGACCGCTGAAATAATTCCCAAGATCAAAGCCAAGGTCAGGACGCATATCTCGGCAGTGATCATCAGGGTCAGGGTCAGAGGCAAGCGTTGAGCGATCATACCAAGCACCGGTTGCTTCGAAAAAAAAGATTGTCCAAAGTCTCCCTGTACAACCAGCCCAATCCACTTAAGATATTGTACGGGCAGGGGTTGATTCAATCCCAGGCGTTCGCGCAGAGCGGCGCGATCTGCTGCCGACATATTTGGATTCGTTGCGTATTGCGCCAATGGATCGGCGGAAAAACGGGTCAGGAGAAAGCACACAATCGTAATGATAAACAGCGTAAAAAGTGCCTGGATTGCTCGTCGCGCAATGTAACTCCACACGGGCGACCTCCTCAGCTCAGTAAGATATACTGATGGTGCGTGTCGCGTCAACCGGGCGTAACACGCACCATTCTATTATTCCGATGCACCGGGAGGCAGGGAAGCCCCGTCCTGGAACCGGGACGATAGCCCCCTGCCTCTCGGTTTTGATTCAATTACAGGTCGTTATTTGACATCCCAAAGTTCGGAGTTCCAGTCCATGTTGCTAGCGAAGCCAAAGGGTCCTGGTACGAAGCGGTCCACCATGCCGTAGACGTTGGCGCGAGCGTACATCATGACCACATAGTAGTTGTCGAAGATGTGCTTCTGCACCGCGTCGATGGCCGTCTTGCGGACAGCTGGGTCAGCGGAAGCGTTTACCGCGTTCATCAAAGCGTCCAACTCCGGATCGCAGAACTTATAGTTGTTCACACCCCCCGGATTGCTCGCGTTCGGGATGGTGTCACAGGAGTAGCTGTCCATCACGCCCGACATAGGATCGGGATAGAAGCCGGTGGTGTAGCCGGCCATATCATACTTGCCCATGGCCATGTTGCCACCATCGGTGTAGGTGGCAAAGAAGGTGCCGGCCGGGGTGTGGATCGGCTTGAACTCGATGCCGATCTTGGCCAGGTCGGATTGGGCTGCCAGGGCAATGTCCACGCGGATCTGCTTGTCGGTGGTCTCGAAGTTGAAGGACAACTTGGTTTCCACACCATCGCACATACCGGAGCGGATGCCATCTGCTCCAACCGTATAACCGGCTTCATCCAGCAAGGCCTTGGCACCCTCCATATCATATGGATCGGGTACGAGGCTGGTATTGGTCCAAGCGGAGTTCGGCCACTGGGTGGCAGGCACGGTGGTTTGGCCTTCCAACAGGCTGTTAACAAAGGCCTGACGGTCGATGCCCAGGGTGATCGCCTTGCGGACACGGATATCCTTGAAGGGGCAGAAGCCATTCAAGTCGGAGATGCCCTTGCCATTCACACCCGTGGTGGTGCCCAGGTTGAAGAAGTAATGTTCAAAGTCAAAACCAGGCTTGACCACCAGGTGGATCGTCGGCTCAAGCGCACCGACAGTGGCAATGTCGGATTCAGAAAAGTCCGGATACCAGTCAATGTCGCCGGTCTGCAGGGCAGCCAGGGCAGTTTCAGGGGTGGGGACGAACTTTATCTGGATTCGGTCGAGTTTTGGGCGTCCCGAGTAGAAGTTCGGGTTGGGCAGCAGGGTCATATGATCGCCGGCAACCCAGTCAGTGATCACCCACGGACCGGATGAAACCTTCGGCCAGTGGATGAAGGGATTGCTCTCTAAAGCGGTCTGGCCTTCAAGAATGTGTTTCGGCAGAAGGCCGCCGGAGTTATTCGGACCCTGGGTGAAGAGGGTCTGCCACGGCGGGTACAGTTCCGAGAACTTGAGCACGGCAGTGGTGTCATCCGGGGTCTCTATACTGGTTATCTTTTCGTATCCGACACGGCTCGCTACGGCGTTGCCCGGATCCATGATGGATTCCCAGGTGAACTTCACATCCGCCGAGGTGAGCGGCTCGCCATCCGACCATTTCAGACCTGACTGAAGTTTCCAGGTGATGGTCAGACCGTCAGCGGAGACGCCACCATTGGCGCCGCTGGGTAATTCGGCGGCGAGTTCGGCGACAAAATTACCGCCTTCGTCCCACTCGCCCAGGCCCGCCAGGGTCAGCTGGGTGATCCAGATGGCATAAGACATCTGGGAATAGTAGGGGACTATGCTGTCAGGTTCCTGAGACCAGGCGCCCGTGACTGATTTACCGTTGGATGGGAAGGGAATATAGGAGGCATCAGGAATGCCGTTGGCTTTCGCAGCCGCATCCACTTTTGGTCCGCAGCCGGAAAGGATCAGGCTGGTCAAAACGATTAGCGAGACAAGCAAGAACAGTGAACGTTTCACAATCTCTCTCCTCTCAAATTTTAAAGATTACAGGTTTCCTTGGGAAAACAAAACAGGAAGAGTATCGCTGCCAGGCACCTCCTCTCTTCAGGGAATAAAGATAATTATACAATTTTTTGGATAAATAGCAACCTCCTGACGGGTGGAATATACACCTTAATTTCCAATCATATATGATTAGTATAGTTAATAGTACTAGTAGTAGGGCCTGTGGATAAGTGGAAAACCCGCTTTGATTGGAAAGTAGGTTTATATAAAGGGGATTCACTGGATCTGTGGGTTTCCGATGGAAACCGGGTGTGTTCACTTGCGGATAAGCTGTGGATAATATTTCATACTAATGGATAGGAAAATAGTCTTATTCTTTATAGACCAAATCTTGGATATTCAGGTAAACGCTTACCACCCATGGGGGTTCATATTTCGAACAATTGAGCGACTTTTCCACAACGCGAGTGAGTTATCCACGGTTTTCGGGCACTTATCCACAGGCTTTATTGGTTCCTATCAAGCCTTCTTCCTGAATAAGGATCTATAAACCGTGGCTGGCCGCCATTTTCTCCAGTATTTCTTCTACGGTATCCAGGAAGCGATCCAGTTCTTCCAGGCGCTCATCGAAAACTTGCCCGAAAAGACCGAGCGTTTCACAGGCGGCTTGCCATTTTTTTTGTTGTGATGCGGGAAGTACGGCTGCACACAATGCCCATGTGTGCACCAGGGGCCAGAGCATGGAGAGGGGGGACTCGCTGGCCAACATGGCATTGAAAGAAGCTTTGTAATAAGTCAACCGCGGGGAGGCGATGGAAGGATGGACTTTATTCCGACCGGCTGCACGAACAAAATCTTCCTCCCAGGCGGTTAAAAATCCACTCAGGTTGGACATCTCTGCCCGGTCACTACCGATAAGATGCGCCAGGTCGGCGGCGAGAGCCGGCGCTCCGGCAGCCTCGGCCCGTTCTTGGAACTGGAGCATGAAACGCCGTTCGGCCAGCGGGTTGCCGGTCAGCAGGGCGATGGAGTTCGCCGCGTGGTTGATGCTTTTCAGATAGGCGAGCAGCTGTGCCGGGCCGGCATCCAGACCCTCCTGCAGCCCGCTCCAGATCTGGCGGGCGTGGTCTGCATTTTTACGGGCGCGCACCAGCACATTGCCCGGATCGGAAAACTCTGCCCGCACACCCGCCTGGATGAATTCGAAAAAATGCCCGCTTACATATAAGGGCAGCGGGTCATAGAGTTCGGGACCCAGCCAGGGATGGACGCGCAATTCCTTGGGTTTTTCATATTCCCGGCGGGGATTGTGGACGATGTCCAGGTGGATTTCAGCAGTGACCGGAACCACCTCACGGCGGACCTTTGGTTGACCGGAATGCACCAGGACGATGTCGATATCTGTCGAATTTCCCAGAAAGGGATTATCCCCGCGCACCGACCCGGTCAGGTAAGCAGCCACCAACTCGGGTTCTGCCAGGGCGCGTTTCTGGGCGGTTTCCTTTGCAATGCGGACGAGCGTCTCGCGGGTGATGCGCATCGATGCGCCTATTTGGCGATCAGGGACGGCTGGTAGGGAGGCAGTTTGAGGGTTTCGCGAATGCGGTTCGCGATAATGCCAAGATGCTCTTGGTAGTGGACAAAATCAAGCGGGTTGGTGTCGATGGTGAGTATGGGCGTGCCATCGTAGGGTTTGGAGAAAAAATCTTCGTATGCACGGTTGAGGTCTGCGATGTAATTTCGTTCCATGTTGCGCTCGTAGGGACGGTCGCGCGAGGCGATGCGCTGCATCAACACATCCGTGTCAGCCCTCAGGTACACAATCAAGTCGGGTGAGGGGATCTTCTCAGCGAGAGCCTCGTGGACGCGCTTGTACATCTCCAATTCGTCGCCCTGCAGGTTGATGCGGGCGAAGAGGGCATCTTTGGCAAAAGTGTAATCGGAGAGCAGGGATTTGCCGGAGTCGACGATGGGTGCCACCCCGCGCCGTTGCTGATGATAACGGCTTAACAGGAAGAAGATCTGCGTCTGGAAGGCGTAACGGGCGCGGTCAGAATAGAAATCGGAAAGAAAGGGGTTTTCCTCAAAGACTTCCAGCAGAAGCCCGGCTTCGAATGACGGGGCGAGCATGCGCGCCAGGGTGGTCTTGCCAACCCCAATGACTCCTTCAATGGCAATGTACATGGTCTCTCCAGCAAACAATGAGGTAGGTCAAGGATACCATAACTGAGGAGGGTTGCAAGGGTAACCCCATACTTCCTGTGCCTCCAGGACCGAAAGACACCTAGTATTTGGATTCCGGTTGCTTGACTTGTGCCAGCTGACTCTGTATAATCTGCTCAATCATGCCGTGAGGAGTAGGCTGCCTGGTACGCTGGTAGAGAAGGACGGCCCTGGCTGAAAGCCGCCGCAGCAACCCACTGCCGAAGTCGCACGGTCACCTTGCTGAAGAAATCTTCGTGAGAGTAGACCAGCACGGGTTCCGCCCGTTACAGTCGGATCCGGATGATGGTCCGGTCTGAGAGCCCTTTTTTCATCAAGGCATGGAAGTGATCTCCATGCAGAAAAAAGGAAATTGAGGTGGTACCGCGGAAGGCACATCCTTTCGTCCTCATCGGACGGAAGGTGTTTTTTATTTAGGATGCAAGGAGTTGCTATGACCGAGTACCTGTTGCCTAAAACTTATGACTTCAAGTCCACCGAGGGGCGCATCTACAGCATGTGGGAGCAGGGCGGATATTTTCAACCGTCCAACGATCCCAACCGCCCGGATTTCGACCCATCCAGGAAGCCGTTCGTCATTTCGATCCCCCCACCCAACGTAACCGGCGAACTGCATCACGGGCATGTCATGTTTGTTGCGATGGAAGATCTGATGATCCGCTACCACCGGATGAAAGGCATCCCGTCGCTGTGGGTGCCCGGTGCCGACCATGCCGGGATCGCGACCCAATTACAGGTGGAGAATGATCTGCTGCGTTCGGAGGAAGTGACCCGCGAGGAACTTGGGCGCGAGAAATTCCTGGAACGCGCCTGGGCCTGGAAGGTGAAATATCACCAGCTCATCAGCCAGCAGATCCGCCGCCTGGGAGCCTCCTGCGACTGGAGCCGCGAGCGCTTCACCCTCGACGATGGATTGTCGAAGGCGGTTCGCGAAGCCTTCGTGCGCTTATACGAGAAGGGACTCATCTACCGCGGACCGCGGCTCATCAACTGGTCGCCGGGGTTAAAAACTGCGGTCAGCGATCTCGAAGTGGAGTACTCCGAAGAACCCGGGACGCTATACTACTTTAAATACATACTCGCCGATACAGATGCTGGTGGTACCAAGCCGGGAGCAGCGGCTTCAAAAAAGGAGGCGCAGTTCATCCCGGTTGCCACAACCCGTCCGGAAACCATTCTGGGCGATACCGCCGTGGCTGTCCATCCGAAAGATAAACGTTACAAAAAATTCATCGGGCGAAACGTTTGCGTGCCGATCCTGGGGCGCCTGATCCCGGTCATTGCGGATGAATATGTAACTCGCGAGTTTGGCAGCGGTGCATTAAAGATCACTCCCGGGCATGACCCGAACGACTATGAGATCGGGCAGCGTCACGGGCTGCCGGTCCTTTCCGTGCTCGACCGGGAAGCAAGAGTGACCGAGGTCGGTGGACCCTACGCTGGCATGGACCGTTTTGAATGCCGCAAAAAAATCTGGGCCGATATGCAAGCCGCCGGATTGGTCATTAAAGAAGAGCCCTACACGATTAATGTCCCGCGTTCCCAGCGCGGTGGAGAAATCGTCGAGCCGATGATCTCCACCCAGTGGTTCGTCAAGATCCAACCACTTGCGGATGCTGCGCTGAACGCGGTTAGAGACGGGCGCATCACGATCATCCCGCAGCGCTTCGAAAAGGTCTATTTCAATTGGCTGGAAAACATCCGGGACTGGTGCATCTCCCGCCAGTTGTGGTGGGGTCACCGCATCCCGGTCTGGTACTGCGACGATTGTGGCAAACAGACCTGCAACCGCCTGGACCCGACCCAATGCGCAGCCTGCGGCTCGGTGAACATCCACCAGGACCCGGACGTGCTCGACACCTGGTTCTCCTCTGGTCTCTGGCCGTTCTCCACGCTCGGCTGGCCGGAAGAGACACCCGATTACAAATATTTTTACCCGACCACCATGATGGAAACCGGGTACGACATCCTGTTCTTCTGGGTGGCGCGCATGATCATGGATGGGCTTGAATTCACCGGCCAGGTTCCGTTCAATACGGTCTACCTGCACGGATTGATCCGCGACGAAGAAGGGGTCAAGATGAGCAAGAGCAAGGGCAACGCGGCTGACCCCATCCCCGTGATGGACACCTACGGCACCGATGCCCTGCGCTTCACCCTGCTGGTGGGCTCCACGCCGGGCAACGACATGAGCCTGAGCCTGAAGAAAGTGGAAGGCAACCGGAATTTTGCCAACAAGATCTGGAACGCCGGCCGCTTTGTGATCAGCGCCATAAACCGCCTCCCATCCGGCAGTGACACACCAGCCGCCGTGGATGACATCCCCAAAGGCGAGGATCCATCGGAATGGACATTGGCTGATCGCTGGATCTGGGCGCGCCTGCAGCAGCTGGTGGGCGAGGTGGAGCGCCTCTTCAGCACCCACCAGTACGGGGAGGCCGGACGCCAGATCTACGAATTCTTCTGGAACGATTTTGCCGACTGGTATGTTGAGGTGGCGAAACTGCAACTGGCTGCGGGAGACAACCGCGCCTTGCATACCACCCAGTTGCTATCGCACTGCCTCGATGTATCTCTACGCCTGCTCCACCCCATCACACCCTTCGTGACCGAGGAATTGTGGGGTCATCTGAGGCGCGCCTTGCTGGCATCGTCACTGGCTGGCCTGGTAAAAGACTGGCCCAAGGTCCTGATTATTGCACCCTGGCCGGAACAGCGCCCGTCCCAGGGCTGGGAAGCTGCCCGGCTGGCAGACTTTGCGCTGGTCCAGGAGTCGATCCGAGCCATCCGCAACCTGCGGGCCGAGAGAAAGGTCAACCCGGCAAAGCGCATTCCAGCAGCAATCGCAGGTGGTGCTGTAACCGCGCTTGTGAAAGAACAGGCGGAGGTCATCGCTGCCCTGGCTGGATTGGATCGATCCCGCCTTGAGATCCATGCCACCCTGCCGGCCAAGCCGGAGAACAGCATTGCACTGGTGGCAGGACCCATGGAGATCTACATCCCCCTTTCCGGCATGCTGGACCTGGATGAGGAGCGCAGCCGACTCCAGAAGGAACTGGACGAGATCCGTGCACAGATTGACCGGCTGGAGACTCTTCTTGGCAGCGACTTTGCCAGCAAAGCCCCCGCCCGGGTGGTGGAGAAGGAACGCCAGCGATTGGAGGAATTCCAACAGACCGCTGCCAGGTTGAAAGCACAACTGGAGCCCTGAACCGCGTAGATTTCCAGATGATCTTCCTGGTTCTTATTCATGGATGCAGTTCGATCGCGCCGCGGTTGAAAAAAGGATGATTTGCATGGAAATTGGCTCAATGATGGTGGTGAAAGAATGTTGTTTTTTACACCCACATAGAGTACACTTTACGTACTGCGATGAACCGTTGATACGATCCACAAGAAGGTGGCGACTATGTGGTCTCTGACAATAACCAACCCAAGAAGCGAACCACTGCAGATCAAATTAACACCCGGAAAGATGATGATCGGGCGCCTGGTCACCAGCGATATCGTGATCAACGATGTCGCCGCTTCCCGGCGGCATGCGGAGATCTATTTTGATTCAATGTCTGAAGTGGTATCGATCAACGATTTGAAAAGTTCCAACGGCACCTACGTCAACCGGCAGAAGATCACCGGCTTCTATCGTTTGCAGAACGGAGATGTCATTCGCATCGGTCAGACCGTCATGCACCTGACCAAGATAACCAACACCCCCGCCGACCAGAAGGAAATATCCGGCACGCGCCACTTCACCCGGGAATTGGTGCTCGAGTCGGTTGACGAGCACCCCATCCTTCTGTACGAGATCACGGAGAAATTGAATACCGTTGTCAATATCGAAGCCGCAATCATCATGGTGGTGGACCTGATCAAACGCGCCATGGGCGTGGATGTCTGTGAAGTCATCATGGCCCAGGATTTCAACCGGGTCACCATGGAAGGGCCAAATAATTTAACCGCCAAAGCGATCCGCAATTCTTCCGTCGAGATAAGCCCGCTGGCATTATGCGTTCCCGTGGTCAGCAATGAGAAACCCCTTGCACTGATCTATATCGAAAAGAACCGCCAGGGCGCCCTGCCATTCGATAAACGCGATATGCAGCTGGCCGTGGCCATCAGCCACCAAACCGCCCTGACCATGGTGAGAATTGAATTGCTTGAGAAAATCCGCCGCGAGGGGCAGGTCAAGCAACTCCTGTTGCGCTTTGTCTCACCCATTGAAGCCGATGACATATTAAAAGATTATCTAAAGACGGGAAAACTACCGGACCTGGTTGAGAAAAAAGTAACGGTATTATTTGTGGAAATTGCCGATTCGACCGGATTTGCAGAGCGAATTGGACCAAAGCAGTTTTCACTATTTATGAATTCGTTTTACCAATATATGACCCAGATTGTGTTCAAGAAAGGTGGGATGGTTAAATACCTGGGAGACGGGGTGCTGGCGGTCTTTATGGAAACAAAAGGAGAACTGCCCCCGGAAGAAAAAGCGGTCGGTGTTGCCCGCGAGATCATCGAGTTCGTGAAGAAAACTGACACCCAGGAGCCTGCGCAGACCTGTGAAATCGGCGTGGCGATGAACACCGGCAAGGCAATAGTCGGTTATGTGGGCACGCAGGAACGAGCGGAATTCAATGTGATGGGCAACTTGATTAAAATGACCTACCGGATGCAGGAGCGGGCGATTCCAAACCGCATCTTTGTAGGCGAGTCGACCGCCGAGGCGATCACGAATAAATATCCGGTACAGAAAGCCGGCAGCCTGACCATGGTTGGGAGCGAACAACCCATCCAGGTGTATGAGATTTCGCTTGCCAAAACGTCCCCGTTCGTCCAGGAAGATAACGACATGGTGGCAGCGTTTAAAGCCATTGCAGAGAAATTAAAGGCGCGCCGGAGTTGAGCAGGCGAGGGTTAAGCCATGGCAGAGGAACGCAGGAGTATTAAACGTAGAAAATTCGGGTATTACATGCAGGTCGTCGATAACGACACGCATGAACTCATCGGGTATCTTGCCGATATCAGCCCGCAGGGCTTCAAGCTCGAACGCCAGGGTGCACCGGATGTCTACGACGAATACTCCATGCGCCTGGAACTGACACCCGAGATATCTGACAAGACCTTTATTTCGTTTATTGCCCGTAGGAAGTGGAGCCGGCGCGACCCGATGGACCCAAACGCGCATAATGAAGGCTTCCAGATCATCAGCATTTCGCCTTACGATCGAATGATCTACCAGCGCATTGTAGATAAATACGGCCGTCCAGAAAGCAGCTGGTGAAGACCCCCTGAAGACAGCAGGATCAAGACCCGGGCGGTACTGGCCCGGGTCTTTTTATTATCCTTTGACCAAAATAGACCTGTGACAAAAGAAGTCAATTACAAGACATTCGTCATTTGACACACCACCGCCGATAAAGTATTTTTAGTTCGATTTTCATTCAAAACACCTTAAGGAGTAATAACCATGGCCCTGAAAATTACAGAGGAGTGCATTGCTTGTGGAGCCTGCGTCCCGGAATGCCCAACCACCTCCATCACCGAAGGCACCCCCTACGTGATTGACGCTGCCACGTGCGTGGAGTGCGTGGGTCACTTCGACAGCCCGCAGTGCCAGGCTGTCTGCCCGGTTGCTGATACTGCCATCCTCAAGGCATAAGTCAAAAAGGCCCAACCATGGGTAATCCTTGCTCCCATGGATCACAACCTGTTTAAGCCGTCACTTCAGGTGAATCCTGGAGCGACCATTTTGCAGTATAATTTCTACAATTGAATATCAACCTTCGGGGCAGGGTGACACCTGCAGCGCAGCGAACGCAGCGCGGCCAGGTGAATTCCCGACCGGTGGTACAGCCCACGAGCAGGCGGCAAGGTTACCTGGTAACCGAACCTCCTTGCATGATCTGGTGACACCCGCAGTGTTCGACAGGTGAATTCCAGAGCCGACCGTTATAGTCTGGATAGAAGAAGGTGACCTCTAGACCCTCGCGGGTCTGGTGTGGATATTTGCCCCGGAACACGTTTCCGGGTTTTTTTATCCTTCGGTCGCGCCTGCCCCGTTCTCATGAACGAGGTTTTTTAATTCATGGATTGGAAGCAACTGCGCAAATCCTCCCGCTCCACCTCCCGTCCCTCACGCTGGACGGCATTCCTCTCCCTGGTATTGGCCATTCTGGCCTGGTGGCTGGTGAGTCATTTTGCCGGGCTGCCGGCTTTCATCCTGCCTGCGCCTGAGCAGGTGGCAGCCCGCTTCTGGAAAGCACTGATCGACGGCAGCCTGATCATCCACACGGCCGCCACGCTGGCGGAAGTCCTGCTCGGTCTGCTGGCGGGAACAATCGCCGCGGTGACTCTTGGTTACCTTATCGCCAAGAGCCGGATGTTCGAACGACTGGTCTCCCCCTACCTGGTCGCCACCCAGGCCATACCCATCGTAGCGATTGCCCCATTGCTGGTCATCTGGTTTGGGCCGGGGCTGTTTTCCAAGGTGCTGGTCTGCGCGCTGATCGTCTTCTTCCCGGTGCTGGTTAACACGGTGGTGGGTGTGCGGGCGGTGCCGCGCCCGTTTCATGACCTGATGCACTCGCTGCATGCCGGGCGCGGGCAGATCCTGCGCATGCTGGAACTGCCGGCAGCCCTGCCGGTACTGCTGGGCGGATTGCGGATCGGCGCCACCCTGGCCGTCATCGGGGCGG
>Ga0315275_10006132_pt1 | contig 11462 bp, 9 predicted proteins | sample YL17G03_0_MG_FD_205557 | JGI IMG/M metagenome (GOLD analysis project Ga0315275, IMG submission 205557) | Sediment microbial communities from Yellowstone Lake, YNP, Wyoming, USA - YL17G03_0 | ecosystem: Environmental > Aquatic > Freshwater > Lake > Sediment | place: USA: Wyoming | collected...
TCCAGAGAGCGTTCTGCAAGCCCGAACTGAGGCTTTCATAGCTCTCCGAGAAGCAGACTGTGCCGGTCTCCCAGTTGGAGTAGCACAAGACAAAGTGGTACAGCATGTGGTCGAATGGTATGCCGTTGATGGTATACCCAAGGGCTTCATCCGGGTGAAGTCCGATTCGCACCATTCGCCGGGTTCGTAGTGCTGAGGGAAGAAGACCTCATTGCCCGGCCCTTTCAAAGCCCGCCATAGCTTTACCCGCCGCTGGAATGTACGTAATTGCCCATCCTGGTATTTGCCGGGATGTTCTCGCTGGAGGACCTCGAAGAGCGTTTTGGCCTCGATACCATCGTTGTTCTCGAGCACCTCCTCAGCCCAACGCCAATCCTCTTGATCGAGCGGGTCCGGACGGGTTCGCCAGTCGTGCACCACCATGCACTGGCTGGGCAGTTTACCCGATTTGCGGTACTTGCGGGCGGTTTTTTCGCTCATCCCGGCCTTGGCAGCCGCCGTTTTGAGCAATTTCTCCTGGTTGATCAGCTTCATGAGCATTCTTACCTGATTGTCCGTAACCATCTGGATCTCCTTGACATACGGAAAATCCAGATAGCCTACCGGCTCTCAAACCCAGCCGGTAATTTTAATTCTCGTTGAACGGTAAGAATAATTGTCGCTGATCACTTGTTGATTTATCAGATAAGCAAGTTGTCCTGGATTATCGGAACTGTCGTCTTATTGCCAATTTTTGCTTTTTTGCGAAATTGTGCTTGACAAGGGACGATAAAGGCTATAGCATCAGGCCAACTTGGCGAGTGGGCTCAAGGAGGAGGTTACCTCACTTTTTTGGTGGCCGTTGGGCTAATTGTGCCCAAAAAAGGGTGGATAGTGGTTTTGGAGTGCTACTTTGGGGCTGTCCCAATTTACATATTCATTTGAGAATAGTTTTTCAACGGAATCGGAGCGGACTTTCACGCATGCTTGGGACGCCGGGGGCAAGGCGCCTGTGTGGCTCATCTGGGTGCTGGCCGTTCTGCTGCTGATATCGGCGGGGATAGCTTACCGTGTTCCGGCACAGCGCATAAGGATTCTTGGCGAGGCTCCAATTGTGCTTCCTGTGCCTCTGGGTGATTTCCCGATGGAGATTGGCAACTGGGTGGGCACGGAACTGCCGATTCGCGCGACCACCAAAGAATATATGAAGGACAACTTTGCCGACGATTACTTCAGCCGGCGATATGTCGATTCTGTCGCGAAGGCCTGGGCGGACGTCTATGTGGTGTATTGTTCGGCGCGACCTGGCGGGATATTAGGTCATCGGCCAGGCGTATGTTATCCGGCCTTCGGCTGGCAGCACGAGAGCACCGAGAAATCGCGATTCACTTCCCGATCTGGCCGGCAGATAGATTGTCTGGTGCATCGATTCTACAAACCGCCTCCGGAGTACGACCGGATGGTTGTGTTGAGTTTCTACGTATTGAACGGCCTAACAACAGCCAAGGAAAGTGATTTTTCGGGGCCCTTCGGTCGAAGGCCTAATATCGCCAGAGACCCAAGCCGATACGTGGCTCAGGTTCAGATAAGCTCGGCGTTGGAGAACTCGGTTCAGGCAGCGGCTGAGGAGATGACGGACCTGATTCTTGACTTCCTGCCCGACGGGAACAGCAAGGTCGAGGCAGCGGAATCTGTCCGGGCATCTGGTGGTGACATCAAAAGCGCCGAGTGACATAAGGAAAGACACACCGAACTGAGGACGGCCGAGTAAGGTCTTGTCTAATGTGAGGTTACATTGATTTATTCGATGCAACCGACGGGGACGGAGTCTAATAAGAGAACGCTGATGGAAGTGGAAGCCCAGAGGAAGAACCACAACGGCGATGTGCGTGTAGCTTTGGTGAGCTTGACAAGTGGAAGAAAACAAATGAGCATCTTCACTATCTTATCAAACGAGAGCCGCAGGCGGAAGCTGAAAGCGTTCTACGAGACCTTCCACCCTGCAAGGCATACCAGGATACTCGATGTGGGTGCTGAAGCGAATCCCGGGGGTGATTCGAATCTGCAGTTTATCGATTCATATCCGTGGAAAGACCGAATCTCGGCCGTAAATCTGTCGGAGGGTCACATATCAAATATTAAGACATTGTATCTGGAAATAGACGCGAAAGTCGCTGACGCCTGCGCATTACCGTGGCCCGACAAGCATTTTGATGTTGTCTGGAGCAATGCGGTAATAGAGCACGTTGGAGATTTTCAGAAGCAAAAACAGATGGCTGCGGAAATCATGCGTGTGGGTAAAGCGTGGTTTGTTACTACTCCAAACCGCTGGTATCCATTTGAGTTTCATATGCGGCTGCCTTTTGTCACATGGCTGCCCGGGAAGACCTATCTGCGGATAGGCAGGCTCATACAGTATAGCCATGTTCGCAAGAGATATGTCTTTGGCGTCAAGAGGGAAGACCTTAGGTTGATGACGGCAAGAGAACTGAGAGAGTGTTTTCCAAGCAGTAAGATAATCAAACACCGAGTGACCTTTATGGCGGAGACACTCATTGCGGTTGGCGGAGAGTTCTAAGGGAACTGGATAATTGGAGGCTCAGACGATTCAGGAATCGCTGCAAGGTATGCCGAAAGAAGAAGAAATCAGCGTAGCCGGTCCATCCCCGGATCGATTCTTCGATACCGAACACTTGAAAGGTGATTTGAAGGGCCGGTCTATTAGGAGTGGTGCGGTCACGATGTCCGGCCAGGCAGTGAAGTTCTTCCTTCGGATGGGCTCATTCGCTGTTCTTGGCCGGCTTCTCACGCCGGGGGAATTCGGCCTTGTCGCGATGGTAACGGTCGTCACCGAATTCGCGCTCATGTTTCGAGATATGGGCCTGTCCACGGCCACCATCCAGCGTCCTGAGGTCAGTGGCGCCCAGGTCAGCACGCTCTTCTGGGTAAATGCGGGCATCGGCGCGGCGCTGGCGGCGATAACGGCACTTCTGGCGCCGGTGCTTGTATGGTGGAATGCCGAGCCCGATTTGATAAAGATCACGCCGGTTCTGGCAATCGGGCTTATTCTGGGCGGCTTGGCGATTCAACATGAGGCCCTGTTAAAAAGGCAGATGCGTTTCTCCGCACTTGCGACCATCGAAGTGGCAAGTGTTGCGGTGGGGATCGCCATGGCCATTGTCTCGGCCTTGCTGGGCGCCGGGTACTGGTCCCTCGTTGTTATGCACGTGGCGATGTCCGCGGCGATGACCCTCGGCGTATGGATGATTTCAGGATGGCGTCCCGGCAGGCCTCGCTTGCGGTGCGGTGTTCGCTCAATGCTGAGCTTCGGCAGAGATATAGTCGCCTACCGCATAGTGAATTACCTGGGGGCTAACACAGACAAATTTCTGCTTGGCCGATATTGGGGACGTGACGTTCTCGGTCTTTACGGCAGGGCCTACGGACTGCTCATGTTGCCCATAACGCAGATCACCTGGCCGATCACTACGGTTGCGCTGCCGGCTATGAGCCGAATCCTGGACGAGCCGAAAAAGTACGCAAGGTATTACGCCAGGCTGGTTCAATTACTCGCTTTCGTCACTATGCCGCTGGTCGTTCTGCTCGCGGTCTGCTCGAGGAGCGTTATTCTTCTGGTCCTGGGCGAGCAGTGGACCGAGGCGAGCCGAATTTTTCAGATACTGGCTGTAACCGCATTTATCCAGCCCCTGTCGAGCACTATAGTACTGGTGCTGCTTTCGCAGGGATTATCGGGCAGGCTCTTGAAATTCGGCGCGCTTAATAGTTCATTTATTGTTGTGGCCTTCATTATTGGAATCCGGTGGGGAGCGGTCGGCGTTGCCTCTGGATATGCCGTAGCGAGCTATCTGGTTCTGTTTCCCGGGCTGTGGTACAGTTTCCGAGGGACGCCCGTGAGCATAGGAACCGCCGTGCGCGCCGTTTGGCGGGCGGTGATCGCCAGCGGTGTTATGGCTCTGGCGCTCATACTGGTCTATCCCTACCTGCTGGGATTAGCCAATATCGCAATTTTCGGCATCGCTTTCATTTTAGCTGCTTTTGTTTATCTTTTAGTGTGGATTTTCATTCCCGGCGGGATTGATGTTTTGCGGGACTTCGCCGGCTATATAGCACTGATTTATCAGAAGAGAGAATCCGGCGAATCAAATCAAAGAGGGGTTCAGTAACCTCCGTGGCGGCAGAAAAGAAAGACAATAGCATCAAGGTGTGTTTGCTGGGGCCGTCTTTTGGCACGGGCAATCTCGGAGTCGATACGCTCGTCGAATCGAGCATTAAGGTCATTGTCAACCGGTGGCCCGACGCCGAGGTAACGCTATTGGGCAGCGGATGGGTTGACTGCGAACACAAGCTTACGCTTTTTGGCCGGGACGTTCACGTAAAGAGTATGCCCATAAGGTTCTGCAAGAACGTTTTTCAATCTGATCATTTTTTGGTGCTCTTCTTCTATGCGATGTTGATGAAGGTGTTTCGAGGGCCGCGGGCGCGCAAAGCACTTGCGAGGCGCAATCCATATCTGCGAGCTATAGCCGAAGCGGATATGGTCGCCGATATCACAGGCGGAGACAGCTTCAGTGACATTTACGGGATGCGAAGGTTCATATTCGGTTTCTTGCATAAATTGCTTATCATAGCGTTCCGAAAGAAGCTGGTGCTTCTGCCTCAGACCTACGGGCCCTTCGACAAGAGACTCACGAGGGTCCTGGCTCGGCACATCATAAACTACGCTGCGCTGGTCTATTCGAGGGACCGAAAGGGCCTGGAAGATGTCGAGGCTCTGCTTGGCGCCGGCAAGGGCGCGGGAAAGATAAAGTTCGCACCGGATGTCGGCCTTGTCCTCGATCCGCATAGGCCGGATAGTGCTGAGGTCGAATCGTTCGAGAATATCAAGAGTGCGGGAAAGACGCTGATCGGCCTGAATGTCAGCGGCCTTCTCAGTCGTACCGGCGAGGCACAAGACAACATATTTAACCTCAAAGTGAATTACCACACCCTGCTCGATTCAATAGTCGAGTTCTTGATGAAACAGGATGGTACGGCGGTTCTGCTGGTCCCACACGTTGTCACTCTGAACAAGCCGGGTCACCTGCCTCCCACCAGCCCCCCAAAAAAGGGGTACAGGGAACAGTCGGACTCGGCTGCCTGTGCCCGGTTGTATGAACGTGTCGCCCGGAATCACCCCGGCCGGATATTCCTCGTTCGAGGCCGCTATAGCCACAACGAGACCAAATACATAATAGGATTGTGCGATTTCTTTATCGGCTCTCGGATGCATGCCTGCATTGCGGCGCTTTCTCAGTGCATCCCTGCGGTCGGGATAGCATACAGCGGCAAGTTCTACGGTGTTTTTGAAAGCGTTGGCGTGGGAGACTGCGTTGCCGACGCACGACACTGCCGTGAAGATGAGCTGCTGGAGAAGATAAGCTCGGCGTTTCGAAGGAAGGGCCAAATCCGAGAGAATCTCCGCCAGGCCTTGCCTCGTGCGAAAAACGCGGTGTTAGATATGTTCGAGGCTTTGGAATTATGAAGTGATATTTCATTCTTAATCAGGGTCGAACGTGCAATTTGTCGCCTTTTATGGGTAAGCAGCGCAGAAGTCAGGACAGCAAGTACAGGTCAGTTGATGCCGTCGTGAAGAAAAAGATATGCTGTGGCTGCGGAGCCTGTACGGTAATCTGCCCGGCGTCGTGCATCGAGCTTGCTTACGGAGAGCGATACAACTATCCGAGAGTCGGTGCGGAGCAGTGTGTGCAATGCGGCAAATGTCTTGAAGTGTGTCCCAGCGCATTTCTTCTAAGAGGAACCGATCCGGGATTCTGCGATGAGTCTGCAAAGGCTTTGTATGGTTGCTGCCTTATCCATTCGAAGGATGACGGGATACGTCTGGATGCTTCTTCTGGCGGGTTCATCACGGGGATGATTCTACACCTGATGGATGAAGGGCTGGCGGACGGCGGTGTCGTCGCGAGGTGTCAGGGCGAGCAGGCCTTGGTGCCCCGGTCGTTTATCGCGACGGACCGGCAGTCGCTCTTGAGTGCAAGGGCGTCGAAGTATGCTCCCGTTTCGAGCTGCGCCGCGTTGGCCGATGTGTTGAAACGGCCCGGGCGCTACGTGTTCGTGGGGACGCCGTGTATGGTTGAGGCGCTGAGCAAGCTGCAGGACTTGTTGCCCGATCTCAGGCGGCGCATTGTTCTGTCTATTGGTTTGGTTTGTTCGGGCATGGCGTCTCGCTTGAGCACGAAGGCCTACATCGAGGAAGCCGGTGTGAATCCCGCGGACGTTCGACGCATCTGTTACCGCGGAGGCGGCTGGCCTGGTCGCTTCCGGGTCTTTGGCGAAAATGACGAACTTCTGATGGATCGACCGTATCTCGACGGTGCGCTTATCCGCGTTGTGTCGCGTGATCATTACCTGCGCTGTCGGAACTGCCTCGATCATTGGGGCCGATTTGCTGATATTGCGGTTTCTGATCCCTGGACGGAAGAGATGGTCAAAACAGAGCGCAAAGGCAGGTCCGCAATTATGGTTCGGACTGAGCGGGGCAGGGAGGCTGTCCGCTCGGCCATTGACAGCGGTGATATGATAGCCGATCCCATTACTGTGAAAGACATGCTCGGCTACAACAAGCACCTTGTAATCGACTCCGAGCACCCGCGTCACGGGTGGATGGCGGGATACCAACTACTGTTTTTCGGGCGCCTGAGGTACGGGGGGATGGTGTTGAGAAGTCTGCTGCACGGAAAGCGGATTGGCTTGAAGACCACACTCACGGCCCGATTCAGCAGGAAATACTACTATTAGTCGCAATAGACCCCATCAGAGCGTGCAGGCGCTTGTCGCAGCGCTGCCCCTTTTCTGACAGTGCAGGTATATGCAAGGCACCACGTTAGTAATCGGAATCTTAGGCTCGATATTGGTTCTGCTGCTGCGCCCCACTAGAGCCTTTGTCGTCTATATAGCAGTCCTACTTTTTTATCCAACCTATCTCGTTGTCAGCGTTGGCACAATTGACATATCGGCCAGCCGAATCGTGATAGCCGTATTATTGCTCAAATTCTTAGCCGATGACAACTTGCGGAGTAGATTCAAGTGGTGCCGGCTCGATGGATGGGTAGCATTTTATATGGCTATTGGCATTGTAGTCATGTGTATTACGCGTCCGTCATTCGCCGCTCTGGAAAATCGAGCTGGCTTCCTGATGGACACATGGTTCGTCTATCTTGCCGCGCGTATATGCATAAACGACCGAGATTCGCTAATCAATGTGGTGAAATGGGTTGGTGTTCTATTAGTTCCTCTAGCGCTCTTGAGTGTATTGGAATGTGTCGGTGGGTGGCGGCCATACGCAACATTACGACAGTATTGTCCCTGGCGAACGGAAACGACCATAAAGGCGGCCCGGTTCGGGTTTGAAAGGGCAGAGGGGCCTTTTGGCCAGACAATAATGTTTGGGACAGCGTTTGCACTGCTTGTGCCATGTCTTTGGTCTTTGCGGCATGAGCGTGGCAATTGGCGCGGCCTGGCTTATTTACTTACAAGTGTTGCCATCATAGGCGGAATGAGCAGCATGTCGGGCGGCCCTTGGAATACGCTTATAGTGACCATTTTCTTCCTCGCACTGGAAAGACGCAAACATTGGGTTAAACCGCTGTTAGTACTATTCGCATTTTCCTGTATATTCGTCGAAATAGCGAGCAACAGGCCTTTCTATCACGTTCTTATATCTTATGCTAATCCTATTGGCGGGTCAGCCTGGCATCGTGCTAAAGTAATTGATTGTGCGATTGAGACATTTGGCGAGTGGTGGTTCTTGGGGTATGGTGGTAAGGATCCTGGCTGGGGGCCGAGCATGGGAATGGCTGTCACGGACGTAACCAATGAGTTTGCCATAGCTGGGGTCAGTTATGGCGTACTCGGCGTGATTGGGCTTTGCGCCATCTTTGCCACTGCCCTACGAATGTTAATTCATTCGTACAAGCAGTTGGATGATCCTGTACTTAAGTCCTGGTGCTGGGCCTTGGGTGCTACTCTTGTTGCTGTGATAATTACATTTATGGGTGTTGCTTTCTACGGGCAGACAAGAGCGTTATTCTACTGTATTCTTGGGATAACCGGCTCAATGCCTACCTTGTCTACCTCGGGTCCAGGCCAGCCCCGTTTGCGCAAAACTGTGGTTCTCAGTGGTCCAAATCGCGGAAAGCATAGGGATGTCTCAGACCTTACCAAAGTATTTGCCACTCGGGCTATGAGTAGCTCAGATACAGTGTCAAGATAATCCGAAAGCTGTTTTTTTTTCTTGGTGAGTCTGTTTGACGGCCTGGAGTGTTTCTTATGGGTGTATTAGCAACTGAATTGAGATCTCTTGGCCATTGCTTGCGTGATTCTCTTTTATTTTGCTTGCCGAATGATTGGCTTTCACAGAGGTTCTTGCGTCCTTGGGTCCTGAGGCTCATGGGGGTCCAAATCGGCCGCGGAAGTAATATTAGCCGAGTGCGCATAATTGGATATTGCCGCAATATTCAAATAGGTAGGAATGCTTTTGTCAACTCTCAGACCTTCTTTCATGCGGGAGGCAAGATAATACTTGGAGATAATGTGACTGTCGGTTTCGGAGTGACCTTCATAACGGGGAATCATGAAATCGGGGAGGCGGGGCAGAGGTGCGGCAGGTTGATTAGAGAGGCCATCAGCATTGAGAGCGGCGTGTGGATTGCTGCCGGAGCGTTCATAGGGCCAGGGGTGACAGTCGGCGAGGGCAGCGTGGTGGCTGCTGGGGCCGTGGTGATGCGATCCATGCCTGCCAACAGCCTTATAGGAGGAGTCCCTGCCAAGGTGATCAGGAAATTGGCGTGATAGACAGCCAATTTCCTGCTTGAGCCCGCCGCAGCAGTGTAAGATCGGAACGTAACGATAGGCCAACTGCCAGATCATGGGCGCAGTTGGACAACTTGGCCGGCTGTTGGCTTCGAGTGCCGGCTGGCGGCGATAACCAACAACGAATGGGACACAAGAAGATAGGTTCAACAAAGAGATATACCGATTTTTTCTGGCAGAGCATCACTGCCAAGCCGCCTCGTCTGGCATACATAGGCGGCTTCTTCGGGCACGACAATCTTGGTGACGAGGCCCTTTATGATGCGGCGGAATCGCTGTTTAATAAGTGCTCGTTGTTGAAGTATCCGCGTAAACCGTGGCTTACGAGTATTGCGAAGGTTCTGCCCCGTATTCATTGCGCGATCTTGGGCGGCGGCACTTTGATCAATGGGATAGAAAGCTGGCGTCGGCTTGCCGAGAGATGTTTCGACATGTTTCCGTCTTCATTTGTTTTTGGGACGGGTGTGGCGCATCCGTCTTTCTGGTCGTCCCGCGGGGAATGGAAAGACACGCGCAGGGAGTGGAAGTCAATCCTTGAGAAATGCAGTTACGTTGGCGTCAGAGGTCCGCTGTCGGCGCAGTTGCTGGCGGATGTGGGGCTTGAGCATGTTGAAATTGTTGGCGATCCGGTATTGACATTCGCACTGAGGGGACCGCCCGAGAGCAGTTCACATATTCCGGATTCTATTGGTCTGAATCTTGGGCAGGCGAACGGTTGTATGTGGGGGTCGGAAGATCGCGTTCTGGACGAATATGTCAAGCTGGCGACCTTTGCCCGGAAGGCCGGATGGCGAGTGATGTGGTTTGTCGTGTATCCTCCCGACTTGAGCATCACGCAGAAAGCGGCCGAACTGAGCGGAACGGGTCAAGAGATCCACAAAATATATTGCGATGTCAACAGGTATCTCGAATTAGTAAGGCCGTTGAGCACGTTTGTCGGAATGAAACTGCACGCGACGGCACTGGCGACGTGCGCTTATGTGCCGTCGGTTATGTTGGAGTATCGGCCCAAATGCAGGGACTATATGCAGTCAATCGGGCAGGATGAGGCGAATTTTCGTACAGACAGGTTCAAGGCCGAAGAAGTATGGGACATTGTCTCGGCCTGGAACTCACAGCGGCAAGCGGCCTCCAGAGTTGTATATGATGCAGTTATGCCGTTGTCGGAAACTCAGAAGTCCAAAGCAAACCGACTAATGGAAACAATGATGAAGTCGTGACATTGATCAGGTGAGGGCTTACGTGAGTCGTAAAATCAGAATAATAGGTGCAGCTTTCGGTGATCCTTTGTCTGAAACGGTTTTTTCAGGTGTATCCAGGTATTTGTTCAGATCACTTGAAAAGCAAAAAGTAATTTCGGGTTATATCTCCACCAGACAGCTTCGTCCGTGGGACGTGTTCCGCCGCTTGCTAGATCTGTCCAAGACGTTTGAGTTCGGCAGGCCCGGGATAAACGCCTCGTGGATGTGGCGGCGCTCAACAATCGAGAAGCTGACCGCTCGCGTAATGAAGAAACTTGAGGCCTTCGATGATTTCGACGCCGTTCTGCAGGTGGGCACGCATGCAATAATCAATCCCGAGCGAGCGAAACACTATGTCTTTACGGATATGACAATCGTCCAGGCCGTCAACTCTCCAAACGCAAGGAACTTCGCTGCCGGCAAATTGCCTCAGTCCCAGCGCCCTGAAGCTATCGAGGCGCAGAAAGCCATCTTTCGGTCCTGCGAGGATATTTTTGTGAATTCACATTGGACAAAGAACTCCATCGTGAACGACTATGGAATTGACACAGATAAGGTTCATGTCGTGGGCGTCGGTGTGTCGCTCCCTTTGAACACCCTGCCCAGGAAGAAGGGGGAGTCCCACAATATACTGTTCATCGGGCGCGACTGGGTTCGTAAGGGTGGGCCCACGCTTGTGGATGCCCTTTCGTTGGTCAGGAAGAAGTTCGATGACGCCACTTTGACGGTTATCGGGTGCAATCCGCGGGTTCGAGATGAAAACGTGGAAGTGCTTGGTGCGTTGAACAAGAAGATCAAGCCGGAGAGACGAACGATTGAAAATGCGCTGGCCGAGGCCGGGGTGCTTTGTGTTCCGTCCCTACTCGAACCTTACGGAATCTGTTTTCTCGAGGCGCAGCTTTACCGCGTCCCGCCGATAACTTACATTGGCGAGGGACGTGATGACGCAATAAAGGATGGTGTGACCGGCATCTTGCTTCGTGAGAGGACGCCAGAGGCGTTAAGTGGGGCGATAATCGAGCTGTTTTCCAACCCCGACAAGGCCAGGAAGATGGGCGAGGCAGGGCATGAGTATGTTACGAACAATCTGACGTGGGACCATGTTGCGCAGCGCGTTCTGAGCGTGATGGAGGATCATTTTTGAGGTTGAGCGGGCTTGTTCGCCCGGAGGCGTAGAACAGAAGTGGAAGGATTGATCTGCAATGGCTGAAAAATCCAAGATAATCTTTACCGGCGGGAGCGGCCTGTTGGGGTCGGAATTCAGGAAAATACGGCCCGATATCGACTATCCCTGGTGGGAAGATTTCAATGTCACAAACCTCGATCAGATGAGGCAGTATGTTCGGTCGAACG
>Ga0315275_10006133_pt1 | contig 11462 bp, 6 predicted proteins | sample YL17G03_0_MG_FD_205557 | JGI IMG/M metagenome (GOLD analysis project Ga0315275, IMG submission 205557) | Sediment microbial communities from Yellowstone Lake, YNP, Wyoming, USA - YL17G03_0 | ecosystem: Environmental > Aquatic > Freshwater > Lake > Sediment | place: USA: Wyoming | collected...
TCCGGTTCTGGAACGGGCTTTCGAGCACGTGCTTCTTGGTGTGCCGGAAGTCCAGCCAGTGGTGGCTCCGGTAGGCAAGGGCGACCCGGTCTGAGAGCGCTGACAATCGGAAGGACCCGGTGATGCGGAGCCGGCTCGCCACCGTGGAAGCGGAAGCCGATCCGACGTAGGAATACCGGGCAATTACGTATCCTTTGGCCTTGAGCCCGCCCACCCCATCCGAGGCGGCCGCCTGGTCCGGCCCTGGCCCGGCGGCCAGCACAGGGTAAGCGAGCGCGATCGTCGCCACGGCGAATAAGACAAGGGCCGGGCTTCGCCGCATGCTCGATCTAATCTCCACCGTCGCCTCCGGGAAAGCGGCCGAGATGGCAGTCGAGGCAACGACCGCCGTTGTCGTCGCTGTGCCCTGCATGGCAGGCATGACAGGTGTACTCCCGGTAGTTCTGGGCATTGCCATGACATGTGCCGCAGGCGATACCTGCGTGCCGGCCGGTTTGGATGTTGAACCAGGCGGGGCTGTGGGCATATGTCCAGGTGTCCAGGGTGTGGCACTCCTGGCAATCGGTTCCTGCCCCGTAGGCGGCATGCTCAAACCGGGAGCTGCGGTAGTCGTTCTCGTGGCAGCTAGCGCAGCCTGTCGGCCTGGGCATGATTCTGAAGGACTGCAGGTCACGATGGCAGTCGCCGCATTCAAGGGAGCGGTGGCCCCCCATCAGGGGAAAACCCGTCGTATTGTGGTTGAACGTGGTAACGGCCCAGGGCGCCGATCGGTGGCACTCATAGCAGTCGCGGCCCAGAGCACCCTTGTGAAAATCGGCGTGGCAGGCCGTGCAGTTTCGGTCGGCTTTCCGGAAGCTCTTTCCCTCATGACACTTGACGCACGCCACATTCTCGTGGAACCCGAAAAGCCCCTTCTCCGCATGCCTGAACTTGACGTTGGAGAAGGACAAGCCGGCAGTATGACAGTCCTCGCAGGTTTGCTTGAAGCCTGAGCCGTGCGGAGATGCGTGGCAGCTCTCGCACTCCGCCTTCGGTTGTCGCTCCCCGTGACAGGCGCCACAGGGCAACTGGGCATGCCGGCCCACGAGTGGAAAGCCCATGGCCGCATGCTGCGCCGCAAAGGGCGACTGGGCCGAATCGGGTGCCTGCGCCAGGTCCGGAGGGTTGAACTTAAGGCGCCGCGGCCCGCAGGTTGCGAGCAAGAGACTGAGGGCCAGGGTCAACGCGAGCGATCCGAGCATCACTGCTTTCACTGGAGGAATCCTCCCGGTCAGATGGACCGCCTCCGCCGCTGCCGCCCAAAGAGGTGCCTGAGCCAGCCCGGCAGCCTATCGAGGTAGACATAGAAGACCGGTGTTACGAACAGAGTGAGAAACTGTGAGAATATCAACCCGCCCAGGACTGCGAGGCCGAGCGGCCGCCTGGACTCCGACCCGGCCCCAAAGCCGATGGCGATCGGCAACGTGCCCATCAGAGCCGACATGGTGGTCATCATGATTGGCCGGAACCGGATGACGCAAGCCTCATAGATGGCCTCTCGGGGCGGCTTACCCTCGTTGCGCTGAGCGTCCAGGGCGAAGTCGATCATCATGATACCGTTCTTCTTGACCAGCCCGACCAGCATGATCACTCCGACAAAAGCGTAAATGCTGAGCTGGACCTTGAACACCATGAGCGTGACCAGCGCTCCGAACCCGGCAAACGGCAGTGCTGAAAGGATAGTGACCGGATGTATGAAGCTCTCGTACAGCACACCCAGCACCAAGTAGATCACGAGGATCGCCGCAATGAGCAGGATGCCGAGCCCACGCAGCGACGATTGAAATGCCTGCGCCGTACCCTGGAAGCTCGCGTTGATTCCCTCTGGCAGAGTCTGACGGGCAAGCTGCTGAACTTCATCGAGCGCGGTCCCAAGTGCGGCTCCCGGCGCCAAATTGAAGGAAATGGTTACCGCGGGGAACTGCCCGAGATGATTCACCGAGGCCGGCCCGATGCCCTGGGTGATGTCCGCAACGGCACGCAAGGGCACCAACTCGCCGTTCGATGAATGGATGTACAAGGATGACAGATTGGCCGGCTCCATCTGGTACTGCGGCAAGAGCTCGAGGATCACCCAGTACTCGTCATTCGGCGCGTAGATCGTCGAGACCTGCCCTGACGCATAGGCGGCCGCCAGGGCCGACTCAATCTGATTTACGGTGACCCCGAGCACAGACGCCCTGTCGCGGTCGATCACCACGTTGACTTCCGGGTTCCGGAGCAGGAGGTCGCTGGTAACATCCTGTAGCCCCTTCAGGCCGCGCATGGCATCGGTCATTTTCTGGGCCACGCTGTAGAGTTGGTCCGCATCGGTACCCTGGAGCGCGTATTGGTATTGGCTTCGTGACTGGAATGACCCGAACGAGATCGGAGGAGGATTCTGCAGGAACACGTTGAGTCCCGGAATCTGCGCCAGCTTGGACCGCAGTTGCTGGATCACCTGATCGGGGTTGAGTTTGCGCTTCGACCGCGGGGTCAGGCGAATCATGAGATTCCCCTGGTTCGGGGTGGAACCGCCGATGCTGGACATGAAGGCCTCGACGTTGGGGTCGTCGGCGATCACGGCGGCTGCCGCCTGCTGATGCCGCACCATGGCGTCGAAGGCAATCCCTTCCTGGGCCTGGGTGGAGCCGGTGATCCGCCCGGTGTCCTGGCTGGGAAAGAAACCCTTGGGAATCCTCGAGAAAAGCAGCACAGTCAGAACCAGGATCACTATCGAGTAGCCGAGAGTGAAACGCATATGGTCGAGCGACCACTTTAGCCCGCGCTGGTAGCCGCCGAGCATCCTCTTGAACCCCCGCTCAGTCACCGCGTAGAACCTGCCGTGATGCGCCTCACGCGACGGCCTGAGGAAGCGGCTCGAGAGCATGGGCGTCAGGGTCAAGGAGACCAGTCCTGAGATCAGGATCGCGGCCGCAATCGTGACCGAGAATTCGCGGAAGAGCCGCCCAATGATCCCCCCCATGAACATGATCGGGATGAAGACCGCGACCAGCGCCAGGGTCATCGAGAGAATCGTGAAGCTGATCTCGCGCGACCCGTTGAAGGCGGCCTCCATCGCTTTTTCTCCCATCTCCATGTGCCTGACGATGTTCTCCAGCATGACGATAGCGTCGTCCACCACGAAGCCGATCGACAACGTCAACGCCATCAGCGACAGGTTGTCGAGCGTGTAGCCCAGCCGCCACATCACTATGAACGTCCCGATCAAGGACATGGGCAAAGCAAGAGACGGGATCACGGTCGCCGACAGGTTCCTCAAGAACAGGAAGATCACGAGGATCACAAGCACCAGCGCGATCAGCAAGGTCCTCTTCACATCGAGCACCGAGTCCCGGATGGACTCGGAACGGTCGAAGAGCACTTTCATCTCGATCGACGCCGGAAGCTTCTCACGAAAGTTCGGCAGGATGGCCTTCACCGCCTTCGCGACCGCCACCGTATTGGTCCCCGGCTGGCGCTGGACCGCCAGGATCATCCCGCGCTTGTCGATGAACCAGGCGGCGCTCTTGTCGTTCTGGACGCTGTCCAGGATGCTGCCAAGCTCATCCAGCCGCACCGGGTGCCCATTGCGATACGTGACTATGATCCCCTTGTAGGCATCCGCGTTGAGGAGCTGTCCCGTCGCCTGGATGGTGTAAGACTTGTTGGTCCCGTCGAGCGTACCGGTCGGCATATTGACGTTCGCGTTCTTGATTGCATTCTGAACCTCGTCGATGCCGATTCCGCGGCTCGCCAGGACATTGGGATCGACCTGAACGCGGACTGCGTATTTCTGTGACCCAAACACCTGCACCTGGGCAACCCCATTTACCATCGAGATCTGCTGAGCGAGCATCCCCTCGGCGTATTCATCCAGGCTATAGAGCGGCAGGGTCGGCGAAGTAAGTGCAATGAACAGGATCGGCTGATCTGCCGGGTTCACTTTTCGATAGGACGGCGGGCTCGGCATTCCCGGAGGTAGTTGGCGCAGGGCACCGGCGATCGCCGACTGAACATCTTGCGCGGCGGCATCAATGTCGCGGCCAAGATCGAACTGCAGCGTGATCTGCGTCGAGCCCAAACGGTTTGTCGAGCTCATCGAAGTCACGCCCGCGATCGTCGAAAACTGTTTTTCCAGCGGGGTGGCAACGGATGAGGCCATGGTCTCAGGCGTCCCCCCGGGAAGGTTGGCACTTACCGAGATCGTCGGAAAATCCACGTTTGGCAGGTCGCTTACGGGAAGCACCCGGTAGGCAATTATGCCGAAGAGGAGGATCCCAAGCATGACGAGCGTCGTCATGACCGGGCGCCGGATAAAGATGCCGGAGAGGTTCATCGTCCTGATCCGGTGGGCGCGCCGCCCTCGCCCGGTGCGTCAGATCCTCTCGGGGTCAGACCAGACTTGATCGCGACTTTGGCTCCTGGTGTCAGCCGAAGCTGCCCGTCGGTCACGACCTTCTCGCCGGGCTCCACACCATTCAGGACCACGACCCTATCATCAAGCTTCGTCCCCTGGACGACCGTGCGCTGCTCCGCCGTACCGTCGGACCGGACAACGTACACGTATTCCCCCTGCTGCGACGTCTGGATGGCCGCCGCAGGCACGACCGTGACGTTAGTCAAGGTCGTAAGGACTAGATTGACCTCGACGAACTGACCTGGCCAGAGAGCCTGGTTCTCGTTTGCGAAAATGGCTTTGAGCAGGATCGTACCCGTCGGCTCATCCACGGCGTTATCGATAAAAGTGAGTTTCCCGTAATAGACGGCAGCCGAATCACGAGGCAGAGAGGCTTCTACCGCAAGCGTCCCTACCCGGGAGTAACGCCGCACGTCGGAGAGCTGCTGCTCGGGAATCGTGAACCTCACGTAGACCGGGGTGACCTGGTTGATGGTGACCAGCGCAGCGGCGCTGTTGGCCGTGACCATGTTGCCTTGCTTGACGAGGAGATTCCCGGAGCGCCCGGCTATTGGTGCACGCACCGTGCAGTAGTCAAGACCCAGGCGGGCACTGGTGACGCCGGCTTGGTCCGCCCGCACCGTGGCCTTGGCGGCCGCGGCGGTCGATACGATCGTATCGTACTCCTGCTTGGTGACGTAGCCCCCCTTCACAAGGTCCGTATAGCGGACAACGTCAGCCTCGGCGTTCGCCAGCCTGGCCTGGTCCCGCTCGAGGTTAGCTTGTGCCTGGTCCAAGGCGGCCTGATAAGGCGCCGGGTCTATCTGGAAGATGACGTCCCCTGCCCGGACGTCCTGGCCCTCGCTGAACCCTACTAGCAAGATCTGCCCACTGACCCGGGTGGTCACCGAGACGGTGTTGAACGCTTCCACGGTGCCGATGGTCCGCACTCGGATGGGGACATCCGCCGTAACCGCATCCTCAGCCAGCACCGGAACAGGGGGAGGTCCCGTGCGCTTGTTCTCTTCATTGGCGCACCCGGTCAGCAATGTGACCGCCGCAGCCCCCGTGCAGACCAATAACATCGCGAGCTTCATCGCTTTGCCTCTCATTACTTCCCTTCCTTGTTCCCGACCCAAGGCCGTCTACTCTCATGCTTGATGCTAACACGCGGCACCTGCCGCTGCAACCGGCGCCGGCGAAGCCTCTTGACGCCAGCCTGCCGGCCGAGTACTTTTCCGGCATGTCCGTCTGAGGCAGGGCGCATAATACGCACAGCCTGGGAGGTCCTATGGCAATAGAAAAGGGATTGGTCTTGCTCGTCACGTCCAACCGGCTCGGCACCGGCGATGACGAGCTCGGTGAAGCCCTGCTCTTCAAGTTTCTAAACGAGCTGGCAGGCACTGCCGTCATGCCCGAGAGGATTATGTTCTTAAACTCCGGCGTGAAGCTGGTCGCGGATGATTCGCCCGCGGTGCCGCAGCTCAAGCGGCTCGCGGCGGCCGGAGTAGAGATCCTGGCTTGTGGCACGTGTGTCGAGTGGTTCGAGCTGGGCGAGCACCTAGCGGTCGGAAGGCAGACCAACATGACCAGCGTTGTCGCCCAGATGACCACCGCCTCCAAAGTAGTGTCGCTGTAGGTGCAATAGGCTCCTCCGCGCCCCGCGGGCGAGAGCGCCTACTGTGTAGAAAGCAGCTCGTTCAAGGCCTTGCTCGCTACATCCCGGGCTTTTCCAGCAGGTTCCGACCTGAGGTAGATCTGATATTGCTCGATCGCCTCTCTCTTTAGCCCTCTGCCCTCGTATGCCGCGGCGAGGCTACCTCGGGGCTCCAACATTGATGGATCAAGGGACAGGGCATCTCTTAGATAGGTGATAGCTGAGTCAAGAGTGCCCTCCCTGAAGTAGGCAAGTCCTAGATCTGAGAGCAGGAGCGCAGTCCCGGGCCGGGCCTGCAGGCCTTCTTGGATCACGCCTCGGGCTTCTCCATACCTGTCCATCTTCAGGAGCAGCGACGCCTGGGAGTGAATCGCAAGCTCGCTGGAAGGATCGCGGTGCCGGCCACGGTCGTAGTAATCCAGTGCCTCCCCTACCCCACCCCCGGCCTCAAACACGCGCCCCATCCCCACATAGGCATTCACCATTGTGGAATCCAGAGCAATGGCCTTGCTGAAGCTGTCACGGGCATCTGAATAGTCGTTCTTTGCCAAATAGGCGGCGCCTAAGTTCGAATGCAAGGGGCCAGGGGTTGGCGTTCCCTTGAGCGCCTTCCTGTATTCGACTATGGCTCCCTCGGCATCCCCCACGTGGAGAGCAAGGCCCCCAAGCATGGCATGGGCTTCAGAGAAGTCGGGATCGATCTTAAGGGCGGCGCCCAGCACTCGCCAGGCTTCACCGTCCAGCCCCACATCACGGTAGAGCCTCGCTGCATCCGTGTGCGTGGTGGCATCGTCGTATGCGGCGGCGAGAGCTTTGTCGATATATCCTTCGGCTCCTGCCGTATCTTGTCCTTCGACAAACCACCGCGCAAGCCGCAGATAATAGTCTCCACTCAAGAGCCTTGAGGCATAGTCCCGCAGATCCTCGCCGACGCCGCGGACCGGCAAATCCATAGGTGATCGGCACTGCATCGAGGCTTCGCCTATTACTTGGACCAGCCCGCACATTCGGACAGGCCTCCCCAGGATACGAGGGGGGGCAGCCCCGAACAGGGCGACCCTGGAGACACCAAACTCTGCCACGGCCGCACCAACCCACGCGTCCAGTGTCTTCGGGCCTTCTTCAAGGCCGACGAAAGACGCACGGACCTTACTTGTGCCCACGAATGAGTCATAAAGCAATGGAAAGGAGACATCCCCGGTACAGAGGATGATGCAGTCTTTGCCGCACGCCTCCACCGCACTTGCTTCGACGGCATGAGCGTAATCCAGGGCGAAGAATTCGTCCCGTCGGGGATGGATCTGCAGCAGGTTAAGGATAACAACTAGGGCTGCAAGCGCGACCGCTGCAACATGGGCAACCCGAGGCATACGCCTCAGATCGTAGATTCTCTGCACCCCCACCCCCGCGAGCACCGCTACAACAAGCAGCGCGGGGAAAATATGACTCTCGATGTCGGGTATGCTGTAAACGACATAGTGAAAAGCATAGAGAGCAGCAAGCAGAACAAAGCCGCCTATCAACCTGGGTCTCCTGAGATTGAAGACCACAGCCAGGCAGGCCAGGAACGTCAGCGGGCCGCCGCTTGCCCGTGCCAACACCTTGAAGTAACGCAGCAGGTCAGAAGCCCTGTGCCCGAACTCAAAGGTCCTCAGTCTCCACCTGTAAGTCTGCGCCGTTATGTGGGCCATGAACCCGCGAAGTGTGTCCGTGTCGCCCCACGTAAGAGGGGGCTTGAGATGCGAACGTATGGGAATGTAAACCCAGACACTTAACCCGAGGCAAAACAGGAAGATCGAAAGGATAAGGGTCTTTGCCCGCGGCCGGGTCCCCAGTCCAAAGAACAGGATCACGAGTGCACTCGCCAAACCATACACTAAGGTGAGATGGTGCGAGATTGCGAGCCCGCCAATGAAACCTACGAGCAGCAGTGCCCGTTCGCCATATCGCTTGCCCACGACCGCGACATACAGCAACAGGGCTGTGAACAAACCATTGAGCGTGTAGACGTCACCAGTGGTCGCCTGAATCCAGTATGACCCAAGCGTTGCAAGCCCGAGAGCGACCGCAACGCCCAAGAGTCTTCCCACGCCCACGCTCACCAGAATAGAAAACAACACCCCGGCCGTGGCTGATGCGAGTACCGCGGAGCAGAGGTTGTACCTGTAGGCAATAGACCCGAAAGCGAAGAGCGACGAAAAGAGCTTACCAAGCATAAGATAGAGGGGAAAGCCAGGCGGGTGGCCAATGCTCAAGGTGTATGACGCCGCGATCAGTTCCCCACTATCGCCTGGAAGAATGCTCCGTGGAAGGGTGAGCAGATAGACTGCCAGGGTGACAGCGAAGACCAGCAATGACAATAGGACAGTCGTCAGATTCCGTTTCATCACCAGCCCATTATCTCAGGCGCAGCTTGTGCAATAGTAACACCTGCCCCCGGGAGGTGTCAATTGCTCGAGGATCAGCCAACAGCCTGAGGTGCGGTCCCAGACACGCAACTGGCTCCTTGGGCAGATGTCCCGGGGCGCGGTGCTGTGGGATGCATTATGCTTCCTTGCCCACAGCCTCAGGAACCCCAGGGGATCATCTGATGCTACCTAAGGACGACCATCTTGGCAGTTCGAAGCTCATTCCCTATCTGGAGATGGCAGAGGTAGATCCCGTCAGGCACTTCTTGCCCTACGCTGTTTCGGCCGTCCCACTCCTCACAGTGTGCTCCAGGTCCCATGCGGCAGTTGGCCAGGGTGCGTACCAGTCTGCCGCCTATGTCATAAATCGCGAGAGCAACGGTTGCTTCGCGATCCACGTTGAACTGGAGGCAAGCCTTTGACCGGCACGGGTTGGGGAAGGACCGGAGATGCGCAGATGTAGCTTGCGGTTCCCAGGTAATTCCGGAGGTCGGCTTGGTCCACTCGGCGATGCGGTACGAAGCCTTGCCGCCGGCGGTTGTGAAGTCCCCGCCTACCATGAGGCCATCGCCATAAGCTGTAAGCGCCCTAACGGTGTTATTCGTCCCCGACCCAAGCGATGACCAGCCAGTTCCGTCCCAAGCAGCAATATGATTGACCGCGGACCCGCCGGCGGTGGTGAAGGCCCCGCCCGCTACGAGCTTGTTTTCATAGGCCGCAAGGGCAAAGACAGTGCCATTCATCCCCGACCCAAGCGCCGACCAGCCGACTCCATCCCACGCAGCAATTCGATTAGCCGGCGACCCGCCAGCGGTGGTGAAGCCCCCACCCGCCAGAAGCTTGCCTTCATAAGCCCTGAGGCACCACACATAGTCATTCATCCCCGACCCAAGCGCCGACCAGCCGGTTCCGTCCCAAGCGGCAATTCGATTGGCCGGCGACCCGCCAGCGGCGGTAAAGGTCCCACCGGCTACGAGCTTCCCGTCGCAGACCGTAAGGGCATAGACGGTGCTGTTCATCCCCGACCCGAGTGATGACCAGCCGGTCCCGTCCCAAGCGGCAATTCGATTGGCCGGCGACCCGCCGGCGGTGGTGAAGTCCCCACCCGCTATGAGCATGCCATCTAGCACGCTAAGGGCATAGACGATGCTGCTCATCCCCGACCCAAGTGATGACCAGCCCGTCCCATCCCACGCGGCAATGTGCATTACGGTGTCACCCCCAGCCTCCCAAAAACACCCGCCTACTATGAGCTTGCCGTCATAGACAGTCAGTGCATAGACATAGTCGTACCATCCGATCATCCCAGACCCTAGTGACGACCAGGCGACTCCATCCCATGCGGCAATGCAACCAGCCGCAGCCGCGCCAGCGGTGGCAAAGTCCCCGCCCGCGATGAGCGTGCTGTCATAGACTGCAAGGACGCAGACGGTCGCGTCCAGCCCCGAACCATATGATAGCCAGTGAGCTCCATCCCACTCAGTAATACCATTGGTCATGGCCCCGCCAGCTACGACCTTGCCCTGATGGATCATCAGGGCATTGACGTTGTTATCCACCCCGGACCCAAGCACCGACCAGCCACCTCCATCCCATGCGACAATTCGGCTGGCCGCAGATCCGCCAGCAGTGGTGAATGCCCCACCCACTATGAGATTGTTATCAAGGACCGCGAGGGCAGAGACGAGGCCATTCAACCCCGAACCAAGTGATGACCAGGCAGTTCCATCCCACGCGGCAATTCGATTGGCCACGGACCCGCCAGCGGCGGTGAAGGAGCCACCGGCTATCAGCTCGTTGTTGTAGACCGTGAGGGCATGGACGAAGCTATTCATCCCTGACCCTAGCGCGGACCAGCTCGTGCCGTCCCACTCAGCTATTCGATTTGATGGAGTACCACCGGCGGTGGTGAAGATCCCGCCGGCTATGAGTTTGTTGTCATAGACCGTCAGGGCGTGGATGTAGCTATTCACCCCCGACCCAAGTGATGACCAGCCAGTCCCGTCCCACGCAGCAATATAGTTTGCGGCCGACCCGCCAGCGGTGGTGAAGTCACCACCGGCTATCAGCTGGCCGTCATAGAGCGTAAGGGCACAGACAATCTCGTTCATGCCGGACCCAAGCGACGACCAACCAGTCCCATCCCATGCTGCAATATAGCTCGCCGCCGACCCACCAGCGGTGGTGAAGTTACCCCCCACCATGAGCTTGTTGTCATAAACCGTAAGGGCAAAGACCGCGCTGGCATAGATAGAGTTCTTCACCCCCGACCCGAGCGCTGACCATCTAGTCCCGTCCCAAGCTGCAATGCAATTGCCCCCGGACACGCCAACAGTAAAGTCTCCACCCACTACGATCTTGTCGTCATAAGTAGCAATGGCAAAGACCGTGCCATCCATCGCGAAACGTTCAAACCCCGCTCGCCAGTAGATATCGTCAGGATCACTTGAGGACGTGCCCTGACCGGACGGTAGAACCACCAACTCATCAAGGCCAGCGTCTATGCGAGCCTGAAACCCCTTCAGATCCAATGAACCCTCATAGCCAGACGCCCGCACGGCTTCAAGATCGATTCGACCGTCAGGCCTAAGGTACCCAGCCACGCTGGGGCTGAGTGGCGCACCCCCGGGCCCATCAGGCCTAACTGCATCTCCCCAGACTACCTGCGGGACAAGTGCTGAGCACCCCACCACAAGGAATCCGGCAGCCAAGATCATCGTCCTAATCCGCATGGCATGTCCCCTCACTTCTGATTCGCTTGACAACGGCTGTAAGAGTACGAAGCACTATCGCAACAGCAGATTCCCGCATGTTGCTTCATGCAGAGTCCGTTCTCATATGTCTAGGAAGGTTCGCAAAGATCGATAGCAGCAGCGTGTCAACAGCACCCATGCCGCACTCTCAGCCTGTATCGCTAGCTTATCACGTACTCCGATGGCTGTCAAGCGTCCGGTGGGTGGAGCATGGCGTGTGTATCCAT
>Ga0315275_10006134_pt1 | contig 11462 bp, 11 predicted proteins | sample YL17G03_0_MG_FD_205557 | JGI IMG/M metagenome (GOLD analysis project Ga0315275, IMG submission 205557) | Sediment microbial communities from Yellowstone Lake, YNP, Wyoming, USA - YL17G03_0 | ecosystem: Environmental > Aquatic > Freshwater > Lake > Sediment | place: USA: Wyoming | collected...
GAGCGTGCACGGCCCCATCGGCCAGCCGGCGCCGTTCTGCATCGCCGTGTCGAGCGCCTCGGGGGTCACGCGCGCCTCGTCCAGCACTTTGACGCAGTCGTTCAGGAGCGGGATCAGGATCCTGTTGACGACGAAACCGGGGGTGTCATGGCAGCGCACGACCTTCTTGCCCATTCGCTCACCCACGCCGGCAGCAGCGTCGACGGCGGCATCGCCGGAGAGCTCGGCACGCACGATCTCGACGAGCGGCATCAGCGGTGCCGGGTTGAAGAAGTGCATGCCGACGACCCGCTCGGGCCTGCCCGTGGCCGAGGCGATCTCCGTCACGGAGAGCGCCGAGGTGTTCGTGGCGAGCACGGCATGGTCGCCCACGATCCGATCGAGCTCGGCGAACAGCTGCTGCTTGGGGGCGAGCTCCTCGACGATCGCCTCGATCACGAGGTCGCAGTCCTGGAGGCCGGAGAGCTCGGTCGTGACCGACAGGCGCGCAACGGCGGCGTCTCGATCCGCCTGCCCGAGCAGGCCCTTCTCGACCTTGCGTGTGAGGAAGTGGCCGATCCGCGCTGCTGCCCGGTCGCCGAGCTCCGCGGTCACCTCGCGGCCGACCGTCTCGTACCCCGCTTCGACCGCGAGCTGCGCGATGCCGGCACCCATGGCGCCCAGCCCGATCACGCCGATCTTGTCGATTCCGGTCACCGCGCGATCGTAGACGGTCAGCCTCGCCCCGGCGAGGCGGTACCCGCCTCTACGCGGCGACGGCGCGGAGTTGCTCCGCGCGGAATCGCAGTAGCTCGACGAGATCTGCGGTGGCGCGGAACGGATCGGTGATCACTGCGATCTCGGCCCGCTCGCCCATCTCACGGGCGAGCGCGGCCGGCACGCCCCTCGTCAAACGAGGTTCTTGCGACGCCGCGACGACTCGTCGATGCGCGAATCCTGGCCCCACACGAGCGATGCGACACCCACGAGGACGATGAAGAGAACGAATGCGATTGCCATGGCACCAGTATCGCCGACCGGGTACTATCAGCGCAAGTCGAGGTTTTCATCATTTCCATCACTCACTCTAATATATGGCAAGGGATGGAGTTCCGCCACCTGGCCGCACTCGAGGCGGTGGCACGGCACGGGACGTTCGGCCGTGCGGCCGAGTCGCTCGGCTACACGCAGTCGGCAGTGAGCCAGCAGATCGCCGCGCTCGAGCGGATCGTCGGCGAGCGACTCGTCGACCGGCCCGGTGGTCCCCGTCCCGTCTCCCTGACGCAGGCCGGATCGCTCTTGCTCCGGCATGCCAGCGCGATCAACGCGCGCGTCGCTGCTGCCCAGGCGGACATGTCCGCCCTGCACGACGGCGAGACCGGGGCGCTGCGGGTCGGCATCTACCAGTCCGTCGGTGCCCGCATCCTTCCCGCTCTGATGCGCCGTTTCATGGCGGACTGGCCCGGGGTCGAGCTCCACCTCGTCGAGGTGAACTCGGACTCGGAGACCGAGGTTGTGCACCGCATCGAGACAGGGGATCTCGACCTCGCCTTCTGGATCATGCCGCTGCCGGACGGGCCGGTCGTGGGCATGGAGCTGATCTCGGACCCGTACGTGCTCGTCGTTCCGGCGGGCCACCCGCTCGCTGCGCGCGGGCGTGCGGGTCTCGATGACCTCGGCGACCTGCTGCTGATCGGCAACCAGACCTGCAGGACGACGATCGTCGCCGAGGACGCGCTGCGCTCGATCGGGCTCGAGCCTCACGTGGGGTTCCGCTCCGACGACAACGGCACCGTGCAGAATCTCGTCGCGGCAGGGGTCGGCGCCGCGCTCGTCGCACTCCTGACGGTCGACACGACGGACGACCGCGTGCGCGTCCTCGAACTCGTGCCTCCGATCCCGCCGCGCCGCATCGCAATCGCCTGGCACCGCGACCGTCACCGCTCCCGCGCCGCCGGGGCCTTCGTCGAGCTGGCGGAGCAGGTCTGCGCCGAGCTCCAGCCCGGCCTCGTATCGTGAGCCTGTCGCTCTGAGCGTGGGACACCGCACTAGACTCTCTCTCATGACGACGGGACCCGACCGGAAGCTGCTGATCGACGGTGAGTGGATCGAGACCGGCGCCTGGGTCGAGGTCGTCTCGCCGTACGACGGCTCGCTCGTGGCCCGTGTCGCGAAGGCCGGCGCGGCAGACACGCGCAGGGCACTCGACGCCGCTGCGCGCGCAATGGAGTCTCCGCTGCCCGCGCACAAGCGCGCCGAGATCCTCGTCCGTGTCGCCGCGGCGCTCGGCCGCCGTGCCGACGAGGCCGCACGCACGATCTCCGCGGAGGCCGGCAAGCCGCTGAAGGCCGCGCGCGGCGAGGTGGCGCGCGCGATGTCGACGTACACGATGGCCGCCGTCGAGGCGCGGACGCTCGTCGGTGACATGGTGCCGATGGACGCCTCTCAGGCCGGTGAGGGCAAGCTCGCGTACACGATCCGCCACCCGATCGGCGTCGTCGGCGCGATCTCCCCGTTCAACTTCCCCCTCAACCTCGTCGCGCACAAGATCGCGCCTGCTCTTGCCGCCGGCTGCGCGGTGGTGCTGAAGCCCGCCTCGCAGACGCCGCTGTCGGCGCTGCTGCTCGCCGAGCTGGAGCACGAGGCGGGGCTGCCTCCGGGCTGGCTCAACGTCGTCGTCGGCCCGTCGTCGGAGATCGGCGACGTGCTGGTCGAGGACGAGCGCGTCAAGCTGATCACGTTCACCGGCTCCGGGGCGGTCGGCTGGGGCATTCGTGAGCGGGCTCCGAGGAAGAGAGTCGGGCTCGAGCTCGGCAACGCGACACCCGTGATCGTCGAGGCGGACGCCGACCTCGAGGACGCGGCCACCCGTTGTGCCGCAAACGCGTTCTCGTTCGCGGGGCAGAGCTGTATCTCGGTGCAGCGGATCTACGTCCACCGTGACGTGTACGAGGACTTCAAGGCGCGGTTCGTACCGAAGGTCGAGGCGCTCAAAGTCGGCGACCCCGCCGACGAGGACACCGACGTCGGCCCGCTGATCTCGCGCGACGAACGTGACCGCGTGCTCTCCTGGATCGAGCAGGCGCGCGGCGGCGGCGCGACGATTCTCACCGGCGGCGTGCTCGACGGCGAGCTCCTGCGTCCCACCGTCGTCGAACGACCCGCGGCGGACGCACACCTCGCCTGCGACGAGGCATTCGGTCCCGTCTGCACGCTGCAGCCGTACGACACGCTCGACGAGGCGATCGCTGCCGCGAACGCGACCCGCTACGGCCTCCAGGCCGGCATCTTCACCACGTCGATCCGCTCCGCGATCACGGCGGCGGGGTCGCTCGAGTTCGGCGGCGTCATGGTCAACGAGGCGCCCACGTTCCGCGCCGACCAGATGCCCTACGGCGGCGTCAAGGACTCCGGCAACACGCGCGAGGGCCCCGCGTGGGCCGTCCGCGAGATGACCGAGGAACGTCTCGTAGTGATCCAGCTCTGACGGCAGCGAGGCGCGCCGCCTCGCACTCGTCCGCCGCAAGCGGGCAGTCCGCGGGGAACGACGGCAGCCCCGAGTATCCTGCCTCCATGGCCCTTTTCTCGAAGAAACCGCGCCGGCCGGCAGCGAGCGACCTCCGTCGCGAGCGCCGGGCGCTGCTGCTGCTGCGCGAGGAGCGCCTGCGGGAGCTCGGCGGCCTCACGCTCGAGATGTACCGGCGCGACCACTTCAACGACACGCTGATCGTCGAGCGGTGCGCGGAGCTCGTCGCGATCGAGGCGCGGGTGAGTGAGATCGACGCGCTGCTGACGGGGGCTCGCGGCCTGCGTCGCCGTGGGGCTGCCATCTGTGCGTGCGGCGCGCCGGTCCTGATCGGCGCGCGCTTCTGCCCGAGTTGTGGCGTCTCGCTGATCGACGAGATGGAGCCCGCCGAGGCGGCGCGATGAAGATGTGCCCCCGCTGCGGCGGCGGCGTAGCGGCGGGTCAGGAGTTCTGCCTCGAGTGCGGCCTGCGAATCCCTGGACGCTCCCGGCTCGGGCCGCCGCCGGCCAATCTGCGACGACTGGCGATCCCGCTCACCTGCATGGCCGCGCTCGCGTTCGCAGGCGCGGCGCTCGCGATCGTGCTCACACGAGAGCCTGCCGCATCCGCCACCGTGGCCGTGGCGACAGGAGGGAGCCTCGTCCGCAAGAGCCCCGCTGTCGACCCGCGTTCCCGTCTGACGCAGTGGCCGGCCCGCACGAACGGTTGGACGAACGTGCTCGTCTCGGTTCCAAAGATCGACGGTCGTGGCGCGGCCGTGGCTCGCGCCGAGCAGGCGAGGCAGAAGGGGCTGGCAAAGGTCGGCGTGCTCGACTCATCCCGGTATGCGAGCCTCCATCCCGGCTACTGGATCGTCTTCGCCGGTGTCTACCCGGCGGAAGCGGAGGCGGCAAGCGCACTGCAGCGGGCGCGGAAAGTGCAGAGAACAGCCCGAACACAGCGCATCGCGACCTGATCGTGTTGCCTGCACGAGCAATATTCGTGACAAGTTTGTAACACGGGTCGAAACGCGATAGACTCCCCGCAGTAGTAACCGCTCGACCCCCTTCTTTCAGCCTGCTCAAAGCCTTTCGCCTGGAGGCGCGATCCATCCCATGGAAGCACACATGGCCCATCTGCAGTCCTGCATGTACCAATACTCGCGAGCCATCTATCGCTCGCTGAAGGACCTCGTCGACCCCTACGTCGACCGGCACACACGCCTCGAATACCGCCGCTCCGTGCTCGCCGAGTGTGAGTTGACGATGTCGCGCCTCGCAGCCGACCCGCACTACTTCGCCCGGCCGGACCGCGCTCTCTTCCAGGACATCCGGCGCTATTTCCCGATCACGGCGCAGGCCCGTGTGGCGTGGACGGTGCAGGAAGGTGTCAACGCCGCCGTCACGTTCGTCGAGCAGCAGATCGAGGCGGGAGCCTTCGACGGGGGCGTCGCCCGCTGCAAGGCGACGACGCGGAAGGGCAAGGCCTGCCAGCGGACACCGCTGCCGAGCCGCGACTACTGCCCGTCGCACCAGCACCTCGAAGCGCGCACCACGCTGGCCGCCTAGTCCGTTTCGGACGGGCTTGCTCACGCTTCTCCGCCCCGCTGCGGGCGAGCTGTAGCCCGGCTTGCCGCCGCTCCCGCCCGGCCTCGCCCGCGCCTGCCGCGCTGTAAGCTCGCAGAGCACCATGTCGCACGACACCGACAAGCTCATCCGCCAGCTCTCGCTCGTCGCCTACCTGATGGCAGAGCGCCGGCCGCTCACCGCGCGGGACGTGAAGTCGAACGTCGAGGGCTACTCGGAGATGTCGGACGAGGCATTTGCGCGGCGGTTCTACTCCGACCGGGCAGAGCTGACCGCCCTCGGAGTGCCGCTGCACTCGCAGCGTGACGAGTTCACCGGCGAGGAGCTGTACACGCTCCGGCCGGAGAACTACTTCCTCGACCGGCTCGACTTCAAGGACGACGAGCTCGCCGCGTTGCAGACGGCGCTCTTCTACCTCGACGGCAAGTTCGCGTATGCGGAGCCGTTGCGGCTCGCACTGCAGAACCTGGCCCTCGGGCGGCCCGGCTTTCCCGACGCGCCCACGGGCACCGCGGAGCGCGTCCGCGTCACGGCTCCCGACTACTCGCCCGAGCTCGCAGGCCGGCTCTCGAAGCTCGAGGCGGCGATCTCGAAGCAGCGCACGATCAAGTTCTCGTACTGGTCACCGCAGCGGGACAAGGTCGCGGAGCGCGCGTTGAACCCCTACGCGCTCCGCCTCGACGAAGGGGTCTGGTACGTGATCGGGCAGGACCTCGATCGTGCTGCCGTTCGCACGTTCCGCGTGTCCCGGCTGCGCAGCGACATCCGGTTCGCGACCCGCCGTGAGCGCGACTTCCGGCTGCCCGCCGATTTCGACGTCGAGGCGCATAGGGTGCCACGGCCGTGGCAGATCGGGGAGACGGCCGGCCTGGCCCGCATCGCCGTGCACGACGACACCGCGTGGTGGGTGCACCGCACGCTCTCCGACGCAGGCACGCTCGAGGACGGTGTCTTCGAGACGGAGTTCTCACGGCTCGAGCCACTCGTCGCCTGGGTGCTACGCCAGAACGGCCGCGCCGGCCCGCTCGAGCCGAAGGAGTTGCGCGACCTCGTCAGGGACGGGCTCGTGCGGCTGCGCGAGACACATGAGGGAGAGCGCCCGGCGATAGCGCGCGAGCGCCGTGTCGAGGCCGTCAGCGAACGCGGCGAGCGCCCCGTCGGGCCCATCGCCCCGGAGCGGTTCGGCGTGCTGCAGGCACTGCTCGCCCACGTCCTCTCCGCCTGTGGCGACGATCGTGACGCCGTCCTCGACGCCGACGACCTCGCCGCACGCTTCTCGATCCCGCGGGAGGAGCTGCAGGACACGCTCTCGCTGCTGAACCTCGTCAACTTCGGCGGCGGCTGCTACACGGTCTACGCGGAGGTCGACGAGGAAGCGGGTACGGTCCGTGTCGACAAGGAGCTGTACGGCGATGTCTTCCGGCGATCGCCGAAGCTGACGCCGCTCGAAGCTCGCGCGATCCGGCTCGCAATCGAGTATGTCGGGCCCACGATCGCCGCCGACGCGCACACTCCGCTCGACCGCGTCCGGAAGAAGCTCGAGGAGACGTTCGGACAGTTCGAGCTGGCGCAGACGCCGGCACCGATCATTCGCGATGTCGAGGAGGAGCTCGTGCGGACTCTCTCCGACGCCGTCGAGAAGCGCAGGGTCGTCGAGATCGAGTACCTCAAGGAGGGCGATGAAACCCCGACGACGCGTGCAGTCGAGCCGTACTCGTTCGAACGCGAGCTGCCCGTGTGGCGCGTCCACACGTGGGACCGCACAGCAGGGGGCCCGCGCACCTACCGTCTCGACCGGATGCGGTCGGCCCGCCTGACCGAGGACCGCTTCGAGCTACGGGAGGGCTTCGACCCGAACTACCTGAGCGAGCCGCGCCTGGCCCGCCTCTGGCACTCACCCGTCGTGGCCCGCTGGAAGGTCGAGCGGGGCGCCCGTCTGCTCACCGACAAGGCGGCGCTGAGCGAGCTGCCGTTCAAGACGGACGAGTGGCTGCTGTCCGAGGTGCTCGCCGACGCCGGTCAGACGGTCGTGCTCGAGCCGGAGGACATGCGGGTCGCCGTCGCCGCCCGCGCGAAGGAGCTCGAGCGCGAGCTGTCACTCAGGCCTGCGCGCCGCAGGCCGGCAACGCGAGCGTGAACGTCGCCCCCTGACCGGGGGCCGACTGGACGGCGATGGAGCCGCCGTGGGCTTCTGCGATCGCACGCACGATCGCGAGCCCGAGACCCGACCCGGGTCTGTCTCCCGTCAGTCGCACGCCGGGCTCGAAGACGCGGGCGAGCCCGCCCTCCGGGAGACCCTCACCGCGGTCGGCCACGGAAAGCAGCACACGGCCGTCGCCCGCCCGGGCGCGGACGACGACCTCGGCGCCGGCGGGGGAATGACCGAGAGCGTTGCCGATCAGATTGTCGAGCGCCTGGCGCAGCCGCAGCGGATCGGCGTCGACGAACAGCAACTCGTCCTCGACGATCGCGCGTACCGGCAATCCGCCGACCGCGGCCGCCTCGGCGGCATCCCGGACAATCAGGCCTGCGTCGAGCCGTTCGAGCCGGACGGAGGCGACGGTCGCGTCGGAGACGAGGAGCTCGATGTTCTGGCAGGCGGCCCGGGCGAGCTCGAGCAGCCGCAGCCGCCGGGTCGGGTCGCTCTCCGCGTACACCTCGGCGATGGCCACGAGCGCTGCGACAGCGCTCCGCAGCTCGTGCGAGAGGACGGCGAGGCGGTCGGTGCTCACCGGGCGCGCTCCCCGATGCGGGCGAGCGCCCAGGCAGCCGTGTCCTCGAGCATGTCGTCACCGCACGTGAGGTACGGCTCGGCCGCTGCCGCAGTCTCCGGTGACCCGGTGTTCCCGAGCGCGACGAGGGCGTTGCGCTGCAGCCAGCGCGGATCGTTGCGCGGGACGTAGAGCCGGTCGACGTCGGCCACGAGCTCGCCGCCGTCGCGCTGCAGCCACTCGACGAGCGAGACGGCCGGCGTTGCCTGCGCCGGTAGCGGGTCGTGCCCGCGGCGCCTCTCGACGCCGCGGTTCCACGGGCACACGTCCTGGCACACGTCACAACCGTAGACGGAGGCGCCGAGCTCCTCCCGGTAGCCCTCGGGGATCGGAGCCGGCGCCTGCGTCCAGTACGAGAGGCACCGGTTCGCATCGAGCGTCCCCGGTTCGTCGAGCGCACCGGTGGGGCATGCGTCGACGCAGAGCCTGCACCGGCCGCAGTCGAGCTCCAGCGGGGCCGTCGACTCGATCTCGACGTCCGTGACGAGCGTCCCGAGCACAACCCACGAGCCGTGCGTGCGGGTGATCACCATCGTGTTCTTGCCGTAGAAGCCGACTCCGGCCCGTACGGCACCCTCGCGGTCGACGTGCTGGTTTGCGTCCACGAGCACCCGGTACGAGCCACCGAGACTGCGTCCGAGCGTGTCGAGCCGATCGCGCAGCAGCGCGTAGTGGTCGCTCCACGCATACCGCGGCAGCCGGCCTTCACCCGGCCGTGGCTCCGGCCCTTCGACCCAGTAGCAGAGCGCCGCCGAGACGACGGTGCGCGCCCCGTCGAGCAGCAACTCGGGGTGGCAGGACACCTCGGGGTGCGCCATCGTGAAGCGCATGTCCGCGAACAGCCCGCGGGCGCGGCGGTCGCGGATGTGCCGTTCTGTCGCGTCGTACGGGGCAGCGGGTGCGGCGCCGATCACGTCGATCCCGGCCTCCTCCGCATGGCGTGCAAGCTCGGCGGCATTCATGGGAGGATTGTGACCGTGAAGGCGGTTCGCATCCACGAGGAGGGCGGCCCGGAGGTGCTCCGGTACGAGGACGTCCCCGATCCGGCCCCGGGCGAGGGGGAGGTGCTCGTGCGGATCGCCGCGGCATCGCTCAACCACCTGGACGTGTGGGTCCGCATGGGGCTACCTTCCGTGCCGAAGCCCCGCATCCTCGGAGCCGACGGCGCGGGCGTCGTCGAGGCGCTCGGCACGGGCGTCGCGGGCTTCGCCCCGGGCGACCGCGTCGTGCTCAATCCCGGCCTCGAGCACGGCGCCACGATCGGGGTGATCGGCGAGCACCGCGACGGCACCCATTGCGAGCTGATCGCTGTGCCCGCCGTCCAGGTGTTCCCGCTCGACGACGCGCTCACCTTCGAGCAGGCTGCCGCGTTCCCGCTCGTCTTCGAGACCGCGTACAGGATGCTCGTCACGAAAGCGGCGGTCCAGCCGGGCGAGTGGGTGCTGATCTGGGGCATCGGCGGCGGTGTTTCGACGGCGGCGTTCGAGATCTGCCGGGCCCTCGGAGCACACACGATCGTCACCTCGGGAAGCGACGAGAAGCTCGAGCGGGCCCGCGAGTGGGGCGCCGACGTGGCGGTCAACCATCACACGGGTGATGTCGTCGCCGCGGTCAAGCAGGCGACCGGACACGGCGTCGAGATCGTCGTCGAGTCGGTGGGCGAGGCGACGTGGGCACGCACGCTCGCGGCGGTCGACCCCGCCGGGCGCGTGGTCGTGTGCGGCGCCACGAGCGGGCCGAACCCGCCCGCCGCCCTGCATCGCCTCTGGTGGAAGCAGCTGACCGTGTACGGCTCGACCATGGGCACGCGCGAGGACTTCCTCGGCGCCTACGAGCTCGTCCGCAGCGGCCGCGCCCGGGTGCACGTCGATCGCGTCTACCCGCTCGCGGAGGCGTCTGCAGCGCACGAGCGGCTCGAGGCGGGCGATCAGCTCGGCAAGATCGTGCTCACGATTCCCGGCTGACCCGGGGTCGGTCGGCGGGTGAGGTCGTCGGGGACGCTGCCCGCGTGAGCCGGCTTCACGGTCTACAGGAGTGTTCGTGCAGCCACGTAGTTTGAGGCAGCTGGGATCGGCGAGCTTTCGGATGACATGGACCCACCGTGCGGTGAGACTTGACATACGGCACCTCAGGCGTCCTGTTTGGGTGTGACCTGAAATGGGGGCGGTGATGGCGAGGCGTTCGTCGCGTTTCCTCAGCAGGGAGAGGTGGCTATCGGGGGCGCGCCGGTGGATTGCGGCCGTGAGCTTTGGTGCCATCGTGGTGGCTTTCGCGCTCGCCTTGGTGCCAGCCGCGTCCACGCGCGGTGCGCCGGATCGCCTCGAAGCCCGTGTCGTCGCACCCACCCGTGGGGCACTGCCACCGTGTGACGACGTTGGTGTTCTATGCACCCTGGCGAACGGAAGCGTCGAAAACGCAGTCTCCGCCGACGGCGCCGCGCGAACGGAACTCGACCCGATCCCCCTGCTGCAGGCCATCGCGCGGGAGCTCGTGCGTGCCCGTTTCGTCGGTACCGGCGGCGCCTCCGGCGCAGTCGTTCGGCTCCATATCCAGCGCACGGCGAAAGCAGGCGGTCGGCCGCTCCGGTTGCGCGTCCCGCTGGGGACATCCCTCAACAATGCGGCCGCCGGTCAGCAGGACATGGTCGTGCTCCGGCTTCTCGGCAAGGTGGCCGGGCCGAACAGCTATGCGCCGACGGACCTGATCGAACTGCTCGACAATCGGCTGCACGAGTACGTGCTCGAGGCGTTCTGTGCCGAGGCGCACAAGCAGAACCCGGCGGCAGGAGGTTCCCTCTCGGTCGGGCCACTGTCCAGCTCTGAGCTTCGCGCGGTCCTGCAAGGGAGCCGGCTCGTCCCCGCGGCTCAGAAGAGCCTCAAGGCGATCCAGGCGGCTGTCTGGGCCGTCACGGACGACATCAGCCGGAGCGAGCTCGCCGCTATCGGCTACGCCCTGACGCCCTCGGAGCTGCGGACGGCTCGGGCAATCATGACGGCCGGGCACCTGGACTGGCAGCACTACCGGCTGTTCCAGGGCAGGTAACGGCCGGTCCCACCTCTGCGACGGCCGCGCAACTCCCTCGGGCTCGTGTCACCGGCGCACGCAGGAGCCGGTCGGCGCCGCGGTCGAGCGGGCGGCCAGGTCGACGTCGAAGTCGGCGGTCTCGCGCGCGTTCGTCGAGCGCACGCGGGTGTCGCTCGCCGAGCTGATGGCCCGTCGCCTCGATGACGTCAGGTTGGCGGTGATGATGCTGGACCGGATCGACTTGAAGGGCCGTACCAACATCGTGGCTCTCGGGATCACGACCGAGGGCGTCAAGATCCCCTTGGGGCTTTGGGAAGGCTCGACGGAGCTCGACATAGGACGTCCCTCCCGATGCCGCCGCTCATCCGATGCAGCCTGTGCAGCAACAATGAGCCGCGACGGCCGGCTCCCCGATCACCAAGAACGATAGGCACAGCACGTCCGGCCGGCATCGGTAAAGGCAGGCACTCCGCCTGCTCGATTCCACCCAAGAAGCCGAGGGCGGTTCATGTCTCCGCCGCCGCGGCGCTAGCCGGTGGTCGTACTGGAGCGCGCCGCGCAACTCGACCAAACCGTCGGGCGGGCCTTCGAGGCAGG
>Ga0315275_10006135_pt1 | contig 11462 bp, 10 predicted proteins | sample YL17G03_0_MG_FD_205557 | JGI IMG/M metagenome (GOLD analysis project Ga0315275, IMG submission 205557) | Sediment microbial communities from Yellowstone Lake, YNP, Wyoming, USA - YL17G03_0 | ecosystem: Environmental > Aquatic > Freshwater > Lake > Sediment | place: USA: Wyoming | collected...
CTTTGAATAGGCTTCTTTTGCTGCGAACCTGGCGGCGAGCTCGGGATATTTCAGTGCTTTCCGGTTCGTGCAGTATTCAAGCTCTCTCTTCGTGAATATCTTGTTGAGGAATTTGTCCCTGAACTGTTTTACAGCCGTCCTGACCCTCTGGATCTCGATTATGTCTATTCCTATGCCTTTTTGCACGGTTTAGTCCCGATGCTCCGAACGGGATCCCGACCTGTCTGCCGACAAGGCAGGTTTAACGTCGGGATATACCGGCGTAACCCAGTCCTGGTACTTTGGGTCATCCCCTTTCGCAGCCTTGAAATAGATGTCCTGAAGCTTCTTCGTTATATGACCGACCCGCCCATCCTTTATGTTCTTCCCGTCAACTTTTATGATAGGCGAGATCTGGGCTCCGGTGCCGCAGAAGAAAAGTTCGTCCGCTTCGTACAGCTCATCCCGCGTGACGTGGCGTTCGATAGTTTCTATGCCCAGTTCTTTCTCTGCCAACTCCATAAGCGCAACGCGTGTTATTCCAGGAAGTATGATCTCTGCAATAGGAGGAGTTAGAAGCTTGCCCTTTTTGACCAGAAAGATGTTCTCGCCGCTTCCTTCAGCCACCGTACCTTCCGGGGAAAGCAGTATCGCTTCATCATACCCATTCTCCAGCGCTTCGGCTTTGGCAAGAGATGAATTAATATACGCGCCGGTTATCTTCGCGCCCTGAGGCAGGGATTGTGAAGGGATCCTTCTCCAGGATGAGATGCAGACGCTTATCCCTTTTGAGATGTCCAGGTATGCCCCGAAAGGAGCAACGAACATGCAAAAATCATCTTGGATCCCGGTCAGGCCAAGGCCGATCTTTTCCTCCGATTTGTAAGCGATAGGCCGTATGTAAACATCCTCTTTGTAGCCGTTCTCCCTGCAGAGTTCGATGGTGTACCTCATCATTTCACCAAGGGAATATATTATCTTGATGTTCACTGCAAGGGCGGACCGCTGGAGCCTTTCGTAATGCTCCTTGAGCTTCAATATGAACATCTGGTCCTTGTCCTTGTTCCAGTAGCCGCGTATCCCCTCAAAGACGCCGGTGCCGTAATTAAAGGCATGGGTCATAATGCCGATCTTTGCATCGCCAAAAGGGACTATTTTGCCTTTAAAAAATGCTTTTTTCATAATTTCTCCTGCGGGAGATGAGCTTACATGTGCTCGGGAGCCGTTATTCCGAGCAATTTTAACACATTCCTTAGGACTATTGAAGTGGCTTTAGCCAGGGAAAGCCTCGCGCGGGACAGTTCCTTGTCGTTGGATATCACCCTGTGCTGGTGGTAATAGTTATGGAATATCTGAGCCAGGGATTCGGCGTAGCTCGTCATCCTGTGCGGCTGCATGAAAGCGGCAGAGTTCTCCGCCTCGTCCTCGAATCGCAGTAGCTTAACCATCAATTTCCTTTCCGGCTCGGTGTTCAGAAGGCACAGGCTGCCGGATCCGGGAGAGAGTCCCGCCTTTTTGGCCTCCTTGAGGATACTGCATATTCTCGCATGGGCATAACACACATAATAGACCGGATTCTCAAGCGACTTTGATTTGGCAAGTTCAAGGTCAAAGTTCATATGGGTGCTCGGGCTGTTCCTGACAAGGAAATACCTTGTGGCCGGAACGTCTATCTCATCAATGACCTCCTGGAGAGTTATCATTTCCCCTGTCCTCTTGCTCATCCTGATAAGCTCCTTGCCCCTGTACAGCGCCACAAGCTGACCGATGATTATCTCAAGATTTTTTGCCGGATATCCAAGGGCGGTTATGGCCGCCTTAAGCCTTGCCACATATCCATGATGGTCCGTACCCCATACATCTATTATCTTGTCGTACCTGCGGTTGAATTTATTGATATGGTAAGCGATATCAGCGGCGAAATAGGTGGGATTTCCATCCTCTTTTATAAGGACCCTGTTCTTGTCGTCCCCGAATTCGCTCGATTTGAACCATAATGCCGAGCCCTCATAAAAGGTCAAACCTCTGTCCCGGAGCTGTTTAATGCACTTTTTGACAAGGCCTTTCCTGTGGAGCTCGCTTTCATGGAACCATTTATTGAAAGTGACGCCGAGCTTATTCAGCGTTTCCTTTTGCTGCGATAAAAGCTGCTTCATCGCCTCTTCTTTTATGCGGCTCTTATCCTTTATATTGGCGGCCAATTCAGCGATATAACGGCCTGCATAGCCGCCATCGGGAACTTCACTGCCATCCATCCTTGATTTTATTGACTGCGAGAGTTTTTCAATCTGTTCTCCCACATCATTGACATAATATTCCCTGTCAACATTGTACCCGACAGCTTTAAGGATATTTGCCAGGCAGTCGCCGATGACTGCCCACCTGCCGTGCCCAATATGCAATGGCCCTGTCGGGTTAGCGCTCACGAATTCAAGAAGGACCTTCTTGCGAGCGCCTATATTTGAATGACCGTATTTTTCCTTCTTTTCCAAGATCACTTTAAGGTTGTTCTCCAGGGCATAATTGTTAAGCTTGAAATTGATAAAACCCTGAGGGGTGGCCTCTATGCTGGAGAACATTTCGCCTTTATCAATAGCCTTCAACCTTGAGGCTATGTCGTTCGCAGTGTCAACCGGGGATGACTTGTTGAGCTTGGGCATGAGCATCGCTACGTTCGTGGAATAATCACCGTGTTTGTCGTTCTTAGGTGATTCGATCTCTATCTTAGGGGCGGAGGAGAGCGCTCTCCCAATAAGTGCTTTTATTTTTTGCTGCATCTAAATCAGTAAGTATCGAAATCTTTGAGTTTGCTGATCTTAAGGGCCGCAAACTGGGTTCTTGAAAGTATTTCGGCTACCTCAGCCCTCGATAGGTCCTTGGTAGGTTCAAACGGCTTGTCCGTAAGATAAATAAGCAGTCCGGCGGTTCTTGCTGCCGTAACGGCCTTGGCTGCCCAGTGACGGCCTGGGAGATCGGGGAAAGGACCTTCCGTCAATTGCTCAGGCAGTTTCAGCTCCGCGAACCTAGAAAGGATGATTACGCCCTCCGCCCTGTTCACGGATTTTGCCGGCTGGAATGTCCCATCCTTATATCCGGTGACCAGGCCAGAGTCGGCGCCTAATTTTATGAAATACGATGCCCAGTGTTTTCTCGGAACATCCGTGAAGGATGTGTCGACCGCTTCCGGTGTGCCAGGATTCTTCGCCCTTACAAGAAGCGCTGTAAGCTCTGCCCTGTTTGTCATCCTGTCCGGTTGGAATGTCCCGTTCGGGTAACCGCCAATTATTCCAAGCGATGCAAGAAGCTCTATCGGCTCCTTTGCCCAGGATCCTTCCGGAACATCCTTGAATTGCGTTAATCTCAAGACCCTGATCTTAGCGCTTTCCAGTAATTGGTTGTTGATGTCATAAACACTGACCGTAAAAGTATTTTTCCCTATAGCAAGAGGCCATGTTGCGTCATAAGAGCCGTCCTGATCGAAGGCCACGTCTTTGCCGTTAACGGTCAGCTTGCCGATATCTTTAACGTTCGCAAGGTTGCCTTTTATGGCGGCTCCTTCATCATACGTAATGAGCTTATCTTGCGGAGAATTGATCTTTAGATAACCTTTTGCCTTTGGAGGAGGTGGCGGCGGAGGTGGCGCTAAAAATTCCACGGGGGCTGCATAAGACAGGGATACGTAGCTTGTATCGTTCTCTGATACGGAGCCGTATTTATGATAAGCGTAATCAAATTTGAAGCCGTTCGACTGAATACCGATGCCAGCGCACATATTGGTCTCAACATCAAACCCGCTTGATACATCCCTTCCGATAACATCCTGGTCCAAACCAAAACGTATCGCAAGATAGCTGCTGGGCCACCATTCCATGCCTGTTCGAACAAGAGTGGGATAATTGGACCTGGTGGGCGTATAATCAAAGTCGAGCAAATATACCAACGGCTGAGAATAGCCGTACAAGGAATCGTCTCCTAAGACCTTTAATGCCATGCCCATCTTTGTTGTTGTGGGGAGAGTCTGCTCAGATCCTGATGAACTGGTGAGCTTCCCTCCCATGCTGGCAGGCAGAACGTTGATCTGATTATATCCAAAGGAAAGATAAGGTAGCGGTGTATATAATAAACCAAGGTCCATATCGTTACCTGTGGACAGGCCTTCGGTGATGCCTCCGCCTGTTAATCCCTGTGAAAAGATCTTAAGTGTCGCACCTACACTAACCTTCTTCATAAAGTCATAATTTAGCCAGCCCAAATAGTTATTATTAAGGAATCTTTCCGCGTCACTGCCATATCCTAAAAGTATGACGGTACTTGAATAATCAATGGATTCTTCGGCGGCAACAGGTATCACTAGGTCGCCTCCGCCGTCAGAAAGCTCCATTGTCGTGACAAAACTTCCGCTTAAGCTTGCTCCGACGTAACCAAACCCGAATGTCCCGTAATCCGTGTTGTAGGTCCCGGCGAACGAGGCATAATCTATCACGTTCAGGAGGCGGGTGCTCATGCTTTGAACCTGCCAGTTTTTAAGCCCTGCAAGACCAGCGGGGTTCAGAAATATCGCATTTGCGTCATCAGCAAGGCCGACGAACGCCTTGCCTGTACCTGTCGGCCTAGCGCCGATACCGATAAGCGTGGGATCCATCGTTGTTTTAACATAGGCGGCACTGGAATAAGAAGATATGAGCGTAACAGATAAAAGGATGAAAGTTAAAACGCAGGTTTTTTTAAGGATACTCTTAATCTGTCACTCCCCCTTTACTGCTCGCTTGTTAGAAACAAGCTTAACATATCACTCATTATTGTCAAGATACTTGAAATTATATCAGGATGTACTGGGATATGACCCAAGAGCCTTAAAAAACGACGCTTTTTTCTTCACTTCGGACAGAGCTTGTGACACCAATTTATCCGTGCGGTGCCCCTGCATGTCAATGAAGAAGAAGTAATCCCCGAGCGTCCTCTTTGTTGGCCTTGATTCGATCTTTGTCAGGTTGATCTTCCTTTTGGCGAATTCGCCCAGTATCTCATGAAGGCCGCCGGGCCTGTCCCTGAGGATCGAGAACACTATCGAGGTCTTGTCATTCCCGGTCCTTGGATGATCTGTTTTTGCCAGGACAACGAACCTGGTCGAATTATAAGGAGAGTCGTTCACTTTTGAATCGATTATTTTTAAGCCGTAAAGTCTCGCGGATGCATTGGATGCTATAGCTGCAGGCATATCAAGGCTTGGGATCACTTCTGCTTCTGCAACCTGCCTTGCGGCATCCGCGGTGCTGAAAGCGAACCTTACCTTTGCCTTAGGCAGTTTTCTCCTCAGGTAATGCTTGCATTGGTCTATGACCTGGGGATGCGAAAGGACTTCCGTTACCTTGCCGGGGGCCAACTTTACTTTAGACATGAGATAATGGTTCACCTTGAGGACTATTTCCTGCTTGATCTTAAGGTTGACTTCGTTGACCAATGTGTCCGTTACTATCCCGATAGTGCCTTCGTCGATCTTTCCTTTATCCGCATCTATAAGCAGATCATGGATTGTTGAATAAGGGATGAATTTGGCTTTGCCGATCTTTTTCTGGTATATGGAGCTTGCCTCTTCGGAAAACGTTCCCTCCGGCCCGAGAAAACCTACTTTAAGCATGATCTATCTCCTTTCCACATTGATCCCGGACTCCTTCAGCATTTGCTTTGCCAGCTTGTCCGGATATTCACCTTCATATACCAGGCGTTTTATCCCAGCATTTAACATCATTTTAACACATATTACGCACGGCTGGTAAGTCGCGTACATGGTGGATCCTTCTATCTTGACCCCGTGCCAAGCGGCCTGGATTATCGCGTTCTGCTCGGCGTGAAGCCCCCTGCAAAGCTCGTGTCTCTGTCCGGATGGCACATTGAGCTTCTTTCTAAGGCATCCTGTCACGCTGCAATGCTTCATGTTCTTTGGCGCGCCGTTATATCCCGTTGAAAGGACCCTGAAATCCTTGACGATTATGGCGCCTACTTTTCTTTTTAGGCAGGTGGACCGCTGTGAAACGTCCTTTGTTATCTTCATGAAGTATTCATCCCAGGAAGGTCGCATGATCATTTCCTTTTTATCACGTTCTTGACGGCAGATACGATGTCTTTGGATGTAAGGCCGTATTTTTCAAGGAGATCGTCCGGCTTTCCGGATTCGCCGAACATGTCTTTTACGCCTACTCTTAACATAGGGACGGGCATGTTTTCCGCGAGGACCTCTGCCACAGCGCTTCCAAGCCCCCCGATTATTGAATGCTCCTCGGCGGTCACCACAGCTCTTGTTTCCTGAGCGCACCTGATGATAAGTTCCCTGTCCAGCGGCTTTATTGTGTGCATGTTGACGACCCTGGCGCTGATGCCTTCTTTTGATAATTGCTCTGATGCCAGGATGCTTTGGTAGACCATTATGCCCGCAGCGATGATGGTGATGTCATTGCCCGGCTTCATAATGACGCCCTTCCCTATCCTGAAATCGTAATTGCTGTTTCCGTGTACAATAGGAGTGGAAAGTCTTGACAGCCTTACATATGAAGGCCCGTATTCCTTAACAAGGCTCCTTATGACATGCGCCGTTTCGACGGCATCGGCCGGCACTATCACCGTCATGTTCGGGATAGCCCTCATTATCGCAATGTCCTCGTTCGCCTGGTGTGTAGCGCCGTCCTCTCCTGTGGTTATGCCTCCGTGCGTTACGACAAGCTTAACATTTAATCTTGTATATGCCATGGAAACCCTTACCTGGTCCCATGCGCGCCCCGAGCCGAATACGGCGAATGTGCTTGCGAAAACAATTTTACCGCAGGCCGCCAGGCCGGCAGCTGTGCTTATCATGTCCTGTTCCGCAACTCCCATGTCGAAGAACCTGTCGGGGAATTCTTTTGCGAACATACATGTTTTGGTCGAAACGGAAAGGTCAGCGTCCATGACCACTATGTCCTTGTTTATCTTCCCAAGTTCGACAAGGGTTTTACCGTAAGCATCTCGCATTGCCGCAAGAGTTGCTGCCATTATATTAACTCCTCCAGTGCCTTTATGACCTCTTCTTTTGTCGGCGCTTTGCCGTGAAAATCCAGAGGGTTGTTCTCCATGAAAGAGACCCCTTTTCCTTTTATTGTTTCAGCGATAATTATCGTAGGATTTCCCTTTGCCTTTGAAGCATCGTCAAGAGCCTTGATCACGGACTTTATGTCGTGGCCGTTCACGCCGTCTATGACGTTGAACCTGAAAGCGCGCCATTTGTCAGCGATCGGCTGTATGCCCTTTATCTCTTCAACATGCCCATCTATCTGGTACTTATTATGATCGAGTATCACGGTAAGGTTGTCCAGTTTGTAATGCCCGGCGGTCATGGCGGCTTCCCATATCTGACCTTCCTGTGATTCCCCGTCGCCTATTACTACATAAACATGGTTGTTCTTCTTGTCCATCCTTAAGGCAAGAGCCATGCCGTTAGCCGCGGAAAATCCCTGGCCCAGGGAGCCCGTGGACATTTCAATGCCGGGAAGGCTTATCATGTCAACATGGCCCTGAAGGGAACTGCCTATTTGCCTTAAGGTTTTAAGGTAGCTTTTCGGGAAATATCCCGCTTCGGCAAGAGTTGCATAAAGCACGGGGGCTGCATGTCCTTTTGACAGGACGAACCGGTCCCTTTCATCCCATTTGGGATTTTTCGGGTCGTGCTTCATCTTGTGGAAATAAAGCACCGTAAGTATGTCGGCTGAAGAGAGGCTTCCGCCCGGATGCCCGGATCCGCAGCGGCTTATCATCTCGATGATATGGCGCCTTATTATTTTAGCCTTGTTTTCCAGTTCTTTTATTTTTTCCGATGTGACCATTTTCTGCCTCAGAATAACATGTTAAGTTTACTGCTGTCAACGAGTTCGAGCTCGAGGTTCACTTTGAATTTTTCATTTATAACGTTCTTGACTTTCCGTATCAGCGTTTTAACATCGGAGGCTTTGGCATCTCCCAGGTTGATGATGAAGTTCGCGTGCTTTTTTGAGATCTCCGCGCCCCCCACCCTCAAGCCTTTGCAGCCGGCCATGTCTATCAATTTGCCCGCGGGAACGTCCTTGGGATTCTTGAAGACCGAGCCGGCGCTCGGCGCTGACATCGGCTGGAGCTCTTTTCTTTTTATGATTATTTCGTCGAGCCTTTTCTTTATAATATGTTTTTGCTTATAATTCAGCTTAAGCAGCGCTAAAATAAGTATACAGTCCTTAACATTGCTTTTCCTGTATGAGAATTTCAGGTCTGATCTGGAGAGCTTCTTGATCTTCCCATCCCTATCCAATATCTCCGCATATTCAACTATACTGCTAATTTCTTCGCCGAAAGCTCCCATATTCATCACTATGGCGCCGCCTATCGCCGCGGGCACCCATGAGGCAAATTCAATGCCCGAAAGGCCAAGCATGGCAAGTTTCCTTATCAAAGGCTGCATCAGCGTGCCGGCCCCGACAGTGACGAACCTTCCGTTGCATTCAAATCCGTTCATGCCGCCGGATATCTTGATCACAATGCCTCTAAGCCCGTTGTCGGGAATGAGCAAATTCGATCCGTTGCCGATGATATATTTTTTTATTCCGCGGGTCACTCGCAGGACTTCCCGAAGAGCTCCCAGGTCCTTTGGCGCGACAAGTATGTCGGCTGGACCGCCTATCCTAAGGGTGGTATGGCGGCTTAAGGCCTCGTCCTTAAATGTCTTGGCATTCCTTATCTTTTTAAGCTCTTTATATATATCAGAATAACTAGGCATTTTCCTTTAACCTGCTGAATATTTCCTTCCCAACATTATTGATGTCGCCGGCCCCCATTGTTATTATGAGGTCTTTGGGGCGCGCTATATCCATTACATAGCTCGCTATCTGCTCCTTTTTCTTTATATACACGGCGTTGCCGGCATTCTTCTTGACCTCATTGAAGATAGTTTCGCCGGTTATCCCTTCGATCTGCGTCTCTCCTGCGCTGTATATGTCGGATATTATGGCAATGTCCGCATTTTTGAACGCATTGCCGAATTCCTCGTAAAGGTGCGCTGTCCTTGTGAACCTGTGCGGCTGGAATATGCAGATGATCCGCCTGTCCTGGTAGCCGATCCTGGCGGCTTCGAGCGTTTTTGCGACCTCGGTCGGATGGTGGCCGTAATCATCTATTATCATGATGTCTTTTGCCTCGCCTATCAGCTGGAAGCGCCTTTTTGCTCCCGTAAAGAACTGCAAGCCGCTGCTTATCCCGGAAAAATCGCAGTCGATGTGCGTGGCGACGGCGATGGTCGCCAGCGCGTTCTCTATGTTATGGCTTCCGGGAACGCAGAGCGTGACGCTTCCTATTTTTTTGTCTTTCCTGTGCGCATCGAATTTTGAACGTCTTTCGCTGAACTTGAAATTATCAGCCCAGAAATCCAGCTCGTTCGAAATGCCGTAAGTTATAATGTTCTTGTTCGACAGGTTCCTTTTTACTGCGTCTACTCCCTTTCCGTTGCCGCCCATCACGAGCAATCCGTCATCGGGGACCAATTGGGCGAAACTGGTGAAAGCGTCAACAACGTTGCTGAAGGACCCGAAATGCTCCATGTGGTCCGCTTCAACGTTCGTTATAACAGCTATCGTCGGATGAAGTGTAAGAAAAGATCCGTCGCTTTCATCGGCTTCGGCGACGACATAAGGCCCCTTCCCCATCCTCGCGTTGCCGTCAACATCATTGGCTTCCCCGCCGATAAGGAATGTCGGGTCCTTTTCGCACCTGGAAAGGACGGTCGCGATCATGGACGTTGTTGTCGTCTTCCCGTGTGTTCCTGCAACTGCGATCCGCACCTTGAACTGGTCCATTATCCAGGACAGCATTTCCGCTCTTTTCTCGGTCGGTATACCCGACGAGATCGATTCTTCAACCTCAACATTGCCGCCCGGGATCGCGGCGGAGATCACTGTCAGGTCCGCTCCCCTGACATTCGTCTTGTCGTGGCTTATATAAACTTTTGCGCCCAGGTCCCGCAGCCTCATCGTGTTAGCGGATTCCTTAATGTCTGAACCGGTGACCTTATATCCTTTTTTTATGAGTATTTTGGCAATAGCGCTCATGCCGCATCCGCCGATGCCGACGAAATGCACGGTCCTTATCTTGTTCATGTCGGGTTTACTGCTTGATGCGCTTTTTTCTTTTTTTGGCATATAGGTCAATTCCCAGAAGAGATGTCAAGATATTGACGAACTCATACGCTGAGTTTGGTTTTCCAAGAGATGCGCTTGCAGATGCCAGCTTTATGTAAAGCCCCCTGTCTTTTAATATCCTTTTTATCTCCGCAAGAAGGGCATCCTTGTTAAGCTCCTTGTCATTTATGATTATGCTTGCTCCGGCATCCGCAAGTATTTTAGCATTGAGGTCCTGGTGCCCTTCCGCAGAAAAAGGGAAAGGTATCAATATGGACGGCAGCCCCCTTGCGATGATCTCCGATATGGCTGTGGCCCCTGCGCGGGATATGACAAGGTCCGCTGCCGCAAGTCCGTCCCAGATATTATACATATATGGTATCAAATGATAGAACGGAGGATTCTCTTTGATAAGATCTTTGAGCCAGGCATGGTCCCTTTCTCCGCACACATGAAGCACCTGGACGTTCAGTTCGGCAAGGTCAGGAAGGGAATCGGCAACTACCTTATTGATGCTTCTTGCACCCTGGCTTCCGCCGAGCACAAGGAGTATCTTCTGGTCCTGGCGGAGCCCCATGTTCTGTATCGATATGCCTTTTACAGACCTGGTTATTTCCTTCCTGACAGGGCCTCCGATGCAGTATACTTTTTTCCACCTGAAATACTTCCTCTGGGATTCGTAGGCTACCGTTATGCATGATGCGAACCATTTGCAGATCCTGGTCGACAGCCCCGGTATGGCATTGCCTTCATGCAGCATTACCGGTATCCTGAGAAAAGATCCCGCCAGCACCAGCGGCAGGCTCACGAACCCGCCGGTCGCGACAATTATGTCGGGCTTGAACGACTTGAGTATCTTGAGCGAATCAAAGAATCCTGCCACTGCCATGAAAGGAGCCGTAATGGATCTATATGATATTTTCCTAAGCATGCCCCTTGCCTTGATGGTCGCCAGCGAGAAGCGCGCTTCCGGGACAAGTGTCTCTTCTATCCCGCCTTCGCTGCCTACAAAGAGTATCTGGCTGTCCAGTATCTTGTCCTGCACTGCTTCAGCAATTGCTATGGCGGGGTAAATATGCCCCCCTGTCCCTCCGCCTACCATAATGATTTTCATATCATGCCTTCCTGTATTGCGAAACATTAAGCAAAAGACCGATGCTGAACAGCGCGGCAACAAGCGACGTGCCTCCGTAGCTTATGAGAGGAAGAGGTATCCCCGTTGTTGGAAGCAGGCCGAGCACCACGCTCATATTAAGGATGGCCTGGATCCCTATCCAGGAGACGATCCCGCCGGCAAGAAGAAAAGTAAAGTTA
>Ga0315275_10006138_pt1 | contig 11459 bp, 7 predicted proteins | sample YL17G03_0_MG_FD_205557 | JGI IMG/M metagenome (GOLD analysis project Ga0315275, IMG submission 205557) | Sediment microbial communities from Yellowstone Lake, YNP, Wyoming, USA - YL17G03_0 | ecosystem: Environmental > Aquatic > Freshwater > Lake > Sediment | place: USA: Wyoming | collected...
GGGAGACCTCTTCCGCCAGGCGGGCATCGTACGCGCCTCTCTCTTCTGCTGGCTCCCTAATCAGTGGGATGGCGGGAACACCTGCACCACGAGCTCGGGTTAAGCCATAGGCGTCTACCTGGTCAGATACGACCGCCACCACGCTCGCTGGCAAGGTGCCATCCTGGCAGGCATCGAGTACTGCCTGCAGGTTTGAACCGTTACCGGAGATGAGCACGACCAGGCGGGCGTTCTTTTCCATTTACACCCTTCTCTCTTTCAAATAACTGGCATCAATGATGGAACAAGCGCACACCCGTAAAGACCATGCGCATGCCATAATCATCACAGGCTGCGATCACATCTTCGTCGCGGGTGGAACCTCCGGGTTGCAGCACAAAATTCACACCACTGCGTGCCACCCGGTCGATGCTGTCGCGGAACGGGAAGAAGGCATCCGACCCCAATGTGACACCGGTCAAAGTATTCAGCCATTTACTTCTCACTTCATCGCTTAATTGCGGTGGGATATTGCTAAAGACATTCCTCCAGTTGTTTCTTTCTGCTGGAGTGATGTCCGGCTGCAGGAATTGATCAATGGCATTGTCGCGGTCGGCGCGGCGGATTCCGGGTTGGAAGGGCAGTTCCAGCACTCGCGCATGCTGACGCAGATACCACAAGTCTGCCTTGCTTGCAGCCAGGCGCGTACAGTGTACGCGGGATTGCTGACCGGCTCCCACCCCGATGGTCTGACCATCCTTTACAAAGCAGACCGAGTTGGACTGGGTGTATTTGAGGGTGATCCATGCCACCATCATGTCCCGGATTGCTTCAGCTGGAATGTCCTTTTGTTTTGTCACGACATTGGCAAAATCAACCGGAGAAACCTGGCGATCGTGCCGGTGCTGGGCGAAGGTTACCCCGAAGACCTGGCGGATCTCGCTCATATCTGGTTCAAACCCCTCGTCCATTTGAACTATGGCGTATTTACCCGCTTTTTTTGCTTTCAACAGGTCGAGCGCAGCCGTTTCGAAATCCGGGGCGATGATGCCATCCGAGACTTCACGGGCGATGAGCCGCGCCGTTGCCAGGTCGACCTTGTCGGAGAGGGCAATGAAGTCACCAAAGGACGACATGCGGTCAACACCACGCGCCCGGGCATAAGCCTCTGCCAGGGGTGACAACTCCAGGTCATCTACAAAATAGATCTTACGTAAAATACCCGGCATCGGGATCGCCAGGGCTGCTCCGGATGGACTGACATGTTTGAAGGAAGCCGCGGCGGGGAGACCTGTCGCCTGCCTGAGTTCCCGCACCAACTGCCAGGCATTGAGCGCGTCCAGCAGGTTGATGTAGCCCGGAGACCCACCCAGGATGGTGATGGGCAGGTCAGTGCCGTTCTCCATGAAAATGCGCGCCGGGGATTGCTGTGGGTTGATGCCATATCGCAGGGTGAGGGAGGATGCCATCGAAAGATCCTTTTATGAATGAAAATCTGCCCCGACCAGCTTTACGATGCCTGACCCGGGGATTAGCCTGCCGATCAACCAGGTTTCTTCTGGAATGGATCGCTGAAATTCAACAGCTTTTTCTACAGCCAGGATGGCGACCATGCCGATACCCATATTGAAGACACGGTACATCTCCGTTCCATCGATCTGACCTTTTTGCCGGATCAAATTCCACAGGGGCGGGATGCTCCAGGCATCGGTCTGGATGAGGGCATCCAGGGTTTTTGGGATGACCCGCGGGATGTTTTCAATGAACCCGCCCCCGGTCAGGTGTGCCAGGGCTTTAACTTTGGAGAGATGTGGTCCAAGCAGGTCGAGGTAGGAGCGATGGGGAACCAGCAGGGCATCTGCCAGGGATATACCCAATTCCGGGAATACTGTCTCCAGGGGGGTGTTGGCAAAGACCTGGCGTATGAGGGAGTAACCATTGGTATGCGGACCGCTGGAGCGCAATCCGATCAGCACATCTCCAGCCTTGAGCTCATTACTGCGCGGCAGGATCTGCTCCCGTTCAAGGACTCCCAGGATGGTGCCCGCTATGTCAAATTCGCCTTCGGCATAGACACCCGGCATCTCGGCTGTCTCACCACCCAGCAGAACCATACCGGCAGACCGGCAAGCTTCCGCCATGCCGCTGACCACTTCAGCCACCTGTTGCGGATTCAACCTGGAGCTGGCAAAATAATCCATAAAAAAGAGCGGGCGTGCCCCCTGTACCAGGATATCGTTGATGCAATGGTTGACTATGTCCTGCCCGATGTCGCGTAAGCGTCCGGTCAGGGCTGCCAGTTTGACCTTGGTGCCGACACCGTCTGTGGAGGCGACCAGAACAGGCTGAGCCATGTGCTTGAGGGCAGTAGCATCGTACAGCCCGCCAAAAGAGCCAATTCCTGCCAGGACTGCATCATTATAGGTGGACTTCACGGCGGTCTTCATTAATTCGACCGCCTGGTTACCCGCATCAATCGACACACCTGCACCCTCATAGGTAGAAGGTTTCAGTGCCTTTCGGGCGATATCATGCCGAAATTGTCTGCCTTCAAAAAGGATCTTCTCCACGTTCGCATACGCCAACTTGACCGCGCTTTCAAGGTCCTGCGCCTGGGCGGTCAAACCGAGCACGCGCCCTCCAGCTGTGAGCAGTTGACCGTCCTGAGAGCGAGTCCCTGCCTGGAAGCAGATCACAGCAGTGGGGAGATCAGAAATGTTGATGCGATCACCCGTCTGTGGTTTATCCGGGTAACCGCGGCTTGCCAGCACAACGCACACGGCGGCACCAGTTTTCCAGCGGATGTCCACCTGGTCAAGATGCCCCTCCACGCAGGCATCTACAATCTCAAGCAGATCGGTCTCCAACAGCGGCAGTACTGCCTGAGTTTCAGGATCTCCAAACCGGCAGTTGAATTCAAGCACGCGCAGTCCCGCCGGGGTGAGCATCAACCCGGCATACAGCACCCCAACGAATGGCATACCTTCATCGCTCAAACCCCGGATGGCAGGTTTTAGCACCGTCTCCAGGGCTTCTTCCTGCAATTCGGTTGTGAAGACTGGTGCGGGTGCGTAGGCTCCCATCCCGCCAGTGTTGGGACCCAGGTCATCGTCCAGCAATCGTTTGTGATCCTGGGCTGGTAGCATGGGGACGACCATTTTTCCGTCACTGAAAGCCATGAGTGAAATTTCAGGACCGCTCAGCCGTTCCTCGATCACCACCTGCTTCCCGGCTTCGCCAAGGACTTTCCCTCCCATTACCTGCTCCAATATCGCTTTCGCCTCTGCCCGTGATTCCGGCAGGAAGACCCCCTTGCCGGCTGCCAGACCGGAGGCTTTGATGACAACCGGGTAACTGACCTCATCAAGATGATCTTGCGCTTCCTGCAGCAACTCAAAGGTGGCATGTCGCGCCGTTGGGATGGCATGGCGCAGCATGAAATCCTTCGAAAATGACTTGGAAGATTCCACCTGTGCCGCTGCCTGGGAGGGTCCGAAACAGCGGATTCCGGCTGTGCGCAAGGCATCCGCCATGCCTTCCGCCAGGGGTCCTTCCGGACCGATCAGCACCAGGTCGATCTGTTTTTCCTGGCAGAGTTGAACAACCCTGGCATGGTCCTGTGCGAACGTGCCTTGCAGGATCTCCGCGAATTGGGCAATACCCGGGTTGCCCGGCAGAGCATACATCCGGGTCAAGTGAGGTGATTGCGCCAGTTTCCACGCCAGGGCATGTTCCCGCCCACCGGGACCGATCAACAGTACTTTCAAGTCACAAACCCTGCCTTCAATCTTTCATCCTATTTGGTAGTTTTCTCAAAACCCGTCTTGGTGGAGTGCAGATCCACATCGATCGGGTAATTCCCGGTAAAACAAGCCTGGCAGTAGCCGTCCTTGCGACCCACCGCCCGCATCATGCCCTCCAGGGACAGGTAGGTGAGCGAATCTGCCTGGATGTGTGTGCGGATCTCTTCCAGGTTGCGATGGTGGGCGATCAGGTTATCGTAACTGCCCATATCCACTCCCATGAAGCAGGGATGTGCGATGGGAGGGCAGGTGACAGCCACATGGACTTCCCGCGCTCCGGCTGTGCGCAAAAGCTTGATCATCGGTCCGATGGTATTGCCGCGCACGATGCTGTCATCGATCATGATGACCCGCTTGTTGAGTACGTTTTCGGAGATGACGTTAAATTTCAGGGCAACCCCCTGCTTGCGGAGCGAATCGGTCGGTTCGATGAAGGTGCGACCGATATAGCGGTTTTTGATAAAGCCATCATTGAAAGGGATGCCGGTACTGCGCGCAAAGCCTATGGCAGCCGGGATGGCTGAATCCGGCACCGGGATGATGACATCCGCTTGAACGGAAGTCTCACTCGCCAGCTGTTCTCCCAGGTGCTGGCGCACATGATGGACGGATTGCCCATCCCAGACATGGTCGGGGCGGGCAAAATAGATGAATTCGAATACGCATTGAGCGGAGGGGTGGCTGGGTCTTATCGCCTGGTTCACGATAAGCGCATTTCCCGACAGGGTGACAATCTCGCCGCGTTTGACCTCCCGGATGGCTTCGCAACCCAAGGTGCGCAGGGCACAGTTCTCCGAGGCGGCAGCAAAGCCCCCGTGCGGGAGCAGACCGATGCTCAGGGGGCGAAAACCCCATTCGTCCCGGATGGCATAGACACAATCGCGGGTCAGGATGACCAGCGAATATGCACCCTGCCATTCCTGCATGCATGCCTGGATGCGCTCGCTCCAGGTATTCCCGCTGGTGCGTGCCAGCATCATGGTCATCACCTCGGTATCCGAGGAGGATGTGAGACCCACCCCCTGCTCGAGCAACTTTTTGCGCAAGTCCGTCGAATTTAGCAGGTTGCCGTTGTGCGCCAGGGCGAGCGGACCGTGCATGGTCTCGATCATGAACGGCTGGGCATTGCGCGCCAGGGATGAGCCGGTGGTGGAATAGCGGGTATGCCCGATGGCATAATGCCCGGTCAGGCGGTCGAGCGTCTGCGGTCGAAAGATCTGTGAGACCAGCCCGACATCCTTGTGCATGGACATAACCTGCCCATCCGCCACGGCGATCCCGGCGGCTTCCTGACCGCGGTGCTGCAAGGTGAACAGACCAAAGAATGCCATGCGTGCTACATCCTCGTTGGGTGCGAACACACCGATGATGCCGCATTCCTCATGCGGGGACTCGTCGCCATCCAACCAGTTATTGTTCATGATTCAGGATCTTCTCCAGTTCGTTCATTCTAACTTTCAACATTTCCATTTTCTCTTCCAGAAAGGTCACATGTCCGATGTTGCGTCCAGGACGGACTGGTTTTCCTTACAGGTGACAGATGGCATCATTCATCTTCCCGATCTCGCCAGGGACAGAATGCGTCTCAACTATCCTCACCAGGAACACCATGGAAAGCCATCTATTCTGCATCCGACCTTAGATCCTGGGGTCAGGATTCTCCAACACGGATTGCGTTTGTTTGGTGCGGTAGGCTTTCAATGCGGCTTTTATCTCAGGGTGTCCGTTCGCCAGGATGGCAGCTGCCAGCAGGGCGGCATTGACCGCCCCTGCGCGACCGATGGCAAGCGTTCCGACTGGCACGCCAGCAGGCATTTGCACCATGGACAGCAGGGAGTCCAGCCCGTTGAGTGCTTTGGATTGGATGGGCACCCCCAGCACCGGCAGGCTGGTCTTGGCTGCCATTACACCCGGCAGATGGGCGGCACCACCCGCACCAGCGATGATGACCTGCAGTCCGCGCGCCTCTGCAGACCCGGCATATTCGAATGACAGGTCCGGCGTCCGGTGGGCGGAAATCACATTCACCTCGTATGAGATCGATAGTTCATCCAGCGTTTCAGCCGCCCCCTGCATAGTCTCCCAATCCGAGCGTGAACCCATCACAATTCCGATCAATATATTTTCCATAATTATTTATCCCATTTCAAGACATTGGTTAAACAAAGATGAAGGTAGAAGTTCAAAAGATCCCTGCCTTTTTGAGGTTCCCGATCAGGCGTGGTTCGAGCGGGTAATTCCCGGGGAAGAACTCCTGACCGGTCAGCATTTCATATATCGCTATATAACGTTCCGCCGCGCTCAGCCACAGGTCACCTGGCATCTCGGGGATATCCCCCTCGCCGCGGTAATCCAGCCCGGCGTAGGCGATGCGCACGAATTCCTTGTCGAAATTCTCCGGTTCCTGCCCATCGCTAAAGCGGCTTTCGTAGGAATCCACTTTCCAGAAGCGGGATGAATCAGGTGTATGCACTTCATCAATGAGCAGCAACCGCCCATCTGGCGCGATCCCAAATTCGTACTTGGTATCCACCAGTATGAGACCAGCTTTTTGTGCCAGTTGCTGACCGCATTTGAAGATCGCCAGCGCCGCATTCTGCACCTGTTCCCAGGTGTCTGCTTCCAGGATGCCCTGGAAGACGACCTCACTGCAGGTCAGGCGCTCATCATGACCGCCGGCAATGCCCTTGGTGGTCGGAGTGATGATCGGAGTGGGCAGTTCCTGGTTCTTACATAGACCATCCGGAAAGGTGTGCCCGTAAATGGTCCGCTCACCCAGCTCATAACGATACCAGAGGGCAGTGGTTGTAACTCCGCTGATATAACCGCGCACCACCACCTCCACCATCAGGGGGGTCGTTTCGATGACCACTGCCGCGTTGGGGTCCGGGACGGAAAGCAGATGATTTGAGATGAGGCTTTCGGTCTGGGTGAACCACCAGGCGGAAAGCTGGTTCAGCACCTGTCCCTTGTATGGCACCCTGGCCAGGATGAGGTCAAAGGCGGATAAGCGGTCCGTGGTGAGGATCAGGCGCTTGCCATCTGCCAGCGGGTACCAATCCCGCACCTTGCCTACGGCTTTTCCAGGCAGGGGCAGGTTGCTTTCGCCAAAAGCCAGCGGAAGAAGATGCTGCAATTCGTTATGTGAGATCATAAGCTCCTTCTTATAATTCTGCAGATGCCTTCACGCCATTAATAAACAACCCCAACCCGCTTTGTCCGCGCACGCCGCGGCTCCACTGGGGAAGCTGGTTTGGATGGATGTGGTTTTCAGGATGCGGCATCAAACCCAGTACATTGCCTTGCGGATTGCATATGCCGGCGATATCCTGCAGGGAACCGTTGGGATTTAGCGGATACTTCCCGCCGGCTGGTGTACCGTTCACATGGGTGTAGACCAGGGCAACCTGGTTATTGGCGGTCAGATCAGCCAGCACGGTCGCATCGGAGGTTTGGAAATTGCCCTCCCCGTGTGCCACCGGGCATGAGATCCTTTCCTCTAACCCCCTCGTCCACAGGCAGGTCTGCGAGACGGCTGCCAGGGTCACCCAGCGGCATTCAAAATGACCGCTGGCATTGAACGTCAGCGTGGACCGCCTATGGGAGGCATGATTTCCCGGCAGGATGCCGGATTTGATCAGTGCCTGGAAACCGTTGCAGATTCCCAGCACAAGCTTGCCACTCATCACGAAGGTGTTGATCTCATCTGCAAAGAAGGAGTTCAGATCGAGCGCCAGCAGCCGGCCTGCCCCCAGTGCATCCGCGTAGGAAAATCCGCCCGGCAGGATGAGCATCTGGAATGCCCGCCAGTCGGCTTTGCGGGCTCGCAGGTCGTTGAGCGGAACTCCGACTGGATCGGCTCCAGCCAATCCGAGGGCATCCATGACATCCAGGTCACGGTTGCTGCCACGCGCTTGCAGGACCAGGGCTCTGGGTTTCAGCATACCCGGATCATCCTTTGAACCCTTCCCCAACCGGGTTCCAGGCATTGACAAGTTCTTCGACTCGTAGGGAGAGTCGAGTTTCACCATCCATGGAGATGACCAGCAGTCCATCCGGATCGGTTTGACCCATCTTTTGGATGGGAAGATCTGAGAATAATTCTTCAAAAGCGTCTGCATTGGCAAGTGAGACTTCCGCCAGCAGGCAGCCATTCGTCTCGCCAAAAAGGAGGCGGTCGGGTTGCAGCGAACCCCCCTGGATATCCAGTTGCATACCGAGTCGTCCGGCGATGCACATTTCCGCCGCACATACCGCCAACCCTCCTTCCGAGAGGTCATGGGCTGAGGCGACCAAACCGCTCTGGATGGCTTGATGGAAGGCGTGGTACACCTTGGGGGTAATTTTGGAGGGGGCAGGAATATCTCCGGCTGAAACCAGTCCGCTGATCAGCGAATAATGAGAACCCGACAGGGCAGGTTGGAAATCCCCCACCAGGTAGATAAGATTGCCTGCTTGTTTGAGGTCCATACTTACTGCCTGACTCACGTTCTCGATCATCCCGAGCACCGAGATCAGCAGGGTGGGTGGGATGGAATGGCGATGACCATCCGTTCCCAGGTATTCGTTGTTGAGCGAGTCCTTACCGGAAATGAAAGGCGTGCCATAATGCAGGGCTGCGTCATGGCAGCCGCGCACCGCCTCCACCAAGGCAGCCAAAGTGTCAGGACGTTTCGGATCCCCCCAGCAAAAATTGTCCAGCAGGGCGATTCGCCCGGGATCTGCCCCGACACAGACCGCGTTGCGGATGGCTTCATCCACGACCGCCCACGCCATCCACCCGGGGTTAAGTTTTCCAAATTGCGGGTTGATGCCGTTGGAGATGACGATCCCGCCTGTCCCGCCCGTCCCGATGGGTTTGAGTACGACCGCATCCGAGGGACCGTCATTCTGGATGCCTGTCAGAGGTTTGATGATCGTCCCGCCCTGGATCTCGTGATCGTAAAGGCGGATGGTGGCAGCCTTGGAGGCAATATCGGGATGGGCAAGCAGTTTCAACAGCATGCTGGTGTTGAAGGCAGGTGGGTTATCGGGTACGGATACTTTTATCTCAACGCTTTGCATTCCATCTTCAGGCAGGCTCGCCTGCAAGTGTTGTTGCGGGGATCCATCATGCAAAAATGGGTTGGCAAGGTTCAGCACGATCTGACCGGAATGGCGGACGATCAGCCTGCTCGAGCCGGTTATTTCGCCGATATCGGTCATTTCAGTGTCAAAGGTCTCGCACAGTTCCTTTAACTCTGGAATATTGTTCGCAGGGACTGCCAGCACCATGCGCTCCTGTGCCTCCGACAGCCAGATCTCCCAGGGAGCCAGGCCGGGATATTTGAGGGGGACATGCATGAGTTCGATGTCCGCCCCGATCCTGGAAGCCATTTCCCCGACGGCGGAAGACAACCCGCCTGCCCCGCAATCGGTGATATCACTGTACAATTGCCTGTCACGCGCCTGCATGATGATATCGATAAGGCTCTTTTCGGTGATGGGATCGCCGATCTGCACCGAAGCGCCGGAGACTTCCCCGGTTTGGGCGTCCATGGTCATGGAGGAGAAAGTCGCCCCGCGCAAGCCATCCCGCCCGGTACGACCTCCGAGCAGGATCACCCGATCCCCCGCCTGAGGAGTTTTATGATGTTTGCCCCTTGGTGCGATGCCGACACAACCGCAGAACACCAGCGGGTTGGCAGTGTAGCCTTCATCGTACAGGATGGCGCCATTAACGGTCGGAATGCCTATCTTGTTGCCATAATCCTGCACACCGGCGATCACCCCGGATTGAATACGCCGGGGATGCAGCACACCTTCTGGAAGCAGATCAGGAGAGATGTCCTGTGGACCAAAACACAGGATATCAGTGTTGGCGATCGGTTTGGCGGATACACCCAGCACATCCCGGATGACTCCGCCCACACCGGTGTTTGCACCCCCGAATGGTTCGATGGCAGACGGGTGGTTGTGGGTTTCCACCTTGAAGGAGACTTCAAAATCTTCGTCAAAGGCAATGATGCCGGCGTTATCCACAAAAGCAGAAATGACCCAGGGGGCGGCGATCTGGTCGGTGGCGGCTTTGAGATGGGTCTTTAATAAAGAATCGATGGTATATGGTCTTTCCAGGCTGCCGGCTGGCGGAGTGATATCAATGCGTGCCTTGAAGGTCTTGTGCAGGCAATGCTCTGACCAGGTTTGGGCGATGGTTTCAAATTCCACATCGCTGGCATCGCGACCTTCCCCTTCAAAATAAGTCTGGATGGCTTTCATTTCAGGCATGTCGAGCGCCGTCCTGCGCAGAATGGATATTTCCAGCAGAGCGGCATCTTCTAGCGAACGGATGGGAATGATCTCCACCTTCCCGCTGGAAGCAGCCTCGACGGGAAAGGCGGGTTGGATCTCTCCCAGCCTCCAATGGTGGATGACCGGGTTCGCCAGCAATTGCCGGGCGATCTGTTCCGCCTGGGATCTTTGATACTGCACTTCGGAGGAATCCCCCTTGGTTGAATCGAATTTCAACAGATATCGTGTGCCGGTCGCGGCGCGATGAACACCTTTGAACCCGAGTTGATGGGCGGCGCGCACGATCTGTCCGGAGACCGGGTCGGTCACACCCGGCCGCAGGGCTACCTCGATCATGATCTCATCCGTCTCAAGATCAGGTGCCGGGGCGGGTAAAATGTCCCATGCCACGGTCTGTACGACCGGGTCGGTTAAAAGGTCGAGAGCCAACCGCCGCAATTCGTCCTGTTGCAATTGACCCTCAACAAAATACAGGTCCTGGCACTCGATTCGTTGTAAATTATTGAAACCCAGGGCAAGCAGGTCATTAAAACAACCCGCAGAACGCGGGTCAGACTGCCCGGATCGAACAACGAATCGAAATAATTGCATCTATGCCCTTATTATGGAAATATTGGTCGATTTTACTTCCAACAACTTGTCTAGTCAAGTGAAGGAGAAATAAACCACCCTGACTCTTATAACGATCTGGATTTGGCGGATTGGAAGCATGTTATTCGATTCTGATTTAATGATAAACCCGATCTAACTCGCCAATCGGATATTATTATGCCATAATGGTTAAATAATATTTGAAAGGATACCCATGGCAATTCATGTTCTCAACTGTGCTTCCATGTCTCCTTGGTGGCCGCGCTGGCAGGTTGGCGGGATCTGCCTGCTGGTGGATACCGATCATGGACCGATTTTGGTGGATACAGGTTTGGGCTTGCACGACCACGAATCCCCCTCACGGCTGGTGCGTTTTTTTCGATTGGATATGGGAATTCAGTATGCTCCCGAAGAGACTGCTGTGCGTCAGGTAGTGAGGCGGGGGATTAACCCAGAGGATATACAGCATATCGTTATCACCCACCTCCATTTTGACCACGCTGGAGGCTTACCGGATTTCCCCTGGGCGCAGGTGCATTTGCACCAAAAAGAATATAAAGCCCATTTGCATCCCAAGACATGGATCGAGCGATTTGCGTATGACCACAAGGATTTTCAGCACTGCCCTCACTGGGTACCTTATGAAAATATCACCGACAAATGGTATGACTTTGATGCCATCCGACTGCCATTTACTCCAAGGATGTATTTGATCCCTCTTTTTGGTCACACCTCCGGGATGTGCGGTGTCGCCATCGAAGATGGAACCGGATGGCTGTTCCAGGCTGCGGATGC
>Ga0315275_10006140_pt1 | contig 11455 bp, 12 predicted proteins | sample YL17G03_0_MG_FD_205557 | JGI IMG/M metagenome (GOLD analysis project Ga0315275, IMG submission 205557) | Sediment microbial communities from Yellowstone Lake, YNP, Wyoming, USA - YL17G03_0 | ecosystem: Environmental > Aquatic > Freshwater > Lake > Sediment | place: USA: Wyoming | collected...
TAGAATTCAGGCAGAAGCATTATCCCCATCAGAAGGGTTGCAGTAATCTTCCTGTCGGATTCTTCAAGGGATATAAGAGCTACTTCAAGGAAGACCTCAAGAAGACCGAGGGAGGGCTGAGAGCCGAGCTTATATTCCTAAAGGCGATAATGAGTAGGCTTAAGGAGCTCGGAGAAAGCACAGAGGAAGACTTGAGACAAGTCAGAGCGATACCTACGCCTGAAGCTACGCCGAAGATGATGCCTAAGCACTCCGACAAGCAGATACAGGATTTTCTCGAATACATCAAGAAGGACAGGCCCGATTATTACAAGCCGACAAAGTTTATGTGCATGGTGGGCCGTCGTGTTGCCGAGACTTGCAGTATCACCAAGGACGATATATCTATGGACGGCTTAAAACCGTTGTCTATACAAACTCAGCCAAGCACGACAAAGAGGAAAAAGCAGATACCGCCTGTCATATATCTTGACGACCCTGAGCTAAACGCCCTTGTAAGGAGTTCTTTAGCCAATAATAAGACTAGGTGGCTATTCCCTTACAAGAACGGAGGCCCTATACCTCCTAATTATCTATGGAAGTATCTATCAAAGACGAGCCTCGAAGTGATAGGCGTAAATATAACCCCGCATTTCTTCAGGAAGAGCTTTCTTACGAGGGCCAATAGAGGCGGTCTTAACAAGGATTCTATGGCTATGGCTAATATCAAGAACGCAGGTGTAGTAATGAAGCATTATGTCGAGACTACTCCCGAAGGACAGGCGAAAGTCCTTGAAAAGAACAGGGGAGGGGCTTATAATGGGGCTTAAGTTTGCTTGTAATTTCATTTGTAAATACAGAAATTACGACGGAGGGGTAGTTGTTTCTCTCCCTCTCCGCCACTAAACGATTTGGTCTTCGGCCCAAAAAATGTGGTTTTATTTTTTGGCCTTCGACCTGCCTGCGCGAAAACAAAGGCAGGGCTTGCGCCCAAATCGTTTTAAGGGGCAAACTTTTTAAGAAAAAGTTTTCCCCTTAATATTCCCCTTTCAAAAATCTTTAGGAGGCGGTATGCCCCTGCTCAAAGTCACTGTAGCGAAGAAATCCGACGGCGTTTTTATCGTGTCGCCGGTAGGCCCGATCGACTCCGACACCTACGATATTCTGCAGGAGAGCGTGGACGCGATTTTGCAATCGCCGCCGAAAGCGGTCATATTCGACATGCAGGGCGTCAACTACATGAGCAGCATGGGCATCAAGGTGATCCTGAAGACGAAGGAGCGCGTCGAGAAGCACCATGGGACGATGCTTCTTATCAACCTCCAGCCGCAGATAGCAAAAATCTTCGATATCGTCAAGGCCATCCCGGCACAGAACATATTCGCGAGCATGGAGGAGATGGACCGCTATCTTGCCAATATACAGCGTAAAGAGATAGAGAAGAAAAGGCCGGTTTAATGAAACGTTTCCTGCTGATCATCGCCGTTGTGATAATCATCCTCTGCCTCAATTCGCTCTCTCCTCTCGTCTGGCTATACATGAAGAAGGACGTCACGCAGTCGACCAATGATGAGATAGCGGCTGAATTGAAAGCCAACACCGGGGATTACTTTGGCTTCATGGTCGCGGGCGATAATCATGCCGGGTTCCCTTTCGATGACAGCGCGTTCCTGAAGATGATACGTCTGATGAACAGGGAGTATCGGTTCAAAAAACTCCCGATAGACTTCGTCGCCAACCTCGGTGACGTCAGCTTTTACTCCGGCCGCGACGCCAATTACCGGCTTTATAACAAGTTCCGCTCGATCTTAAAATGGCCGATGGTAAGCGCGATGGGCAACCACGACTACCAGAAGGGCGGCTGGCGCACCTTTAAGAACCTCCTCGGGAGCCAGCAGTTCGCTTTCGTTGACCGCAATTCTTATTTCATAATGCCCGATCTGAAGATAACCGATCCCACCGAGGAGCAATTCTCGTGGCTGGAAGGAGAGCTCAAAAAGTCCGCCGCATACAAGCACAGGTTCATCTTCATGCATAAGTCGCCGGTATCTCTATACCAGCAGTCGTGGTTCAGGCCGGAGCTCAGCCCCTGGTCATACCGCTTCATGAAGCTATGCCAGAATTACAAAGTCGACATCGTCTTTGCAGGACATGAGCACATGTTCAGGACGAGCACTCTGGGCGGGGTGAGATATATCATTTCCGGCGGCGGCGGGATGCTCAGCCAGATACCGGCTTCAGACGGCGGCTACCTGCATTATCTCGTCGTGCGGGTGTACGGCGATTACGTCGACTATGAGATCCGCGAGGTATTTCCGCCTTTCTGGGAGTTCGTCACGTATTACATGTGGAAAGAGATCTTCTACGGCCTGAAATATATATTCTTCAAAGACGGCCTTCTCTTGTGAGCGACGATGCGCATACTCCGCGACTACATACTTAAAGAGTTCTTCAGTTCCTTTACGCTCTCCATAATCGTATTCACTTTCGTCCTCTTAGTCGGCAACGTCATACAGCTGGCGGATCTCGTTATCAACAAGGGCGTCGAAATCTTCTCGGTCCTGAAGCTCTTCTTCTACCTGGTGCCGTGGCTCCTGAGTTTCACGCTTCCGGTGGCGGCCCTAACAGCCGTCATACTGGCGTTCGGCCGTTTCTCGAGCGACGGGGAGCTCGTTGCCATGAAGGCGAGCGGGATAAGCCTTGCCAGGATATCCGTACCGGTCATCATGCTCGGCGTCATCTTCAGCTTCCTCGCGTTCTTCCTGAACGACCAGGTCTCGCCGAACGCATCGTTCGCGTCGCGGCGGGTCATAAAGGAGATAGGCATACGCAGCCCGTCCGCGGGCCTGGAGGAGGGGACGTTCATGCGCGGGTTCGAGAACTACATCATATTCATATATGAAATAAAGGGCAATAAATTCAAGAACATACGCATATACCAGCCGCAGGAAGGGAAGCCGACGCGCACGATCATCGCGGAAAGGGGGGAGATAAGCTCATATCCCAAAAAGAACCTCATGGAGCTTAGATTATACAACGGGACGAGCGAGGAGCCGTCGCCGACCGACCCGGACAGTTTCTATAAATTGAACTTCAAGACCTACTACATGTCGCTTGACCTCGCAAAGATATTCAAGAAGGAGAATATCCAGAAGAAGTCGAGGGAGATGACCATAAACGAATTGGGCCGGGAGATAGACAGTTTCATCTCGCAGAAGATCGACCCGACCCCTCTATTCGTCGAGATATATAAGAAGATAAATATGTCTGTCGCCTCGTTCGTCCTGGTGCTTATAGGCATACCGCTCGGCATAAAGGCCCACCGGAGCGAAAAGTCGATAGGGTTCGGGATAAGCCTTATGCTCTTCGCCGTTTACTGGGGTACGTTCATAGGCGGGGTCGCCCTCGCGCTTAAAGGGTCGGTCCAGCCGTTCCTGGCGGTCTCGTTGCCGAATATAGTATTTTTCATTTTGGGAGTGGTGCTGTTCATAAACACTTCAAGGAGGTAGTGATATGGGGTTGAAGAGTCAGTATCAGGTAAAGACCAGGCAGGCCAAGAAGAGGAAGAAGGCGAGGGCTCGGCTTACCAAGAAGGGGCTTAACCTGACCGATTACTATTACAATAAGTTCTATATTAAATAGGACGGGGCCAGGATGAAGGAATCCTACGAGATAGTTATAATCGGCGGCGGGCCGGCCGGCCTTACCGCCGGCCTTTACGCGTGCAGGGCCAGGATGAAGACGTTGCTGCTGGAGAAGGCTCTCTGCGGCGGCCAGATACTCGTTACCGATACGATAGAGAACTTTCCCGGATTCCCTGAGGGAATAAAAGGGCCGGACCTCGCCGAGTGGATGTTCAAGCAGGCGAGCCATGCCGGGCTCGAGGTGAAGGCCCTTGAGGTCGCCAAGGTGGCTTCTAAGAAAGGCAGCCAGCCGCTATTCTCGATCGACGCAACCGGCGCCGAGACGATAGAGACCCTTTCGATCATAATCGCATCAGGCGCTAATTGGAACGCGCTCGGCATACCTGGCGAGAAGGAGTTGACCGGCAGGGGCGTCTCCTATTGCGCGACCTGCGACGGGCCGCTCTTCAAAGGTAAAGAGGTCGTCGTGATAGGCGGCGGCGATACGGCGATCGAGGATGCGCTGTTCCTAACCAAGTTCGCCGGCAAGGTCACCGTAGTCCACAGGCGCGGCAGGCTTAGGGCGACGAAGATCCTTCAGGAGAGGGCGCTGGCCAACAGCAGGATAGAGTTCTCATTCAATTCCGTGGCGACCGCCATCTCCGGCACCAAGAGGTGTGAGGGCGTGACGGTTAAAGATGTAAATACAGGCGCCGAGCATACTATAAAAGCATCCGGCGTATTCGTCCTTATCGGGATGTCGCCGAACTCAGGTTTTGCCAAGGGCGTCGTGACTATGGATGAGAAGGGTTATATCGTCTGCGATGACGACATGAAAACATCGGCCGACGGCATATTCGCCTGCGGCGATGTCCGGAAGAAGAGCCTTCGGCAGGTCGTGACCGCTGCCGGAGACGGCGCCACTGCCGCGTTCAGCGCCCAGCATTACGTCGAGCGCCTTAAGGGCGTCGAGTACAAATGATATTGACGGGCAGTATTTTTCGTGTTAATTTAATCTTCACAATTTTGATCAATTCCGTGCCGAGCCCCTCGCTTCGCTCGGGACCGGCACCTGACGCAAACACGAGTGCCGAGGTAGCTCACTGGTAGAGCGCCGCGCTGAAAACGCGGGCGTTGGCAGTTCGATTCTGCCCCTCGGCACCATTTTTTGCTATAAGAAAACACCAGCAAAAAATCCATAGGGGGAAACTGCGTTTCCCCCTCTTGGCGCTCGCTCATCGGCACGTATACCATAATGAATTCACTCGCTGTCACCCCCTTCCTTTTGAACCTCTAGTCAAATCACACTCCGCTGTATCACAAGAGAAGGAAAAACTTTTTCCTTCTCTTGTGTATCTCTTCCTTTTAAAAAGGTTATACTGTATAATAAGCCCATGAGAAAGATGAAAACCGTATTTAAAGGGAAACTGCTCAAGGTCCTCATCAAGAAAGAGAGGCTACCGCACGGGTATCTGGCGACGTTCGAAATGATAAAGCACCCGGGCGCAAGCCTCGTCGTCCCATTCCTTAATAAAGATACCATCATAATGCTTCGCCAATTGAGGCCGGTGATAGGCGCCACCATCTATGAGCTGCCGGCCGGCACTCTCAACCGCGGCGAATCTCCGCTTGCCTGCGCTCGCAGGGAGATCGTAGAGGAGACGGGCTATTCCGCGAAACGCTTTATTCTTCTCGCTAAGATATATCCGGTCCCCGGCTATTCGACGGAGGAGATATTCATATATAAAGCCGAAGGGCTGAAGAAAGCCGAAAGGATCGCCGAAGAGGACGAGGTCATAGAGAGCAGTCCTTTCACGAGGAGCGCCGTCAGGAAACTTTTTAAAGCGGGCAAGATCGTCGACGCCAAGACGATATGCGGCCTCGCGTTCTGCGGGTGGTTGTGAATAGCATATAACGGATAGAAAAATGAGATACGTCACTGCCAGCCAGATGAAGGAGATAGACAGGACCGCCATAGATAAGCATGGCGTGCCGGCCAGCCGCCTAATGGAGAATGCGGGCGCGGCTGTCGCCGATGAGGCGCTCAAATCTTTAAAGGAAGGCGATATCCTTGTCGTCTCGGGATACGGCAATAACGGCGGCGACGGTTTTGTCGCAGCGCGCCATCTCATAAAGAAAGGCCGAAACGTCATCGTCTTTCTAGCGGGCAGGCCGAGGCCCTTCAGCAGGGAGACGGGAGATAATTTCAAGGCTCTTATAGAATCGGGCTCTGCGCCTCGCGCCGTCTACGACACGGCCGGGATGGAAAAGGCCTTCGCCGGCCTGCCGCGATGCGGTCTTATCATAGACGCGCTATTCGGTATCGGCATAAAGGGCCGCCTCGACGACTTCTATATCGCGCTTATCGACAGGATCAATGCCGTTGGCGCGACAGTGATCTCAGTCGACCTGCCGAGCGGGTTGGATGCCGATACAGGCGCGCCGTGCCCGGTGGCTGTAAAGGCCGCGAAGACGGTCACTCTGGCCCTGCCGAAGGCAGGATTTAACAATCCGGACGCAAAGGCATATACCGGCGAGGTCGTGGTTGCCGATATCGGCATACCGCCGGCTGCCGTGGATAGCGTGCTCCGGATGGCAGGAAAAGATGCAGAGTAAGACCGTAAAGCTGCGCAGCGGAAAACTCGGTAAGCACAGGCCGGGCCATCCGTGGATATACAAGAAGCATCTCCTTAAAGTAGATCCCTCCATAAAGCCGGGATCGATCGTCGGCGTGATAGCGCCGGACGGTAAGAAGATAGGTACCGGTTATTACAATTCCCATTCAGACATATCTGTAAGGATATTGACATTCGTTGATGAGCCTGTAGACAAGGCCTTCTTTATTTCAAGAATAGCCGCTGCCGCGGCAAAGCGCTCAGGGCTCGCTAAATTGACGGACGCTTACCGCGCCGTCTTCAGCGAGGCCGACGGCCTTCCGGGGCTCATCATAGACATGTACGGCGAAACGGCCGTCTTCCAGGTCCTGACGCTCGGGATGGAGCGCTTCAAAGAGACGATAGTCGAATGCATCGATGAGGCATTGAAAGCGAAATACATATACGAGAGGAGCGACTCCCTCTACAGGAAAGAAGAGGGGCTGGAGGAACGCCAGGGGTGGTGGGGAGAAGAGGGAGCGCCTTGCGTCGAGATAAGGGAAGGCAGGGCCGTCTTTCTAGTCGATATCGTGAGCGGACACAAGACCGGCTTTTACCTCGACCAGAGGAGTTCGCGCTTCGCGGTAGAGGCAATCTCCAAAGGCAAAGAAGTCCTGGACCTTTTCTGCTACACAGGCGGTTTCGCGGTCCACGCGGCTCTCGGTGGCGCGAAGAGCGTCCTCTGCGCTGATATAAAGGAAGACTGGCTCATCCTCGGCCGCAGGAACGCGGAGTTGAGCGGCGTTTCCGCCAAAGTCGAGTTCATCAAGGCCAACTCGTTCGAATTCCTTAAAAATATATATAACTCCAGTCGGGTTTTTGATATCATAATCGTCGATCCTCCTTCGTTCGCCAAAGCGAAGCATTCTGTCGCGGGCGCATCGAAAGGATACGAGGAGCTTAACCTGACTGCCATGAGATGCCTCAGGCCGGGAGGAGTGCTTGCTACCTTCTCCTGTTCCCACAGCATGACGAACGAGATATTCTCAGGCATCCTGAAGAAGGCGGCGGCGAAGGCCGTTAAAAAGATAACGATATTGAAACGTTGCCATCAGGCAGAGGACCATCCCATAGTCAGGGCGATACCGGAGACCGAATATTTAAAAGGGTATTTTCTCAAGCTGGATCCTCAGTAGGCGCCGGAGAGCGCAAGAGGACGAACGACATACGCAAAACGAGAGGGAGGAGCCGCATCATGAAGAAGATAACCGTAACGCTGATGATCCTATCGGTTATTTTATACGCGTTGCCAGCGCTGGCAGGCGATTGCGGAGGCTGTAAACAAGCTCGGCAGTGCAGGACGAGCACAGGAGACGGCCTCTTCCAGTCGTCGAGCGACGCCATAGCAGGGTGCCGCCCCAAGCCGTGGCTCGTCCGTCCCATGAAACCGATATGGCCTGTCAGGGAAGAGAAGGCCATGACGTTCCAGACTCTCGCCGACAATATCAATGGGAAAATTCCACCGGAGCCGAAGAGCGACGTTCCTGCGGAGGCGAAGAGCGACGTTCCATCCGGCGGGAAATAACCTTCTAAAAATAGGGACAGTCCCCTCCCGTTCGTAATAGACACGCCGGGGACAGTCCCTATTTTTACACCTCTTCTAGTAGCCGAACCAGATATTCGCTTGTCCCTCTCCCGGATATTTGATATAATAACTTCAATATTATCTTCCTAAGGACGAATAATGCCCAGGCTGCAATATAATTTTACCACTCTCAATACCATCATACCCACCGTATTTGTCGTATCCGCAATAATGCTGGCGATGCCGGCCGCTGTATCCGGCGAGGACGGCCAGAAAGCCGCTCCTCAAGCCGCAGTCGTCTCCGGGGTCGCCACATCGCAGACCGCAACGACCGCTTCGCAGGCGCCGAGCCCGATGACCGGCCTTATCCCATCGGAGAAAGCAGAGCCCAGCGCACCCGCAGAGGCTGCCGCGGAGTCCGGGATCGAGAACGTCATCGCGAGAATGAAGGCGGACGACTCCGGCGCCGGCGACGTTGGGGGCCGCATGCTCACCCTGAAAGACGCCATCCGCATCGCCATGATGAACAACCGCTCCATCCAGATCCAGGAAGAGGAGGTAGCGTATGCCAAGGGAAATATCCTTTATGCGCGGAGCCTCTTCCTGCCGCAGATAAATGCCGAATATACCTACACATTCAACAGCACGGTCTTCTACTCGGATTCGCTGCCCAACCACAGGGTGGACACCAGGGTCTTTTCCGGATTCAAGAACGACAACGCTGCCGGTTTTACCGCTCAAGAGACTATATATAACGGCGGCGCGAATGTCGCCAATCTGAAACAAGCCAATATAGACCTAAAGATCCAGACGGAGACGCTGCGTGCCGCCAAGCTGGATATAGAGTTCGAGACGAAGAGACTCTATTACGGACTTTTGCTTGCGTACGAGACGAAGCGTATCGCCCAGGACCTTGTTGACCAGGCCCAGGCCCACTACGAAGATGTGAAGACGATGTTCGGCCAAGGGACGACCTCGAAGTTCGACGTCCTGCAGTCAAAGGTCAAGGTCTCGACGCTCATCCCGCAGCTCGTCAGCGCGGATAACGCCATGCAGATCATAAAGGTGGATCTCAAAAAACTGCTCGTCCTGGACCTGCGCGACCCGATAATGCTTGACGGCGAGCTCGCGTACAAGAAGATCGGGATAATGGAAGACGAATTTCTCGGCGAGGCATACAGGAAGAGGCCGGAGATGATCATCAAGCTTCTCGGCATCGACCTGAACAAGTGGGCGATAAGGTACGCGGAGGCCGGCTGGCTCCCGCTGGTGAACGCGAACGCGAACTACATGTACCGCACGGATAATCTCAACAACATGATCAATCCGGAACACAACCTGTGGGCGGTCGGCGTCACTGCGACTATGCCGCTTTTCGACGGGTTCGCGACAAAGGCGAAGGTCGATGAGGCGAGGGCCCGCTATAATCAGGCGAGGCTCAAGAAGGACGACTTTGTCGATGTTCTCGCGGTCGATGTGCGAAGCGCGTGCCTAGACCTGAGAAAGGCCTACGCGCTCATCGACGCCCAAACGGACTCGTTGGGCGAGGCCGCAGAGGCCCTGAGGCTGTCCGAAGTCAGGTACGTGAACGGCGTCGGGATAAACCTCGACGTCTTCGACTCAGAAGTGTCGCTCGCCCAGGTCAGGCAGAGCCTGGCGCAGGCCACTTACGACTCTATAATGGCGAAGGCCCAGATAGACAGGCTGAGGGGCCGGGAATACGGAGGAGATCTATGGAACTGAAAAAGCAAGTAGAGCATTTTCTCAAAGACTTTAAAGACAAGAGCCCTGAAGCGGTCGCGAGGCGCAAGAAGAAGATCAGGCTCATCGTCTTGTGCGTAGCGCTCGCGATAGCGTTCATGTGGCTGACAGGCAAGCTTTATAAGCGCATAGAGTACGGCAAGTCTATAAAGGTCTCGGGCAACATAGAAGGCAACGAGGTCCGCATATCTTTCAGGGTGGCCGGGCTGATCGAAGAGCTCATCGCCGACGAGGGGTGGGTCCTAAAGACCGGCGATGTCCTGGCGCGGCTGGACAAGTCGCCTCTCATGAGGCAGCGTGACGAGGCAGCGGCATCGCTGAAACTCGCGCAGTCGCAATATGAACTCGATAAGCTCGACTACGTCAGGGCCGAGAACCTGTACAGGGAGGGGGCCATCTCCGCGCAGCAGCGCGACGCGGCCAAGACCAAGTCCGACAACGATAATGCCGATATTGACAGGCTGACCGCAGCTTTAGAGCTCGCACAGCTGAACCTCGAATGGGGAGACCTTACCTCACCGCTCAACGGCTATATCACCGTGAAGAGCGCTCTCCAAGGCGAGAACGTGCTTATAGGCGCGCCCGTCTTCACCGCCATCGACCTGAACGACATCTGGGTGAGCGCTTACATCGACGAGAAGGACCTCGGCCGCATAAAACTCAACCAGAAGGCCATAGTCAAGATAGACTCTTACCCGTTCAAGCGGTATAAAGGATGGATAAGCTTCATCTCCCAGCAGACCGAGTTCACCCCGAAGTACATACAGACGACCAAGGAGCGGGTGAAGTACGTCTACAGGATAAAGGTAAAGTGCGACAATTCGTCGCTCGACATGAAGCCCGGCATGCCGGCAGACGCGTACATACAGCTGAACTGAAGAGATAAATGTCCGTTATAAAAGCCGTCAATCTTACGCGGAAGTTCAACAGCCTCACCGCGGTCAATAACCTCAATCTCGACATACCGGAAGGCGAAATATTCGGCCTCGTCGGGCCGGACGGAGCCGGCAAGACGACGACGATGCGCCTCCTCACCGGCATCCTTGATCCGACTTCAGGCGAAGGCTGGGTCTACGGCAAGCATATCGTAAAAGAGGCGGAGACTCTGAAGGACAATATCGCGTACATGTCCCAGCGGTTCGGCCTCTACGAAGACCTCACCGTCATGGAGAACATCAACTTCTACGCCGACCTCTTCGGCGTCACGGGCCCTGAGCGGCCGAGGAAGATAGAGGATCTCCTCGGTTTCTCGAACCTCACGCCTTTCAAGGAGCGCCTTGCCGGGAAGCTCTCCGGCGGCATGAAGCAGAAATTGGGCCTCGCCTGCGCGCTCATCCACACCCCGAGAGTCCTGTTCCTCGATGAACCGACGAACGGAGTCGATCCGGTCTCGCGGCGCGACTTCTGGCGCATCCTCCATCAGCTGTTGAAAGAGAAGGTGACGATACTCTATTCGACCTCCTACCTGGACGAGGCCGAGCGGTGCAAGAGGGTAGGGATTTTGCATAAGGGCAGGCTTTTGCGGTGCGAGACGCCGGATGAGATAAAAAAAGAGAAGAACGTCGCGACGCTGGAAAAGGCGTTCATAGAGATAGTGAATGAATATGAGTCCCAAAACAGATCCTGACATAGCCGTAAGCGTCACCAGCCTCGAGAAGAAGTTCGGCAGCTTCACGGCCGTCAACAAGATCAGTTTCGAGGTAAAACAGGGGGAGATATTCGGCTTTCTCGGGCCGAACGGGGCCGGTAAATCGACCACCATCCGGATGCTCTGCGGGATACTGACGCCGACTTCGGGAGCAGGCACTGTCCGCGGATTCGACATCATGACACAGCAGGAAGAGATAAAGCAGAATATAGGCTACATGTCCCAGAAGTTCTCCCTCTACGACGACCTTACCGTCGAGGAAAAT
>Ga0315275_10006142_pt1 | contig 11454 bp, 16 predicted proteins | sample YL17G03_0_MG_FD_205557 | JGI IMG/M metagenome (GOLD analysis project Ga0315275, IMG submission 205557) | Sediment microbial communities from Yellowstone Lake, YNP, Wyoming, USA - YL17G03_0 | ecosystem: Environmental > Aquatic > Freshwater > Lake > Sediment | place: USA: Wyoming | collected...
TTGGATTAATTTGTATGTGAACGGGCATTATTTTCCTGTTTGTAATTCCCTCAAAAAGATCTTTGTTGCAAAAAAGCTTTGCAGGTATGGTGCTTGCGGCCGTATACGATGAATTATTCATTTATTTGATTCTTTTTCGACAAGATATTTTTTTATAGCTCTTCTGACCAGTTCCGCAACTGGAGCCCCAGTTACTTTAGAAATTATCTTAAGCTTTTTAAGATCGTCTTTATCCAGATATAAGCATGTTTTTTCTTTGGCCATAGGTGTCTATATATGTATAAATAATAATAGATTATTATAAAAAGGCGTATTATCGACAATTCGCAGCAAAATATGAATATTCTTCTCTTAAACCTTCATCAATGGACATTTTTTCAGGACATAAAAAGGATTTCATTTTAGTGTTGTTAAACAGAAAATCTCTTGTGCAGGTATTTTTATTCAAAATGGAACAATCTAGTTTCTTTCCTGAAATTTTAACTAATTTTTTCGCTATGGTTTTTACATCATAAGACTTTTCTGAAACAATGTTTACAACGCCAAGGGAATTATCTAGTGTATAAGCCTGATAAATGTTTTTTACACAGTCAGAGATATGCAAAAAACTTCTTTTTTCTTTCCCTTTGGTTGTTATTTCTGGCGGTTTGCCGGAAAGTATCCCTCGTATAAACTCGGGAATCATTCTTGAGTAGGCATCCTCCCCCTTACCGTATAAATGACCTAAACGGAGAATCTGAATAATAAACGAGTTTTTTTTAGCCTGAAGCTGTATCATTTTTTCGCAATATAATTTTGAAAAGCCATATAGTGATTCCGGAACTGTCGGGCTATTTTCGTCCAGAATTCCTTTAACATCGGAGTAGACGTCAACCGTGCTGGCAAATATGAATTTTTTGACGGTTCTAGGAAGTATTTCCAATAGAAACTGTGTAAAACTAATGTTCGAATTGCAGTCCTTGATTGTGTTTGCTTGTGCAGTGCATTTCGGAATATACGCTCCCAGATGAATTACAGCCTCAATATTATAGTTTAACAAGGAAGGAAGATTGTTGAAGTCGCGATAGATAATGGTATCTACATTTCTGTTTTTGGTTGAGCTGAGGAGCAGTAGTCTTTTATAAAAATCAGAATCATATTCTTTTACGAAGGAAATAAAATTTTTACCAACAAATCCCGACGATCCCGTAAGTAGTATTTTATTCAACTTCAAATCCTTTCAGATTTTGTCGCAAATATTCTTCTGTTATCAATATTGGTTCCGTGTCCATCCCTCTTACCCACATTAACCCATCAGGTAACGGATTTATTTTTTTGTTTAAGGAAGGAAATTCATTATAAAGCGCGATGTCTTTATAAATCTTAGGCATATTTAGTCCAGCCTTGGTGAAAAAAAGTATTGTAGTAAAAAATCTGGCAATGTTTATTTCAGTAGGCTTTGGAATGCCTTTTTTGTCATACGTCATATCTACTCCATAAATTCCGTTCGGCTTTTTATCGATGGAGAGTATGGCGCTTGTAGCGGTACTATTTATGTTTTCATCCGATAGTGTAATGCCAACTTTCGTTACGCCCGTTACTCCGGATAAGGTTCTGCTGCCGTGTATCCATCCTCCTATTCTTTTTCTAGTTTGGGCGACCACCAGTTCTCCCTCATACCAGATTGAGAGCCAAGTGACTGTCTGAGAAGTTAGCATTTCAGCAGCGCTAAAACTGCCCCAACCATTATATCGATTTATCCACCGCTTAGCAAATTCAAAATCGTTTGTCGGAAGAGCCCCCTTTCCCCCTCCGCCTATTGATGCGGAACGAATCCAAACATTTCCCTCACTATCCTCCAGCTGATCAAAAGCTCTTTTTAAGTCCTGTTCATTATTAATAAAAATATTCCTTGGAACGGGTATACCTTCCGATGCCCATTTTTCATAACTTTTAAACTTATTTACACAAACATCAACAACATCGTGTTCTGGTAGGTATAAACTAACACCAAGTGATTTTATATCGTCACGAAATTTTGATACTTCGAATATTTCAACATCATTTTGGCAATGAAGAAAATCGATTTTTTCCTCTGTTAGTATTTTGAACAATCTGTTTTTATATCCAGCCGCTATGGCATATGGAATGCATAATTTTTTTTCTGCTGCTGACAATATTAAATCAAAAGGCTCGCTGCCCATGCCGATTATTTCTTCGTGTTTTTCATCTTCCAACAAAGACTGTATAACACCCTCGGAAGGAGCGCCACCAGCTCCGCCAATTAAAATCCTCGACATGTTTTATCCTCCAGAACCTGTGTTAGATTTTTTAATGTTAAAAACCTCATCTATTTTAGAAACCAGTTTACTTATTTTTTCATTCAATAGTTCACACTTTTCACAATATTTTCTCTTTTTTTTATAATCTTGCTCTGAGTTTATTTTAGAGGAATATTTAACGTCTAAACACCAGCTCTTTACAATTTTATTGATAATGCTGCTTATTTTAGTCATTATAGGTTCTTATTCTTTCTATAAATTCGTTCTTTTCTTTTCCAGATAACACATCATTTATTTTTTTGTCAAGGGCGTTTGCTATTTTTGCACGATTTTTATTAAGTCTCATCATGAGTCTGTATTTATCAACATATTCCCTATCGTTTTTAGTGTGAAGAAGAAGTCCTTCCCTGATGTTAAAAATTTTTATATTCTCGATAATAAGTTTGTCAACCCAATCGCCAATACTTAGCATAAAACTATCCTTCCATTTTTTTAATGTAAGCAGGGTGATAGTCTATTTCCGGCATCATTCTTTTAACTACTCGTATGTTTTGGGGCGGGTGGGGCAAATCAACATTTTTTCCTTTATATATTTCCCACCCAGGCCAGACTGAAGCCCATTTTTTCATAAAACGTTTTTCGTTTTCTGGATTATCCATTCTTAATCTGTTTTCAGTCTCTTCTTTTATGCGGTCGACATAGGATAGATTTTCTTCATCATGAATGTAATAATTTTTGTTTTTTATAATATATGGATATATATTTTCTTCACTTGCTCGTATTAAAAAATCAACATCAACATGGGCACCATGACCAAAATCTTCATCAAAAAAACCGATTCTTTTGATAAGATTTTTGTCAAGACCGAATACGGCATGATTAAAAATACATACATATTTATTCCCAGCCTGAAATGCGTTTGAAATAACCTCAAACCACCCAGATTTAAAAACCACATCACTCGAAACTATAATGACATATCGCGTATCTGAAAGCATTATACCCAAATTCCAGGCTTCCTGACATGTTGTTCTGTAAAAGGTTTCGCAGATACATATTTTTCGGTCTAGTTTAGAACAAAATTCGCGTAATTCTTTATGAGTTTCATCAGTTGAAGCGCCATCGGCCAGAAAAAATTTTACATTTTTTGGGCAAGTCTCATCTGCTGTTTTTATAGATTTTGATAAGACTGGTAGTCTATTGCGAAAAGACCATATGACAGTAATGTTGTTTTCCATATTCACCTATATAATTTGTTGTATTTGAAATAAATAGAACAAGAGGAAGGGCTTTCGCCAACTACATTGTCCAGTAATCCTAGTTTTTGTATAACATATTTTGTACTGTAAAAATCAATGTTATTTCTAATAATAAAATCTCTGATTTCATCCTCTTCATAGCGATCAATTTTACCTGTATAATATTTAGAAAAGAATTCACTACCATATATTTCTAAAAGCCTTATTTCAGAAAAAAAGTCCGGGTGTTTATATTGTCCTGGATTTGTTTCAAGAAATTTAAGCCCAGTATCCTCCCACTCATTATTATTTCGGTCGTAATAAATATCATGAATATGAATCAGCCCACCGTTTTTAACTTTTGGAAACAGTGTTTCCATATAATATTTAGATAAAAGACAATCGTGATTTGAATCAATCATTAAAAAGTCAATGTCGTTGATTAAATCAAGATTTTTGTTATCTATCACATTAGATCCTGGATGAATATTTATATTAGGAAAATTTTTAAGAAAAGAAACGGCAGTATTTAAAAGATCATCCTGTTTTTCAAATAAAAAATATTCAACAGAATCTCCGTTGTCTTTTAGTGCTTGAGCAATGCAAGACGTCGTTCTACCTTTTCCTGGGGACATTTCGACTACTTTTTGGGGTTTAATTTCTCTAACTGCTGCATATAATATTTGACAGTCAAAAGCACTGTACACCCCATCCAAAATTTTAGTAAGTCGATTCTTGTATTTTTCAAAAAAATTTTGTTCGAATACCATAATTATTTTAATAATTTTTTGTAATGTTCAATTATGTCGCTACATATACCTTTTACTGGCTTAAGTTCATCTATAGAATACTGCGTTTTAATTGCTGTCCATTCATCGCAGACTTTGTTTTTTAATGTTTCTGGTAATACTGCAATCGATTCTGTTGTTAAAGGCTTTCCTGGATATGTCCAGATGAATCCTTTACTGGTTAGTGTATAATCATCTGTATTGTGCCAAAAGAAGTGAACTCCTAAATTTTTTAGTTGAATAAGCGCATTTTTATTTTTTGCGTGGCACCATATTTTTTCATTTATTAAAAATTCAGGTTGAATAAGACAAACAGGTTTATCATGACCTAGAAAAAAGTCTTTTTCAATATACCACACATCAATTTCGGCATCATATCCTTGATCAATCGCAGACGTTATATACTCCGGACAGTTTTCTTTTGAAGGGTTTGAGTCTGTTATGTTTCCTCTATGGGCGATATAAATCATTCCAGTTTCCTTCCACAAATCCAGACCCAATTATCATGATGCGTGTCTAAAACTCTATCTGTATGCCAAATTTCTACAACTTTTAATCCTATTTCTTCAAAATCTTTTGAGAGTTGTGCTTCTTCCAGAACACAACAATCAGATGCTCCGTTAGTATCAGGAACCCCTATTAATTGGTCTGCATAATAATCAACATAAAAACGAGCCCCTTGATCGGTTCTCATCCCGTAATTAAATCCGAATTGACAGACTACTATACCACCCGGGCTACATATTCGAGCCATGTCAGTTAAAATTCTTTTTCTAATTGTGTATGAACAGATGTGTTGAAGACAAATCACCTCGAACACCACATCGAAAGTTTTATCGTGAATTGGTATGTTGTCTCCTGTCGTGACATGTAGACAAACATTATTATAATTGTTTAATTGATGAAATAACATCTCCGAATTTTTTATGTTTTGTTCACTAATATCTACTCCAGACACATATTTGAATTTCGGAGCTAATCGTAAAAGATTTCTTCCTGGGCCACACCCATATTCTAGTATGGACGATTCAGCAGGATTTTTAGTAAAATGTTTTAAAATATTTGTGTCATAAGGGAATTTTTCTTGATCGAGATAACTTCCGACAACCCCGTCAGTTATAGGGATAACCCCGCTATTGGTCATGACAGCCGTTGAAGCCCGCTCTTGGTATTTTGTATGCTGCATATTGAGATATTCTTTAATCTGCGTTTCTTCTGCCATTTATTTTCCTTTCTTTATAAGCTTTGACATCCTCTGGAGTACCAAGCCCGATCATTTCGTTGACTATGAAAGCTCCGACTTTTTTTCCAGATTCTATCATTTGGTTGTAAACTGGACACAGGTAGAACTCACTGTTTACCCTGATGTTTTTTTCAATCATTTTTTCTGCAGATTGAACGAAATCAGATCCTTTTTTGAAATAATAAACACCAACAGTTGCAAGATTGCTTATAGGTTTTTTTTCAGCCACTTCTGTTACGACATAATTGTCGTCAACTTTTGCATAACTCCATTTTGGATGTTGGCATATAAAACACCAGATCCCACCATCCCTGTCATTTCTTCTGAAAAAATTTGTTCCTCTGCCACAATAGTCAAAATCCATCACCAATTGGTCGGAATTAGCTGTTATTAATTCTTCATCATTATTTATGAGATCCTTAACCTTTAAAATGGTACAGGCTGCTCCTTCTGTCAGACCATCTAATTCAATTACAGTACAATCATGAACAATTTTTTTTAAGAAAGATTTGACACCAAACTCTTCACAGTGTTTTTTTTGGGTGATAAAAATGTATCTTCCATCGTTAATGTTTAAATTATTAATTACCAGCTCAATCATTTTTGTACCGGCTATTTCAATCATAGGTTTAGGAACGGTGTAGCCTGCTTGTTCAAAGCGTTTTCCAAGACCGGCCATTGGGATTACTATATTCATGAAACCCTCACTTGATAGACAATTCCATCAGAATAGTCATATGCGTTAGTTGAAATAATATAAGCGCTGTCTTTAAAATTTCCCGGAACATGTTTCATGAACTCATCACCAAGGCATTGTTCGGAAGTGTATTCATTGGTAATTTTTGTATCAGAAAACATTCTCGTAAAAGTAGCCGCAACACCTCGAACCATGAAAAATTGGGGCATAAAATCGCTTATACCATCATATTGTATTCGGCCGCCACAACGTCCGTTTTCAGGATCAGAGTCCACAGAATGAAAATTTTGTCCGATTGCTTGTGAACAACATAAAATTTTTTGATTAACTATCATTTTGTCATAGAGTCTTAAAAAATTTAAAGGGTCAGTGACTAGGGTGTCCCCAGTTAAACCAACAAAAAACTCAAAATCTTGATGTGTTTCATAAGCTGTTTTAAATAAAATATTGTAATTTCTCGTAATGGCGTGTGCAGCCAGCTTAGTTGGTTTTATTGTTTTAGATAAATTTTCCAGAACCATAAAAAAATTAACGTCAGTTAGGTGACGCCCGCTCGAGTCGTCCGATTGAACAACAAAAATCATACTGTCCTTGAAAACTTTTTTAATCAAATCTATAGAAGTTTGGACAGTACTGAATTCGTCGTACATTGTAATTAGAAAACATTTACTCATATTTATGTAAAGCCTCCGAAATAGCTGCAAAATTAACTTCCTGATATGTCTCTACTTTTAAAACAAAAGCTCCGGATTTTATTGCAGAAGTATATCCTTTTTCACAATCCTCTACTATTAAGGTTTCTTTTGGTTCAATGCCCATAACCGACATTGCTTTCAAATAGGGGCTAGGGTTCGGTTTTGGGAAACGTGTTGCCTCATTTCCCTGAACGTAGTCCATGTAATAATTAAGCCCTGAATGAACGAGCATTTCATAAGCCGTTTTATATATTGAGTTTGTGACACAGCCTTTTTTGTGTGTATTAAGTTTATGCATCATCTCTATTTTTATAGGGTCTGGTTTACAGTAAGTTGATATTAATCCTAAAGTATAATGTTGTTTCAGCTTGAATATGTTATCAATTTGTTCAATTTTTATGACCCCACGTTCAACTAAAAAAGACAGTTTTGTTCGTGTTGGAAGACCATTAAAAATTGTTCTATGCTCTTCTTTTGATATTTCGTATCTGGCAATATCCCTGAGAGCTAGATTTAATGCCTTATAGTGCCAATCAGCAGCATTAACGAGAACTCCGTCCAAATCAAATAGAATACTTTTTATCATAAATAAAGATTTTCCATTATTTCTTTGTTGTCATAAACCCATTTAATAATTTTTTCGTATCCAGTCTCAGGATCAATAACAGGTTCCCATCCTAAAGTTTTATTTATTTTTCTTATATCAGAAATGTAAATAACGTGGTCGGCTTTCCTTGCGTTTTCTTTTATTATTATCTCCTGCTTGTTACCAGTTAAATTTTTAATCAATTCAACGGCCTCAATCAACGAAAGTGTGTAATTAGGGCCTCCTCCTATATTGAACACCTCTCCCTGGACTTTACTAAAATTGGAAATTTCAGCCTCTATTAATGAACAGATGTCTTCTATAAACAGAATATCTCGAACCTGCTTTCCTTTCCACCCGATAAATTCTATGGGCAACCCTAAAATATTGGCTATGGCAAACCAGGCCACCCAGCCTTGGGCACATTTGCCCCATTGCCGCCGGCCTGCAAGGCATGAAAATCGATTGATTACTGTAGGAACTCCAAATGCGTTAAAATATTCCTGACATGCAAGATCCGCCTGTATTTTGGTCAACCCATAAATCGAATGATCGCCACCATCAATAGAAAACTCGTTAGAAATTCCATATTCCGGACTATATCCGGGAATCAAAGGATCGATGAGTAACTGATCGTTATCCTTCCACTCATATCTTGTTTCTTTTTCGATCCGAGGAAGAGAATTAATTTTATCGCCACAATAGGTTTTATTTGTCGACCAGAAAATCAGAGCTGTCCCATTGATACGACAGTATTCAAGAACATTTATTAGCCCATAAAGATTATTTGTAATATCATACTTAGGGTTGTTATATCCGTCAATCGCACTTGGTTGGGCACTGCATTCAAGGACGACATCAGCTTTTATGTGATAAAAATCTTCTATGTTTCTGATATCCCCATGAACGAATGTTATTCCCTTTCGTTTAAAATCCGATAAGTTGTTTTCGCTGCCTCGACGGGCAAGATTGTCTAGAACAGTTACGTCATGACCGAGATCCTTAAAATAAAAGGAAAGATTGGCTCCTACGAATCCAGCTCCGCCAGTGATCAAAATTCTCATGTCGTCTCCTTTTTGCAAAACCATATCTTTCTTAGATGTACTTTTCCCGAAAATGTCCATTTTTTTGTATTTGCTGGTACCCAATCATATTTATAAGTAGCAGTACTGCATCGATCGTCATCAACCCTGAAAAAACTAAAGTCGTTCTTTTTAAGTGTGTTTTCTATTGCTGCTAGAGAAAGGCGTACTCCCACACCATTCATTGATTGATCATAATTTTTTGATTCGTCTTGTATTTTAAGATACTCTAAAGGATTGGTAGAATCCACGACTTCAGTTTCAATAATCAACCAAGTTCCAATCAAACATGTTTTTTTGATAAGATTCAAAGGATCTATTAGATGATAAAGAAGGCCCATGTTTATTACAATATCAAAATTTTCTTTAAAAGGAAATTCCTTATCAAGATCTGTTATAGTTGTCTTGATTTCAGGATGTGTTGTTTTAACATAGTTTATGTGTTCTTTTCTTCCGTCACAGGCCGTTACTATAGCACCAAGATCGGAAAAATATTTTCCTATATGGGCACGCCCACAACCAAGTTCAAGTAGAGTTTTTCCCTTAAAAAAAGAGTTTCCATAAAAATCGGTTATAGCTTTCAGTCTTTTCTGACGCCATTCAACATAATTACTCATGAATAATTCTTCCATTATTACATTTTCTCATATTCTTTGATTATGTTTTCGGCAATATTTTTTGCGGACCATTTTTCTACCATAAATTTTCTGACCAAAGCACACCGCTCTTTTAATAAATCAACATCAGAATATTTTTTAAGAACGTTAATTATATCTGGAATGGTTCTAACTGGCTCGAATGGAAGAATGTCTGTCTGAAAATATGCCTTGAATGTTTCCTCAAATTGAGGCTCAATGTTACACATGGTTGGAATACCAAGGGCCAAATTTTCGACTGACGTTGCCCCATGAAATCCCCTCCACAAACAGTCAAAACCGAGGTTGTGTTCTTTCTTCATAGCCAATATTTGTTTATTTGGTAATCCTGTAGTTATCGCATGATTTACACTATAAATGGAAAGAGCCGTCTGAAGTTCGCTTGTATTTTTATTATTTCCACTTCCTGTAGGAAAATGGCACAAATTCACTTTGGACATGTCCCGGTTCGGGTCTGGTGTAAACCACTCAGCCTGTTCATCAACAAGATCTGGGACATACACGCATCCATCATAAATGAACATGGCCTGGGGTATAGATGAAAAAATAGCGTTATAGCCTATTTCTTTGCGTTTATTCCAACAATCCTTTGTTGTCCAGTGTTCACCCCAATAACCGGAAAAGCAGTTGTAATCGTGGAAAATTGTCTTTTTTTTGTATATAAAATCATTCCAGTCAAAACCCCAATTTTGTGGAGAAGGATAATATCCCGCATCATTTCTATGAGTAGCAGCACAAAAATGAAGAACATCTGATTGTTCGACTATGGCAACAAACTCATCACGATTATAATTTTCCATACCGATGTCCAAAGTATCATAAAATGTTTTTATAGCCCTGTAATGGCGAGCTTTGTGATTCGTGTATTTATTTATGGCCGCAGCTTGTCGATAGCTGCATCCAGCAGGATCCCATGCGGGGCATATAAAAAGTGTGTTCATATGTGTTCCTCCACAAAACAGCTGTTAAGCCCTTCAGTTGTAAGTAATTTATAGTTTTTTGGAATAATTGATTGCACTTTTTCTGTCGTTATGCGGGTTGTTTCAATAAATAAGATTTTGGGAGAGTGCAGATTGAAATTTATTCCTCTTAAAACTTTTTCTTCATATCCTTCAACATCTATCGACATAAAGTCTATTTTTTTTGGACAGCCCGCCTCAGTTAGAATGACCGAAGTAGGTTTGCACTCTATTTTTGTTCCAGGATATTTATAAGGTTTTCCCAGATGATCCTTATAAATTAAAAGAGGATTTGGAATAAAGGTTTCTTCTCCGTAAATTGTACATGTTTCAAAACAATCGGAAGCCCCGAGATTTATTATTTTTAATCGATCTTTAATATCCTTGTGTAACAAGGCTGCTTCTGTACAGAACTCTTCAATTGGCTCAATGTATAGGCCACTCCAACCAAGATTGAGAAGTTCAGCAGTATTACTTCCGTATAGTTCACAAAATTTATAATTATTTTTTCTGGACTCGTCAGTACAAGTATGACCCACTCCTATTTCGACCAAAAAACCAATATCTGGTAAATATTTTTTATAGATATCAGTGATCCACGGACTTTGAAGAACGTGTTCAAATTTGTACTGTTTTAACTTGACCATATTTGTTTCATTCTCTTCTATTTTTTTAATTACTAATTCAAAACTCCATTCACTGCCTTGGACTCCTTCAGAGTGAATTAGTTTTACTCCGCCTATTTTTTTGAGGATTTCCCACAAGGCCTCTTTCGAAAAATGATGCTTATGAGCCTTATTACAGTTAGAATGACCAAGAGGGTAGTAAGCATCTTTGTCTGCCTGATAAAGAACTAAATTTCCATCTTTTTTTAAAATTCGAAGCCATTCACGAAGAGTGGCCTCCGTATTTTCTATTTCTTCAAGCAGGTGACTGGAAAAAACATAATCAAAATGTTCATCTGGAAACTGATCGAGAAGACGGGCGTCCATTTTTAATTCGGCGTCCGGACAAAGTAAGTCAACGCCAATAGCATCAATACGTATTTTTGACCAACCACAACCTAGATCCACTCCTTGACCTTTACAATATTTTATAAGACGGGCCCGACAATGATCTACCTCTCCGCGTATTTGATTCATTTTGTTCCTTACCGTCAAACAAATTTTTCAAAAAAGTCGTGTTTGGCAATTTGTTGAGAAAAAAGCAACCCATTATGTTTGTACAGGTCCCTGTTATCGTCTAAATA
>Ga0315275_10006147_pt1 | contig 11446 bp, 9 predicted proteins | sample YL17G03_0_MG_FD_205557 | JGI IMG/M metagenome (GOLD analysis project Ga0315275, IMG submission 205557) | Sediment microbial communities from Yellowstone Lake, YNP, Wyoming, USA - YL17G03_0 | ecosystem: Environmental > Aquatic > Freshwater > Lake > Sediment | place: USA: Wyoming | collected...
TCGCTCGGCGCCTCGCGCACGCGCACCCGCTCGCCGGGGCCGGCTTCGGTATGCAGGTTCTTCCCCAAGCGCCGCTGATTGCGGGCGATCAGTTCATTCGCGGCATCGAGGATGTTGCCGAACGAGCGGTAATTGCGCTCCAGCTTGATGACCCGCGCGACTTTGAATTCGCGCTCGAAGTCGGCCATGTTGCCGACGCGCGCGCCGCGAAAGGCGTAGATGCTCTGGTCGTCGTCACCGACGGCAAACACGGCGCTGCCTGCAGGGCCGGGCGCGCCGGCGAACATCTTCAACCAAGCGTACTGAAGCTTGTTCGTATCCTGGAACTCGTCGACCAGGATGTGACGAAAGCGCCGCTGGTAATGCTCGCGCAAGGCCTGGTTGTCGCGCATGAGCTCGTAGGTTCGCAGCATCAGCTCCGCAAAGTCGACCACGCCCTCGCGCTGGCACTGCTCTTCATAGGCCTGATAGACCTGTGTCATGACGCGCGTCATCTCGTCGCGCAACTCCACGTCTGCGGGGCGCTTGCCGTCTTCCTTGGCCGCGGCGATGAACCATGCCACCTGCTTGGGTACATAGCGCGCTTCATCCAGATTCATCGCCTTGACGATGCGCTTGACGGCTGACAACTGGTCCGAGGAATCGAGGATTTGAAAGCCCTGGGGCAAAGCGGCGAGTTTCCAATGGGTTCGCAGGAAGCGGTTGCACAGGCCATGAAAGGTTCCGACCCACATGCCGCGCACCGGAATCGGCAACATCGTGCTCAGGCGTGTGAGCATTTCTTTCGCCGCCTTGTTCGTGAACGTCACCGCAAGCACGCCGCCGGGTGAAAGTTGGCCGGTTTGAATGAGCCATGCGATGCGAGTCGTCAGCACACGTGTCTTGCCCGATCCCGCACCGGCGAGAATCAATGCCGGTTGCGCCGGCGCAGTCACGGCTGCGTGCTGTTCCAGGTTCAGCCCGCGCAACAGACCTTGCGCCTCGGTATGCGCGGCTTCGACCGTGGGCAATGCTGGCAGGCGATCCGGGTTGAGGCTCATTGCAGGATTCTAGGAGCCTGTCGGGCTTTGGCTCGGGCCTGCACCAACGGCCGACAGGCTCCCAGGAGCGGCGCACAATCCATCCCGCTTCGCGCACCGCGCTGCGTTTTTCCCCGGAGGTCCTGCCTTGTACCAAACCGACTTGATGAAAGACCAACGTTTGCTCGTCACCGGCGGCGGCACCGGACTCGGGCGAGCGATGGCCGAGCAGTTTCTGCGCCTGGGTGCGGACGTCGCGATCTGCGGGCGGCGCAAGGGCGTTTGCGACGAGACTGCAGAGCTCTGGCGCACACAATTCCCGCAGGCGCGTATCGACACGTTCGGTGTCGACATTCGCATCGCCCCGGCGGTGGAAGACATGGTCGAGGCGTTGTGGAGCAGCGGCGGCCTGACGGGCCTGGTGAACAACGCCGCCGGCAATTTCATCGCGCCCACGGAAAGCCTGTCGCCGCGCGCCTTTGACGCCATCGCCAACATCGTCTTCCATGGCAGCTTCTACGTCACGCAGGCAGTGGGCAAGCGCTGGATCGATGCGGCCAAGTCCGGCGCGTGGCGTGCCGGCATGGCGTACCGCAACGTGATGTCGATCATCGTCACCTGGGTCAACAACGGCTCGCCCTTCGTCGTACCTTCGGCGATGAGCAAGGCCGGCATCGAAGTCATGACAAAATCACTGGCCGTCGAGTGGGCGCGTTATGGCATTCGACTGAATGCCGTGGCGCCGGGCGAGATACCCACCGAAGGCATGAGCAAGCGCCTGAATCCCGGCGATGAACCCGGCTCGCGCAGCCGCCAACACAACCCCATGGGCCGCCCCGGGAACATGAGCGAGCTGCAAAACCTCGCCACGTTCCTGATGGCACCGGGCCAGTGTGATTGGCTTAGCGGGCAAAGCATCGCGATGGATGGCGCCAATGCGCTCGCCACCGGCGGCAACTTCTACGAGCTTCGCAACTGGAGCGACGCCGATTGGCGTGCCGCGCGCGAACGCATCGAGGCCCAGAACGCCCAGGACAAGACACAGCGCTAGGCGCCGACCGATTCCTTTCACCAACACCCACGAGCCAACACGATGGAAATCTTCGACTACGACAACGTGCTGCTGCTGCCGCGCAAATGCCGCGTGGACAGCAGGGCGCAATGCGATCCCGGCGTCGAATTCGGGCCGCGCCACTTCAACCTTCCAGTGGTTCCGGCGAACATGAAGACGGTGGTCGACGAGCCCATCACCCAGTGGCTGGCGGCGAACGGCTTTTTCTACGTGATGCACCGCTTCGACGTTGACGCTGTCGCCTACGCCAAGCAAATGCGCGCGCTGGGCCTGTTCGTGTCCTTGAGCGCCGGTATCAAGGCACCCGATTACGCCATGATCGACAGACTCGCCGCCGAAGGCGTGGGCGCGGACTACATCACGATCGACGTTGCACACGGCCATGCGGAAAGCGTGCACCGCATGATCGAGCACATCAAGATGCGCCTGCCCGCAGCCTTCGTGATTGCCGGCAACGTGGCCACGCCCGAAGCCGTGATCGACCTCGAGAACTGGGGCGCCGACGCGACCAAAGTCGGCGTCGGCCCGGGCAAGGTGTGCATCACGAAACTCAAGACCGGGTTCGGCACCGGCGGCTGGCAACTCTCGGCGCTGAAGTGGTGTGCCCGCGTCGCGACCAAACCGATCGTCGCCGACGGCGGAATTCGCGACCACGGCGACATCGCCAAGAGCGTTCGCTTCGGCGCCGCAATGGTCATGATCGGCTCGCTGTTCGCGGGTCATGAAGAGTCGCCCGGGCGCACCGTGGAAGTCGATGGCAAATTGTTCAAGGAGTATTACGGCTCGGCGAGCGACTTCAACAAGGGCGAGTACAAACACGTTGAGGGCAAACGCATCCTCGAGCCGATCAAGGGTCGGCTTGCCGATACGCTGCGCGAGATGCGCGAAGACGTGCAAAGCTCGATCAGTTACGCCGGGGGCACCAAGCTCGCCGACATCCGCAAAGTGAACTACGTGATCCTCGGCGGCGACAACGCGGGCGAGCATCTGTTGATGTGAACCATCACGAGAGCGCGACCTACAATCGTGGCCCTCGATTGCCTGCCCGAAGCCGGGCGCGTACCACGCGCAGCGGCCCGCCCCATGACCGACCTCGCCAAGACTTTCGAACCGGGCGCGATTGAAGCGCGCTGGACGCAGCACTGGGAGCGCAGCGGCGCGTTCGCCGCGTCGCTCGATGCGGACAAAGCCTCGTTCTCGATCCAGTTGCCCCCGCCCAATGTGACGGGGACGCTGCACATGGGCCATGCGTTCAACCAGACGATCATGGACTCGCTCACGCGCTACCACCGCATGCGAGGCCACAACACGCTGTGGGTGCCGGGAACCGATCACGCCGGGATCGCCACCCAAATCGTGGTCGAACGCCAACTCGAGTTGGAGGGTCAATCGCGCCACGAACTCGGCCGCAACAAGTTCGTCGAAAAAGTCTGGGAGTGGAAAGAGCACTCGGGCTCGACGATCACGCAGCAGATGCGGCGCATGGGTGCCAGCGTCGACTGGTCGCACGAATACTTCACGATGGACCCGAGGCTGTCCACGGTCGTGACCGAGACTTTCGTGACGCTGCACGAACAGGGCCTGATCTACCGCGGCAAGCGGCTTGTGAACTGGGACCCGGTGCTGAAGTCCGCCGTGTCCGATCTCGAAGTGGAGAGCGAAGAAGAAGACGGATTTCTATGGCACATCCGCTATCCGCTTGTCGACGGCAGCGGCAGCATTGTGGTCGCGACGACGCGGCCTGAAACGATGCTCGGCGATGTGGCGGTGATGGTGCACCCCGAAGACGGGCGTTACTCCGCCATGGTGGGCAAGTCGGTGCGCCTGCCGCTGGTGGGGCGCGAAATTCCGATCATTGCCGACGCCTATGTGGACCGCAACTTCGGCACTGGTGCCGTGAAAGTGACGCCGGCGCACGACTTCAATGACCATGCTGTGGGGCAGCGCCACGGCCTGCCGCTGATCTGCGTCCTGACGCTGGACGCAAAGCTGGCCGATACCGCGCCACAGGCCTATCGCGGCCTGGATCGTTTTGTCGCGCGCAAACGCGTGGTCGCCGATCTCGACGCACAAGGTTTGCTCGTCGAGACGCGCCGACACAAACTGACCGTGCCGCGCTGTGCGCGAACCGGCCAGATCGTCGAGCCGATGTTGACGGACCAGTGGTTCGTTGCTGTCAGCAAGCCGGGGCCGGATGGCAAGAGCATCGCCGGCAAGGCGATTGACGCCGTCGCCTCAGGCGCGGTGAGCTTCATTCCGGGGAACTGGGTCAACACTTTCGACCAGTGGATGAAGAACATCCAGGACTGGTGCATTTCGCGCCAGCTTTGGTGGGGACATCAGATTCCAGCCTGGTACGCTGCCGACGGCCAGGTCTTCGTCGCGCGCGATGCCGACGCCGCGCTCGCACAGGCGCGCGCTGCCGGATACGCCGGAACCTTGACGCGCGACGAAGACGTGCTCGACACCTGGTACTCGTCGGCCCTGGTGCCGTTTTCGACGCTGGGCTGGCCCGCACGCACGAAGGAGCTTGACCTGTTCCTGCCCTCCAACGTGCTGGTGACGGGCTACGAGATCATTTTCTTCTGGGTCGCGCGCATGATCATGATGACGACCCATTTCACCGGGCGCGTGCCGTTTCGCGATGTCTACATCCACGGCATGGTGCGCGACGGCGAAGGCAAGAAGATGAGCAAGTCGGAAGGCAACGTTCTCGACCCGGTGGACCTGATCGAAGGTGTGGGCCTCGATACGCTGGTGCACAAGTCCACGCTCGGCCTGCGCCGGCCGGAGATTGCGCCGAAGGTCGCGGCACGCGTGAAGAAGGAGTTCCCGCACGGCATGCCGGCCTATGGTGCGGATGCGCTGCGCTTCACGATGGCGAGTTACGCAAGCCTCGGGCGCAACATCAATTTCGACACGAAGCGCTGCGAGGGCTATCGAAATTTCTGCAACAAGCTCTGGAACGCGACACGTTTCGTGCTGATGAACTGCACCGGTCAAGACGCCGGCCTGAAAGAGCACACCAAGGCCGAGTGCGCACCGGGCGGGCCGGCGCACGGCTATTTGAGCTTCTCGCTCGTCGATCGATGGATCAGCGGCGAGCTGCAACGCGTGGAAGCCGCCGTCGAGCAGGGTTTCGCCGAGTACCGGCTCGACAACGTTGCCGCGGCGATCTACCAGTTCGTGTGGGATGAGTACTGCGACTGGTATCTGGAGATCGCCAAGGTCCAGTTGCAGGAGGGCGGGCCCGCGCAACAGCGGGCGACGCGCCGCACCCTGATCCGTGTTCTGGAGACGGTGCTGCGCTTGCTGCATCCAATCACCCCGTTCATCACCGCCGAATTGTGGGAAGAGGTTGCGCCCGTGGCTGGGCGCAAGCCCGCCGCAGACGTGATTGGAATCGTCGTCGCGCCCTACCCCAGGGCCCAGCTCGAAAAGGTCGACGCGCAGGCCGACAGCTGGATGGTCAAGCTCAAGGCCATCGTCGGCTCATGCCGCGCTTTGCGCAGCGAGATGAGCCTGCCACCCGGCGCGCGTTTGCCGTTGCTCACGCACGGCGACGATGCGTTCATCGAGCAAGCCCAGGCCCTGCTCAAGGCCTTGGGCAAGCTTTCGCAGGTGCAGCGCTGCGCGAGCGAATCAGAATTCAACCAGGGCACCCGCGACGCGCCCGTCGTGGTGCAAGGCCAGACGCGCCTGGCATTGAAGGTGGAGATTGACCCGGCTGCGCAGAGAGAGCGACTCGGCAAGGAAATTGCGCGCCTTGGCGTCGAAATCGCGAAAGCCTCAGCCAATCTGACAAATCAGGGGTTTGTGGCGCGCGCGCCTGCGGCCGTCGTGGAGCAGGAACGACAACGAATTCTCGCCTTCACTGCAACGCAGGCGAGCCTACAAGATCAGCTGGCACGCTTGTCCCGGTCGAACTGAGCTCGCGCGGCGCCGCCGGCGAGTGAGACAGCAGTTCATTGATGCGCTTGACCACAGTCCACGAACTGCGCAGGCGTGACTCGCGCGTCGTGCCCGACAGGCGCGGCGTGACCTGCAGATTCTGCATGCCATAAAGAGGCCGGCCCTCGTCGAGCATTCCGGGCTCGACACTGTCGAGCCAAACACCGGCGATGCGGCCACTGGCCAGCGCGCCCGCCAACGCGGCCTCGTCGAACAAGCCCGCATGAGCGATGCTGACGATGACCTGGCTGGGCTTGCATGACCGCAGGAAGCGTTCTCCGAGCAGGCCGTGGTAGCGGCTGAAATAGGCCAGTTGCACGCACACTGCGTCGCATTCTTCGAGCAGCTCGTGCAACCCCACGGGGCGGACGCGCCAGCGCTCCCACACCGCGTCGCTGGAGTGAAGCGACGGGTCATAGCCGAGCACGTGCGATCCAAAGGCCGCGAGCAGCTGCGAGAGCGGGCGTGCCGCCGGCGCCATGCCCAGCAGCCCGACCGTGGCGGCGCCGAGCTCACGGCCGACGAAGCTGCCGTCGGCACCCATCACCGGCACCCGGCGCAACAGCGACAGCAATGCGCCGACGATGAATTCGGCCTCTGCCTGGGCGCAGGCGGTGCGGCTGCGCACGACCTCGACACCGGCGCGGCGGCAGGCGTCGGCGTCGATGCTGTCCGGCCCGGCACTGACGCGCCCCACCGCACGCAACGCCGGTGCATGGCGCAGCGCCTCCGTGTCCAACGCAACGCTGGCGGGCACGACGGCAGCGCGCACGTCGTACAGTGCCTGTCGAAATGCGCGCGGATCGAGTGCCAACTCCGGAGCGAAGCGCACGCTGTGGTGCGCCTCGAGCCATTGCATCATTTCATTCTCGAGCGCTTCAACTATCAGCAGGTCCATAAGGTGCGAGGTTTTAACATATCGGAGTCGACAAAGGATCGTGCCAGAATCCGGCCGGTCTGAACCGGGGTGCCTGAAACATGAAAGTGACCAAAGCGATATTTCCCGTGGCGGGATTGGGAACACGATTCCTGCCCGTGACGAAGGCCCAGCCCAAGGAGATGCTTCCGGTTGTTGACAAACCCCTGATTCAGTATGCCGTTGAAGAGGCCTACGCCGCCGGAGTGCGCCAGATGATATTCGTGACCGGGCGCCACAAGCGGCCGATCGAAGACCATTTCGACATGACGTTCGAACTCGAAGTCGCGCTTGAGCAATCCGGCCAGCGCGAACTGCTCGAGGTCGTGCGCAATGTCAAACCCGACGACATGGAATGCATTTATGTGCGCCAGGCCCAGGCACTGGGACTCGGTCACGCCGTAATGTGCGGGCAGCGCCTGGTCGGCAACGACCCGTTTGCCGTATTGCTCGCCGATGATCTGATGGTCGGCACCAAGCCGGTGCTGGCGCAGATGGTCGAGCTATTCAGTGAATGGCGTGTTTCAATTCTCGCCGTGCAGGAAGTGCCCGCCGAGCACACGTGCCGCTACGGCATCGTCGCCGGTACACCCATCAGCGACCAGTTGCTTGACGTGAACCGGATCGTCGAAAAACCGGCGCCCGAAGTCGCGCCGTCGCGTCTTGGCGTGGCCGGGCGCTACATTCTCACCCCCGGCATATTCAACGAAATCGCAAGCCAGCCTCGCGGCGTGGGCGGCGAAATCCAACTCACCGACGGCATTGCCGGCCTGCTGCGGCGCGAGAAAGTACTTGCCTATCGGTATCAAGGCAGACGCTACGACTGTGGCAGCAAGGAAGGGTTCTTGCAGGCCAACGTGGAACTGGCGTTGGCGCACCCGCAAATAGGGCCGGGCTTTCGCGACTACCTGCGCACACTCGACATTTAGGCGGGTTTTGAAGCCTGCGGCAACCTGGATCAGCGGCGCCGCAAGAAATGAATGAATTCGTCGCCCGAGGTAGATTGCTCGACAAGCTCATTGCCAGTCTGGCGCGCGAAGGCCTGAAAGTCGCGCACAGAACCGGGGTCGGTGGCCACGACTTTCAAAACCTGCCCGCTTGTCAAATCGGCCAGCGCCTTCTTCGCCTTGAGAATCGGCAAAGGGCAATTCAAGCCGCGCGTATCGAGTTCCTTCTGCGCGTCCATCTCACTTCCTTTAGCGGGCGGGATTCTAGGTCGACTACTGCGGTTCAGGATGGAAAAACCCCGGTCGATAGGTAGCGATCGCCGCGGTCGCAAACGACGAAAACAATCGTGGCATTTTCCGCGCTCTGCGCCACTTGCAGCGCGACCCAACATGCGCCGGCGGCGGAGATGCCGGCGAACAACCCTTCCTCGCGCGCCAGGCGGCGTGCCATTTCCTCGGCATCGGCCTGGCTCACACCGATCGTCTCGTCGACCCAGGTCGCATCGTAAATCTTGGGCAGGTAGGCCTGCGGCCACTTGCGAATTCCTGGAATTCTCGAACCTTCGAGCGGCTGGGCACCGATCACCTGGATCGCCGCGTTTTGCTCCTTCAGGTAGCGCGACGCACCGGTGATCGTGCCCGTGGTTCCCATCGCGCTGACGAAATGAGTGACGCGCCCGGCCGTGTCACGCCAGATTTCCGGCCCGGTGGTTTCATAGTGAATACGTGGGTTGTCGGTATTCGCAAACTGGTCCAGCACGACGCCTTTGCCATCTTTCTGCATCTGTCCGGCCAGGTCACGAGCGTATTCCATGCCACCCGAGCGCGGCGTCAGGATGAGTTCGGCGCCGAAGGCCTTCATCGTCCGCGCGCGTTCGATGCTCAAGTCCTCCGGCATGATGAGCAACATTCGGTAGCCGCGGATCGCAGCGGCCATCGCGAGCGCAATTCCGGTGTTGCCCGAGGTCGCCTCGATCAGGGTGTCACCCGGCTTGATGTCACCGCGTTCTTCGGCGCGGCGGATCATGCTGATCGCCGGCCGGTCCTTCACCGATCCCGCTGGGTTGTTGCCTTCGAGTTTCCCGAGGAGCACGTTGCCGCGCGCGTCGAAAGCGCGGCCGGGCACGCGCACCAGCCGTACCAATGGCGTGTTGCCAATGACGTCTTCGACAGTGTTATAGCGGTTCATTCCTCGGCGCTGTGGAGCTCGGTCGCGCATTGTGGCAGGGCAGAAATTTCGGCGCTGCGCTGCATGCCATAATCCGCACCCTTCGCAGGCGCGGACCCAGCGCGCCCACTCGGCCGGAGTGGCGAAATTGGTAGACGCAGCAGACTCAAAATCTGCCGGTGGAAACACCATGCCGGTTCGATTCCGGCCTCCGGCACCATGAATGCCCTGCTCGGCTGCGGCGCGAGCCCGATCTGGGCACTGCGCTGCTCGGCACAGAGGAAGTACAACTCTGCGCACCTCGGTCCGCTCGCAACCGCGACCGAGGCATTTGTGCCCCTCGGTGACAACTCGCGGCGAAGCCCCCGGGTTTCCGAGCGTCGCGCCGAATCACAGCACGTAAACTGCGCACCTTCGCCCCACCGGACCTGCGCATGCCTGCCCTGCCCCCCATTACCCAAGCGCTGCTTCTCGTCAACACCGCGGCGTTTTGCATTGATATCTTTCTTGGGCAATGGTTTACGCAGGCGTTTGCGCTATGGCCCCTGGGCTCGGGTTTTCTGCCTTGGCAGGTACTGTCCTACTCCTTCTTGCACGGCAGTTTCGGCCACCTGTTCTTCAACATGCTGGGCATCTGGATGTTCGGCGCCGAACTCGAGCGCGTCTGGGGTCCAAAACGGTTCACGCATTTCTACTTTGCGAGCGTGCTCGCCGCGGCGGTGACGCAACTGCTGGTCAGTGCCTTGCTTGGCTCGCACAACCCCACCGTCGGCGCCTCGGGTGGCTTGTTCGGCCTGCTGTTGGCTTTTGGCATGATGTTTCCAAACCGCACCGTGATGCTCTTGATTCCGCCAATTCCGATGAAGGCGAAGGTTCTGGTGTTCGCCTATGGTGCCATCGAACTGGTGCTCGGGGTAATGGATCCGCAGGGTGGCGTGGCTCACTTCGCGCACCTTGGCGGCATGCTCGGCGGCTTGTTGATGCTGCGCTACTGGCGTGGCCAGCCGCCTTTCGGGCGCCGTTGAAAAAAGGCCGTTCGAGTTGGCAATTTTCGCGTCGGGCGTGCCGCAGCCCCTTTTCATTTCCCTGGACTTGCAGCATGCTTGCGGCGAGGCAACACGCAGCCGGAGGCGAAGATGGGCGGAAAATCAAATCGGTCCGTTGCAATGAACCCGACACGCCGTGTGAATTGGCAGCCGGTCGGCGTCGCGCTCGCATTCATCCTGTGTTGCGCTGCGGCACCGGCCGAATCGGCTGCGCCGCCTTCCGACACTGAAGCGGCCGAACTCCAGACACGCTTACGCTCCTTGCGCGAAGCGAATGCGGCCGTGGTCGGCGTCAGGACTATTGCCGTCGAAGACGCACGCTCGATTGAAACGCTGGGCCGCAAGCGCCTGGGTTCGGGCGTCGTGATAAGTGCCGACGGCCTGGTCTTGACGATCGGCTACTTGATCCTCGAAGCCGAGCAGGTTGACCTCGTGCTCGAGGGCGAGCGCACGGTTCCGGCGCGCGTCGTCGCCTACGATCTCGCTTCTGGCTTCGGCCTGCTGCAGGCGTTGGCACCGGTGAAAGTAGGCCAGGCCCGGTTCGGTGTGTCGGCCGACGTATCGAGCACGGAACCGCTGATGATCAGCAGCGGTGGCGAAGACGGCGGGCGCAGCCTGGCGCAAATGGTGTCCAGGCGCGCGTTCTCAGGCTACTGGGAATATCACATCGAGGGCGCATTGTTCACCGCACCAGCGCGCACCGACCACAGCGGAGCGGGCCTGTTCAACGCCAACGGTGAACTGCTGGGCATCGGCTCGCTCGTGGTGGCCAACGCCCTCGGCGACGACCATCCACGCATGCCGGGCAACATGTTCGTCCCGATCGACCTGCTCAAACCCATCCTCGCCGAAATGCGCCGCAACGGCGCTTCAAGCGGCAGTTCGCGCGCCTGGCTGGGGGTGAATTGCGTAGAGGACGATGGCGCGGTTCGCGTCGCCCGTGTGAGCAGCGACAGCCCGGCTGAAGAAGCCGGAGTGCTGCCCGGCGATCGCATCGTCAGCATCGATGGCACTGCAGTCACGCAACTCGAAACGCTGTACAAGACGCTGTGGCGCAGTGCCGTGCAGCGCGACGTGGTTCTGGAGATTCGGCGTGCCGGGCAGTCGCAGATCCTGCACGTTCAAAGCGTCGACCGCAGGCAGACTTTGAGCAAGCCCAAGGGGATCTGAACCCGATCGGCTTGGCGTTTCAGGCCAGCAGACCCTGCTCTACGGTCGGGTAGCGCAGGCGAAAGCTCAGCTCGGTCTTCAGGCGTCGGTTGTCAAGTCGCCTTGACTCGCTCATGAAACTCAGCGCCATGTGACCGAGCGTAGCCCAAGCTTGTTC
>Ga0315275_10006148_pt1 | contig 11444 bp, 5 predicted proteins | sample YL17G03_0_MG_FD_205557 | JGI IMG/M metagenome (GOLD analysis project Ga0315275, IMG submission 205557) | Sediment microbial communities from Yellowstone Lake, YNP, Wyoming, USA - YL17G03_0 | ecosystem: Environmental > Aquatic > Freshwater > Lake > Sediment | place: USA: Wyoming | collected...
GCGGCGTCGCCGTCAGGAGCTTCCAGCCGGCCTTCGACGGGTTCCTGGCCATGGGGCTGGTCCTGGAGGCCATGGCGGCCGGGAGGAAAAAGCTCTCCGGGCTTGTCCAGGAGCTCCCCAAATACCATATCGTTAAGGAGAAGGTCTACTGCCCCCCGTCCCGGGTTCATTCGGTCATGGACGGAGTAGAGAAGCTCATGGAAAAGGATGGGCCCAGCCTCATCGACGGCGTCAAGGTTGAGGGGCCGGACGGCTGGATCCATGTCCGGGCCTCGGGAACGGAGCCGATGATCCGGGTGGTCACCGAGAACCGGTCGAAGGAAAAAGCCCAGGAGGACCTGGACAGGCTCACGGCCTTCATCACCCAGCTCGTCTGAAACACGCCATGAACAAGAGGTTATCGCTCAAGATCAGCATCTCGGGAGTCCGGGGCGTCGTGGGCGATAGCCTGACCCCCCAGCTGGCCGCCCGGTTCGCCGCGGCCTTCGGCACCTACGTGGGCAGAGGGAAAGTCGTGGTCGGCCGGGACGCCAGGCCTTCGGGGGAAATGCTTATGGACGCCGTCTTCTCCGGGCTCCTGGCGGCAGGCTGCCAGCCCGTGGCGATCGGTATCTGCCCCATCCCTTCGGCCCTGGTTTTCACCAAGGAGAGCCGGGCCCTGGGCGGCATCGTCGTCACGGCCAGCCACAACCCGAAAGAGTGGAACGGGCTTAAATTCCTCAGCCGCCGAGGGCTCTACCTTACCTCGGCCGAGGTCGAAGAGTTCATGGACATCTACCACCAGGGAGAGTTCTCCTTCGCGGCCGCCGACAAGCAGAGGCCCATCCTCCGGGAAGAAGACCCTGCCGGCCCTCACCTGGCCAGGCTCCTCTCCAGCCTGGACGCGGAGGCCATCCGGAAGAAGAGGTTCCGAGTGGCCGCCGACTGCTGTAATGGCGCCGGGGCTATCCTCCTCCCCGCCTTCCTTGAAGCCTTGGGCTGCCGGACGGTCTTTCTCAACACCACGCCGGATGGGACGTTCGCCCACCAGTCCGAGCCCATCCCCGAGAATTTGATTGAGCTCTGCCGCCGGGTCAAGGAAGCGGGAGCGGACATGGGCTTCGCCCAGGACGCCGACGCAGATCGCCTGGCGGTCATCGATGAAAAAGGCGAAGCCCTTGGAGAGGAGATGACCTTGGCCCTGGCCGTCCAATACATCCTCGGCAAGGAGCCGGGTCCTGTTGTGGTCAACCTTTCCACGACCCGGGCCATCGACGACATGGCTCGGACGGCCGGTGTCCCCGTTTACAGGACGAAGATCGGCGAGACCAATGTCGTCGAGGAGGTCATCCGGCGGAAGGCCGCGATCGGCGGCGAGGGCAACGGCGGCGTCATCTGGCCCCGCGTCCACCCCTGCCGGGACTCCTTTACGGCCATCGGCCTCATCCTGGAAGCCTTGGCGGCCTCCGGAAAGCCGGTTTCGGCCCTGGCCCGGGAGGTCCCGCATTACGTCATGATCAAGGACAAGGTCCCAGGGACGCCGGAAGAGGCCCGCCGCATCCTGGGCCGGATGAAGAAGGCCTACGCGAAAGAAGACATTTCGACGCTCGACGGCCTGAAGATCAATTTCGGCGATGCCTGGGTGTACATCCGGCCGTCCAACACCGAACCGATCATCAGGGTCCTGGCCGAAACTAAGACGGAAGATGAAACGCGCAGGCTGTTGGACGAGTTTAAAACCAAGTTAGGGTCAAACCTGACCCTAACTGCGGCATAGACCGTCGAAGGCTTATCCGCTAGAATAGAAACAGGGAGAAGAACATGATAAAAACCACCAACTTGAAAGTGCTTGCGTTTCTATGCGTCCTAACAACGATCCTAGCAGGGTCCTTGTTTTCCCAATATTCCCAAAGGCCGCCGATGGGGGCCCGCATGGAGGCGCCCACCGAGGCCGATTATGCTCTGACCTTACGGAACTGGTTCATCCAGTCGTCGGCCAAGGTCACGAACGGAGGGGAGCAGATCTCCCAGCCGGGCCTCCTCATGGACCGGTGGTACCCGGCCAACGTCCCGGCCACGGTCTTGGGGACGCTTGTTCAGAACAATGTCCACGCCGACCTTTACTTCGGCGACAACCTCAAAAACATCCCGGGGGACGATTTCCAGGTCTCCTGGTGGTACAGGACGGAGTTCCCGCTGACGGCGGACCCGTCGAAAACCTCGTTCAAGATCGAGTTCGACGGGATCAACTACAGGGCCAACATCTGGCTCAACGGGAAGAAGATCGCCGACGTCTCGGAAGCTTACGGCGCCTTTCGCCGTTTCGAGTTCGACGTGACGGCCGCCGCCGCGCGCGGTGGGATGAACGTCCTGGCCGTCGAGGTCTTCCCGCCACGGCCCGGCGATCCGACCATGGGCTTCGTGGACTGGAACCCGGCCCCGCCCGATAAGAACATGGGGATCTGGAGGGAGGTCCGTGTCAAGTCAACCGGAGACGTTTCCATAAACTTCCCGTTTGTCATTACAAAGCTGAACCTCGAGACGCTTAAGGAGGCCGGCCTCACCATGAGCGCCGAACTCCGGAATAACTCACCGAACAAAGTCTCCGGCACACTTGAAGGCCGGCTGGGATCTGCAAGATTTTCCAGAGAAGTCATCCTGGAACCGAAAGAGTCCAAAAAAGTCATTTTCGATCCGGAGGACACGCCTGAGCTGAAAATGAAGAACCCGCGGATCTGGTGGACCCACGACCTTGGCACGCCGGAGCTCTACGTCCTCGGCCTCGCTTTCCGGCAGAAAATGGAAAAACCCAAGATTGACGAAAAGCTCAGGATTGAAGAGAAGGCCGCGAATAAGGACGAGAACACGGGTAAGGACAGCCCCTGGGGCAAAGACAGAGACAAGAGGATGCCCCGCAATCTGTTCTCGGACGTCAGGATGGTCCGCTTCGGCATCCGGGAGGTCTCGGACTACTTCAACGACCAAGGCCACCGGGGCTACAAGCTCAACGGCAAGAAGATCCTCATCCGCGGCGGCGGCTGGATGGACGACCTTCTCCTCGACAACCGCCGGAGGAAGGTGGCGGCCGAGGTCGCCTACGCCCGCCACATGAACCTCAACGCCCTTCGGCTCGAAGGGTTCTGGGGCTCCAGCGAGGACCTCTACAACCTCTGCGACGAGAACGGGATCCTGATCATGGCCGGCTGGAGCTGCCAGTGGGAATGGGAACACTACATCGGCAAGCCCACGGACGAGCGTTACGGCGGCATCCTTACGCCGGAAGAGATCAAGCTCGTCGCCCAGTCCTGGAAGGACCAGGTCCGGTGGCTGAGGAACCATCCGAGCATCTTCGTCTGGGCGGAAGCGAGCGACCTCATCCCGAAGCCCGAGCTGGAGAAAGAATATATCCAGATCCTGAAGGAGGATGATCCCACCCGGCCATCCCTCGTTTCCACCAAGGGCAAGACGAGCGAGCTGACCGGGAAGTCGGGGGTCAAGATGCTGGGGCCCTACGACTGGGTCCCGCCGGTCTACTGGTACGTGGACACCAAGAACGGCGGTGCTTACGGGTTCAATACCGAAACCGGCCCCGGCCCCCAGGTCCCTCCGATCGAGAGTTTGAAAAAGATGATCCCTGAAAAGGACCTCTGGCCCATTAACGATATTTGGAACTTCCACTGCAGCCGGGGCGAGTTCAAAACACTCGAACGCTATAATGAGGCCATGACGAAACGCCTGGGAGAGCCCAAGAACCTCAACGACTACCTGGCCAAGGCCCAGTATTTGAATTACGAGGGCATGCGGGCCATGTATGAAGCCTTTGTGGCCAACAAATACAAGTCCACCGGGATCATCCAGTGGATGTACAACGCGGCCTGGCCCAAGCTCTGGTGGCAGCTCTACGACTACTACCTCATGCCCAACGGGGCGTTCTACGGCGCCCGAAAGGCCTGTTCCCCCCTCCATATCATCTATAACTACGGGACGCGCGAGGTCCTGGCGGTGAACAATACGCTCGAACCGGAGAACGGCCTCAAAGCCTCCATCCGGGTCTATGACATCGGGCTCAAGGAGAAATACGCCAAGGACGTCCCGGTCGTCGGGCTGGCCGCCGATGAGATCAAAGCCCTCGACGTCCTCCCCGAGGTCCAGGGGCTCGACGCGGCCCGGTTCGTCGACCTCCGTCTCAAGACCAAGGACAATGTCCTCGTGAGCGCGAACTTCTACGCCCTGGCCCCGAACGCGGAAACCCTGGACGAGGCCAACTCGATCTGGTACGTGACGCCGGTCAAGCAGTTCGCGGACCTTACGGCCCTCCAAGGACTCCCGTCCGTCCAGGTCAAGGAGAAACACTCCTTCAAGAAGGATGGGCTGGGGCAGGTCATCACGGTGGACGTGGAGAACCCGACGCCCAACCTCGCCTTCCAGGTCGAGCTCAACATTTATAAGGACGGCACGGATGAGGTCGTCCTCCCCATCTTCTGGGACGACAACTACATCACCCTCCTCCCCGGCGAAAGAAGAAAGGTCCAGGGGTTCTTCGCCCTTGAGGACCTGGGCGGAATGGAGCCCGAGCTCAGGCTCCGCGGCTGGAATCTGAAGTAAGGGATGATTGGCGACCGAGCGTCTCTTCAAACTCGCCGTCCGGGGCCGTCCATAACGGCCCTCGCGGCGGCGGGAGTTTTTTTCCTTTCGGCGTTGTCCCTGGCGGCGCATCGAACCGCCCCTCCGGAATCCGGCGGCGCCCTGGCTTTCCAGCTTGACGAGGGCGGCATCGTCCGCGGGGACGCGTCACAAAAAACGATCGCCCTTATTTTTACGGGGGGCGACTTCGCCGACGGCGGCCCGCATATCCGGGCCGTCCTGGCGAAAAAAGGGATCAAGGCAGGTTTCTTTTTCACAGGAGACTTCTACAGGTCTCCGGAAAAGAGAGAGCTTATCCGCAGCCTCGCCGCCGACGGCCACTACCTCGGTCCCCACTCGGACAAGCACCTCCTCTATTGCTCCTGGGAAGACCGGTCGAAAACGCTGGTCACTAAGGCCGAGTTCGAGCGTGACATCCTGGCCAACTACGAGGTCATGACGGATTGCGGGATCCGGAAGGAGGACGCCCCGTATTTCATCCCCCCCTATGAGTGGTATAACACCAAGATCGTCGAGTGGTCAGCCGGGCTGGGGCTTACCCTTTTCAACTTCACCCCAGGCACGTCCTCCAACGCCGACTACACGACGCCGGACATGAAGGAATACCTGTCCTCCGAAGAGATCTACCGGCGCATCCTGGCCTACGAGAAGAAGGACCCCAAAGGGCTCAACGGATTTATCCTTCTCATCCACATCGGAACGGCCCCGGAGCGGACCGACAAATTCTACCTGCGGCTCGAAAACCTGATTGACGAATTGTCGCGGCGCGGGTATTTATTCGTCAGGATCGACGAAACGCTCGCCGGCAAGAGGTAGGGGTCAAACCTACAATTTTAACAGTCTTGTTAAAATCGTAGATTTGAGCTCCACATATTGTTGGTAACCATCAGAATTCGAGCTTTGGCGATGAACACCGCCCTGAAGCCCCCCGTAGCGGAGGGGGGAACCGCCGGGACTGGTTCCCCCGGGGTCGGGGGGAGAGGGGCGGTTTTCATCGCCGTGAAAAAGAAGCACCCTGTCAACCTAAGATGTTAGCAAGACTGTTAAGATTGTAGGTTTGACCCCTACTTCTTGAGCTCATCGACGAGCTCGCGGATCCTAGGCTGGTCGGGGCTGATCTGCAGGGATTTTTCCCAGATCTTCAGGGCCTCGTCCTTATTCCCGAGTTGGAAATAGCAGGTCCCCAAGAGGTTCATGACTTCGATATTCGTTCCGAAGCGTTCGAGATACTCGCGATAATAGCCCGCAGCCTCCTTGAACTCGCCGAGGGCATGGCAGGTCCTCCCCAGAACGGAGAGGACTTCGGCGGGCGCCTTCCCGGTCGGAGCGAGAGGCAGGAGTACGGCCTTGGCCTTCCCGTAGTCCTGTAGGAAATAGAGGCACTGGCCGTAGCCGGCCGCGATCTCGGGCCGGTCCGGTTTCAGGCTCCGGGCTTCGGCCAGCCGCTCCGCGGCCTCCTTGAACGAACCCGCGTTCATGAACTCCAGGCCCGTCGCGTAAAGATAATCCGCCCGCTCGAAGCTTTTCGTAACATTGGCGACGACCATGGGCCTGGGGACAAAAGGAAGCGCGGAGATCTCGAAGTCCCCGGACTTCGAGTCCAGTTCCTTTCCGGCCGTGTCCAGGAGGGAGACCTTGACCTTGTAATAGCCGGGCGCGAAAGTCCTGAGGGTCTGTTCCTCCGCGAAAAAGGCCCCGGGGAGAAATTCACTAAGCTTCTTCTCGGAAGACGCGAATTCCCTGTCCTCTTTGAAGAACGCGAACTTGACCCGGCCGCCGGTCCGGAGCGCGTCCGTCAGGCCGAGGACTTGGAAGATGATATGAAGTGTATCCTCGGAGCCGAAACTCTTCCTGGACGAAGACAGGATCTGCGATCCTCCGAACGCGAAGGGGACCTTTTCTCCCGAAGAAGAGGTTCCCTCCATCCCGTAAGCCAGCTCGAGGGGGCCCATGACCGGCGCCGAAAGTTCATCGGGAATGACGAGTTTCGCCGCGAAGCTCGAGAACTCCCGGGAAGCCGTATTCTTGAGGAGCAGGTCGAACGAATAGCGGCCGGGGACGAGAGGGAAAACATCCTGGAGGGAGAAGGTCTTGGCCGAGTTCCCCTTCCCCTGGACCTCGTCCTTGCCGAAAGAGAACGGGAACGCCTTGTCAAACTGGAGGATCGTCCTTCCCTCCGGGTCCGTGACGCGGCCGGTGAGCTCGAAACGGACCGCATACCGGTCTCCCGCTTCTTCGACGGAGATCTTTCCGGGCTCGACCGAATAGTGGACCTCGAAGAAGCCCGACGCGTCGCGGGCGACCCAGACCTGGCCGTCGCTATCGATGTAGTTGGTCGTGTATTCGACATCGACGAAGTCTTTGTATTTGAGGATAGCATCGGCGTAGGAATCCTTGACCATCTTCCGGGGCAGAGCATAGATGTTGCTGATCAGGGTGTTTGAAGCCAGGGAAAGGCTCCCGGGATTCACCCTCTCCCCGGGGATGAGGCTGAGCGTCTGGCGGGCCAGGTTGGGTTCGAGAGTACGGAGTTCCTTATAGGCCGCCTGCTCGTCCTTGAAGTCGCCAAAAGAGGTGGCGATGAGGCTCTTCGGCCCATGCTGGGTGGGTGAATAAAGGATGTAGTCGCCGGTCCCGTTCTCCTTGAAGAAGATGACATTGAAGGCGGGGGGAAGTCCCGTGAAGGTCTCCGGCTGGTAGAACCAGATCTCGGCGGGATAGACATTCTGGATATTGTCATATTGCTCGATGCTCTTGGGTTCGCCCAGGATGATGTAGATCCTGCCCCGGTCCGTTCTCCAGCCGGGAAGCGGCGTGCTCCTGCCGTAGAACTTGTTGGCGTACTGGACCCTTTTGTAGTGTTCCTCCCGGAACTCGTTGGCCGGCGTCCCGGGCGTCTGGTCCCTCTGCTTCCAGAAGGCCTCGATGAAGATCTCTCTCTCCTTTTCGGTCTGGAGCTTGAGAAAGACCTCTCTTTCCTTGGGCGTGATGATATAGACGACCTCTTCGTCGATCCATTTCTTGAATCTTTCGGGAAGGCCGATCACGGCTTTGCCCTGGCCATGAAGCGGGGCCAGAAAAGAGAACAGGACGACGACGGCGATAAATCTTATCTTCATAATCGACCTCAGGGCTCTACTTTAGAGGAATTCGAAAGTTTGTTCAACAGAACGACGGTCAAGTATATGGGGACATGGATCTTCAGACACCGTCTCGCGGCGGCGCCCTTGCATCTCGCTAACCCTTCACCTCCATCAGGTTGGGTAGAGGACTTCCACCTCCAAGCGGTTGAGCATGCCCGGCACACCAAAAAAAGCCCGGAGGGCGTGCGCCCTCCGGGCTTGCGAGTTCTTCGATGAACGATTAGAACTGGAACAGGAAGCTGAACCGGAAAGTTCGGGGCTCTATGATGGAACCGATCTTGCCGAACTCCCACTGGTAGTCGACGTTGGTCGCCGTGTTCGCATTGAAGGCGTTGAAGATGTCGAGGATGATGCTCAGGGAACCGAGCTTGCCGATATCGATGCCCTTCTCAAACCTGAGGTCGAGGATGCTCTGCGTCGGCATGTAATCGGGCTTAGTGCCGGCGATGACGCTGGGGAGCCCCCCCGTGATAACGCTGCCCGGAGGATTGCCCCACTGCGAGTGGACGGGGTATTCGTCCAGTTTCCAGACCGGCCGGCCGGAGTGCATCCGGAACCGGACGCCCAGGTCGAATTCGACGACCGGGACTCTGTAGGACCCCGAGATCTTGAATTCGTACTTGGGAGTGAAGGGCAGGGGGCCGTCCATATTGTTGATCGTATAGTTCAGAGTGCCCATCCAGTTGTTGTCGGTGACCATCGGGCCCTCGAAATTCATGCCCTGGGACATGATCCGGTTCGCCATGCCGCTGGAGTGGGAATACAGGAACGAAGCCAGGGCTTGCCACCTGTTGGAAAACCTCTTATTTAAGACGAGCTGGTAACCCTGGTAGTCCCGCTTAGCCTTCTTTCCGTCAAAGGTCGGCATGTTCCTGACCTGGAAATCGGTGTTCCGGCCGATCCAGGCGACGTCCAGCCCGTCGATAGCGCCGTCCCCGTTATAATCCGACCACTTGATGCTGTAGAGCTGGACGGTCTGGCCGGAGGATGTCGTGAACGGGACCCGGTCGTATTCCCATGGCTGCTGGGTCGAGCGGTTGAGCGGGATGTTGGCGAAGATATTGGTCGAGTGCTTGTAGATGAACGTTCCGCTGACGGAGAAGTCCTTGACAATTTCCCGTTCGATGTTCAGAGTGATCTGGTCCGTGTGCTGGTCTTTGAGCCCTGACGCGACGTTGAGCTTCCAGGAGTAAGCGTCACGTGGCGGCTCGATCCGCTCTTCGATGGGGGTCATCCCGTAGACATGCCGGGCGGCTTCTCTTGTTTCGGTCGTGTCGATAAAGCCATCGCCGTTCGCATCGGCGATGTCCCAGGGAACGCTGAACATCTGGAAGACGCGCGATACGAGGGGGGCGTCGGGGCCGTAGCGCCTGAGATACTCGACCGTGAGAGGTGTAAAGTAGCGGCCGAAGCTGGCCCTGGCGACGGTCTTCCCGTCAGCCGTCAGGCTGTAGGTCAGCCCGATCCTCGGCGATATGGTTTTGAAATCGAAGATGTTGCCCGTGCCGGCCCTCTCGCGGAGGACCTTGGGGTTGCCGATGTCCGAGGGCTTCGTCAGAGGTTCATAAATCAGTCCCTTTCCGTATTTTGTCGTCATCCGGTCGTAGCGGAGGCCGACGTTAACGGTCAGGCGCTTGCCGACCGTCCACTGGTCATCGAAGAAGACGCCCAAGGAGTCTGCCGTGCCGACGGTCATGAAGGGATTGATGTGGTCCTGGTAATTGTAGAACAGAAGTCCTGTATCCCCGTACCAGCTCTGCATGTACTGGACGTTCTGGGTCCAGCGATAAGGGTAGAGGAAGTTGACGTAGTTCTGGAAATAGCCCCCCAGCGAGTTGCTGCGGCCCTTGGTGAACTGGACACCGAACTTGATGTCGTGCTCGCCGAGGAAGTCCTCGGCGTAGTAGGAGACGTCCGCCTGGAGGGTCTGACGGTTGGAATGCCAGCCCTCGATGTAGGGAAAGGCGCCGTTGATGCCATAGCTGGCCCACTTCCACCAATTGATATAGCACGGATGATCCGGAGCGTCATCGGGGACGTGAGGCGTGTCGTTCGTCCAGAATCCCAGGTACTTCGCCGTGAAGACCGTCTTGCTGTTCGGCAGCCACTGCCATTGGGACGAAACGGTATTGTTGGTGCTGGCGACACCGTAGGTCGCGGTCGTGTCCCATTGCGGCTGACTTCCCCAGCTGCCGCCCGTATAGTCGTTGCTCTCATAATGGTAGGACGCCCAAGCCCTGTGGTTTTTGAACGGCTCGCCCGTGATCTTCATGTCTCCGAAGAGGCTATGGGACTTACTGAGCAGGTCCCAGCGCGGGCGCTTGCTTGCACTGTAGAGGTAGTCGAAAGCGCCATAGAACCAGATCTTGTCCTTGATGATGGGACCGCCGATGGTGGCATTGCCCTCCCAGTCCTTCAAGGGCGGGGCGCCATAGAGGTTGTCGTTCGGGTCGACATACAGCCAACTCCTTCCCTGTTTGTCGCCGACATTGGGCTGGTTGCTCGTGCGCCATTTCACCGGCTCGACATAGACGGCCGCATTGCCGTGGAATTCGTTGCTCCCGGACTTGGTCAGGACGTCGATTGCGGCGCCCGAATAGCTTCCGTATTCGGCCTTGGAGCCCAAAGCGACGACACGGACCTCCTCGACGGCGTTGTAATTGACCTTGACGAGGGACCCGAAGGACGAACCGCGCGGATTCGTCGCGTTGACGCCGTTGACGAGGAAGACGTTCTCGTTGCTCGCCCCCCCGTAGGCCGTCGGGCTCGGCAGCCAGCCGGCATTGCTCCCGTGGTCGAACATGCCGGGAGTCGTCAGGGACAGGTCATAGAACGCGTCCCGGCTCGTCGGAAGTTTGTCCAGCATCGCCCGTTCGATTTTGGAATCGATCGTGGAGGTCTTGGCGTCGACGATGGGGCCCGCGGCGGTGACCGTCACCGTCTCTTCGATGGCGCCCATCTCAAGGGTCAGGTCGACGTTTAAAGAACTCCCGACCGTGATCACGATATTCTCCTGGACCGCGGTCTTAAAATTCGGTATAGAGGCCGAGATCTTATAGGCCCCAACCGGTAGGTTGAGGAAAACATACGTTCCTCGTGCCGATGTGACGGCGGACCGTTTGCCCGAGACGAGGGCCGCGCTCGTGACTTCAACGGCAACACCCGGAAGCGGTTCACCATTATCGTCCGTGACGGTCCCCGTCAGCTTGCCGTCGAGGATGGACTGGGCCTGGATCCTGGTCACGCCGACAAAAGCCATGAGAAGGACGAGAAGCCAACTCATAAACAGGAATCGTTTTGTTCTTAGCATGTTTTATTCCTCCTAATTTTCCTGTTCCTCCTTAAAACAACCCTGTTTCTCCCGGGCGGCCCGGCAGAAACCCCCCTAAACCTGATCGGTTATCATTGCTTCCTCTCGATTTCACCTCCTTCAAGAAACACCTCATGGCAATCCAAGCTCGTGGTTCAGAAGTAATGCCGCGGCTCCTAAAATCACAATATCCGGCCCCAGAGTAGTAATTTCAACAACGGTCTCATCGGCAAGCCCCGGCAGGGAACGTCGTTTGATCTCTTGCTTGATCGGTTCAAGCAAGGTCTGACCAAAACGAGCGACCCGACCGGCTATCACAATACGGTTAACATTCAGAATGCCCACCAGGATGGCCGCGGCAAAACCCA
>Ga0315275_10006150_pt1 | contig 11443 bp, 10 predicted proteins | sample YL17G03_0_MG_FD_205557 | JGI IMG/M metagenome (GOLD analysis project Ga0315275, IMG submission 205557) | Sediment microbial communities from Yellowstone Lake, YNP, Wyoming, USA - YL17G03_0 | ecosystem: Environmental > Aquatic > Freshwater > Lake > Sediment | place: USA: Wyoming | collected...
CCATCCTTCCAAGCTACTTCAGCACGGAGAGTATGAAGCCGTGTTCCCCATTAACCAAACCTTGAATACTCTACAGATTAGAGTTATTATATTACCGAGAGACGCCTTTGATGCGTCTGATGTGGTCAAGGTGATAGGCTTTAATGTGGTATATGTCCCAGGTGCAATGCGGCACCTTAAGTCTGAGAGGTAAGTATGAGTAAATACACCCAATTTGCTCCGCTATACCCCGACAAGGAAGAAGAAGAGCGGGTAAATGCTTTATTGGTTAAGGCATATCAAGACCTGGGAATGTATGATGTGGCAAGGGGACAGATGGAAGGCCCCGAGCGCGGCAGGATGCAGAGACTTCTTAATGCCCCAGGCGAGGGGATCATGTGGGAGAAGGCAATAGATCCAATAACATTCAGGCCCAAGGATGAGATCATAGCAAACAAGGGCAACTACTGGGCCGACCTCTTGGTGGCACACTGGAAGGGCAATCAGCTTCCAAATTACATGGACTATATGCCAAGGACTGCAGTGCAAGATACTCCAAACATGACATTTACACCCATGAGGGAAGAGTCCACGGATGCGCAGGGGAATAGCATAGATCCAGCTACGGTTCCGCCTCCTCCCCCCGGGCAGCACAGGGTTACTAATACTGAGTATGCACGCAGGAAGCAGGCCGCTGCTGGCCCAGAGCCAAATCCCTATAGTGTCGTTAGGGGTTCCGATGTAAATGTCATGGGGGGGCAGGCCGAGACTCCGGGTCCGGAGGGTGAGGGTGGTGATGAACAGGCCCTCCAGGAAATTCTGTCTCAAGACGAGTATAATCCTGATTCTGGTATGACTTACCAGGAGTGGTTGGAATGGAAGATGACGAATTCGAGAAGTTTAGAAGCATTAGGAAAGATAACTGGGGCAAGAATGCCAAGAATGGGACAGCGGAGGTGACGAATGGCACAGTTTAATCCAATGGGATCAATGGGTGGCGGCGGGGGAATGACTGGATTTAATCCACAGAATATGCAGTCCTTCCTCGGTGGGGCTTCTAATCCATATGATGAGGAGTGGATGAGAAAGATGATGGGTGGGCAGGGTGGGCCACAGCAGCCTTATGGCAGGCCCGGTCAGGGCCTTCCTGGCGGGTTTGGCGGTGGGCAGGGTGGACCAATAGGTAATTATGGTCTTCCTGGTAATCCGCTTCCGCAGGGGGGCCTTGGTGGGGTTCCGCCTGCTGGGTTTAGTACGTCTCCATATGGCGGCCCACAGAATGCTGGCCTGAGGCCGCCCGGAGGCAGCACCCCCCCGGGGAATCCTGGGACCGGTGGTCAGCCATATAGGCCACCCTATAAGCCTCCACAGAAGCCCGGATATCCTCCATCTCCCAATACTCCAACTACGGTTGGTGTAAATACCGGGAATTGGGGCGGCGTAGAGGGTCCAGGTGGGCTGTATAAGAGCGGCGGTGGCGGCGGATACGGGCCTGGGATGTGGTTCCCCGGAAAGCCGTAAGATGTATCCAGAGCTTACGGGCCAAGAGAGAGATGAATACGTTATGCAACGTATTCTCGGTGATCCTAGGATAAGTGTCTCAAAGATAGGTAAACCAAATCAGCCTGTAAACTTTGCAAATATGTCTCAGGCTGGGGGAGTTAATTCAATGGACAAAGACCAGCTTGATGAGTTGTATAGGTTGCTGGGGATGTTGAGCGGGATGGGGAGGTAACTATGCCAGGAGGGATGAGTCAAGCAGGAGTTCGCGCACCACAGGACCCAAGGGATATTGAGCTAGAACAATATGAGAGAGCATCAAAGATGAAGCAGGCCAAGCTCAGGGCGCTCATGTATGCAAAGTATCTCACCATGTATGGTGGTGATCCTGCCACTATGCAGGGAATACTTGGGTCTGAGGGGGGATATGGTGGTTATAGGTCTGGTCCCGGCCCCAGGGCTGGCGGAGGATAAAATGGCAATCCAACTTGACTTTGGCGGAAACCCCATTACTGTTAATACTCCGTCTGTGGGTGGTTATAAATCTAAAGTTGCTCCGAACTCTGCCTGGGGAGGGGAGCTGGGTGGCGGTCCAACCAATACCTTTCTAAATCCCTTCCAATATCCAACCGGAAAGCATGCTTCATATCAGCAGTTTGATTATATGTCTCCGTTTCAGCAAATGATGTCCAAGTTCAATGCGAAGAACTTCGGTGGTGGAATAAAGCCGAATACCTATAACTTCACCACTGGCAATATTAACCTTCCCGCTGAATATAAAGAAGATCCATACCAGTTTAAGAACGTTGATCCAGAGACCGCAATCAATGCCGCCAGGGCGCCGATTAATACGGAGATGCAGAGGGGATTCGCGGAGGCCGGTGCCAGATATGGACAGGCCGGTGCTCTTAATTCACAGCCGTATGCTGAATTTGGGCTTGGAAAGGCTTCTGGCCGTGCCGCTGAGAACATTGCCGCAATGACGGAGCAGATGGTTTATGATGCCTCCAAGTTCAACAGAGATCTTGAGGCACAGATGGCTAATGCCCGTAAGCAGAGAGAGTTCGGTGGCTGGCAGGCTCGTGGTGGATGGGACGTTGGAAGTCAGCAGGACACAGAAGCCAGGAGGCTGCAGGCCCAGATTGAGGGAGCGGGCCTTGGTGAGCAGTCATGGGAAACGGCTCAGAAACTCAACCAAGACTGGAACCTCGATTATTCAAATGATTACAATCAGAATCTGATGAGCGTGCTTGGGATGCAGGGTGGCGAAAATAGATTTGGGTATAATGCGCAAGAAGAGGGGTATGACAAAGACTATAATAGACAATTCCAGATGTCCCAGGCCGACAATCAGCGTCAGCAGGACCTTCTTAATATGATGATGGGGCAGGTTGGAGGTGGGATGGAGGGCATGGCCACTCTGATGCCGGGGCAGGGATCTGTTGCTGACTGGCTCAGGAACATGTTTGGGTTTAGTGGTCAGGGTGTTCCTGGTCAGAACAACCCGGTTCCAGGATATCAACAGACTACCAATAAGCCCGGGTATCCGTTTCAGTATGGGGGTGGATGATGCCTCTGAGTGGTGGTGATATGTTTCGTGGTGGTGGGGAGTGGATATCCGAAGAATGGCCGCCCCCGGGTGAGACTGAGGGCTACTTTGATGAGCGTGGGGTGTGGCATCCGGGGCCACCCCTCATGAGCGGGCATCAGCCGGAATCACGAATGCCGAATGAGATAGCCAATGCTAATGCCCTCGCCGAGCTTGAGGCCCAGTTTGGTGGTGGAGAGGGCCAGGGGACAAGAAACATCACTGGTGGTGGGAGAATCCCAACTGGGGTTGGTGGTTATGGCCCCTCGGATGGTGGTGGTGATGCCGCCACTCTCCAGGCGATGCTTTCTGCTATGCAGGATAGATTTACTACGCCACCTCCATATCGTGTCTATGGTCTTCCTAATAAGGCCACCGCCGGGGCGCATGGTGGCTATGGTTCTCAAGAACTCTTGGATTACCAGAATGCAAACTGGGAGGCCGGTGACAGGAGTGACCTCCCATCATATATGGAGTATCCAAAAGCCCCAAGAGTCTCAAGGGATGATGCAGAGGTCATGAAGGCTCTTGAGGCTTCTGTTGTTGTATCCAAAGGAATTGATTCCTCGATTGAATCTGAGAAAGCTCTGATGGAGATGGTGACTGACCCAAAAACAAAGCAATCAGATAAGCTATTTGCTCTTGGGGTTCTCAAGGGAATGAACAATATGGGAAGTCCTTATCTTGGTGATATTAAAGCATTGGGTCAGAGCGGTCAGACGGCCACCACAGACCTTGCTGGTATTAGCAGAATGATCAGGGACGTATCTACTAAACTGAGAGTGGCACACAACCCGGAAGACAGAGCAAACCTTGAGGATGAGTTGGCTTATTGGATGCGCGAGAGGGACAAAATCAGGGGAGGGGTTGACAATACTGGGACTGCGGGTGGAACTGGCAGGCGCTAGTGAACCTCAATCTTTATGAGACTATTCTTCGCAATGCGAATCTAAGCGAAGATGAGATCCGGCGCATGCTGGAAGAGAAGAGGCTTCAGCAAGAAGGGGAGATTGGTAAGAGTCAAGAGTATTGGAAATCACAGGGCATCGGGGGAGATCTTGAGCACGGAGCCGAAGAGCTGTTAAGGAAGATCCCAATTGAACCTATAATGAATGCACTGTCCCCGAGTAAAAATACATCTGACTGGCTCTTGAAACAGGCCAAGGCGGTGGGGAGATCCGGCCTTGCCCTTGGTACTGAAGCAATCCGTGGTCTTGGTGAAGTACCAATCTTGGGCACAACTAGACTTGGGATTCCGCTTACTGATACTACAAAGAATAGAGAACAATATTGGCTCGAAAAAATGCAAGAAGTTAAAGAGGGCATTGGAGAGCCAGAGACTGATTGGGAGAAGTATTTTAGAGAACGAATAGCTCCTACAGTTGGTGACATAGTTCCAATTGCTACTTATACCGCAGTCACAAGGAACCCCGCAGCGGGATTCGGTGGATATGGATACCTTAAGAAATGGGCACTTAGCGAAGAGGAAGATCCGCAACTGCGAGAGCGGGAGGCGCTTGTCGAGGGAGCGAAGAGCGCTGCCCTTGGGGGGGTTTTAAAGGGAATCGGACTGATTGCTGGTCCTGAGATTGAGGCTTTCGCTTCAAAGCTTCCAAACAAATTCCTTCGTGCCGTTACTGCTCGATTGTCGCACGCCGCTGTGGATGTTCCTGTTTTTACTGGGGTTGGACTAGCATCAGGACAGACGCCGGAAGAAGCCCTCCGGGGCGGTCTTGACATGGCGGCCATTGGCTTCGCCTCTACGTTTGGAGATAAGAATCTTCCAAAGAGAATAGAAGCGATAAGGAATATTAAGGATTTTACTGAGATAGTTCGATCAATGAAGGAAGAGGCCGATGCCGGTGAGCTGCGAACCTCCCATGAAGTAGAACTTAATAAGTCAGTGAACTCCACAGGTGCAATGGAGAGACACGCCCAGGCGGTCTCTGATTTCGGTGGAGAGTCCAGGGACGTTCTGCTGGAAGGTGTTGATGTACGACTAAGAAAACTCGAAGAGGAGGGGGTTAAGTTCCCGGGTCCATTTGAGATGGCAGAGCAGATGACTGGGGCAGAAAGTCCGCATCTTCCAAAGGGACGACAAGAACAATTGTCTTTAGAGGAACAGTGGTTAGTGGACACGGTAACTCAGAAGCAAATGGCAGAGAATGCAACCGCCCTTGCTTCAAGACCGAAGACGAGAGATATGATCGTTGAACAGATCACAAAATCATTCCCAAGTGTTCGTCCAGAACGTATGGATGATCTCGTTAGAGTGCTTGATGCAGTTAATGGGTCTCTTGCAAACCTTCATGGTTTAGATCCGGACGCGATGATGGGAGAGCAGCTTGCCCTCATCAGGGCTGGAACCAAAGAAGAGAATGCTGTATTTTCTATGGAGCGTCGTGAAACTGTTCGTACAGCTCCGGATCAATTCCCATTATTTGAGAGAACAATCAGAAATGAAATGGATAAAACCGGAGCCACCAGGGATGCGGTACTTGATAATTGGGATTTTGGGATTAACGCCTTCACTGAATGGGTGAATGATGGGAGAGCAGTAATTCGTGCAATGTCTGGTGCCGATGAGACAACGATGTTGCATGAGCTGAGTCATGTATTTAGAAGGCACCTCCCAGTAGAAGATCAGATGAAACTTCTTACACATATAGGAGAGGGGGAATTACCAACTAAGGAGTGGAAACCAGAATCAGAGGAAACATTCGCTAGGTGGTTTACCCAGATAATCAAGAAGGGATCAGAGGACCCTGGATATCTTAAGAAGTCGAATATTCCAATGGGTGTACAGGGGGTGTTGAATAAAGTTGGTCCTTGGATGCGAGACTATGTACACCGTCTTGGTGGAACTGATGAAGTTGCAAGATTAACTGGTAATCAAAGGTTCACTGGTATTTTTGATAGGCTATTTGGTGGTTACTCCGCAGGAGACATTGCAAAAGAAGCAACTGATAGGGAATCCTTCTTTGCCATGCGGGGCCTTGAGGGGAAACTGACTCCGGCACCAGGACAATACCTACAGGCGGACTTGCTTGGAGTAATGTCAGATCAGGCAAAACAACTAATGCCAGTAGGAACAGTGACAAAGGTCCAAGGTGTCGCCCGTGGAGTCAAAGAAACAGAACTTATTGATAATCGAAACGATGATGAGATTCTAGCTGATAAGATATTATCTTTAGGTCCATCTGGAACTGGAAGGGGGGGTGGGAATACTGTCGAAGTAATAAAGAGAGCAAGGAAACTTGTTGGAAGTCCAACAAAGTTTAAAGCTGCTTATGAGCGGTGGTTAAGGGACGGGTTCGGTTTTGAAAGTCTTCCTGATGGCAGCATGAGACATATCAATGCCGATGAGTGGGTACGTCAGAATCTTGTGATGCCTTCGGATTCACTTATGAGGGCCGCTACTGTTGAAGAGTTTGCAAGGGATCTTCTTGATAATAACCCCTCTGTGCGCAAGGCGATAAGGGATGTTGGCGAAGTCAAAGAAGTCTCAATGCGAGAACTTGAGGATAGAAGTGATTGGCCCAAGGTTAGAGATGAAAAGGAAACGGCTGAACAGAGGCTCGAAAAGGAGGGAGTTGTATTCCCAGAGTCCAGTCGCGCCCAGGATACAATCACGAAACTTGAGCGTGGTGAGCTAGTTAGAAGGTCTGACCTCAAGGGGGTCAAGCTTACAAATCGTCAGAGGGATTGGATGAAGGCCAATACCAAGGACTCGGTAGACAATGAGTTTGTCTACTCTCCGCAGCCAGGAACAGACCCGCTTGTTATTGCTAATAGCGCAGGCGATCCCAAGGTCTTCCAAGATGTCTATGAAGTGCAGAACTACATTATGGAGAAGAAGTATAATGGGCAGGATCACTTCAACTCTACGGTGACCAAGTATGCGGCGGGGGCACGCGATCAATGGGGGGCCTCATACTTTGACAGGGTAACGGAGCAGGCTGTGAGAGACCGCCTGTATGGAGATGTGATTACAGTCAATCCGGAGGCTCGGTCTGGGGCAATTGAAACAAACCCGCTTAGAAATTTTGCTGTTAACTGGAGTCACCCGGCTGCAGAGGTGCTTAAGAATTGGGCCGGGAAAGATGGGATTGGCGGGTCTCTTATCACCGCCGCGCACGACTTCACCAATGAAGTGAATGCTCTGCGTGCAAGCCATGTGGCACGGATCAACCAAATCGTGTTTGGGGACGCCAGACACATGTGGCGTGTTGACCTTACTCCAGCTCAGAGTCTCCAGGTCGTGCGTGCCCTGCTTGAGGGGAAGCCAGATAAAATAACAGATCCAACAGGCAAGGCGCAGGAGAAGTATAACTTAGTTCAAGGGGCAGGCGGACTGCTTGCACTTATGAAGCAGCAGTTCCTGGATTCAGACCCAGTCAAGAACGCCGAGAGTCAGTCTGATAGATTCAATCATGCGGATCGTCTCATGTCAAGGCTGCGCAGGATGGTTATCAAGTCGGAGATTTTAAAAGAGATGAAGCTCGGGAAGCGGTCTAAGGCATATGAAAACGCCGCCCAGCTAACTGCATCTACAAGAAAGATGTCCATTGAGGACGCATACAAGGCGGTTGATGCGTGGCTTGATGATATTAAGGCGCTTGATCCAGACCAGAGAAGGGCAAGAAACGAAAAGGCAGAAGGCGCAGAGGTGAAGGCAAAGGCTTCAGATGTTATTATTCCAGACAGCTATCTCAACACCGACCTACCAAAGGTTCTGGATCAATTGAGCAGGGGTAACTCTGCTTCCCTGTCGAGACTAAACAATGCTGGCGGATGGGGTGCAATTAACAAGCTGGTTGACGAAATCCCGCGCTCCGAAAACATAGAGGCCACTCTAGTTACATTTAGGAAGCTTGTTGAGCAGGTCCCCCTCCAGCCCGACAACCTCAATCTTGCTGAGTTCCCCCCGCTCGCCAAGATCCAGAGCTTCTTTATCTCCGGAGGCCTGAGTGGCCGCGCCCCGCTTACCAACCTTGTCGGCACGAATGTGAATCACCTTTTGGCTGGGGACTATAGAAGTCTAATTGAGGGCATAGCAAAGCTTCATGCTGATACGGCAGCAGGAAAGGCGGCGGTTGCTGGTGGTGAGTTCGGTGGGATCTCACCAAAGCCCGCATCCAGGTTCCCGGTTGTTAACTTCATCCGAAGCCTGCACCCATTCCCAATAACAGAAAAGGCCGTGCGCAGGATCGGATTTGAGGCCGGGCTGGTGCGAACTAACAAGCTTGTCTCAAGGGCCCTTGAGGGCGATATTATGGCGATGAATGACCTGAAGAGGTATACCAATGATTACCAGAGGGTCATTGCTGACACACTCGCCGTCGCGGCTGGCAGTGAATTTGGCACTGGTGATATCCTGTATAAGGAAATCGGACTTCCGAAGTCAGTTGCCAACGTTGCTTTGAACATGTCCCGTGAGTCGTCTCTGCCGATGGAGCCGTATATGGCTCCAGTGGCATGGGTTACGAGCGGCACTGGTAGAATACTATCGACCTTCAAGAGATTCGGCCTGCGGCAGTGGATCTTTAACTACAACATGGTTGCCAAGGATATAGGAAGGGCGGCTGAATACTACAAAGAAAACCCAGAGCTTTCTGGTAGATACGCTGCAAGGGCCAGCATCACAATGGCGAAGACAGTGTTTGGTAGTACGGTTGGTGGCTTATTCACAGACACCGTATGGAGCGCAATCACCAACACCCTGGATAACTCTCTTATTCATAGGAGTTACGAGGCCCTCACCGATGATCAGAAAGACAAGACAAAGCGGCTTTCTGGTCTCTGGGCTGAGACAATGATGGTTGCCGGGTTTGGTGGAATAGTTGTGGATATACTGAATACCGTTACCGGGCTTGGCACTCGTAACTATGGTCTCACCAATACCATTCTTGGATTCAACGTCTCAAGGGCACAGGCGAGCCTGAACTTCATTAAGAACTTCAGTAGATCTGCCTGGGATGTGGTTAGATATCTTGGAGAAGGTAAGTCTTGGTCCTCTGCTCGGGATGCTACCAGAACTGCATACTCCTATGCTCGTCAGATTGCCCCAGGCCTTAAGGCTGTTCCGGAGGGCGCTGCCGGGTGGGTCACGAAGGCAGGCAGGGGAGACCTTGATCCTTTCAACCAGGCCCCGGAGAGCAGGTTCGCGGGGAGAGTTGACAGGATAATTGATGCTGACTCTGCTATTGATACGCTACGCAAGGATATGATGGAAGCCGCTGACAGAGGTAACTCCAATGATGTGAGTCAGTACGGGCTACAATACAAGGCCGCAATTTCAAGGGCGCTTGATCAGGCGAATGCCGATGGAGACGTTGAGAAGATTGCTCGCCTTGAAAATATGATGGCTAGGGCCGATGATGTTATTTGGCAAAGGGAAAACTGGGCCTTTATGCCCAAGGAGGACGTAGACGCAGAGCGCAAGAGAACGCAAGGGCCGGAACCGTGGAAGTGGTTGACGCAATATTACGAGAGCGTTGGTGAAAGATGAGCGAAGGGAGATCTATATGAGAAACGGCACCATTTTGCACTGGTGGTGTCCAGATTGCAAGAACTGGTTCCAGATGGATGAAAGTTGTAACTGCCCAGAACATGAATCTTCTGGGAAATCCAAGAAACGAGAACCCGTTGAAGTAGTACCAAAGAAAAAGAAGATCAAGAGGGAGAAATAAATGCAATTATCGGCACAGACATACCTTGATTTAGTCGAGGCGACTGGGAAACTTGTATTCGTAGATATTGAGGCCCTGGGACTCAAGGCTGATTATGGCTCGCTTTTGTGTGTATCAATAAAGCCTTATGGTAGAAAGCCTTACACGCTTTCTATAAAGCAGGCAGGGAACGATCAGCGTCTTGTGCGTGAGGTTAAGGAAGAACTAGAGAAGTATGAGTGTTGGTGCGGGTATTTTTCAAAAGGATTTGACATTCCATTTTTGAATACCAGGCTCCTGAAGTGGGAGTTACTTCCGATAGACAAGCGTCACCACATAGACATGTATTATACCTTGAAATCAAACCTTCTTACTGCTAGGAAAAGTCAGGCCCATCTACTTGGATGGCTCAGAACCAAAGAAGAAAAGATGTCGGTCAGTGCCTCTGACTGGTCAGAGTTGCCGTTCAAAATGAAAGAACATATGCCGGTAATGAGGGCGCGGTGTGAGTCAGATGTAGCGGGGCTGGAGGCCCTGTATCGAAGGTGTCGTCATGTAATTCACGACATAAAAAGGTAGACGCAAGAGTATTTGTCTGAACGTTAGCGTCTCATCCTTGTAGTCCATCCGTGGCGGTTGGTGTAGGGATGGCCGGTTCCTTCTGCTGAAGCGGTGCGGTCATGTATGTCCTCATCCTTGCGCTGACTTGTTGAGTGTTTCATGTCCAGGAGTCTGCGTATCCGTCTGTGCAGACTCTCGGAAATTGTTGAAGACACTGCACATCTATCCCAGAAGCCGCTATTCTTGTTTAAGACTGTATGTTCGATGCCCTCGAAGAAGTCTTGGATGAAGCTGTCTAGTGCTGAGTTCGGGACCTCGTGTTTGCATGCTGTTCCCTTGTTCGGCATAACTTCCTCCGGTTAGAGTATACACGTTCCAGGTGGCAGAAGCTATCTTTAATAAGGCGGGAATAATCCATTCATGGTCTTCTTTAAGTGTTGTATCTAAAGCATATAGAAAACAGGCGTTAAGTAAATAAGTAACAATAAGCTTATTTCCTGTAACCGGGTTTAACTCATTGTATCCATTGTTGATAGCGTAGGTTGTGGTGCTAACATCCAATATAGTGAACGTAAAGGTCGTGTTCTTCCAAGTCGTTACGCATGAAGAAGTTACGAGTGTTAGTAAGAATACTAATGTTATTAAAAGATGGGCACTGGCCGGATCGGGTGCACTCCCTACCCTCGTACTTTCACCGGCTGATTCCTTGGGCTGGGCCGCAGTGCCCATTAGATGCCTCCAGAACGTACTACGTTGCCCTCAGGGGCGTTTTTCTCTCCTACCCCTAGGGGTCTACCCCTACTTGTACCTAGTGTACAGCTCCAGGAGCCTCTGGTAAGCCTTCTTGCGCCTGATATTCAGGAACAGGCCGACCCTCGGGTTGTTGGCAATAATCAGAGCGCCGACTAGAATCCCTATTCCGATGTAGATAATCTCCATTCTTCCTCCTTTTTACTGCAGCTTAAGAGACACAACCCAATCGTTGTTCTCTGTGTACAGCATAGCATCAACGCCAACCCTGCCATCAGAGCAGATATTAGCCATTTGAATCATCGGGTACACGAACCAACCTGCCGGGATTGTGATGCCCTTTCCGGGAAGCGTGACCGAGAAGACATCACCGTTGTTCGCGGCCAGCCCAATA
>Ga0315275_10006151_pt1 | contig 11442 bp, 8 predicted proteins | sample YL17G03_0_MG_FD_205557 | JGI IMG/M metagenome (GOLD analysis project Ga0315275, IMG submission 205557) | Sediment microbial communities from Yellowstone Lake, YNP, Wyoming, USA - YL17G03_0 | ecosystem: Environmental > Aquatic > Freshwater > Lake > Sediment | place: USA: Wyoming | collected...
TGCGATTGGACCGGCTCAACGGCCGCTGGGATGCCCGCGGCGCGCACGTCCGCCAGCAACTGCGCCAAGCTGCCTGACCTACGCTAAACGGTCACACCCCATTTGCCCGGGCCTTCACCATCAGCATCCGGGCTACGCAGCGCCGCAACACGCGACCCCGGCGCGGCTCTACGCCTCGGCGAGCGCTTCCTCGCTGACCGTGGCCTCGGCGAGGTTCCCTTCGCCCTGAGGTCGGAGGGTGAACGTGCCCTGGTACTGGCTCACCACCAGGCTCTGTACGAGCGTCAGACCCAGCGTAGTCTGATTGCTCGGGTCGAAGTCCCGGGGGACGGGGGCGCCCGAGTTCCACACCGACAGGCGGAGCCGGCCCCGGTCGCGCGCGAGGCGAGCGGTTACGCGAAGCCGGCCGTCAGTCCCCGGGGCCCCGTGCTTGACCGCGTTGGTCAGCAGCTCGTTGGCGACGAGGCAGAGACTGCTCGCGGCGCGGCTCGGGTAGAGCACCTCGTCGCCCTCGACCGAGATGTCAATGGCACCTGGAATGCCCAGGCCCTGAATGCTCTCCGCACAGCGCCGGACGGCCACCAGCAGGCTCACCTCATCGCTGCCGGTCAGGCCCAACTGCTCGTGGACGTGGGCAAAGGTATAGAGCCGGGAGATCGCCTCCCTCAGCGCGGCTGCAAGACGCGCATCACCGGCACTGGAGATCTGCATCTGGAGCAGGCCCGCCACCAGCGCCAGGTTGTTCTTGACCCGGTGGCCTAGCTCGCGGTTGAGCGTGCCGAGGAGTTCGGCGCGACTGCGCTCCACCGCGGCGATCTGCTCACGCGTGCGTACCTTCTCTGTTACGTCCGCGAGGGCGAAGACCAGATTCCGGACTGTCCCGGTCTCGTCTTTCACCGGCGTGAGCGTCCAGTCCCAGTAGGTGACGCCACGCTCCGGTATGTCCGGGAACTCGAACGGCTTCTCGATGAAGCGGACGGCCTCGCCGGTGTCCCGCACCTGCCTGAAGATGGCCTCGTTCTCCTCGTGCGGGTAGAACTCGAAGTGATTGTGGCCGACGAACTCCTCTCTGGCACGGCGGCAGGCTTTGGCATAGGCCGTGTTGACCCAGAGGAAGTTGAAGTCGCGGTCGAGGTAGACCAGATGGGCATCGGTGTTCTCGGCGATTGCCTCCAGCAGGTTCACCTGACGGGCGAGCGATTGCTCGGCCAGCAGCCGCGCCAGTTGCGCCTGGTCAATGGTCTCGCCGATGGTGTGCGCTACCCGCGATGCCACGAAGCCCGACACCAGCGCGAAAGCCACAGCCAGCATTGATGCCATAAGGACGTGGCCGAGGCCCTCCACGTCCGCGAGGCGGTGGTCAACGACCGAGATAACGAGGGTCAGCGTGACCGTCAAAGGCACGAACGCGCGCAGCAGTCGTGCACGGGCGGAGTCGCCCCTAAGAACTCGAAGCGGCCAGTGGTCCCAGCCGGCCGCAGCCAGCGTACCGGCCCCAAGCAAGAGCCCGCCCAACGAGGCAGTCAGCGAGATAGGGATCGCGGGGCCGCCATAGAGCAGCGGCGCCCCGTAGGCGTAGCCTAGGGTGAAGACCAGCGCGAGTGTTCCCGCCAGGAGGGAAAGCGCTCCCGCCGCATCTCCTAGTCTCGGGCGGCTCTTCTCCGCGCCGGACTCCAGGAGAAGCGCCAGCAATGCCGCGCCGGTTAGGAACATGAGCGCACCCGCGACGGGGGACATTGTCTCGAAGGGGATCGAGGACACCCGCGCCAGATGCTGTGTCATCTCCCCTTCGAGGTTGAGATCAGCGCCGGCGAAGAGCCCGATTACCCCGAGCAGCCCGAAGAGGGAGGTGATCGCCGCCACAACCGCTGAGAGGGTCCGCTCGCGCCTGCTCATCTCCCCGGCTGCCAGACGCTGCAGCATGACGCCGAGGATGATGAGGGAGAGGGCAACACTGGGCGCGATCCCCTTGTAGCCGGGGACGACTCGGACTAGGGAAGGGATGTCGAGACCCCAGCCAACTAACCCGGCAATCCCCAGCAGCGCCGCGCCTGCCCCGCTCAGCGCTGCCACACGCCGGCCCACACCGGGCCCCTGGGAATCCACACTTACCTCCTGCGCCCGCTCCAAGCGGATCCCTCTTCTTCGCATTATACCAGCGGAGGCGGGGGCAGAGCCAGGCCGCAGGGCTGCGGATCACGTGCAGCCCGAATGCCTGGCAATCATCGGAAACGAGGGGATGCAGCTCGGAGCGGTGCTGCGGAGCGGCCTACAGGTATCCCATCGGATCCACGGGGTGGCCGTCGCTGCGCACCTCGAAGTGCAGGTGTGGCCCGGTAGACAGGCCGGTGCTGCCAACATAGGCGATGGTCTGGCCCTGGGTCACGTTCTGCCCCTCGGAGACCGCGAGGCGCGAACAGTGCCCGTACAAAGTGGCGGTCCCCCCGCCATGGTCGAGGATGACGCAGTTGCCGTACCCTCCCCACCGGCCCGCGAACACGACCGCGCCGTCTCCGGCCGCGTGAATCGGCGTGCCCGAGCTTGCCGAGAGATCGAGGCCGGTGTGGAGCTTGCGCACTCCGTAGACAGGGTGGATGCGGTAGCCGTACGGCGAGGACAGCCTGCCTTGGATGGGCATGCGAAGACGGCCCTCGTAAGGCTTCGCGAGCCGCTGTTGACCGGCATGGGTGCGCTGCAGGCGCCGCAGCATCTGCTCGATCTCGCGGGAGTCCATCTCCAGCTCGGCCAACGCCCGCTCATAGGACAACCGATCGCGCAGGATGTTCTGCTTCTTCCGGGCGGTGAACCGGCGCTCAGCCGAGGTGCGCTGCTTCTCCTCTGTCACCTGTCCCTTGAGCTGCTGCAACTCCTCGTGGCGCTCTGCTATCTCCACGCGTCTGGCCTGCGTCTCGGCCTCGGCTTCGGTATAGCCGTCCAAAACCTCAGCGTCGCGGGCGAGAACCAGGTTCAGCAGATATAGACGGTTGGCGAAGTCAGTGAAGCTGGATGACTGGAGCAGAACCTCGAGAGGGCGGGCCTCGCCGCGCTCGTAGATGGCGACGAGACGCTCCGAGACGCAGTCCTTCTGGTCGGTCAGTCGGTCAACGGCGGCCTCGTACTCGTGCGTCGCAACTGTCAACTGCACGCGCGCGCTATCAACGTTAGCGCTGACGCGGTCGAGCCGCCCCTCGGTTTCCTCAAGCCTGGCGTCGAGCTGGGAGAGCTGATGCGATACCGCGCGCTCGCGCTTCTTCACCCCGCGGAGTCGCTGCCGCACTCGCGACTTCTCCCGAGCGATCTCGTCGAGCTGGCGAGAGAGAGAAGATGCGTCTCCCCCAGACGAACGCGCGCCCAACGACGCGCCCGTCGCCGCCGCCGCAAGCGCCAGGAACCCAACCGCGATCAAGCGTATCCGACGCCTGACTCTCACTCCCGCCGGGCGATGACCGACGGAGCGACTCGTCTCGGGAGCTTCGCCCCTGTATCCGCAGTTCGACCGCATCAACCTCCCCCGCTGGCAAGATCACATCCGGCTACCGGCCGCCTACCCGTGGCCAGGCCGTCTGCAACGGCCGCCCCGGTCCCAGACACCCGATAACTAGTACCACAGCCGCCAGGCCGGTTCCTATCGCTTGCCCGTGGGCCGCCTCCGCGCCCCTCAAAGGCAGGATTCGCCGCCCGGCCGCCGAAGGCCGCGAGGTAACAGGGGACCATGTCAGCTCCAGTCACGCCTCCCATAGGCCGCGTCGATCTGCTCCGCCGCGACACCGAGATCGCGGTTGCAGTCTTCCGGACGATCTTCATCCTGATCGTCGTGTTCTCGCCTCAGCCCGCGATTGTGGGAGGAACGGCCGGCCGGCTGCTTTTCCTCGCCACCGTCGCGGCAGCGATCTACAACGTAATCCTCTTCATGCTCCACATGTACAGACTCCCTTTTCCGCGGGCCGCCATCGTGGTGATAGACGCAGTTCTCATTACCCTGTGGATCTACTTCGCTGGACCGGGCGGCGACCAATACTTCCTGATGTACTTCTCAGTCGTTGTGGTTGCCGGCCTCTGGTTCCGGCATGTGGGCGTAGCGGCGGTGGCTCTGCTCGCCTGTGTGCTGTACGTGTGGGCGGTGTCGCATTCCCCGATGCCGGAGGGGATCCAGCGTCCCTCGGCGTCGGCGATCGGCCTTCAGCTCCTGTTCCTTCTGCTGACGGCGGGCCTGGTGAGCATCGCCTCCGAGGTCCAGCAGCGCGAGCGAGGGGAACTGCTGCTTGTGCGCTCTCGTCTCGAGGAGCACTGGCAGCGAGTACGCATGGCGCAGTACGTGGATCGGCTGCTGCGCCCCAGCCGCCTGCCGGCCGCGCCCGGCCTCGACATCGCCGCTGAGTTCCGGCCCGCAGCCCCTGGCGTCTCCGGCGACTACTATGACGTCATCCCTCTGGGGGACCGCCGGTGGGGGTTCGTCGTCGCGGACGTCCGAGCGAAGGAGGAGCTGGGCCTTCTCTACCTGCCGGTGCTCAAGTCTTCGCTTCGCCTCGCCGCCCGGGCGGAGGCCTCCGCCGCTACTGTGCTGACCCATATCAACCGCGAGGTTGCCACCGAAATGCAGGAACGGGGCGAACTCGACGCGTTCATCAGCATGTGTTACGCGATCCTCGACCTCGACGCGGGCAGCCTGACCTATGCCAACGCGGGGATGGAGCCAGGCGTGCTGGCTCCGGCAGCCAACCAGCACTTGATCTCGTTGAGCACCCACGGCATTGTCCTGGGGGTGATGCCGGAGGCCGGCTACGAGGAGGAGACCTGGGCTGTCCATACGGGCGACACGCTCGTGCTGTTCTCAGATGGGATGACGGAGGCTTTTGACAGCGGCGGCCGGGTGCTGGGCCGAGAAGCGCTGCTGGACCAAGTCGCCGCGAGCATGGACGAGACGAGCGCCGGGGCGGTAGCGCGGGGCGTCTTCGACTACGTCGTGGAGTACAGCAAAGGAGCGCGCCGCCGCGACGACAGCACGCTCCTCGTCATCCGCGTCACCGCCACCGATGTCGGCCCTCGCCCCGAGCCGAGCGCCGTGTGAGGGGGCATTCAGCCGGCTCTGATTGCCTTCACGAACCTGTGCGTCAACTCGACCGGCCGGGTGATTGCAGTGCCGATGACGATGGCATGAGAGCCCATGGCGAGGCAGGCGCGGGCCTCGGCGAGGGTATAGATGTGACCTTCGGCAATCACCGGCACCTTGACAGCGCGGATCACGGCTTCCAGCAGGTCGAAGTCCGGGCCTTCGGTCTTGCGGCTGTAGGGCGTGTAGCCGCTCAGGGTGGTTGCGATCACGTCCGCGCCGGCCTGCTCAGCAGCTATCGCCTCTTCGAGGGTCGAGATGTCGGCCATGACGGGGAGTTGCAGACCGCGCTTGACGCGGCCGATCAGCTCCTCTGCAGTCACGCCCTCTGGGCGTGGCCTTGGGGTGCAATCCAATGCGATGATGTCGGCGCCGGCGGCCGCGATGCGCTCCGCGTCCTCGAAGCGAGGGGTGATGTAGACCTCGAAGCCCTCCAGGTAGACCTTGGCGATGCCGATGACCGGGAGCGCACAGGCCTGGCGGATGGCGCGGATGTCCGGCTCCTTCGCCCGAATCCCGACCGCGCCACCCATCTCGGCGGCACGGGCGAAGGCAGCCATGTAGTGGGGATCGAAGAACGGTTCTCCTGGCTCGGCCTGACACGAGACCACCAGACCGCCCTTGAGCTTGTCGAGCACAGTGTCTGTCATTGCAGTAGCTCCTACTTCGCGCCGATCGCGGCCGAGGCCGCGTCGAGGTTCGCGAGCACTTCACGCGTCAGCTTCAACCCGGCCATCCTCAAAGCCAGCAAGACCGAGCCGACGACGGGCGAGAAGCGCGGCTCTACGAATGCCGCGCCCGGGGCCCGCTTCCTCACCTCGCGTCGAAATGCCGCTCGCACTTCGCGCGACCCCCTGAACACGCCACCGACCATGCCTACAGTCACGCGGCCTTGGCGCACATTCAGGCGTTCCGCGACAACGCCTGCGGCCAGACCGAGCTCTCGCCCAGCATCGCGCAGTATTCGTCGAGCGGGGGCGTCCCCTGCCGCGGCGGCAACCGGTACGACCGCGGCTAGCGCGGCGATCTCGGCCCTCGAACGCTTCTCGGAGTAGACGAGGAAGTGGAGCGCCCACAGGTCGCCGACGTCCGCGGCCGCGGGAAGTAGATCGGTGAGCAGCGTCGGCTCAGCACGGCCATCCCAGGCGCGGCAGGCAGCGGCAATCGCCTGCTTGGCGATCCAGAATCCTGCCCCCTCGTCGCCAAGCAGCCAGCCCCAGCCGCTCGCGCTTGCGGACTGCCCCCGGGCGTTCTCGCCATAGGTGATCGTGCCAGTTCCTGCGATGACGACGATGCCGGGCTTGCCCAGCGTAACCGACGCGAGCGCATTGACCTGGTCGTTGTCAACGCGCAGACGCTTGGCCGACACGCACCGCTGGCAAATCTCGGCAATCCGCCCGCCCGCCTTACCACCAGTCATCCCGAAAAAGGCCGCCTCGAAGGTCGCCTTCTTCAGGCCGGCTCCGCGCAGCGCCTCCCGGACGCTTCCATTCACCGCCCGCCTTGCGCGCTCGATGCCGCCCGGCTCAGAGATGTGGTTCGACGGGCCCGCGCGGCCAACGCCGAGCAACCGCCCGCTCAGGTCGCAGATCGCCGCGGTGGTTGACGTCTGCCCGCCGTCAACGCCGAGGACCAAGGGTCCCAAAGCACATCCCTCTCTCGCCAGTTGCTTCGCCGGCCTCCGGCGCCTACCTCGCCCCTCCCTTTCCGCCGTCTTGCGGCCATGCTAAAATGCCCCGCCGACAGGGCAGAGAATTGCATGGATCGCTCGGACCGAGTGTTGATCTTCATCGTAGTCGTCGCAGTTGCCGCCGCCGGCTACCTTGCGGCCGGCCGCTGGCGGATCGAGCAGGCGAACCGCACCGTCGAAGTCATCGTTGACGCGGATGACGCGCGCCTCGTCGCCGCGGCCTCGGGCAAGCCGATGGGGGAACTTCTGCGCGAGCTGCGGGAAGCGGGTGTGGGAGCGCTCGCGGTTCGCGAGATGACAGTGGGCGACCTGGCGGAGGCGGGCCGCATCATGGTTCTGTCGGGGCCCGACCAGGCCAATCTGGTCACACCGGACCAGCAACTGGCCGAGTGGGTACTCCGCTCGCTGGCGATGCGGCTGCCACAGGCACGCTTCGGGCTCTCGCCTTCGCCGCCGACTGTCGTCGTGGACATGCCTGGGGACGAACTGACGGATGTCCCGGCCTTGCTGCGGCCGGAGGACGTTGACGCCGCGCGGCGAGCCGCTCTGCGCCTGGTGGCCCGGCTGCGTAACTTCCCGGGTGCGACGCCGGCGGCAGTGAACGCTGCTACCGCGCTGGCGAAGCAGGGCGGCGCCCGGCTGGTGATCTTCGACAAGGAGGAAGTGCTCGGCTTCGACGGGCTGCTCGCAACGACAGCCGACGCGTTCGAGAAGCAGAACCTTCTCTTTGGCTTCGTGGAGATGGCCGCGCAGCGGGGTGACGCCGGCCTAGCGAGGCGTATCCCTACCCGCGCCGCTCGTGTCCACAGCATCACCGAGGCGGATATGCTGACGATGACACCGGCAGTGGCGGTGCCGCGGTATGCTCGCGCCGTCCACGAGCGCAACATCCGGGCTGTCTATGTCCGACTGCTCACTCGCCCCCAGGCCGACGCCCGTGCGGCGAACGTTCGCTACGTCAAGGCGGTAGCCGATGCCATCCGGGGCGAGGGCTTCAGGCTCGGGCCGCCGGCGCCCTTCTCTGCGCCGGAGGGGTGGCCGCCGCGTTGGGCGCGCGCGCTCGCAGCGTTAGGCGTGATCGCCGGCGGCGTGGTCACGGTCCGACGTTTCGTGCCGCTTTCCGCCGCGTGGACCTGGTTGGTCTTCATCGTGGCGCTTGTTCTCGGCGCGGGGGTTGGCGCGAAGCGACCGGAGATGGTGGCGCCTGTGGGGGGGCTGTGCGCGGCGCTTGCTTTTCCGACCCTCGCCGCAGTCTGGGCGCTTCAGCGCGCCAGGCGGCCCGGCGAGCGCGCGCCATTGGGTGCCGTACTCGGCGCGGCCATAGGGGCATTGGCGCTCGCGTCGGTCACGTCGTTTGCGGGAGCGCTGCTGATCGTCGGCCTCTACTCGCGGGCCGCCTACCTGTCCGGCGTGACCGTGTTCACCGGGGTGAAGCTCTCGCTGCTCCTTCCGCTTGTGCTGGCGTTCGCCGCGGTCGCGCTCGACCTCCCGATGCGGCTCGAGCCGATGCCACGTTGGTGGGCGAGGGTGCGGCTGCGCGGCGAGCAGTTCGCACGCCAGCCGGTGACCATCGTGCTCGCGCTGGTTGCGCTCGCCGCCCTCGGCGCGCTCGCCTTCGCCCTCACCAGAAGCGGCAACCAACCGGCCCTCTCGCCCTCAGCGATCGAGCTAAAGTTCCGTCATCTGCTGGAGGTCGTGCTCGCTATCCGCCCGCGCACGAAGGAGTTCCTGTTGGGCTACCCCGCGTTGATGCTCGGCATCGCGCTGGCCATGCGCGGTCGGCGCAACTGGCTCCCGCTCGTCGCGGCACTCGCCGCGCTCGGGCAGGTGTCTCTGCTGAACACCTACTGCCACTTCCACACGCCGCTGGCGGTGTCGCTCATGAGAACCTTCAACGGCCTCTGGCTGGGCGTGCTCATCGGAGTGGCGGCGATTCTCCTATGGCGCTGGACGCTGGATCGGCGAGCTTCGACGACGCCATGAGCGCCGCGCCGCGTTTCCTGGTCTCGGGCTACTACGGCTTCGGCAACACGGGTGACGACGCGATCCTGGCGGGGCTGATTGAAGGATTCCGAGAGCTACGTCCCGCGGCCGAGCTAACGGTGCTTTCCGGCAATCCGGCCGAGACGATCGCCGAGCACGGCGTGATCGGCGTTCCCAGGGGCCTCGCATCGGCTCGGCGTCAGCTCGGCCTCAGCGATGCGCTCATCAGCGGTGGGGGTGGCCTTCTGCAGGATGTGACGAGCTGGCGCTCTCCGCTCTACTACCTCGCCGTAATGCGCCTCGCGCGGTCCGCACGCCGCCCCATCGCGTTCATCGGGCAGAGCATCGGACCGCTTCGACGGCGTTGGGTTGGGTCGCTGGTGCGACGAGCGGTCTCGCCAGTGGAGGCGATGGCGGTGCGCGACGTGGCCTCCCGGCAGGCGCTGATCGAGCTTGGGCTATCTCGACTGCCGGAGGTAACCGCGGACCTGGCGTTCCTGTTGTCGCCGCCAACCGATGGGGAGATTGCCAGCGCCCGCGGCAAGGTCGGGCTGTCGGACGTGACCGATCCGGTTGCCGCGATCGCCCTCCGGAGGCGTCCTGGAGTAGAGCAGGACCAGAGCATGGCTGAAGTCGGCGCGGCGATCGGAAGCGCGTGTGACCGACTGGGCCTCCGCCCATTGCTCATACCAATGCAGCCCGCGCAGGACACCCAGGTCGCACGGGCAGTTGGTGCTTCCCTGCCGGCCGGACGTGCGATCATCGCGCCGCCCCTCCGAGCGAGAGAGGTGTTGGCGCTGACGGCGAGCTGCCAGATGGTGATCGCGATGCGCCTCCACGCGCTCATCTTCGCGGCACTCTCGCGCGTTCCGCTGGTCGCCATCTCCTACGACCCGAAGGTTGACGGGCTGATGGAACAGCTTGGCCTCAAACCGGCAGCCGAGCTGGCGCGGTTCGACGCGGCGCGGCTCAAGCAAGCGATCGAAGAGAGCTGGCATAGGCGCGCCGATGTCTCCGAGGCGGTCGGCGCTCGACTGCCGCGTCTGCGATCCCTCGCACTGCGAAACGTCGAGCTTGCCCTGTCGCTCGTGCCGACTGCCTGACCTTGCTCCTCTCCCCCGCTGCGCCGCCCGGCTGTTTGGCAGGAGCTTGCTCCTGCCACCTCGTAGCCTACCCCAGTGATGAAACCACCTAGGGCCTCGTTTCTGCTCGCGCTCCTCGTCTGCGTGCTTCCAGCCGCTTCGAGAGCGGACTCGCTGCCGGAGGCCGCGCATGAGATACTGCGGCTGCGCATTGTCAACGATGCCGGCGGCGAGGTCTCTGCCAGCGCCGACGGCGGCTTGACCTGGCAGGTGCTCGGACATGTTCTGCGCTACACCACCCAGGCCAACCGGAAGGGCTACACCGCCAGCAAGTGGGTGCCCGCCGGCCACGTCGCGGCCACCGCGGTCAACGCCATCCATCTGAACGTGGGGCTGAACGAGGAGGATGATCGAGGCATCATCTTCTCGATCCTCCCTCGGCAGTTTGTGGCTCCCCCCAAGGATTATCGCTCGTTCTTGAGCCCCGACTCATCCATCTACACTGACATCCCGGCCGGCGAAGGCATCTTCGGGGGACGCTTCGCTCCCTTCGTCGGAAGCCCGGTGTACACTAGCGGGCCCTGCGGCGAGCTGGCGCCGGTCGAGTCAGGCTACGTGCCGCGGCAGGGCGACCGGCTTGTCATCGTCGTGCTTCAGCCCCAGCCTTACCCGATCTCGGTTGAGTTCGAGAACTGGACCGGCGGCTCCATCCGCATGCGATACCTTGATGGGCGAGAGACGCTGCTCGGCTATGTCGTGCGGCCGGTACGAGGGGTGGGTCGCTTTGAGGGGGCCCTCTACACGGGGCTGGGCCGCATCCGCGCCAACCACGCGGGCGTCATTGATATCTCGACTTCCCCCGTCGGCTGCCTGGGAGCGTTCCAGATCATCCCGTTCGGCCATTCGCTGAGCCCGGAAATGAACCTGGCCTGGGAGAGAACGCAATGGATGATCGTCGGCCCCGTCAACGACGATTCACCGCTGTGGCAGGGGCTGATGCCGCTGTTCTACCAGCATATCCGGCCGGACTACCTGCCCGGGGACCTATATGGTCGGGACTGGGAGTCGAGCCTGCTCGCCCGCTTCCTGGTAGACGCGGACACGGGCAGTGGTTGGGGGCCGATGCCGCTCGAGCGGCTGGCAGCGGATGCGAGCGCGCCGCTGCCGGGCTGGGCAGACCAAGCCCTTGGTGAACTGAGACGGATCCGGATCCTGTTTCCGCTCACCTCCGGCGGGCAATGCCCGCCCTCGGGCTGACACGCGCCTGCGTCTGCCGGCATCAGGTTATCAGTGTCTCGTTGGTCTCGATAGCGCCTGCCTCCCGAGCAGGCCTACCAGCCGATCTTCCGCTATACTCCACAACTCGTCGCTCGCCTGGGGGGATGGCAGCCAGGGAGGCCCGGCGGGGCGCTCGTGAGGGCGGCGAGCGCTTCCCGCCGGGCCAAAGGGACAGGGGGCCTCGAGCGAGGCCCCCACATCGGGTGCTGTACACGCTTCGGCGCTGGACTGGGCGCCGCACGAGTATGGTGCTCCCCCTCTCCTAGGCCGATACCTCGGACACGGGTCCCGGATCAGGC
>Ga0315275_10006152_pt1 | contig 11442 bp, 10 predicted proteins | sample YL17G03_0_MG_FD_205557 | JGI IMG/M metagenome (GOLD analysis project Ga0315275, IMG submission 205557) | Sediment microbial communities from Yellowstone Lake, YNP, Wyoming, USA - YL17G03_0 | ecosystem: Environmental > Aquatic > Freshwater > Lake > Sediment | place: USA: Wyoming | collected...
TCATGTCCCCACACGCACAAGACGATGGAGGGGATCTCATGATTCGAATCGACTTGCGGGAAATCCGGCCTCCGGACGACAGCCGGGAGTGGATCGAGACCGACGGCCGGGGAGGGTACGCATCGAGTACGCTGGCGAACTGCCACACGCGGCGCTACCATGGCCTGCTCGTGGCCAATCTCCAAACACCGGAGGGCCGCCATCTCCTCCTGTCCAAGTTGGAGGACTCCCTTCTAACGGGAGGGGAAGAGCACTTTTTCAGTTCCCACCGGTATCCCGGCCTCCTCTTTCCACCGGACCAACCGGTTCTGGAGGAGTTTCTGCTCGACTTCTGCCCCAGCTTCACCAGCCGGGCGGGCAGAATCACCGTGAAGAAATCGATCCTGATGCCCCGCGGGAAAGAAACCCTGCTCGTCCGTTACGACCTGGAACGGTGCCCGCGGGGCGGCATCCTCCGCCTGAAACCCTTCCTCGCCTTCCGGGGGCATCACGAACTCGCCCGCGAAAACGCCTTCCTCCGCGGCCGGGCGGAAGGGATCGAAAACGGTTTCCGGATCGAACCCTACGCGGGCATGCCATCCCTTGTCGTCCAGACCTCCCGGGCGTCGCGGTTTACCCCTTCCCCCATCTGGTACAACCGTTTCCAATACACGGAAGAACGGGAACGGGGATTCGACTGGGAGGAGGATCTCTTCCTTCCGGGGATCATCGAGGTCCCGGTCGAGAGAAAATGTACAGTAATCCTCTCCGTTTCCTGTGGGGACACGATGCGGCATCATGTCCCCAATCCGACCTCGATCTGGAAAACCGAAGTCATCCGGCGGGGCCGCGACCAAGCGGCCGACAAAAGAGAGCTCGGCGGATTCACCGGTGAAGATCGAGAGCATCTCCTCGCCCTCCTCCGCGCCGCGCGGTCGTTTCTGATCACCACCCCGTCGGGAAGGCCGGTCCTTATCGCCGGTTATCCCTGGTTCGGGAGCTGGGGGCGGGACACGCTGATCTCGCTGCCCGGCCTCTGCTTCTCCACCGGCCGCATTGCGGACGGGATCGAGATCCTGACAGAGATCGGCCGGCACGAACGGGACGGTCTCTTGCCCAATTTTTTCTCCGCGGACGGTACGCCCGAGGCGTACAACACCGTGGACAGTTCGCTCTGGTATTTTTGGACCGTTCAGCAACTGGAGACACGATGCGGCATCATGTCCCCCGACAGGGCGCTGATCCGCGACCGTTTCTGGCCGGTCATGAAACGGATCATCCGCTCGTTCATGGACGGAACGCGGTTCGGAATCGGCATGGACGCCCGGGGCCTCCTCCAAGCCGGGGACGGACAGACCGCACTGACCTGGATGGACGCCACGGTGGGAGGGATCCCCGTCACCCCTCGCCATGGATATCCGGTGGAGATCAACGCCCTCTGGTATAACGCCCTCTGCTTTGCCCGCGATCTGGCCGTGGAATTCGGCGATCCGCCGTTCTTCGACGGCGACTTGATCCCGCTCTTGCGCCGTTCGTTTAAGGCATCATTCTGGGGACATGATGCCGCATCGTGTCCCCAGAATGCCCACGACGATGCGGCATCGTCTCCCCAAGTCTGCCTTGGCGATGTTTTCCGCGACGGCGTCCTGGATACTGCCGTTCGGCCGAACCAGATCTTTGCCGTCTCCCTCCCCTTCTCGCCCCTCGACCCCGCGGAACAGACCGCCGTTGTCCGGGCCGTTCGCGATCAGCTCCTCGTCCCCTGCGGCCTCCGAACCCTCTCGCCCGCCGATCCGGCCTACCGGGGCCGCTACGGGGGGAGCCCCGCCGAACGAGACGGCGCCTACCACCAGGGGACCGTATGGCCCTGGCTCCTGGGCGCATTCGGCGAAGCCGCCCTCCGCGTTGCCGATGACCCGGAGCAGGAAAAGGAAAACCTCCGGAAATACCTCCGGACGTTTCTCCGGCAACACCTGGTCGAGGCGGGAATCGGGAGCGTCTCCGAAGTCTTCGACGGGGACGCGCCCCACCGGCCGGGTGGTTGCATCGCCCAGGCATGGAGCGTCGCCGAACTGCTCCGCCTCTATATGCTGCTGTCAGACCGGTGACAGCCGGCTATTCTTTCCGGTTCATCCGGTTCTTGCAAACTTTCTGATTTTTAAAGGTATGTACCTGCAGGATGACCTCTTCGGCGACACCGCCGGAAGCGTCCGATTCTTTGAGATTCCAGATTGGAATGTCAAAGACATCGGGGAGAGGCGGCAGAAGGTACCTACCCTATGCCTTTACGGAACAGGGCGTGGCGATGCTTTCGAGTGTCCTCAACAGTAAGCGCGCAGTCCAAGTCAATATCGCCATTATGCGGGCCTTTGTGAAGCTGCGCGAGATGATCGCTTCCCACAAGGACCTGGCCCGTAGGTTTGACGCCCTCGAAAAGAAATACGACCAGCAATTCAGAATCGTCTTCGACGCCATTCGCGAATTGATGGTCCCGCCCGGCAAGCCGCGCCGGAAAATCGGCTTCGAGGGGGAAGGACGGATAAACCGACCCTGGCAAATAAGAAAGCTAACGATATGAATGATAATGGGTATTTCTCCCATTCCGAAAATCGAAATGGTCACAAAGAACCTCTCTTAGACCATCTCACCAGCGTCGCCTCCCGTGCGGCCCTGAACGCAAGTTTCTTCGACGCTATCACCGAGGCTAAGATGGCCGGTCTTCTTCACGATCTGGGGAAATACGGTGTCCTTTTTCAAAAAAGGCTTGCACATGAAGAATCAGGCATCGATCACTGGTCAGCCGGGGCCTGGGCGGCGTTGACGACTTACAAGAGTGCGGGGCTTGCGGCAGCACTGGCTATTCAGGGACATCATATCGGTCTCCAAATGGCGAGTGCTGACGCTATGAGAAGCATCAATCCTGCTAAACTGCAAGAGCAGCACCCTTTGAATCTTAAACTTTCGGAACCTGACATTAATGAACTGTTACACCGTCTCTCGAACGATGGCATTGATCTACCGAAAGATTCATCGCTCAAAAGCTTATATGACGGCTTACAGGCGCCTGCCGCTGCCGCTATGCTGGATATTCGCATGTTGTACTCCGCCTTGGTGGACGCCGACTATATCGCCACCGAAGCCCATTTCAAAGCTGATCCAAATGAACGTACGACATGCCGAGAAGAGGGCATGAAGTTGGATGCCGCCAAACTTCTCTCCATACTGCTTTCCCATGTTGAGAAATTGGCCGCAACATCAACATCGGCCGCGCTTGTCAAATCGATCCGAGCCGATCTTTTCCAGTCATGTCTGGATGCAGGGAATAGCAATCAGGGCACATTTACGCTAACCGCCCCCACCGGAGCGGGCAAGACCTTGAGCATGTTAGCCTTCGCCCTTAAACACGCCTTAAAGCACAACCTGCGGCGGATTGTCATGGTTATTCCCTATTTGAGCATTATCGAGCAAACGGCTTATATTTATAAGAATCTCTTCGAAGCAGCCATCTCAGCGGAATATATTGATCGATTCATCCTGGAGCATCACAGCCTCGCATGTCCTCAGCCATCGACTGCCGCAGAACATGAAGGGGCTAAGGACATGGAAAACGAGGATTACCGAGCCATCCGGCTGTTGTCGGAAAACTGGGACGCCCCCATTGTCATCACCACCAGCGTTCAATTTTTCGAATCCCTCTTTTCCAATCGGCCGTTTGCATGCCGCAAGCTTCACAACCTCTCAAAGAGCGTCATCCTTTTTGATGAAGTGCAAACCCTGCCCACACCCCTCGCCGTACCGACACTGGCGTCTCTGTCTCGTCTCGCCGAACGTTACGGTGCGACCGTAGTCTTCTCCACGGCAACACAGCCCGCCTTTCCGGAATTAAACGAGCCGGTCAAGAGATTTTGCGTCACAGGATGGCAACCGCAGGAAATCGTTTCCCCGCAAAAGCAACTATTTCGACGGATAAAAAGACAGCGGCTGGAATGGCCCCAGGACATCGATCAACCAATCAACTGGCCGGAATTGGCGGAAAGAGTGGCAAATCATGAACAGGCCCTTTGCATCGTCAATGTAAAGCGTCACGCCCACAGTCTCCTGGATGAGTTGGAAAGAATGGGAATCGGTGACGATCTTTTTCACCTCTCCACAAGCATGTGCCCCGCCCATCGTCGTAAAACTCTCCACGAGATAAGGCGACGCCTGCGGGACGGCCTTCCTTGCCTGCTGATCTCCACCCAATGCATCGAGGCGGGTGTGGATGTGGACTTCCCCACGGTTTACAGGGCGATGGCCCCCTTGGAGGCCATCGCCCAGGCGGCTGGCAGGTGCAACCGTAATGGTCTGTTGGAATCGGGAAACGTGGTTATTTTCGTTCCCGAAGAGGCATATCCCGATCCCGCCTACCGTCAGGCGACGAGCATAACCAAATTGCTCTATCGGGGTTTGGGAAGCGCAGGAATGGACATCGACGACCCAACCCTCTTCACGAGATATTACCGCGAGGTCTATGACGTGGCAAAACCGGAAAACCAGAACAAGCCCCTCCAAGATGCCATATTGCGCCAGGATTTCGTGGACACGGCGCGGCACTATTATTTGATTCCCAAGGCTTCGGTCAATGTCCTGGTTCCCTATGACCTTGAGGCATACGAAAATTTATCATCCGAAGTCCGCCGCCACCACCTCACAAAAGGCTGGATGGTCAAGGCCGCCGCCCACGCCATCAGCATCTACCGACCCAAGAAAGACGCTCCCATCAGCCGGTGGATGGAACCTGTTCCCGTGGGCAGAAAGGACACTTCCGATGATTGGTTTATTTATCTGAACAAGGATCATTATCATGAACGGCGCGGACTCATGCCGCCGGAATCGTTGGAATGTATTATTGGATAATTTCTCAAAGAAAGGAGGGAGGCAATGAAACCGAAGGATCAAGCCCTGGATGTATGGGGCGACTTTGCCTGTTTCACCCAGCCTGTGCTCAAGGTGGAAAGGTTCAGTTACCCCGTGATTACGCCCTCGGCCGCCAGGGGGATTTTCGACGCCATCTATTGCAAACCGAAGGAATTCCGATGGCAAATCAAAAAGATCGAGGTTCTCGCACCACCTGTCTATGTGGCCCTGCGGCGCAACGAGGTCAAGGAGAAGGTTCCGTATAATGCCGTTCTGCGCTGGATGGCCGGCAAGGAAGCGCCAGAGCCTATCTGGGCGGACGGCGATCGCGCCCTGCTGGGCACCGATGAGAAGGGACGCACGCAGCGGCAGACGATGGCGCTCAAAAATGTGCGGTACCGTCTCCATGCGGAAATTCACCCCTGGCCTGGTTATGAAGACAGATTGCAGGGTATGGAGGCCCAGTTCCGCAGACGCGCCGCCTGCGGAAAATGTGTCTATCAGCCCTATTTCGGTTGCCGGGAATTCCCGGCCTATTTCGAATTGGTTGATCCTGAAGCAGAACCCATTGCGCCATCGACTTTGAACATGGATTTGGGTTTCATGCTTTATGACGTATTCGACCTGTCCCGGCCGGGGACCGATGAAGATTCGCCCTGCATCAGCCTGTTTCGCGGAAAGGTTCAGAATGGTTTTATCGATGTTCCGCCTTATGAAAGCGCCGCGGTGCTCAAAGGGGTGAGAAGGGAGGACACATGTTCGAAGCCCTCATAAAATATAACGATACTGGGGTGCCTCTGGAGTCGGGCTATAGACCGAAGGATGTTCGCTGGGCGATATGCTGTGATGAAAATGGAGACTTCCTCGATGTTATCGAATTGTTGGGCGACGTCAGTCTAAGAAATAACAGGGGACAGGAATTTCTAAAATGTCCTGATTTCAGTTTTTCGGAGATGAAGGCCCAGGGGGTGATTAAAAGCCATTTTCTTGTCGAATCGGCGGAGGTCGTCACTCTGCACAGCAAGAATCCCGAAGACAGAAAGTTGCAGGAAAAGCACGGCTATTTTTTTAGATTGCTGAAGGAAGCAGGACGAGTCATGCCCGAACTCCGGATCGTTGCCGAAAAGATGGAGAATCCCGATGTTCTTGCCAGGGTAAGGACAAAGCTGACAGTCCTCAGGGCAAAACCTACAGACAAAGTCACGTTGCGGTTAGGGAGCCATTATCCCGTTGAATCAGACGTTTGGCATGGGTGGTGGCAAGAGTTGCACGGTCAGTTCGTCCCGGCTAAAGCTACGGCGAAAGGTAAAAGCAAATCCGGCTCAAGAAATACCTTCAGATGTTTCATTACGGGAGACCTCATTGAACCGGTCCGGGTATCGCCAAAGATCTCGGGATTGTCGGATGTGGGCGGCATGACAGCGGGAGACTCGCTGTGCAGTTTCAAGCAGGAATCCTTCTGCTCCTATGGCTTTGAACAGGCATACAACGCCGCTGTGTCCGAAAGCGCCGCCAACAGCTATCGCGCCGCCTTGGATGAACTGATCAAGAAACACAGCCAGCGTCTGGCGGGGGCCAAGGTGATTCATTGGTTCAAAAAAAAGGATCTACCGAAAGAGGACGATCCTCTTGCCTGGCTCGTGGAAAGCGAAGAACAGCAGGAACGAAACGCCCAGCAACGGGCAACGGAATTATTGACAGCGATAAGAACAGGAAAACGACCCGACCTGGCGGATAATTTCTATTACGCCTTGACGCTTTCCGGGGCCAGCGGCCGGGTCATGGTCCGGGATTGGATGGAGGGGAAGTTCGAGGAACTGGTAACAAACATTCTGACATGGTTCGATGATCTATCGGTAATAAATTATTCTGGTTCTAGAACGGTATCTAATCCGAACATTGAAAGAGTCATTACATCTGTTTTGGAATCAAGAAAACCAAATCAAGACTTTAAAAACTGGATCAAAGCAGTTGGTAGTGAAAGGATACACTTGTGGAAGGCGGCTCTAAGGGGAGACCTGATACCTTTCAGTGTCTTATCACGGATTTTAATGCTAAATAACAATTATCATTCAACATCTCAGTTGGAAGAAGCACTGAAGAGTAAAAATGGATTAACAATCAGTATCACAACTTCACTCTTGCATGTCCGCATGGGATTGATGAAGGCGTATCACATACGCAAAGAACGAAAAAAAGGAGGCAAAACGATGGCTGACGACTTGAAACCTTATCTGAACGAGGAACACCCGCACGCGGCCTATCATTGCGGTCGCTTGATGGCGGTCTTGGCGGCTTTGCAGAGGGCGGCCTTGGGCGACGTGGGGGCTGGTGTAGTGCAGAGGTATTTTGCCGCCGCCAGCAGCACCCCTGCCTTGGTGCTTGGCCGGTTGACCAGAAACAGCCAGGCCCATCTAAATAAGCTGACCGGTGGCCTGTCTTACTGGTATGAGGAGAAGATCGCCGCCATCTGGGGAAGAATCAAGGACTCGCTCCCAAAGACGCTTACCCTGGAGGAGCAAAGTCTGTTCGCCCTTGGTTATTACCAGCAGATGGCGGACATGCGGAAGAAAACATCCGACACTGCAACCAAACAGAATAAGGAGGGGGAAAATGAGTGACATTATCAAGAATCGTTATGAGTTCATGGTGCTTTTCGATTGTGAAAATGGAAATCCCAACGGAGATCCCGACGCGGGAAACACCCCGCGAATCGACCCCCAGGATATGCATGGCCTTGTCTCGGATGTCGCCCTGAAGCGGCGGGTCCGCAACTATATTGAGATGGCCGTCGGCAATAAATCGCCCAACGCCATCTTCATCGAACATGCCACGAACCTGAATCGTCCCATCGTCTGCTCCCATGAGGCAACGCCGGGGGGCTTTATTCCAGATAAAAAGGCGGGGAAGGAAAAAGTAGCATTAGCCAAGGAGTGGATGTGCAAAAATTTCTATGACGTCCGTGCATTTGGCGCCGTCATGAGTACCGGTCCCAATGCGGGCCAGGTGCGAGGACCGGTCCAGGTCGCTTTTGCCCGTTCCGTTGACCCGGTTCTGCCTCTCGATATTTCCATCACGCGCATGGCTGTCGCCGAGGATGTCAAAGGGGCAAAATCAAGCGAGGACTATCTGAAATGGGAAAAGGAGCAGCCTGAAGATCAGCTCCGGACGATGGGCCGCAAGGCCCTGATCCCCTACGGGCTCTACATCGCCAAGGGATTTATCAGCGCCCATCTTGCCGAGGATACGAAATTTTCCGAAGACGACCTTTCTCTTCTCTGGGAAGCCCTCCTCAAAATGTACGACCATGACCGCTCGGCGAGCAAGGGTGTGATGTCGGTCCAGGAACCGATCTTTGTCTTCCAGCACGTCGGTACCGATACGAACGACCAACAGCGGCTTCAGCAGGCAAAGCTCGGATGCGCCCCAGCCCACAAATTATTTGATCTTGTAGACATAAAAAAGAAAGAAGGCGTCGAAGCGGCAAGAAGCTTTCACGACTACGACGTCATTTTCCGTAAAAGCCAAGTCCCCAAAGGAGTCAAGGCCGGTCTCGCCGTGATGGGAGAAGGCGGGAAGCCTCACATTATCTGGGATTTCAACCAGGATACGATGCCGGGTGTCCATCTTGTATAGATGAAGAATATGTATAACGAAGACGAGCTGTTGCCGCTTTCGTCATTGCAGCACATGGTTTTTTGTCCCCGGCAGTGCGCTCTGATGTTTATCGAACAAGTCTGGGACGAAAACCGCTTCACTGTGGAAGGGCGAATTTTTCACGAACGGGTCCATGAGCTTGGACAGGAGACGAGAGGCGATATACGCATAAGCAGGGGCGTCTTCATCCGTTCCCTGCATTTGGGCATTGTGGGCATTGCCGATGTGATCGAATTTCATCTTCAAGTGGACAGTGACACCTGGCTCCCCTTCCCCGTCGAGTACAAGCGGGGGAAGCCCAAGGCGGACGACTGCGACAAGGTCCAGCTATGCGCCCAGGCGATCTGCCTGGAGGAGATGCTCTCCGTCGCGATCCCGGAGGGGGCGCTCTTCTACGGCCAGACACGGCATCGCCTCGACGTCGTCTTTGACGAGGCCCTTCGTCGGGAAACCGAGGAGACGGCCGGCCGGGCGCACGCCCTGATCGCCTCCGGCCGGACGCCTCTGCCGATCTATGAGAAGCGGTGTGAGAGCTGTTCGCTGATGTCCGAATGCCTGCCGAAGACGATCCAGAAGCGGCGGTCGGTTAAGAATTACCTGACGCGGATTCTGGGTGAGCCATGAAGACCCATAAGGAGGGCAAGATGGAAACCAAAATCGCAATTTTTCGCGGCAAGGGTATACGCAAGACGCTTCATAATGACGAGTGGTGGTTTTCCGTTATTGATGTTGTGGAAGCTTTGACGGATAGTGTAAATCCTCGCGATTACTGGTTTAAAATGAAAATCCGGGTTAAGAGCGAGGATGGCTTTGAACTGTCGACAATTTGTCGACAGTTCAAATTGCCAGCGCCAGACAGCAAAATGCGGGAAACAGACTGCTCCAATACCGAAGGTCTTTTCCGCATCATCCAGTCCATCCCCTCCCCCAAGGCCGAGCCCTTCAAGCGTTGGCTGGCGAAAGTCGGCTATGAGCGGGTGCAGGAGATCGAGGATCCGGAACTTGCAACGAAACGGACACGGGCAATCTACAAAGCCAAAGGATATTCCGACGACTGGATCGAAAAGCGGATGCGCGGCATCGCCATCCGGGAAGAGCTCACGGACGAGTGGAAAAACCGGGACGTGAAGCAGGAGCAGGAGTATGCGATCCTCACGGCGGAGATCGCCAAAGCCGCGTTCGGCGTCACGCCCGGCGAGCATAAGCAATTGAAGGGGCTGAAACGGGAAAACCTGCGGGACCACATGACCGACCTGGAACTGATCTTCTCGATGCTCGGCGAGGCGGCGACCACGGAAATCACAAAGGTTGATGATGCCCAGGGCTTCGATGAAAGCAAGACAGCCGCACGCAAAGGCGGAGAGGTCGCCGGAACGGCCCGAAAAGACCTGGAAAAGAAAACCGGCAAGCGGGTTGTCACGCCGGGAAATTACCTGAGCGAATCGGAAAGCCGGAAACGACTGAAACCATGAAGAAACATCTCAATACCCTTTTCGTCACGACGCAGGGCGCCTATCTCGCCAAGGAAGGTGAAACGATCGTCGTCAAGGTGGAGCGGGAGATCCGCCTCCGCCTTCCCGTCCACACGATCGGCGGCATCGTCTGTTTCGGGAACGTCTCGTGCAGCCCTTTCCTGATGGGCTTCTGCGCCGAAAACGGCGTCGGTATCAGCTTTTTGACGGAGCACGGCCGCTTCTTGGCGCGGGTTCAGGGTCCGGTCTCCGGAAACGTCCTCCTCCGCAGGGAGCAGTACCGACGGGCCGACGACCCGCAGACCTCCGCCGACGTCGCCCGGGCGGTCCTGACCGGGAAGATCGCCAACAGCCGGACGGTCCTTCAGCGGGCGCTCCGCGATCATGCGGACAAGATGGCCGCGGATCAGGTGAGCTTCGCCGCGAAACGCCTGAGCAACTATCTCGATCTGTTGAATCAAGACAAGCCCCTCGACATCCTCCGCGGCTTTGAAGGAGACGCCGCCCACATCTATTTCAGCGTCTTCGACCACCTGATCGTTGCCCAGAAGGAGGATTTTTCCTTCCAAGAGCGGAACCGCAGGCCGCCTCTGGACAACGTCAACGCCCTGCTCTCCTTCATCTACACGCTCCTTGTCCACGACATCCGCTCGGCGCTGGAGACGGTGGGGCTCGACCCGGCAGTGGGATTCCTCCACCGGGACCGCCCCGGCCGGCCCAGCCTTGCCCTCGACATGATGGAGGAATTCCGGCCCTTCCTGGCGGATCGGCTGACGCTTTCCCTGATCAATCTCCGTCAGGTCCAGGGAAAGGGATTTCAGAAGTCGGATTCCGGCGCTGTCCTGATGACGGACGAAACGCGCAAAACGGTTCTGGTCGCGTACCAGGAGAGAAAGCAGGAGGAGATCCTGCACCCGTTCTTGGATGAGAAGGTCACGATCGGCCTGCTGTTTCACACGCAGGCCCTGCTGATGGCGCGGTATCTCCGGGGCGATCTCGACGGGTATCCGCCGTTCATATGGAAGTGAGGGATTTCCATGCTTGTTCTCGTCAGCTATGATGTGGCAACGGCGGTCCCGGGTGGCCAGAGGCGTCTCCACCGGGTGGCTAAAGCCTGCCAGAACTACGGCCAGCGGGTGCAGTACTCGGTTTTTGAATGCATCGTCGATCCGGCGCAATGGGCGACGCTGCGTCAGAAGCTGATTGATGAGATCAATCCGAAAGAGGACAGCCTGCGTTTCTACTTCCTCGGGTCGAACTGGAAGCACCGTGTCGAGCATATCGGCGCGAAAAAGGCGCTGGATCAGGAGGGACCGTTGATCGCCTGACGCCGCCACGCGAACCCCAAGCGGACACTATTTCCCGGGGAGCTTCGCAGCATTGATAACAGTTTGTTATTAGGTTACTTTTTTGGACGTTCTTTGACAATTGAATATCG